>WNGE01002212.1_pt1 | contig 24034 bp, 29 predicted proteins | sample 5400651 | NCBI WGS metagenome assembly WNGE01 (sample SAMN13153370, study PRJNA577476) | soil metagenome | isolation source: 60 cm soil or saprolite under grassland replicate 2 | place: USA:California | collected 2016-06-15
CGCGACCGGGTTGTCGCTCGGTCGGGCCCCGGCCGTCGGCACGATGATCCGACCGCCCGGAATCGGCTTCACCTCCGCCGGCCACGCGGGCGCCGGTTGCGCGGCTGCATCGGGCTTCCTCGGCGCCGCTTGCGGCGGCTGCGCCGTCGGCCGGGCCGCATCTGCCGGCACGATCATCGAACCGGAGTTGATCCCCGCGATCGACTTCACCTCCGCCGGCCGCGCGGCTTGAGCCGGCGCGGGTCGCGCCGCCGATTGCGCGGCTCCAACGGGCTTCCTTGACGCCGCTTGCGGCGGCCGCGCCGTTGCGACGGTCTTCTTCGGCGCCGCTGGCGGCGGCGCCGGCTTGGCGACCGGAGCAAGCCGCGCAACCACCGGATTGGGCGCGAATTTCCGCTCCGACACGCCCATCCGGGCGTGCTGGATCTTCACCTCCACCGTCGTCGACTCATGGCCCTCGTGCGTGAAAGTCACGGTGAAGGGCCCTTCCGCCGAAACTTCGAGCGAGCACGGTGTCCGGCAGCCGCTGCCCAACGAGGTCGTCACTTCCGCGCCGGAAGGATCGGAATCCAGCTCGACGATGCCGGCGAACGAATTGGCGACCGGCAGACCAGGGATCCAGGGCGCATCCGGATCGTCGGCAAGCTGGCCGGCCTGCGAGGCGAAGCATCCCGCCAGCAGCGCGGCACCAAGCACCGATCCCCAGATGTACGCCGCCCGCATAATCCCCTCCCCACCCCTTCGCCCCGCGAACTCGTAACGACGATACGAGGTCACCTCAAGGGATGCAACGAAATGAGGCAAGGCGGTGGCAAACGGCTTGGAGCAAGGCTGGCGAGCTCATCCGATGCGCGCGGCGTGCGCCGGTTGGGGCATTCCGATCCCGGGACCATGGGGCTTGAAGCGCGTCGGCGCCGCCCGCAAGGGCTGCATTTCCGAGCCGCTGACCGGCCGCGCTGCGGAAGTTTGATTGCTCAACGCCATTCGAACGGCTAAATTTTCGGCGGGAATTTTTGGTAGCGGAGGAGGGACTCGAACCCCCGACACACGGATTATGATTCCGGATTTTGCGCTCCTCATAGCTGCATATAGTGTCGCTCTTTTTGAATTTTTGCTTGAATTTTCAGCGCGTTCAGGTGTACATAGATGCTCGTTGCCAAACGCCATTACGCCCCACTTCGGAGTGCCTAGGCAGTGCCTAACGCCGCTTTGACCGAGCTCACCATTCGCAAACTACAGCCGCCTGCCACCGGCCAGACCACAGTTTGGGATAGCGTTCCCGGATTCGGCATTCGCGTCTCACAGGGCGGAGCAAAAACCTTCATCGTGCTAGTGGGCGGCGGAAATCGCCGCAGCATCGGCCGCTTCCCTATTATCTCGCTCTCCCACGCGCGCACCGAGGCCAAGCGGATACTTGCGGAACGGACGCTCGGCAAGCACCGCGCGAAGAGCATTCCCTATGACGAGGCACAAAAGCTCTTTCTCGCGGAGTGCGAGCAGCGGGTCAAAGAGGGCACCCTCAGAGCGCGCACGCTCAGCGACTACACGCGCCTGCTCAAGAAGCACTTTTCGCTTGGCCGCCAGCAGCTGTCCGACATCACGGCCGACGACATCGGCCGCCGGATCGACCGGATCATAGACGCGCCCTCGGAGCGGAACCACGCGCTGGTCGCAGTCAAGGTCTTCCTCCGATGGGCACTGAAGCCGCCCCGACGATACATCGCCCACAACCCATGCGAGGGCATGGTTCCCATCCGGCGCCCGTCCCGCAGGCGCGTCCTTACCGACCGAGAGGTCGCTGCCGTGTACCACACGGCCCGCCAGGGCGAGGATTCGTTTTCCAATATCGTCGCCCTCCTCATCCTGACCGGCCAGCGGCGGGGCGAAATTGGGGCCCTGCGGAGGGAGTGGATCAATGCCAAGGAGCGCACGATCACCCTTCCCGCCTCCGCTACGAAGAACGGGGTTGAGCACACGTTTCCCTACGGGCGAGCGGTCGCCTCCGTCCTAGAGTGGATACCCAACGAAGGCGATAGCTTCTTTCCGCCAAGCCGCTCCCACGTCCGAGGTAAGCCCACGACCACGTTCAATGGGTGGCCGAAGCAAAAGAAGGCGTTCGATGCCGCGTGCGGCGTCTCGGACTGGACACTCCACGACCTCCGCCGGACCTTCGCTACGAACCTTGCCGCACTCGGGATTGCTCCCCACGTGGTTGAGAGGCTCCTCAATCACGCCACCGGCAGCATCAGCGGCGTGGCCGCGATCTACAGCAGGTTCCAGTACATGGACGAGATGCGCGACGCCATTGCGCGATGGGAGGAGCGCCTGGCCGCGCTCCTTACCGCGACCTAGGCGTGAACTCATAAACAAGCCGTTGGATGGTTTGCCAGAGTCCGCTTTGAAACCGTAAGCAGCCGTCATATGCGTCAGGCGCTACTTCCGGGAGGTGCCAAATGCCGGAATTCGAAACAGCGTGCTTGCACGTCCGCTAATCGACGGAAAGCTGATTGAAAAGTTTCGGGAATTTTGCGGAAATCAATGGGGTTAGGATTTCAGGGCTGCGTTGGCGGGGCCCGTGGGGGGAGCTGACCGGAGCTCTCTTAAACGTCGCGGTGACTGTTTTCACACACCTCAATCCAGCGGCTGGAGACAAAGACTTGATGACACGCGACAGCCGGTCGCACCTCGCCAGGTTGGCGACTCGCGTTGGGCCATCTTGATTTGGCCACACGCGTAATTTACGTACGAGTTAGACAACAAAAATCAGAATCCGGGCCCCTCTGGCGAGGACGCCGATGTGTATCGGTTAACCTCGCGATGTCGGATCACCCTATCCCGCGCCGGTGCGCGCTGGGATCGGCCGACATCGGGCTCGCAATCTCCAAGCTCCCCGACAAGGCCAGTCTTAGCTCCTCTGGTGCGCGTGCATCAACGAAAGAGGAGTAGCTATGGCGAAGCAAGACCCCCGTTCGAGCAACACGATTGCCGAACGCGCGAACGGCTATTCTGCTCAGAGTGACCGAGAGGTCATGCAGGCTTTGGTCACCGCGGGCGCGCTCGTCGCGCTCGCCGACGGTCAAGTGGATGCTATAGAACGCGATGCATTGGTCGACTTCATCGATCGGCAGCGCCTAACGCCAACAATCTCACAACACGAAATAGCCCTAGCATTCGACAATCGCGTGCGGCAGCTCGAGACTCGAGACAGTGTAGACATGATCGTGCAGGCGTTTCAGCCGCTCGCTGGCCGCTCATTGGCGTCCATTGTGGTTCGTACCGCGGAGAGGGTCGCCGCCGCAGATCGGCAAATTCATCGAGGCGAGCTCAATACTCTCAAGCTGATACGCCTGCTCCTGATGACCTTACCGAACAAGAGGCCCAATTCTAACATCCCGTGCCGTTAATTCGTTAAAGGAGAGACATGACACCGTACAAACGACGTTCTGCCGACGATGATGTTCAGCCGCCTGCGACAACCGCACCCGACCAACGTATCGAGCGGCTCATGGACCGCCTGCCGCGGCGCGTTGGCTCGGTCATCCGCTGGCTGCGACAGCCATCCTGTTTCTGGATCCGAATGCCTGCGGGCGCACTCCTAATCTGCGGAGGGCTTGTTAGCTTTCTACCGATCTTTTCGCTTTGGATGCTGCCGCTCGGCTTGCTGCTGCTCGCCGAGGACGTGCCGCCGCTGCGGTCGGCCATATCTCGATTCCTGCATTGGGTCGAGCGTCGGTATCCGCATTGGCTGGCTGCTCGCCGAGCCGACAAACCGGATGCGAAGCTGGGGCACGAACGCGGGAGTTTGTAATGGGCACTTTTGACGCCCGACGGAAGGGATTCGAGGAGAAATTTAGGCATGAGCAGGACCTTTCCTTCAAGATCACTGCACGACGGAACCGTCTGTTTGGGCATTGGGCAGCCGACCGCTTGGGCCTGTCGGGCGGCGAAGCGGAGGAATACGTTAGATCAGTTATCTTCTCCGATCTCCAACAGCCCGGTGATGATGACATTATAGCCAAGGTCGAGCAGGATCTGTTCGCGAAAGGAGTCGCCGTGACGTCAATTGATCTCCGAGCCAAGCTGGACGAGTTTGCTAAAGAGGCTCGGATGCAAGTGATGAGCGGCTAATTGCGTTATTGGAGCTCTGGTCGAGCCCATTCGACGTCGATCAGGTCGAGACCCTCATCGGTTTCCCTCAGGAATTCGCGCAACAGCTCGTCGCGTCTAGCCGCGGCAATTCAATACGCGGCGAGGCGTCGGGTTTCATGAATCCAGATTCCCGTTGGGGGCCGCGTCATCCACTATGGTCGGCCGATGCCTCGCCGGGCGGAGATGGACAGCATGGTTCAGCCCCTTATCGCGATAGCCCAAGTGGTGATGATCGATGTCGCGCTGGCGGGCGACAATGCCATTGTGGTTGGAATAGCGGCCTCCCGCGTCCCCGCCGGCGTGCGGCGCAAAGTAATCTTCTGGGGCATTGCCGGCGCCGTCGTACTGCGCGTGCTGTTTGCGGTGATCGCGACCCAGCTGTTCGCGATCATCGGGCTCACGCTCGCTGGCGGGATCCTCCTGCTTTGGGTGTGTTGGAAGATGTACCGGGAGCTCAGGCGCGGCTGCGATGATGAAGGCGTCGTCGAGGGTGGTGCGTGCAGGAATGAGGGGCAGAGATCGTTGGGCTTCCGGGGCGCCGTCACTCAGATCATCGTCGCGGATCTTTCCATGTCACTCGACAACGTGCTGGCGGTCGCGGGGGCGGCCAAGAACAATGTGCCGATCTTGGTCGCCGGACTCGCCTTGTCCATTCTACTTATGGCGGTCGCGGCAAATTTCATTGCCAAACTTCTCGTGCGCCATGCCTGGATCAGCTGGCTCGGGCTCGCCATTGTGCTGTACGTGGCCCTCGACATGATCTGGCGCGGAGCATTCGAAGTGGCGACCCACACTTAATCCCCTCCATGCTTGCGTCGCCCCCCACGACAGGCATCCGCCTCAGGCTGAATGTACATGTCGCCCTCATAGACCGGCGGCGTTCTCGACCAGCCAAGGCACGAACGTGTTAGCGGAGCAGTCCCGTCCTCTTGCCAGACCATGTCAAGGGGACATTATTTTAGCCAGCATAGCGGTAGGGGGCAACCCATGGCATCACAGATCAACATTGCGGCTTACAGTGATGCGCTGGTGGTATTGGGTACCGCTGGAGTTGTCGTGCCTATGGTCCAGCGATGGGGTCTCAGCCCCCTGCTTGGCTACCTCGGAGCCGGTGCCTTGCTGGGACCTCTTGGCCTTGGCTCATTTATCGCCCAGGTGCCGCTTCTGTACTGGTTCACGGTCGTCGATGCAAAGAATGTTGCCGGGATTGCAGACCTCGGGGTTGTGTTTCTCCTGTTTCTCATAGGCCTTGAGCTGTCCTATGAACGGTTGGTGGCCATGCGCCGTCTGGTGTTCGGTCTGGGCGGCCTTCAGATTGCGCTCACGACAGCGATCCTCGCAGGTTTCCTGCTGCTGGCGGGACACAATTCGCAAATCGCCGTATTGCTGGCGTCCGCATTGGCTCTTTCATCGACCGCAATTGTCCTGGAGGTGTTATCCAAGCAAGGTCGGCTAACGACAGCGACAGGACGGGCAAGCTTCGCGATATTGCTGGCGCAGGATCTCGCCGTCATTCCCATTCTGATGTACGTTTCGATACTGGGTGCCGACAAAGGCAGCTCTGTTTTAATGACAATTGCCCTGGCGCTGCTCCAGGCGACAACAGCAGTTGCACTTATCATATTACTGGCTCGGGTCCTGCTGCGACCGCTCTTTCGTCAGGTGGCACGTACACAATCAACTGACCTTTTCATCGCAGCAGCACTGTTCGTGATTGTCGGGATGGCCGTTATGGCCGCGGTTGCCGGTCTTTCAATGGCGCTCGGCGCGTTTGTAGCCGGGTTGTTGCTTGCAGAAACCGAGTATCGCAAGGCCATTGAGGCGACTATCGAACCGTTCAAAGGTCTGCTTCTCGGGATCTTCTTCTTCACAGTGGGCATGAACATCGATGTCCGGGAGCTGGTCCGAGATCCCATCTTGTTGCTCGCGAGCGTAGTTGGGTTGATTAGCCTCAAAGCGACTTTGCTAATTGGCCTCGCACGAGCTTTCAATCTGCCCTGGGGAGCAGCCGTCGAGACCGGATTGCTGCTGGGACCTGGGGGCGAGTTCGCCTTCGTGGCCGTTGGCCTTGCAGGCGCACTTGGGATCTCAGGTCAGCAGGTCACATCATTCACCCTCGCCGTTACATCTCTAACAATGGCGCTGATCCCGGTACTCAGCCCCGTAGCGAAAAGGCTTTCGCGACACCTCGATGAACCCACCGATATCGATCCAGTTCTAGCCATTCCACCCGAAGCTCAGCATCAACACGCGATCGTTGTCGGATATGGCCGTGTCGGGAAGGTAGTATGTACCATGCTGAAGAGGCATGGGGTGGCGTATTTGGCAGTCGATTATGACGCTATCGCCGTTACCGATAATCGCGCACAGGGCCACACCGTGTATTTCGGAGATGCATCAAGCCCGACATTCCTCAAGGCCTGCGGATTGATGGATGCTTCCGCAGTCATCGTGACCACACAGGCGAAACCGATCATTGACGAAGTGGTGCATCAGGTCCGCAGCATTCGTCTCGATGTCCCGATATTCTCCCGGGCGCGAGATGCGGAACATGCGCGTCACCTTTACAAAATCGGCGTTACCGATGCCGTTCCAGAAACCGTTGAGGCCAGCCTACAACTCGCCGAAACCTCGCTGGTCGGCCTCGGCATTCCGACGGGGCCAGTCATTGCCTCTATTCACGATGTTCGTGACGAGTTCCGGCATGATCTGCAGCGAGCGGCAAAGGAAGCTGGACTGCCATCTAGCTATTCTACGCGAGCCAAGAAGCGAACCTAATCGCGCCAGAAGTTCGCATTAGGGAGCGTATAATCGCCGAAATAAACTAGTATCGAAAGAGGAGTTGAACATCTACGGCATACCGTACTCGTTTGCCCATATCGCACTCTTGAGGCTGCCAGCCAATTCCCCAGCGGGTACGGCTTGGGGCTTGCAGGGTTGCATGGTATGCGGACGAGGTCGAGGCGTGGATCGCTTCACGCCCGCGCGTCTCGCGACGCGCAGCATGACAAACTCCTTTTAAGGGGTAGGGGGCACCGGAGGTGCACACTTCGGTGCCCTTCTTTGTGTTTTTTCATCCTGCCGCAAACTAGTGCACCTTTCGGCTTGCCACGACTAAGGCTGTTCTTGAAACATTTTGTGGCGGACGGTTTCTTACTGCGCAAATGGCTGCGTAAGCGTCCAAAGATCGATTGCCGACACTGGCACACCGCGGTCGAGAAATCGGTTGCGGCGGGCGCACACCTTAGCATGTCTGCCATTCGCTCTGTGGTGTGCGGGGTGTCAACTATTAGATACGGCAGCGCGCCGCAAGTCAGGAGGGCAAATCCATCCGTCATCAATCAACCATGGAGACGAACTCTTGCCGCGTCAGCGGATTATCGCGGAAGCAGCCCAGCATTCGGCTCGTGACCACGTCTGTGCCAGGCTCGTGCACGCCGCGATCGGTCATGCAGTGATGCGTGGCCTTTATAATAATCCCAACGCCTTGGCGTTTTAGGACATCGTTGATCGTGTTGGCAATTTGCGCCGTCAGCTTTTCCTGAATCTGGAGACGCTTAGCGTACGCCTCAATCACCCGGGCGAGCTTGCTGATACCAACGACACGACCACTCGGAACGTACCCAACCGATGCCCAGCCGATGATTGGCGCCAAGTGATGCTCGCAATGGTTTTCAAAACGGATGCCGCGGAGGACGATCATTTCGTCATAGCCTTCGATTTCTTCGAAGGTCTTGTGGAGGATCAGCGCTGGATCCTGGGAGTAGCCCATGAAGAATTCCTCAAACGCGCGCGTGACTCGTGCAGGAGTATCGCAACAGGCTGAAACTGACCGGTGCCTGGCATCATTCCGCAAACCCGCGCCAGTCCGTACCGGACTTTGTGCTCTGCAACCTCGGACCTCCGACGCGAATGATCGGTGCCCAGCTCGGTGCATCGCTGGCTGGAAATCTATCTTCCGAGGCCAGCCCGACGCTCGATTTGATCGTGATTGGCTTCGATGAGCCTGACCTTAGGTCTATTTCCAGACAGCTCCCTGGACCCGCTCGCTACGCTGCTTACGGTTTGGACGAATGTTCGACCAGTGCAAATGCTCATTGCAGCCTCCATCGAATCTAGCGCCTCGGACACGAGGAACAATTTCGCCTAGGTGATACTGAGATTTGTGACAATCTCCCATCTCCGGAGGATATGAACTCAACACTCCGTGACCCCGTAGTCATTTAATGCGGGGCAGGGTCCCGTATTGGTGAAATGGTGGAGGTGATGACAGCGTCCACTCCAGCGTTGTCGCGCCTGCGCCCCAAGGGTTGTCGGCTGCCTTCTCCTTTCGGACGAACGCATAACCGATACCGGCGAGAAACACGATAAAGCCTAAAGCGGAGATATAAGAGCCGATCGATGAGATGTAGTTCCAGTCGGCAAAGGCGGTCGGATAATCCGCAACCCGTCGTGGCATTCCGGCAAGTCCGAGGAAATGTTGCGGGAAGAACACAAGGTTGACGCTGACGAAGGTCAGCCAGAAATGCAGCTTGCCCAGAAATTCCGAATAGGTGTAGCCGGTCATCTTCGGGAACCAGTAGTACCAGCCTGCGAAGATGGCGAATGTTGAGCCGAGCGAGAGCACATAATGAAAGTGCGCCACCACGTAATAGGTGTCCTGGACCATGCGATCGATGCCCGGATTAGCGAGCACCACGCCGGTGACGCCGCCGACAGTGAACAGGAAGACGAACCCGATAGCCCAAAGTTGGGGGGTGCGGAACTCGACGGAGCCGCCCCACATAGTGGCGATCCAGGAGAATATCTTGATACCGGTCGGCACCGCAATCACCATACTTGAGACGGCGAAGAAGGCCTGGGCGCTAGTCGATAAACCGACTGTATACATGTGGTGGGCCCAGACAATCATGCCGATACTCATAATAGCCAGCAACGCATAGACCATGCCGAGATAGCCGAACACCGGTTTGCGGCTGAACGTCGCCACGACATGGCTGATGATGCCGAAGCCGGGCAGGATCATGATGTAGACTTCCGGATGACCGAAGAACCAGAATAGGTGCTGGAACAGCACCGGATCGCCGCCGCCTTCTGGGCTGAAGAATGTCGTCCCGAAATTTCGATCGGTGAGCGCCATGGTGATCGCACCCGCTAGCACAGGTAAAACCAACAGCAACTGGACCGTTGTTACCAGGATCGACCACACGAATAGCGGCATCTTGAACATGGTCATACCAGGCGCGCGCATATTGAAGATCGTCGTGATGAAGTTGATGGCGCCCAGTATCGACGAGGCGCCTGCGAGGTGCACTGCCAGAATGATAAAATCAATCGACGGGCCCGGGTGACCGCTGGTCGACAACGGCGGGTACAGCGTCCATCCACTGCCAGCGCCACTCATGCCGGGCTCACCTTCGAAGAACATCGAGCTTAGCAGGAGAGTGAAGGAAGCCGGCAGGAGCCAAAATGAGATGCTATTCAAACGCGGGAACGCCATATCCGGCGCTCCAATGAGGAGTGGAACCATCCAATTACCGAAGCCCCCGATCAGCGCCGGCATCAGCACGAAGAAGATCATGACGAGGCCGTGCGCAGTTACGGCCACGTTATAGACGTGTGGACCCGAGACGATCTGAAGGCCGGGTTCTTGTAGTTCTGCTCGTATCAAGATCGAAAACGCGACACCAATCAGTCCAGCGGAGACCGCAAACACAAGGTACATTGTCCCGATGTCCTTGTGGTTCGTCGCATAGACGTAGCGCCGCCAACCCGTCGGATGGCCGGGCGCCTCATGCGAAGCAGGAACTATCGCGGTTGTCGTCATGTGTGGACCTTCTTTAGCGGGCTCGATGCGATGGTCGGCATCATTCCGCGCCACAAGTGTTAGTACCACCTCATTGCGCATTCGTCCGAGGGCCTTTGCAGCGGGTTATTCGACCCACGCTGCCACAAATCCAACGGTGCACGGCCGTCCAAGCTTTCGCGTGCTCTCCCTCGGCCCAGTGACTACGTAACGCAGCTTGAGGCTCACGCGTAGGACCGTTTGGCTGCTGCGGCGTCACGCCGTTCTCCCTCCTCTGCGCTTCCGATCCCAGAGTACCACCGCACGCAATGGGCCGTGCTCCTCCCGCCAATGTTCAACCAGAATTGATGGCGGTCCAAATTCGGACTCCCTTGGCAACGTGCCTTGCTTCGAATCATTGCTTGCGGTCAATGTAGCTTGCTTGAGACCGAAATCGACCAATCGAGCGCTTGACCCATCCCATGTGGCTCTCCCCGGCCGGCTGCTCTTAGATTGCCGTTTGCACGGCATTCCGCAATTCGGAAATTACTACCCGTTCGAACCAGGGATGCCTTCGCATCCACACTACGCTGCGCCAACTTGGATGCGGCAGCGGGAAGAATTGGGGTGCGTACTCTGAAAATGCTTGGACGATCTCCGTCATTGAGTTCTTTCGCTTTGATGCCAAATAATGTCGTTGGGCGTGCTGACCCAACAGAAGCGTCAACCGGATATCCGGAAGGTGCTTGAGCAGACGCTTGTGCCAAAGCGGCGCACATTCGCGGCGGGGCGGCTTATCGCCTCCGTTTTCTCCAGCCCCCGGATAACAAAATCCCATCGGGAGAATTGCAACTGTCGCTGCATCGTAGAAGACGGAACGGTCTAGTTGTAACCAGTCACGCAGGCGATTACCGCTTGCATCATTCCAAGGTATGCCACTCTGATGGACTTTGCTCCCCGGCGCTTGACCGATGATCAAAAGTCGAGCGGAGCTCGCCAGCTGTAAAACGGGTCGGGGGCCGAACGGCAAATCGGCTTCACAGATCCGGTAAGCACGAACTTCACGCAATAGACGCGTCAAGGTCATTCAGCATTACCTGGGGTAGCGCACGACTAATTCCTGTACGCCGGGCATGGTGCACAATTGCTCGGTTACGCGACTGCGAGGATCAGGAGAGACAGGACGAGCGGTATGGCTCACAAGACACTGATCCATCGGATCGCATAGTCCAATACCCACGCCGTCGTGGGGAGGCAGCCAGGCGTTCAGGCGAATACGATCATTGGCGGCGCTCAAGCTTCTCACGAGAGTGTACGAGCTTCCTGCATAGCTGCATCCTGCGCGGTTGACGAACGAGTCCGCTCGCGGCAGTCCTAGTCTAGGCTGCCGGCAAGGCCGTCTTCTTTCACTTGGTCTGGCGTCCCAACAGAAAGTCCCTTAGCACAACGGCGTCGTTATGAAACTCGTCGTGAGCCGAGAACACGAGCGTGATCGGACCTCGTCTTGCCAGGGCACGTAGCTTGGTCAGCTGCTCAGGATGCTCGTGGACCTCAGCAGCGTAGCGGCTGCGAAATTCCTGCCAGCGGGCGGATCGTGGCCAAACCATTTCCGCAACGCGGTGCTGGGCGCGATGTCCTTGATCCATTCATCGATGGCAGCGTCTGCTTTCTTGACCCCGCGAGGCCACAGTCGGTCGACCAATATGCGGGTGCCATCGTGTGCAGCAGGGGGCTCGTAGGCTCGCTTGAGCTTGACATCATCCGCCGCGATTCTCTTGCTCATCAGCTCACTCCGAAAGATATAAGCAGCATTTCAGACGGTTTTCTTTAGTGCACGACCTTTATGCATCGCAATATGGTCGGTCTTGGCACTCTTGATTTCGTATTGCGGATCATCCTTGTTCGCATGGTGGGTATATCCTTTGTAATCGACATCCTTTTTGTGCACCTTGATGATTGTGCCGCTGACGCGCCCGGCTTCCGAGTTCCAGGTCACGAGATCGCCGACGTTGAATCGCTTCATCAGCATGAACCTCCGGCCGCGGTTTCGACTCCGTACGTCGGGGAAGCCGAGCCTTGGGCCGCGCCGCCGGACGGCTCCCTGCCAGTCAATATCGCCGCCCGACTATGTCAATCCTCAGGCGAGTCATAGTATGCTTGGTGCCTTTCCGCATACGCTCGATCCGCGGTCATGGTTGACTGTATTAGGGGACTGTCTTTAACTTTCTGGCGGTCGATATCGAGGTGCATCAGTTTACGCGCCCAATCGATCTCTCGGACTGAGCGCGGCGAGATCAAGACCCTCTCTCCGGGCCACCAGTTCCTGGTATCGACGGTGATGTAACGAATTCTCCAGTCGGCATCATCCACGATAAAATCCTCGACATGACCTATCTCGCCGTCGGTGGCATGGATATGGTACCCGGTGACTGCTTTGATGCTGCGGAGATGCGGGTTACCTTCTTTTGGCTGAGTATCAGCGCTACCCGGATCGCGCGGTGTTGACCAAAGCGGCGCGACAAATGGCGTGGCCATGGCGTTCATGCTGAAATTGCTGCCGCCCCAATAGGGATCCCACCCGTAGTAATCGTAGACATGGGTCTCGATCTGCCGTGATACAGGTTGATCCGTGTCGACATCCGGACTTTCCTGGACTTGTTGCATCGTCAGTTTGACGGGGAAGTGGCGCAGCGCCCAATCGGGTTGACCCAGAGCCGAAAGCGGCAGAAGGACTTTGCGACCAGGGAGCCAATTGCCGGTGTCGACGACCAGCCATCGGATGAGCCAGCCGACATCCTCAAACAGCAAGTCGCTAACGATCCCGAGCCGGCCATCGCTGGCCTCAATGGCATAGCCGTTGATTGCCGATGCATCCCACAACATTGCTCACTCCTCTAAGCCGATATGTACCGCCGATCGGTTGGCATCTCTTTGATCCGGCATGTTGCCGCGGGTGCGACAACGCAGCTGGGATCCAGCGCTTCTAATCATCGGCTGCTTCTTTGGGCGTATGGCTATCGCCATCCTGACAGTTATACGTGGATGCCTGAGCTGTTGACGGACTTCTTGTGGGCTGTCCAATTTGTAGCATCCAACACTGCGATACCGGCACGGGCACATTCCTCATCTTGTTCGTTTGTAGGCGCACCGCAGACCCCGCATGCCCCTTCGAGAGCGTCCCCGTGGATAATGGGTAGACCGCCTCGTCGCCCGTCAGGGGTAACCATTTTGCCTCCCGCAGCTCCGTATCGGCGGGTCGCCATTAGGCGCTCAGCCAACTCCTCGCTTGGGCGACCTATCACCGCGGCGGCAATAGCCTTTCCGATGGATCCGCGATCCACGTCCCATTTAGCACCATCCATTCGATTCAATGCAATAAGGCGGCCATCGACATCGCAGACGGCAATGCTGATGTCGACGCGAAGCTCTCGTGCTTTGGCGATTCCACCGTCAATGATCCGTCTTGCCTCGGAAAGGGTAAGCATCGGGTCCTCCATCTTGTGACGATCGGCCTTGTGTAAGTGCGCACGGACTCTACACGGCTTTCATGAGGGAGCACCCTTCTGCAGTCTTGCGCGCGAGCAACAAGGAGGAGTAAGGCTGTCAAAGGGGCACACAACCGCAGCCCTTCGAACCGGCGCTACCGCCGAGGAATGATGGAGGCGATCTGGGTTGCTGCAGAGATGCGAGCCGGCGCAGCCTATGCCCACTCGACGCTGATGCTGGCCACGCTCGCCGAAGAGGAAGGCAGAGAGAGAAGAGTCGATCTGCATGATGACCGCGGATCGCATCAAGCAGGCGTGATCATTGCATCGTGGGCTTTCGGTGACAAGGCACGCAGTTTGGGATCGAATGGGATTAACAGTCGACGCGACCTCTCGAGATCTGGAGACAGACCGACTATCGGACCGGTGGCCGCTTAGGTCGATGCCGAAGAATTGAAGTACGCACCAGGTACGACGGATCAAACTCCGCCATGATCTGCAATGCGGCTCTGTCCAGAATCCTTATCTGATGACCATCCACGACAATCAAGCCTTCGGCCTTGAGTTCGCTGAGCATCCGGTTCACGTGAGGTGCGCTCAGCCCGACGGCATCGCCGATGCTTTCCTGCGACAGCGGTATTTCAAAGGAGTTTTCGGAAGCGCATCCAACGGCCCGCAGTCGGGTATGCATCTCCATGATAAAATGAGCGATCCGCTCGAGCGGCGACCGGCGGCCAATATTGACGAGATGGTGAGCAGACATCGCCGCCTCATGCGCTGCGAACCAGATGACCGCCATTGCGATGTTTGTCCTCTTTTGACAAAGATCGACAAACGCTTCGAATTTGATGTGATGCAGGCTCATCTTGGTGACGGCCATGACCGAAAAGATCGCGTGGTCGAAGAAGCACGCCGGAAAGCCGATAATATCTCCTGGCAACAGAGTGTTAATTATCTGTCGTCCGCCTTTGTGCATGAGCGTGTAGCGGATTGCAAACCCAGTCTCGATAATATCCAATCCCGTGTATTCATAACCTTCGACGACAATATCTTTCCCCTTCTTGACGGTAAGCCTTCGATCGAGCACTTGACCGAGCGCCTTTAGATCGTCGCTGTCGAGCGGCGCGTGTGCCCTGAGCTTGACGACGAATGGGTGATCGTCAATGGATTGTCCTTTCGTGATGCTAAGATCTGGAAGTTGTTTGCTCATTGGCAGCTCCTTTGAAGCACCACAATTGATTGCGTAGGGGCCGAACGTTGTCTAAGCATAATGTCCGCAGGTAAAAATCTGGAGCCTTGAACCGCGCTGGTCAGGTGACCTCATCCGCGCGCAGGGGCTCAGCGCGTCATCTGGCCGACACCGCCCCATCCAGACGGGATCAAAGGGCGCCAGGTTCGCCGAACGTTGGAGGTCGCGCGTTCCTCATCACGACGTTGTCCAGGGCCATAGCGGACAAGGCAGCGGCGCCAAACCCTGAACCAATGGCCCACTCCCAATGGAAGCTGTGGGTCAGTGTCGGGTTCGGCCTTTGGGTATTTTTTTGCCCTGGGGTGGGGTATCAAGGCACCACGAGCATCAAGCTGCGCTCCAACATGGATGTATCCCTTCATTCCTGAACGATTGATGGGTGGACCTTGAGCACTTTTAAATTACGAGTGCAGCCCTGCAGGGTCCGCCATTCGATGGACTGCGCCTCGGAAAGCCCGACAAGCGCCGCACCTACCGGCGTCATCACCGAAACTTTGCCAACCTTAACGTCAGCTGCCGCAGGATAGACAAGCTGTACCGTCCTGATCTGATTGGTCAGGCCATAGTGAAATTCAACCCATAGTGACGACATCGCAGGTCATATCCGCATCCACGAGACTCGCACGTTCGATCTCGCCGAGCAAAAACTCAGCGACTTCCGTGCCGTGACGTCTTACGCGCCGCAAGCGCGGGGCGTTAAATGAGACGGAACGCCTCCGCGCGCAGAGTTCACGGACAGAATTTTTAGGAAAAGGGATCACCCCACGGGACACAAATCCCGGGGTTTACTCGCCGAAGATCAGGCGATCCGTGCGAGCGTAAGATGCAGTATGGGTCATAATTCGCATGAAACGGCATCTAAGGTCGATCCGGTGCCTTGTCAAGGCCGCGAAGTTTACGAACAATATCGCAGCAGCCGCTTTCGGTCTGGCGCGCTGTACCTGCCCCGGCGTGGCTCTAAACTGCGATCCCCGATGGCACTTGATCCGTGGTCGCCCAAAGGGCCACTGCAGGCATTGAGCAGATCCATAGAGGCCGAATTTGAGTAGGACACGTGTGGGCCCGGCCGCTGCCTACGTTCTGCCCCCGCATGATCGGCGGTCAGAACTATCCCCGTGCCGGCAAGCCGCACTGTGTTGTACCAATTTAGGTTCTTTGGGACTGAGCGGCACTTTCCTTCTGCGATACCAGATTTTGAGAGACAACAACGTTTGCGGGAATATCAATGGTCCAGTGAACGCCTTCTCGGAGGAATTCAAGCGAGACATTTGCCGAAAGGGATCGCGCGGTCATTTGCTCGATGATCACGCGACCAAATCCTTTGGTCGAGGGCATGGTGACAGAGGGACCACCGTGCTCGGACCAACTCAACGCAAACCGCGTGAGCTCTTGCTGCCACCTGATTAAAACGAAACCATTCGGTACAGAAAGAGCCCCATATTTGATCGCGTTCGTCGCGAGTTCATGCAGAGCCAAGCCCAAGGCTTCTGCCGCTTGTGGCTTGAGAGTGACTTTGGGGCCTTCTGTCTTGACCCGAGAACCGTCGATCTCGGTAAACGGAGCGAGTTGCGATCGCACAAGCGATGCGGGATCCGTGCCCACCCACTGTCGACTGACGAGGAGGTCGTTTGCGCTGGCCAGTCCGCTTATACGGGTTGAAAATGCGATGTCGAAGGCACGAAAATCAGCGACATGCTGCGCAGTATGTCGTGCGATTGCCTGTACGATTGTCAAAAGATTTTTGTTGCGATGGGCCTGCTCATGCATCAGAAGGCCAATATGCGCTTCTGCATTCTTACGCTCGATGGAAGCTTGGCTAAGTGCGCGCGAAACCACATTGATTTCTCGTAGTGCGGACGAGATCGCGGAAACGCGCTCGCCTCGCCCGAGCCCCGCCGCAGCCTGCACCATGCTTAATACAGGACGAGTTAGATAGCGACCAAGCAGAAGAGCGACTATAGCGGAGAGCGTGAGGAATGACATACCTGCTATCCCGAAGATCAACCATGACCGCCTCAACGGAGCCTCGATAACCTCCAACGGCGCTGAAGTTTCAATCACCCAATCTGAGATTGACGAACGCGCAAAGCCCGTGAGGGCGAGGTGGCCTTTGAGATCCCGCGTTCGCGCTACCTTCGACTCGCCGCTCACGCCGCGCTCGAGTACGCGTGACGGCGCGCGTGTTCCAACGACAGACCCATGATCGTTGGATCGGGCTAGAAACACGCCGCTCTGGTCGACAATCGAGGCCACCCAATGAGCTGATTGCACGTCCTCCTGGAGGACCTTGGCCATGAGCAGCGGGTCAAAACTACTGGCCATCACCGCGGTGACCGATCCGTTTCGTATTACCGGAACGTATATGGCGAATGCGAAGCGCATCGAAAATTCATCAGTGATAAGATCTGAGACTATTGACCTTTCACTGTCCGCCACTTTTCTGACGTTTGGGTCAAGCCGATTAGACAGTCGCGTTCCATAGGAGACAGCGGTATTGAGTATTTCGTAGAGCGAAGCGACGTCAAATACAATAACATCTGACTTCAGGTATTCCGCGACCTGCTTAGCTTCCTCGTAAAATTCTGACAGGCGTTCGCGAGTGAGGAGCGGCGATGTTGCGAGTGTCTGCAGCGCATGCAGTCTGCCCTCGAGCTCACGATCTACCGCTGCCCGTGCTTCCCGTGCGGACACGTTGACGCGCAACTCATAGCGACCCCTCTCTGCGACCCCGAAGCTGTAGATGAGGAAGGCGCAGAATAAAAGGACCGGGGTAACGACCGCGATTCCAAGGAAGATCAACAACGTCGAAATTGAAAGGCCGTCCTTCGCAAGCTCACGGAGCCTGCGGCGCGACGGGGCGGGATCGTTGGGGGCCTGCATAGTCGATGCGTTGGTGGACGGGTTCCGATAAATTTCAAGTCGCGGATTATCGAATATTCGTCGATTACCGCGGGCTCGTGGACCGTAGAACATCGACCCTCCGAGGCCAAGTGGTTTTAGTGGCACCTCCCTTACAGTGCCGGGCGTGGAACTCATGATCGGGCGTCTAATTTCGAAAGCATTGCGCAGACGCAATAATCGAGGGCCTGGTGTTGCCAGATAGAATCATATGTAATCTCAGCGCCAGCAGCGAACCGACAATGTTATCGAAAGCGAGAATCTATCCGCCGCCCACGTCGTCATGCGGTCAACTACACATGGATCCATCCGCGGTGGGTCGAAAGTTGGCTCCAGAACTTTCAGACTGGACAAGGTTATCTCGGGTCGCGATCATGCCGCGCGTGGTCGCGATGGACCGTCGACTACTACGAGGTGGCGCCGTGAGCCCCGATGTTGATCGGTTTTATCGGACCCTGGTGCGCGAAGCACCCGACGCCATCATCTACGCAGATGCGGGAGGTCTCGTAGTCTTCTGGAACGACGCCGCCGAAAGAATTTTTGGCTTTTCGGAAGCGGAAGCCGTGGGGAAATCACTCGACATCATCATCCCGGAAACTCTCCGGCAACGACACTGGGACGGGTACGCGGCGACAATGCGGACTGGAAAGACTCGCTACGGTGCCGGAGATGTTCTTGCGGTTCCAGCGTTGCGGAAGGGTGGCGCACGCATTTCGATCGAATTCACCATTGTCCCTTTTGCTGACCGGACGGGTCGAATACTCGGAATTGCAGCGATCCTACGCGACGTCACCAAGCAGTTCGAGGAAATGAAGGCACTGCGAAAGGAACTGGCGACCTACCGAACAGCCGCCCGACCTGCTGCCGCGACGCCAGGGTTGTTGCCATGATCTTCGATGACTGCGCTCCCCACTTTTTGCGGGTTAACGTATAAAGCAAGTGAATGAAACTAGAAGAGAGCGCCCCAGTTATGCCTGTTAAGACAAAACTGCATGGACCCTTTCCAGCCGCACGAGCGCATGTGGATGAGCTCCTTGACGAGGCTCTCAATGAGACATTTCCCGCTAGCGATCCCGTCGCCATCAATATCGAACGTCGGTCAGACCAACGTGCGGGCGTGTCGGGGCGCGAGTCTCGCGACCCGTTCGCCGACGCATACGGTGAGGACTAGCTGTCGTGCCATCTCGGCACGAACCGAGCCGGCTCGGTTCCTGGAGTTCGAACTGTGAGAAAGAAATTCGAGGTCGGCGATCACGTGACCTGGAACTCCGAGGCGGGGGCACCTCAGTGGGAGCATCGCTGGAATCCACACCAAGGATTTAAACTACAAAGGATACGTCCACTATGCGAGCAATGATCCTCAATAGGAGATCAAGAGCGACAAGACGGATCACATCGCCTTACATGACAGGGATTGAGCTCGCCAAGGGTTGAAGAAGCGAGGCATCGAACCGGCCATCTCGTCAATAGTGCTATTTAAAGCGGTAGATCGAACCTGCGCCAGACGACAGCAGCGGGATTGCCTCTTGTCACCCTGAAAGTCGTCTCGCCGTCCGTTCGACGGAATTCAAGGTCAAAGATCTGATCTCCGATCCTGAGGTCAAATACTGCGATCTCGCTTAGCCAGTCCGGCAGCACCGGATCGACACAGATTATGCGGCGCGCCGCATCGGGCCGCGCGCCGAGGATCGACTGAAGCAGCAAGAAGATGGAGCCTGCTGCCCATGCCTGCGGGACGTTGGCGCCAAGATATTGCACGGGAAAGTTGGCGTTGGTTTGCTCGATTCCGGCATAGAGTTCCGGAAGCTGCTGCATGACGAAATAGCTGGTCGCGTTGATGATGCTGTAAGCAATCCGGGAAGCCTCCGTGACAAATCCGTAACGGCGACAACCGAGCGTGATGATCGCGTTGTCATGAGGCCAAACCGCGCCATTCTGGTAGGAGTGAGGGTTGTAAGCCGGATGGCTTGCTGAGAGTGTGCGAATGCCCCATCCACTCCACATATCGGGTTGCATCAGGCGCTCGACGACGCGGCCGGCACGCTCGGGCGGGACGATACCCGACCATAAGCAATGGCCCGGATTGGAAGCGATCGATAAAACTTGGTTCTTATCGCCATCGAGCGCGAGCGCATAGAAGCCCACGTCCTCATTCCAGAATTTTTCATTGAATCGACGAGACAGCTCTCGCGCCTTCTCCCGCAACATCCGAGCGCGATCTGATCTTCCCAACACGTCAAAGATCTCCGCAATTCGCAACCACGCGTCGTAGACATAGCCTTGCAACTCGCAAAGCGCCTTCGGACCTTTCACCAAGGTACCGTCGGGGTAAACAAGCGCTTCGCCGGAATCCTTCCAGCTTTGGTTCTCATAGCCCACGGGTGAGCGGGTCTGATATTCCTGAAAACCGTCGCCGTCGCGATCCCCATAGTTGTCGATCCATTTAAGGCATCGCTCGGCCGTGTCCAGGTGCTCTTCGATTAAGCTCAGGTCGCCGGTGCACTGCCAAGCCGCATGCAGCAAGATCAGGTAAAGCGGAGTGGCATCTGCTGTGCCATAGTAGGGCGTGTGTGGAGTGAGTTTGAAGTGGGCTAGCTCGCCGCGGCGAAGCTCGTGCGGGATCTTGCCTGGTTCGGCGTCCCGGATGTCGTCTCGCTCGGTTGCCTGCAAGGATCCTAGCACCCTGAGCGCACCCCGCGCGAAGTCGGGATAGACGAAGATATTCTGAAGCGATGCGATCAGACTGTCGCGGCCGAACAAGGCCATGAACCATGGCACACCGGCAGCTGGAACGAATTCCATATGACTGGTGCCCTGAATCGGAAGGCGCAACGCCGCCATGTCAGTGATGGCCTGGTTAAATGCACCGGAGAAATCGGCATTGTTCGTCCTTACCTTAAGAACATTCTGACGCCAGTCCCCGAGCCTCTGTCCGAGCTCCGATGCGTGGGCGTCAGCGATGCAATGCCGAGGCGCGGCGAACCGCCGTTTGCCATCGTCCAGCTCGTACATGAGGCAGGCATGCCAACTTCGACCAGGGTCAATCTTGACCTCAAAGGTAATTCGGCCATTGGCATATTGCGCAGACGCGTCATTTTTGTTGGGGTGAACCCTGACCTCCCGGAAGAAGTTCTTGTTCCGATAAGTAAGTCGAAGCTGCGGTTTTTTGGACGACCATTGCGATGTGATATGGCCTCGGCGAACGATGTGCGCTGACCTAACCTCGAAAATGTCGGCGAAATCTCCGCGGATCGCTATCTCAAGGTTGAAGCGCACGGGCTTGGGGCCATTATTGGTGAGGTCGAGGTCTTCGTGGACCCCCTCCCCGATCGAGCGGCTGAGGAGGAGGCTCACCGTGCGGGCTGGGATCTCGCCATCCTCAGTAAGGATCGCGCGATTGATGAGAAATACGCGGGAGGCGTAATAGGTGATGCTGCCGCTATTGAGGAGATCCCATTCCTCACCGTTGGCGTATATGCGCCAGCTGCTGATCAGCCTCGTGTCGAAGAAATAGAGTCCCTTTTGGGTTGGCCACGAGATTTGTCCGTTCGGCTCCGTCACGAGCATGATCTCGCCCCAGCAGATAGCGAGGTGGGGCGGGCCGACGCTTACTTTGATTGGCATTGCAAATGTCGCCCTTCGGGCGATGAAGGTGCTGACGGGGCTTGAGCCTTTGTTGGCCTATCCTGGGGATAGCATTGCGCGATAGTCAGCGGCAAACTTTTCAATCCCCTTTTTTGTAAGCTCGTGTTGAATATCGAATTTGTCCCACGGTTCGCTAAGATCGAGTTGCTCATATTGGATCGGCTGTCCCGACGATTCATATTCAAAGTCAGGACCAGGAATTCGAAACCCGTTATCGGCCCAATTTTTCAACACCTTGGCTGGCGCGGTCACCAATTCGGTTTCAAGCAGGAAGCAATACAGCATTTGCTCCACGCTTCGGATACTAGCGGCCAGCACCGCGACGTGCCCATCCCCCGCTGAATACATACGCATTATGTTCCTTACCAGATCCATACCATTGCGTCCTGTGTCATCGAGGCGCCCAATAAACGGCGAAACGTAGATAGGCGCCCTCGCGCTTTTAGTCGCAGCGTAGACAGCAGCAGCCTGTTGTTGTGAGAAGCATAGTGTCATATTAACCCTCATGCCCCGGCTCACCGACAGCTCGGCTGCACGCAAGCCTTCCGCGGTGCAAGGATACTTGATAAATGCGTTGGTAATCCACGTATACATCTCCTGACCTTGATTGAGCATCGCTTGAGCCGTCGCCCTCTCGTCCGCCAAGACTTCGATGGAGACTCCCGCCTCCCCCACCAATGGGGAGATCACCTGCACAATCCTCCGGTACTCGGCCATTTCCTCGGGGCCGGAGAGCCTGCGTCCCGAAGCAAGGGCCTCCTTGAGACGAGGGTTCTTCGAAATCAAAGATGGGTTTGTGGTTTGCCCGTCGAGGAAGCCCAACAATTCCTTTACGCGCAGGGTCTCCTCGGGGTCTCCGCCATCGAGCAATATCTTTGTTCCAACGAGGCTCATCGACTTACTCCTTCAACGTGTTGTCAGTACGGTGCGCAATTTCGGAGGTGTGCCTCGGCTCTGCTGCTACGTTTTCCCTGAAAGGAGGCCGTACCAAAATAACGCCATAAACGACCGCAAGTTCATCTTGCTATCCCTCTGTCAAGTAACCACCCGATCCAATTACGATTTTACCCACTGCGACTCCTGACCGGATCGATAATTACTGCTTAGCCGCTGGCTTTGTTTCCGGCATCCGAAACCAAACGAGCAGTGTCGCCAGGAGAGCCACCACAACAATGCTCAGGAATCCAGCGGTGCGACCAAAGCTCTCAGCCACCAGACCGGAGAGTGTAGTGCTCAGTGAACCGCCAATTCCGGAGGCCGTTCCAATGACGCCTTGGGCCAGGTTGAACCGACCGGTGCCGATCGTGGTATCGGCAACGACCAGCGCCGTGAGCACGCCCAACATTGTGCCGCTGATACCGTCGAGCACCTGAAAGCCGACGAGCAGGTATGGATCGTCTAGTCGATAGGGATACAGGCACCTTATCGCTGCGGAACCGGTTGCCTGCTGCCGTGCATGAATGCCTGCATCTCCTCCAGAGTGAGACGGCCATCTTTGTTGGAATCCATCGCTCTGAAAATTCTTTCGTGAGCCGCCTGAAACTCTTGCAATGAGATAGTCCCGTCACCATCGGCATCTATCAGGGCAAAAATCATTCGCATGGTCATACCTCGTCCCATCATGCCATGCCCCATCATCCCTCTTTCGCCCATCATTCCCCGACCCATCATGCCACGACCCATCATACCCCCACACGTCACGTCCTCTTCGCCCGTGGCCTCTTGGTCGTGCTGTTGCGACTGTTGCTGGTCTGGCTGCTGCATCATCGGACTACCGGGGGTCTGTTGGGCACTCGTCGCCATAGTTCCAAAGGCCAGAATAAATGCGGACGTCGTGACTGCCAGAACGCGCTTATTCATCGGAAACCTCCATCAGCGGACGCATTATGCCACCTATATTGATGCATGCGCGGCGACCGGAAAATGCTGCCTATTGCCGCAAGACGCTGGGCTTGGTGCTGATTATCGCTGGTGTAAGCCCTAGGCGTCTAGGAACTACTGCGACTCTTTAGCGAACATCCACCGAGCCAGCCCGACCGCCAGTAACATCCCGAACAACTGTGCCGCGATGAACGCCAGCACACCACCCGGAGCAATTCCCGCAAACGTATCTGAGAATGCCCGACCAATTGTCACCGCAGGATTCGCAAACGATGTCGAGGCGGTGAACCAATACGCAGCGATAATGTAAAGCCCAACCGCATAAGGGATCGCATCCGTCCTGAAAGCCAAGTATCCGAAAATCGCCATCAACAACCCAAACGTTGCCACCCCTTCCGCAAGCCACTGTCCTCAGCCCGTTCTTGCTGTTGTCGAGAATTGCCATTAAGGGAAGTTCGAACATCAGATGAGCCGCCCAAACGCCAACAATAGCCCCGACAATCTGGCTAGCGATGTAGACCAATGCGTCAGACTAAGGGAGTTCACGACGAAAAGCAAACGCGATTCTTACGGCAGGATTGAAATGCGCTTGCTTGCTTGGGGTCGAAACGGCGTGGAATGGCGGCATCGTTGCTCTGCATTGGAAACACAGTCCCCTCATCATGTACGCCGCGCAGACGGGCGCGTAGCTCGGTATCGGGCGGCCGACGTGAGCGATAGCGGATCATCTTGCGATCGGCGGCAACGATCGTACAGGCCCGCCGCTCGCTCATCTCCAGCACGCCACGCAAATGAGCGACAGCCCTCTCGCTTGGCGGCGGGCCCTACCATTTTTTTGATAGCAGCTCCTTCAAGGCGGCGTTGTCGAGCATCGATTCGGCCAAGAGCTTCTTCAGCTTGCGGTTCTCGTCCTCGAGGGCTCGCAGCCGCTTGGTCTCCGAC
>WNGE01002719.1_pt1 | contig 24032 bp, 19 predicted proteins | sample 5400651 | NCBI WGS metagenome assembly WNGE01 (sample SAMN13153370, study PRJNA577476) | soil metagenome | isolation source: 60 cm soil or saprolite under grassland replicate 2 | place: USA:California | collected 2016-06-15
GACTGCTCGATCATAGTGGTCAAGTGCGCTTTTGAGCTTCTGTTGAGCGTAGAGCACATTCCCGATTCCATACAGCGCTGGTGCATAGCTGGGGTTATGGTTAATCGCTTCCTGGTATGCACGCAGGGACTCACCGAGCCTTCCCATTTCAAACAGGACCAGCCCTTTTCCATTCCAATACGCAGCGTTATTGCGATCAAAGGAAAGCGCCTGCTCGAACGAACGCAATGCCTCTGGATAGCGCTTCAGTTGTCGTAGTACCAGGCCCTTGTTGTTCCAGGCCTGTGCCATATGTGAATCAAAATGCAGCGCGATATCAAACGCCGTCAGCGCCTGCTCGGGTTGTCCTAAAGCGCTCAGTACGGCTCCCTTGCCATTCCAGGAAACAGCGTTATCTGGTTCCAGCAGCACCGCTTTATCAAAGACCTCTAGCGCCTCGCGGTTGCGGTGCAACATATTGAGTGCAGTCCCTTTGCCGTTCAGAGAAGTAACCAGTGAAGAATCCAGTTGTAAAGCCCGCTCAAATGATTCGAGCGCCTCGCGGTGACGCGCATTGAGCGCCAGAGAGAGGCCACGTCCCTGCCAGGCAAGTGGATTTTGACTCTCCGTCTGCAATGCCTGATCATAAGCAATTAGCGCTTCTTTACTACGCTTCTGCGTATAAAGTGCATATGCATCCTGTAATAACTGGCTGCCCTTCGGGGCGGTTCGTATCGTCTTATCTCTGGCGACAGCAAACGTCAGCGTCCCACTAATGCGCTGTTGATCGATATGTCGCAATACTTTGGCAACATCCTGTGCACTGGCAGGGCGCTTATCTGCATCCATATCGAGCATCTGCTGCAGCAATTGTTGCAATTCAGGAGGAACAGCAGGATTGAGCTCCGAAGCCGGACGGAAAAAGAACGGCTGCTCGCTTGGATCGACACCGGTGAGCAGGCAGTGCAGCAAAGCGCCCAGACTATAAATATCTGAGCGTGGCGTGCTTTGCGCCTTTCCATATTGCTCAGGGGCCGCGAATCCTGGTGAACCAAGAGCGACGGTATCGTGTGACTGACCGGGTTTGAAGACGCGGGCAATACCAAAGTCAATCAGATAGACGTGTCCGCTATCACTAATCATCACATTGGAAGGCTTGAGATCACGGAAGATAATGGGCGGCTGATGAGTGTGCAGATAACTCAGCACGTCGCAGATCTGCTCACCCCAATCAAGAACCTGCTCTAATGGTATGGGATTCCCCGCTGCCTTCTCCATATAGTCTTCCAGCGTCTGTCCCTCGATGAAATCCATGACCAGATAAGAGCGCTCATTTTCTGTAAAGTGATCATAGATGCGAGGCAGATTGGGATGCAGCAGATCCGCAAGCAGACGTGCCTCGTGCTCAAATGATTCCTCTGCTTCCTGGACGTGCGCAGGTGTCAGCCCTGCACGACTCATTTCTTTAATAGCAATCGGACGATTATTGAAACGAGTGTCGCTAGCCTTATAAACAGCACCCATACCACCCTGACCAATGCGTGCCTCTAACTGATAACGACCACTGAGCAGAGTTTGCTCCGGTAATGTTCCAGTTGTATATTTAAAAGGGAGCGGCGCGGCGCAGTACTGACAGAAACGCGCCGTTGCTACATTCGCGGCTCCACAGTTCTCGCAGAACTGCTCCTGTGTTTCCATGCAAATTTATTACTTCTTATATTTCACAACGTATATCTACATCATTGAACGCTACAAAGGGTAGAACAGTTCCATTCCTGGCTGAATATTACCCCCATTATCATAACACATGTAATCAGCTCGCGTATTTCGCTGCCTCTATTACACGCCATAGACGTAGCCACTCTTCAATACTCAAAGTTTCCGCACGACGACTGGCATCAATTGAGGCTTCAGCCAGCCAGGAACGCACCAATTCATTTTTATGGTGCAGGCCGTGAGTCAGGGAGTTGTGGAGTTGCTTGCGCTTCTCGGAGAAACCCGCCTGTACAACACGAAAGAAACTGTCGCGTTCCGCAGGCAAGAGTGGAGCTGTCGCGTTCCGCAGGCAAGAGTGGAGCCTGCTGATTCACATCCACACGCAAGATCGCGGAATCGACTTTGGGTGCTGGATAAAATGCTTTTGCAGGTACGCGTTCAATAATACGCGGCTGCCCATAAAACTGGACACTCAGTGCCAGGACACTCAGTTCTCCAGGTTCGGCGATAATGCGTTGCGCAACCTCCATCTGCACCATCACCACCAGCAAACGAGGTGGATTGGCACTCTCTAGAAAGTGGCGGAACGTCGGTGCGGTAATATAGTATGGCAGGTTTGCCACCAGTTTATATGCTGTCTGGCCAAAGGTCTCCGCAGGATCAAGAAAGAGCAGGTTGCGTGCTACTAACTCGACATTAGGGTATGTGCTGGTTGTCTTCGCCAGCAACGTCAGCATATCGCGTTCCAACTCAACCGCAACTACGCGCCGCGCCTCTTTCGCCAGTTCGCGCGTCAGGACACCTGTACCCGCGCCCACCTCCAATATTGCATCCTCCTGCTTGATATCGGCGGCACTGACGATCTTGAGCAAGACCGAACGATCGATCAGAAAGTTCTGTCCAAAGGATTTAAGCGGGCGCATATGGTTTGCAGCGAGCAGGCTACGTAGCTCGCGCACACTGGTCAGATCTACTTCATCGTATGTATCATGTGTGTGCTTTGTCTCGGGCGTACTATATGGACTATCTGTCACTATATTTCTCATACTTTACAAGTTTTTTTAAATGTAGCAGAGCCTGAGAGCGATGTCAAATAATCCAATCTTCACCATCTCCACTCACCACGCCAGACAGCACGTCCAAGCACAATCGTGGCGATAATAAGTGCTCCTATCACAATGATCGGTATCAATATAATGAAGACCAGTACACTCAGGCCAGCCAGGAACAAAGCACCGATTATTGCTAAGAGCGGCTTGATGAAAACAATGCCCAGAGCGATCAGAACGAGCCAGCGCAGAACATGTGGGCCGTTATGCTGTTGGGAGCGTACCCATGCTGGTACCCGGTACTGCATGCGCTGTCGTTGCTGATAGGGACGATAGCCGTTCTCTAGAGCGTCACCATCAGGGCTGAAATGTCTACGGCGATACTGTCGCGCTCTTGTATCCATCTCGTGTGGATGCGCGTTATAAGCCGGGTCGGCTGAATTGTGTGCGTATGTAGTATCCTGAGCACGATAGCTATAGGGCGGTATCGAGGCTTCGAAGGTTGAGGGATGTTCGTCCTTAGGCACATCTCCGCTCTTAGATTTTGCTGATCTGTAAAGTTGTTGATATATCTCTTCATTGTCACCAGCGCTGGCAGGGCGTTCGCTTCCATCCTGCGGCTCCGGAACAAGGTGTTGCTGGCTCATGATATGCTCTCCTTGTGATCGTGGAACCCTCATTACTCTGTACGTAATGAGGTAGCAAGGAGTTGCATATAACTACGTGGGAAATCCCCTGAGGCCTGGCCCTGGGGAGACAACCTCGTTCCAGTCGGCAATCGTCCTATAATTCGAAGATCCTGAACCATTCCATCCTCATGCCTTTCTGGTCGTCTTGAACTTCCCTTCACATAGTCTACATTTTCAGCGTCTTTTTTCGTACATTTATCCCATAAATCCCAACCCCAACTGAAATTATCTGACAAACGACAAATATCCCCCACATTGGGGATATCAACGCTAATATTGAAGATCTATGTTATCATTAAGAGAGATATTCATGGAAACGGGTAGGGATGATATATAAAAGCATACTTATACTTATGATTACAAGGAGGGATGCAGCATGTCCTTAGACGAACTCAGCAACAACCAGCATGAGGAGATGCACGCCCTCATCAGAGCCTCTAACGGTACAGTGGGCAGAAGCGATGTCGCTAACAGGTATGAAGGCGTCATTGCTGTTCCAGCAGATCCAATCAAACGACATACTTTAACGCCGGAAGAACGGCAAGCCTTGCACCGTGTGCGCCTCAACCGCATCATTATGCGCAGGCGTCGCCATGGGCGCATCGGAAAGGATATTGTTCCACGTCTACTTACCATCATAGTTGTTGTGTTTATACTCTTTACCGCATTTGTCTCTGGAGGCGTGGGTGCGGGTTATGCCTATTACCAGGCCCAGTTGCCCCTATTAAACGGTATCGCACAGCATTCACTCTTTCAGACAACACATATTTATGACCGTAACGGTAAATTGCTTTATGAACTTTATGATCACCAGCAAGATAAAGGTCGCCGTACATATATCAACTATAAAGATATATCACAATCGTTAATCAATGCCACGGTGGCAGCAGAAGATCGCACGTTCTGGACGAATGGTGGAGTTGATCTACAAGGCATCGTGCGTGCGGCTTTCTCGAATGTTCAAAGCCAGGGAGTGGTAGAGGGCGGCAGTACCGTCACGCAGCAGTTGATCAAAAATCAGTTTTTCGTAGGCCAGCCACGCGATATCCAGACCAAAGGAGAGGAAGCTCTTCTTGCGACAGGTCTGACACAACAATACCCGAAGTGGCAAATTATGGAGATGTACCTTAACACTGTTTATTATGGAGATCTCAACTACGGTATTGAGGCCGCTGCGGAAGATTACTATGGTCTAAAGCCGCAGTGTTCTCATACACAATGTCGGCCAGCGGTTGCACAACTCGATCTTGCGCAGGCGTCTATGCTGGCGGGTCTGCCACAGGGTCCATCTATTTATAACCCGATTCTCAATAAACCAGTAGCAATCAAGCGTCAGAACGTAGTTCTTCAGGGCATGCTCGATATGGGTGTGATCACAAAGCAGCAGATGGCCCAGGCACAAAAAGAGACTGCAAATTACAAATTTACCTATCATTCAGTCAACAACACGCCTCAGGCCCCTCATTTTGTGCGCTATGTAATTGACCAGGTGCTGGTGCCATTACTGGGAGCCCAGAATTTAGAGGATGGTGGATACAATATCTACACGACACTTGATCTTGACCTGGAGAAAAAAGTCGAGCAGGCGATTTACAACCATCTCTACAAATCTCAGACTGAGGCTTATGTTGGTTATGGGGTATTATCTCAGACCAATAATGTCAATAATGGTGCGGCGGTCGTGATGAATCCATACAACGGAGAAATTCTGGCGATGGATGGTAGTGCTAAATATGACATGAATACGCCTCAGATGCAGGGACAATTCAATGCAGCAATAGCGCCGCGGCAGCCCGGTTCCTCGTTTAAACCTGTCGTCTATGCAACTGACTTTGAGATGGGCTGGTACCCAGGAATGATCATCCCTGATCACAAGACAATCTATCCCGGTAACACGCACCCGCCATACTACCAGCCACAAAACTATGATGGCACGTACCACAACGGCTATCCTATGACCATTCGCACAGCCGTTGCTAACTCATTCAACATCCCGGCCATCGATGGGCTCATGTATGCAGGTATTCCCAATGTGCAGAACATGGCAGGGCGTCTGGGGTTAACCGAAGTAGCTAAGAAGAAGCCAACCGATCTTGGGCCATCACTGGCTATCGGTTCAACCGAAGTCTCGCTCCTGAACCTGACAGGTGCCTATGCGACGTTCGCTAACAAAGGCGTACGCGTACCACCAACTGCCATCCTGGAGATCACCGACAACCAGAATCGGCCCATCTATAAATATAATGAAGCACATCCTCAAGGTATCCGCGCAGTGCGAGAAGATGTTGCATTCATGATAAGTAGTATACTTTCCGACAAGAAGGCCCGTTACCACGAATTCCTTCCAGGCAATCCCCTCGAACTGGATCGTCCGGTTGCTGCCAAAACAGGTACAACCGATAGCTTCCGCGACAACTGGACGATGGGATACACCCCGTACCTGGCGGTTGGCGTATGGGCGGGCAACAATGATAACAGCAAAATGAACAATATTATTGGTATCACAGGAGCTGGTCCCATCTGGCACGACATCATGGAGTATGCGTCGCAACGCTACAACTTCCCGCCTGACGACTTTGCAAAACCAGCCGATGTGCATGAGGGGACAGTCTCTGCGATTACTGGCTTACTGCCTCGTCCTGGTGAACCAACCGTGACCGATTGGTTTATTGATGGAACCATGCCCACTATGATGAGTAACTACACTGCACCTGAGCATTGTAACAGGAGGGGACATAACTGCCATCCGCAGCAGCAACCCTGCGAGGAAGACAATTGTCCCCCTATTATTCCAATAGGCCCCGTTTTTCCGGGCGAACCTCCCATTCAATAATAGGTAAGGCACACCTTGCGGGTGCCTTCTTATTTTTATATCCTATGTTCAAGGTACGTATGAAAAGTTCCACATTTGAAGGAATACAATTGGAGGTTTTCCCCTATGGCAGATACGTCGCAGCAAGGGAGTGCTGGTTCAGAATCATCAACTATAGACAGTGGGTTTCGTCCTTTGACGCGTAGTGAACGACGTAATCTCTGGCTTAAAGAGTATGGCGAACAGGATTTCGCACTCCAGGCCTGGGCAAGACTGGTAGAGAAGCAACAACTGGAGATCGAGGTTATGTTTCAGATGCACGGTCTACTGGTTTTTGGATCGATGGTCAGCACTGAAGCATATGCTCAATTTTATATTAATCTACATGAAGAAATGTACCGGGAGCAAGAGCCGGAGACAGCGGATTTCCTGCGCGAATACTATACAGCCTTGATACCAGCGCCAGATCAACCGGAGATAGGCCCTGAGGGTCTTCCTATCGTCTTCCGTTATGCACATCTGCGCGGTGTAACTATTATGAGTGCCGGTCACAAGATCAAAGTACCTTACTGGCGCGGTAAGATCAGTGAGATAGATGGGTTTGTAATTGGAGCTAGCGCAGGGGAGTAGAGGAACAATAGAAACTCTTCAGGTCCTCCTCTTGTTGTGCTCGCCGCCTGGTTTAGTGTGGGTAGTGAGGTTGGTGGCCGCCGGCCAAACAACCTCACTACCCACACATAAATGGCTTGCGAAGCGCCTGAGGCGCTGAGGAGTCAAGAAGAGAACACGGAACAACATAAGTTTAGAACAAAGACAATTGCTGCGGGGGTTCCTCCCTGGTCTTTGCAGGTTCGGCTATCCTGGGGGGAGCTTCAGCAGCCAGACGTTCGGCTTCAGCAATAACTAGAGGGATCTTTTTAAAGTCATTGCGAATGACATCCTTAAGGCTTGCCTGATGCAGACCAGCAGCCGGGTGGTACATAGCAATGCAGATATAGCCATCTTTTTTGCGCGCACGGCCATGAATAGCGCTGATTTTCTCATTGCCAAAGAACTTCGCCATAGAATAACGGCCCAGCGTTACAATAACCTGCGGATTGAGAGCAGCAATCTGTCGATCAAGATAATTATCGCACGCATCAATCTCTTCTGGTAGAGGATCACGATTATTAGGTGGGCGGCATTTCACAACATTCGTGATAAATACATCTGTACGTTTAAGACTAATGCTTTCAAGGAGTTCATCCAGAAATTGTCCAGCAGGGCCAACAAATGGACGTCCTTGTTTATCTTCGTGAAAGCCTGGTCCCTCACCAATAAATAGTATTCTGGCGTTTGGATTTCCTTCACCGGGCACTGCTTTTGTGCGGCCTTTACAAAGATTGCACTTTGAACAGGTTGAGACCTCTACAGCAACCTCCTGCAACATCTCCTCTGAGGACATAGCACTTTACCCCTTTTCATTCATTTTATAAAGAATAGGTGAGTGAGGCGCGAGATGGGAGACAGGACAACCACAAAGATTGCCTGATCTCCCAGTGTCAGTCTAGCTTATAAGAGCTTACCAGCGACGATCTGTTGATCGCTGGCCAAAGCCACCACCATCGCGGCGCGGACCCCCAGGACCAGGGCCACGGTTCGGGCCTCCAGGACCCATTGGGCGTCGCTGACCAAAGCCACCACCACTACGATCGCCATAGCCGCCACGATCGCGTCCACCGTTATCGCGGTCACCATAGCCGCCACGATCGCGTCCACCACCGTAGCCTCCACGGTCACCATAGCCGCCACCAGAACGCCCCATATCACGGTCGCGATTACCGCCATAGCCGCCACCAGGACGTCCAGGACCGCCACGGCCACCAGGACCGCCACGACTCGGACCACGTTCACTATCCAGTTCAGCCTGTGAAGGCAGTTCACCGCTCAGAGCCGCACGGCGAGAGAGATTGACACGTCCCTGTGGATCAACTTCAATCACCATAACTGTGATCTCATCGCCCACCGAGACAACATCCTCTGGCCGCATCACCTGGTAATCAGCAAGTTGTGAGGTACGCACCAGTCCCTCTTTACCAGGGAGGATTTCAACAAAAACACCGAAATCAACCAGTCGGCGCACCGTACCGGTATAGATACGGCCAACTTCAACCTCTTCAGTCAGAGCACGGACAGCATCCATTGCATGCTGCATAGCATCGCCAGAAGACGCCGAGATGTTGACAGAGCCATCATCCTCAATATCGATCTTCGCACCGCTCTCTTCCTGGATCTTGCGGATCATCTTACCGCCTGGTCCAATCACAGCGCCAATCTTCTCGGGATTGATCTTAATGGTCTGGATACGCGGTGCAAATTCGGACAGTTCCTCGCGTGGAGCGTCGATAGCCTCGAGCATCTTATCCATAATGAACATACGGCCCTCGCGCGCCTGCTCCAGAGCTTTCGTCATAATCTCATAGGTAATACCTTTGACCTTGATATCCATCTGCAAGGCCGTCACCCCATCAGCCGTACCAGCGACTTTGAAGTCCATATCGCCAAGAGCATCTTCGATACCCTGGATATCGCTAAGCACAGCCCACTTGCCAGCACGTTCGCCCTCACCCGTGATCAGACCCATAGCCACACCAGCAACAGGTGCATGAATAGGCACACCAGCATCCATCAGAGCAAGGGTAGTGCCACAGACAGATCCCATAGAGGTTGAACCATTAGATGAAAGAACATCAGAAACCGCGCGGATAGTGTAGGGGAACTCATCCTGTGCTGGGATAACAGCGGCGACCGCGCGCTCTGCCAGAGCTCCGTGACCGATCTCACGACGGCCAGGACCACGAAGCGGCTTGCTCTCACCAGTTGAGAAGGGCGGAAAATTGTAATGATGCATGAAGCGCTTGTTCTCACTATGGCCCAGGCCATCAAGCACCTGCTCGTCGCCAGGAGAACCAAGAGTAACAACGCTCAGTACCTGTGTCTGCCCGCGGGTAAAGAGGGCGGAACCATGAGTACGCGGCAATAAACCAACCTCGCACGTAATCGGGCGGATCGTCTTCAGATCGCGCCCATCGGGACGTGCGCCACTATCTAGAATATTATTACGTACATACGCCTTCAGTTCTTTTTCGTAGAACGTGATAATATCTTTCAAACGATCGGGGTATTGCGTTCCCAGTTCCGCAACTAGCTCATCCTGCACCAGTGCCAGAGCAGTAGAGCGTGCGGTCTTATTAGGATTGTTCACAGCTGCATCGAAACGAGGCCGCACAAACTCAGCAACTCGTGCACGCAACCCCTCATCAACCACTGGCGGAGTAAACGGTCGCTTGGTGATACTGACAGCCTGCACCAGTTTATCCTGCATCTTAATGATATCTTGCAGAGCCTCCTGCCCAAAGCGCACCGCATCAAGCATTAAATCTTCAGGCAATTCCTTCGCACCAGCCTCAACCATCATCACAGCATCAGCGGTACCAGCAATAGCAAGATCCAACTTGCTGCGAGGCATCTGCGACTCAAGCGGATTAATGACCAGTTGATCGTCGATATATCCAACACGCACTGCTCCAACGGGACCAGCAAACGGAATATCGGATATACTAAGAGCTGCTGAAGCGCCAACAATACCCAGAATATCAGAATCATTTTCCTGGTCTACAGAGAGAACAGTGATGACAATCTGTACATCGTTGCGATAACCTTTGGGGAAAAGAGGACGGAGAGGACGATCAGCAAGACGGCAGGCAAGGATAGCATGTTCACTCGCGCGACCTTCGCGTTTAATAAAACCGCCGGGGATCTTACCTGCGGCATACATACGTTCTTCTACATCAACAGTTAAGGGAAAAAAATCAATGCCTTCACGAGGCTCATCACTGCCAACCACAGTTGCCAGGATAACGGTCTCTCCGTAGCGCACCAACACTGCGCCACTAGCTTGTTCTGCCACCCGACCGGTCTCAATACTCATGACGCGGCCACCGATGACAGCTTCTTGACGGTGAATCATATTTCCTCCGACTATAGCACCCTATACAAAATCTCCAGCCCAGAGTATTTCACATCCATCTCTTGCAAAAACTGGGTGCAATCACTCCTTAAATTACTACCTACCGCATATCTCATGCTGCGGTCTATGCCGATGTGTCGGTTCCTAAACCCATGTGGAGAATAACAGCCTTTGCGTATCGTCTTCGTTCGTCTCAATCTCTCTTCAACACAATGCACTCGGTTCAGTACGTGGAGAAAAATGGAGCAGCGGTCGGGCATAACGTACGGTGCCCATCGTGACAGTGCCGACCGCATCCACAACAACCCCGTGATTAGTGGCGCAAGCCAAGCTTTGCGATCAACGCGCGATAGCGATCTGGGCTCTTCTTACTCAGGTATGCAAGCAAACGCCGGCGTTGTCCAACTAACATAATCAAGCCTCGGCGAGAATGGAGGTCATGTTTATGAATTTTAATGTGTTCAGTAAGCTGATTGATGCGCCTTGTCAAGATAGAAACTTGCACTTCAGGCGAACCCGTATCAGTTTCATGTACGCGGGAACTCTCAATAATCTCCGCTTTTTCTTCAACACTTAAAGCCACGCTTTTAAATCACCTCCTATTTAAGGTGGAAAATGACAACTACACTTTCGCATTATAGCATGGATAAGATGTGGACGCAATAAACTGCGTCCATCCATCCTATCCAGAGTTCTATAGGTATTTGTACAATAGTACCAGGTATATAGAGGTCTGATCCTGGTATCTGCACAGGTTACTTAATCTGAACCTTCGCACCAACCTCGGCCATCTTAGCGGCGATCTTCTCAGCCTCTTCCTTCGAGACGGCTTCCTTGATGGGCCTGGGTGCCTCGTCAACGACAGCCTTGGCCTCTTTCAGACCCAGGCCAGTGAGTTCGCGCACAACCTTGATGACGTTGATCTTATTAGGGCCAACTTCTGTGAGAACAGCATCGAACTCGGTCTGTTCCTCAACAGGAGCTGCGGCCTCAACAGGAGCGGCGGCAGCAGCGGGAGCAGCAGCGGCGGCTACCGGGGCCGCGCTTACGCCCCACTTCTCCTGCAAGGTTTTGGTCAACTGGACGAGTTCCAATACGTTCAACTTCTCGATATCGGCAATAATGGTATCTAAAGACATGATAAGTTCTCCTTCAATTATTCGGTGGTTGTCCCATCGTTTAGTTGCTCAGCGTGTGCCTGTAGCACATAACATAAATCTCGTAATGGTGCGGTCAACAAACCGTATGTGCTTGCCAGCGGCCCCTGTACGGTTCCAACAAGCTCGGCTTTCGCCTGAAGCTTGCCACCAGGTAACTTGCCCAGACCCTCAACCTGATCAGCACTCAATGTACGGCCGCCAAGAATCGCAGACTTGAGAACTGCCGTCTTGTTGCCACGAACGTAGTCGGAAACGACTTTAGCGGCTGTCACCTCATCGTCGTAACCAAAGGCAACGGAGGTCTGACCATTAAAAATGCTTTTATCCAGCTCCGTCATATTGTTGCGCTCTGTGGCGATACGCAGCAACGTATTTTTGGCGACCTGGAACTCAAGTTTAGCAGCGCGCATTTTGTTGCGCAGATCGACCATATCTTTGACCGTGAGTCCCTGAGTTTGTACCAGGATCGCCACTGTCGCACGACCGAGCTTTTCTGTCAGTTCCTCAATTTTCTCGGCCTTAGCCTGTGTAGGCATAGAAGCTTTTCCTCCTTTCCAGAGATATATACAAAAAGCCTTCGGCAATATTTACCGAAGGCCTGGAGCAATCTATTCTTTATGCTTAGCAGAGATAGCTCTTATGGGTGTACGCACCTGGCTTACACTCTCATCAGCAGAGCGCCACTAGAGCTATTGAATAGTCATTCCTCGGCAAGCCGCTATGGTAGATCACCATAACACTTAGATGCAGGCATGCTTGCTTTCTTCGGTTGACAACCATTTCTTATTCGATTGTTACACATTATAGCTGATATAGCTTACAATGGCAAGCTGTATAGACCCGTAGAGGCATGCCTTGCGTGTGCCGGGTGACCCGCAATGCCCTCTGTCCGCCCACTCCTGCGGCACACGCAAGGCATGCCTCTACGGGAGCCCTGTTTATGGCTTAAGCGCAGTTGCTGCTGGTACATCCAGGCGAATGCCAGGAGACATGGTTGACGCAAGCACAACGCTCTTTATGTAGGTGCCCTTGGCACCCGAAGGACGAGCACGCACGACCGCGTCAACGACCGAAGCGATATTCGCCAGCAGAGCATCTTCGTTGAAAGAAAGCTTTCCAGAAGGAACATGTAAGAGCGCAGTCTTATCAACTTTAAACTCGACACGACCGGCCTTGACATCGCGAATAGTCTTGGCGAGATCAAACGTAATCGTACCAGCTTTAGGGCTGGGCATCAAACCGCGCGGTCCAAGCTTCTTACCAAGCCGACCAACCTTCCCCATAACATCGGGAGTCGCGATGGCAACATCAAAGCCAAGCCAGTCGCCTTCAATCTGTTTAATCAAATCATCAAGACCAACGAAATCCGCGCCAGCCGCTTCCGCTTCCGCAACCTTTTCGCCCTGTGCGAAGACCAGCACCTTCACTTCTTTACCGGTACCAGCAGGCAGCATTGCAACGCCGCGCACCATCTGGTCTGCGTGACGAGGATCGACGCCGAGCTTCATGTGTATCTCGACAGTTGGATCAAACTTTACATAGTTAATTTTCTTGAGGAGTGAAACAGCTTCCTGAGGCTGATACAGCTTCGTACTGTCAACGAACTTCAAAGCCTCCAGATACTTTTTTCCATGTTTTGCCATTATTTATTTTGCCCTCCTTGAGGCTCATAACCGCAGTGACTTCGGGCAACAATTAAGATATTGTGATACCCATGCTCCGAGCCGTACCTGCAATCGTACGCTCAGCTGCCTCAATATCGTTCACATTGAGATCTTTCATCTTCAGTTCGGCGATCTCACGCAGTTTATCACGACTGATTGAACCGACCTTCGTCTTATTTGGAATAGCAGAACCCTTCTCGACGCCAGCAGCCGTTCTTAGCAAGAAAGCAACGGGTGGAGTCTTAGTAACGAACGTAAAAGAACGATCCTCATAGATTGTGATTTCAGCAGGAATGATCTGGCCGACCTGCTCAGCGGTACGCGCATTATATTCCTTACAGAACATCATAATATTGACGCCATGAGGACCAAGCGCGGTACCAATCGGGGGTGCAGGATTTGCCTTCCCCGCCGGAATCTGTAGTCGCACTACAGCTTTGATACGCTTTGCCATATTGTTTCAAACTCCTCAGAATAACAGGTTAATCGGTTGTTATCCTTATACTCATTCAGAAATACGCTGTCGCGTCTAGTATTCCACACTCATCTGAATGTAAGGAAATGCTAGATTTTCTCCACCTGGAGGAAATCCAGTACAACCGGAGTTTCACGACCGAAAAACGAAACCAGTACAGTTACCTTATTTCGGTCCATATTAATATCACTGACCGTACCTATAAACTCGGTGAATGGACCATCGATTACACGTACGCTCTGGCCTTTCGAGAAACTAATTTTAGCCTTTGGTTTTTCAGTCTCTTTAGTGACCTGCTTCAGGATGGACCTGATCTCATGTTCCTGGAGAGGTACAGGACGTGTCCCAGACCCTACAAAACTGGTAACTCCAGGAGTGTTACGCACAACATACCAGGCCTCATCGCTCATAATCATCTCTACCAGCACATAGCCAGGAAAGACTTTGCGTTGTACAGTACGCCGTTGCCCCTGCTTAATCTCCACCTCTTCTTCCATTGGCACGATAACACGGAATATCTTATTACGCATATCCATCGAGGCAATACGGGCTTCAAGGTGACTTTTTACTTTATTTTCATAGCCTGAATATGTATGAATAGCATACCAGGCACGCTCACTGTTATTTGCTCCGGGCTGTGCAGGCTGTCCATTCTCACTGGTATGTTCAGTAACCACGGCATTTTCCCTCATAATTTCCAGGTAACAAAGCCATTTAACGACCGCTAATAGCCAGGAAGAGATTATAAAGACCGTAATCTACTGCGCCCAGTATCGCACCAATCACGACCGAAATCACAATAACCACAAATGTCATGTTCCTGGCTTCTATGAAGGTAGGCCATGTTACCTTATGGCGGAGTTCATAATAGGCTTCGCTGATAAAACGACCTATGCGACCATTACGGAAGCGTTGCAGCACATTTGGAGAGCTCTTTGTGTCACGCCGCGTGGACTTACTTTCTTGCCTGGGCTGCTCTTTTCTAGGCTGCTCTTTACGTTCTTCACGGGGCGTCGCCTTAGCAGTCGGTGCGGCCTTCTCACTTGTGCGAGGCCGGGGCTCAGCCATCTGACTCCGGCTCGTATTTTTCTTTTTGTCGGCCATTTTGTTTGCCACGTTCAACCTTTCTTGATAAGTAGTGACTACCGCTAATACTCACTAGCAGGCTACACCAGTAAAACGTGTCCTACTATCCTACTTGGTTTCACGATGGGGCACATGTACCCGACAGGTTGTACAAAACTTCTTTAGCTCAAGTCGCTCAGGATTGTTCTTCTTGTTTTTCGATGTGGTGTAATTGCGGCTTTTGCAGGTTGTGCAAGCCAGCGTCACCACAATGCGATTCTCTTTGCTTTTGCTAGCCATATCTTTACTCCATTCATGTTTCGGGCTTGGCTTGCCACATTTCTAGATAACTACTATTGGGTGAAACAGTGGTGGGCGCAATGATGTTTTGCGCCCACACGAACGTTAATTTTGAATTTAGCTTATGACCTTAGTGCAGATGCCAGCGCCCACGGTGCGGCCACCTTCACGGATGGCAAACTTGACTCCCTCTTCCATGGCCACCGGCTGGATCAACTCCACCGTCATCTCGATGTTGTCGCCGGGAATGACCATCTCCACCCCCTCGGGCAGCTTGATCGCTCCCGTCACGTCAGTGGTGCGCACATAGAACTGCGGTCGATAGCCATTGAAGAAGGGGGTATGACGACCTCCCTCTTCTTTGGAGAGCACATACACCTGCGCCTGGAAGCTCTTGTGCGGCTTGATGGAGCCCGGTTTGGCCAGCACCTGCCCTCGCTCGATGTCGGTGCGCTCCACTCCTCGCAGCAGACAGCCCACATTGTCGCCCGCCTGCCCCTGATCGAGCGTCTTCTGGAACATTTCCACCCCGGTCACTACCACCGAGCGCGTGCTCTCCTTCATGCCCACGATCTCCACCGACTCGCCCACCTTGATCACTCCTCGCTCGATGCGACCGGTGGCCACCGTGCCTCGTCCCTTAATGCCGAAGACATCTTCCACCGGCATCAAGAACGGCTTATCGGTGGCGCGAGGAGGGGTGGGGATGTAGTTGTCCACCTGGTCCATCAACTCCCAGATGCAAGCGGCATCCGCATCGCTGCGCGAGAGGTCGCCTTTACTCTCCAAAGCCTTGAGGGCCGAGCCACGAATGACCGGCACATCGTCGCCGGGGAAGTGGTTCTTGGTCAGCAGTTCGCGTACCTCCAGCTCCACCAGTTCGAGCAACTCTTCGTCTTCCATCATATCCACTTTATTGAGGAAGACCACCATCGCCGGCACTTCCACCTGGTAGGCCAGCAGCACATGCTCACGGGTCTGAGGCATGGGGCCATCAGGAGCGCTCACCACCAGGATAGCCCCATCCATCTGGGCGGCTCCGGTAATCATATTCTTAATGTAGTCGGCATGACCGGGGCAGTCCACGTGAGCGTAGTGGCGCCTGGCGGTCTCGTACTCCAGGTGGGCGATGGCGATGGTGATGCCACGCTCGCGCTCTTCGGGGGCTTTGTCGATCTGGTCAAAGGCGGTATATTTGGCAAGCTGAGCGGCGGCCAGCACCTTGGTGATGGCGGCGGTCAGGGTCGTCTTGCCATGGTCGATGTGACCGATGGTTCCTACGTTCACATGCGGCTTTGTCCGCTCAAACTTCTTCTTAGCCATTTTCTCGTGTGGCTCCTTTGCAAATCTACTTGCGATCAGATAGCAACAGGTATAGACATGCAGCAGCCGTCCCCTGACAACCCGATCGTCAATTGTAAGATATTTTTCCCAATTACTACTAACAAGAAGGGAGCGACGATCATTTCAGAAGACGGCAGCAAAAGCTTTTTTACGTCCTACGCGGATTTTCGTGAAGATGGAACTAAGCTGAAGAGCATCAAGCTCAGACATCATTCAGAAACCACGGGAGCCCGTGATGGGAATCGAACCCATGACCCCAGTCTTACCAAGACTGTGCGCTACCGCTGCGCCACACGGGCCAACCTTGCCATACATGATACATTACATCCGGGTAATATATGTATTGTATAGGTGGGCAGTGGAGGATTCGAACCTCCGAAGCTCTCGCAACTGATTTACAGTCAGTCCCATTTGTCCACTTTGGTAACTGCCCAGGTTGAGGAACACGCCAGTTTGTTCTGAGTGATCGACGGGACACATTATAGCTGAATCGGGCAGGGATGTCAAGCATTTTTTTATGCGCCAATTTGTGCCCGCATCATAACTTACGCGAGCAGATTGGTTAACAAAAACCTCAAAAGGATTTTACATGTATTTACAAAGGCAACAATAAAGTGGGGCTAAAAAGCATTGCGTCTACAACAAATTGCTGGTATAATCTCCAACGTTGGAGAAATTAAATAGCCCTCACACCAGTGCGGTTTTTCCGCTACCCGGAAGTATGTTTGGCAAATTGGACTTGGAATAAGAGGTAGCTTCTATGGCGACGAATTGTGACTTCAGCCGTTCCTCCTTACTTAAGGAACAGTATCAGCGTGACATGGAACTCATAGCTGTTGCCCTTCAAGAAGAGAGTCAGGATGAACGTGAAGAGCGTCTCAGTCTCGTTGCGCGTTCCTGGTCACTTACCAGTGCTTGCTTTTATGCGCAACTTGAGAACAGCGAAACGCCAGTACACACTCCGGTAGCTCTGGTACGGCCTTAGTTAGACAAAAGAGATGTAAACGTAAATAGCTATGCCTCATCCACCTGAACTTGCACCGGATGCCCTGACCTATCAAACACCCGTGCAGTTTGGCATGGTGTATTGGGTAAGCTTTGGGTACCCCTCGCTTCCTCCAGGAATAGAGGAGAAACGTATTCTTGATTGGCACCCTGCGCTTGTCGTGTCAGGAGAGCCGTTTTGTCGGCATGCAGGTGCAGTCAATGTCGTTGCATTGACGTCATATCGTGGTAAGCTGCGTCCTTATCACCATCTGCTTTTAAAGCGGGATTACCCACTCCTTGACACTGATAGTCTGGTGAAGACGGAATTGATGTACCCGGTGTTACGTACGCTTCTTGCCGACCAGTATGCTATTTGTAGGCTTAACGATCCCGATTTACGCGCTATTATGGGCAAAGTGGCCAATAGTCTGGCCATCACTATGTTCTACTCATTGCACTAAAGTGCGATGGTAGATTCCGGGTGAGCGCAAGAGTATGCCCCTACTATAGCTTCTTAGAATGTTATAGAGTAAGGGCGTTATTTCCGCGTTCGCCCGGAATCTATATGCAGTTGGAGCATATCTATGACTATCGATCAAAATCAGTTGCGGCTCCTGCCATCCGTCGATGAACTTCTCCAATCTCCCACTGGTCAGGATCTTGTAGCTCGCTACTCGCGCGCTCTGGCAATACGAGCTATACGCACGAGCCTTGCCCAGGCACGAAACAGTATTCGATTGGGTACCTCCTGCCCCCCGTCAACCGCTCTGCTAGCAGCGGCAGAATCTCAGTTGCAAGAGGAACAACAACCGCGTCTACGCTCAGTTATCAATGCAACAGGAGTTATTATCAATACTAATCTGGGTCGTGCTCCCCTCAGCCAGGAAGCATTGCAGGCGGTTCAATATGTCTCCCACAACTACTCTAATTTAGAATATGAATTGACATCTGGTGAGCGTGGATCGCGTCATAGTCATGTTGCGGAACTTTTGCGTGAATTAACAGATGCCGAAGCAGCAGTAGTAACAAATAACAATGCCTCGGCAGTATTTTTGTCTTTGAGCGCTCTGGCTGCTGGACGCGAGGTGATTATTTCTCGTGGACAGCTTGTAGAGATTGGCGGAGGTTTTCGCGTCCCTGATGTAATGCGCCAGAGTGGTTGTCACCTGGTTGAAGTTGGTACCACCAACCGTACACGCATCCGTGATTATGAAGAGGCATTGAGCGAGCGAACTGCTCTATTATTGTCTGTACACCCCAGCAATTTTCTAATAACAGGTTTCACCGAATCGGCTCCGGTAAGTGCACTGTCAGAGCTGGCCCACAAACATGAACTGCTGGTTATGGAAGATCTGGGAAGTGGTTGCTTGCTCAATAGTGAACACTATGGGCTGGCACATGAACCCACTCCTCAGGAGAGTATTGCTGCTGGAGCTGATGTGGTGTGTTTCTCAGGCGACAAACTGCTGGGTGGACCGCAAGCAGGTATTATCGTAGGTAAAGCTGAGATTATTGCACGCGTTGCCAGGCATCCTTTGATGCGTGCTGTGCGTATCGACAAAATGACACTGGCTGCCCTCGAAGCAACTTTACGTCATTATCAACGTGGGCAGGCGGAAACGCATATCCCTGTATGGCGTATGATCTCTGCACACCCTGAAAAAATTGCCAGCCGGGCCGTACGCTGGGTATCTTGCTTGCAGAGTAATGGCTTTGTCGTGTGTACGCAGTCTGGGGAATCAACCATTGGCGGCGGCTCGCTACCGGGCGAGACACTTCCCACTACATTATTAGCGCTTGATGCCGCACATGTGCCGCTTTCCCTGGATGAACTGGCCAGGCGCCTCCGTATGCGCCAGACTCCGATTATCACACGCATTTCCCGCGATACCTTGTTGCTCGATCCGCGTACAGTTTTTGAAGAGCAGGATGACGAAGTGGTACATGCTCTGGTAGAGGAGATGTCTCATATTAAGTGAGATTTTGTTAATAACTATACTAAGCAACTGGAGTCGTACTTGTTGCTGGCATCGAGGTTGGCGCTGGTGTCGGCGTTGGTGATGGCGTTGCTACAGGAACCGGACGCGGAGTTACGCTTAAGATTACACTCACCGCTTGAGGACTACTCACAATGGCTATCCCATTATTCGTTGCCGCCAGTGAAATTGAAGCTGTAAATGTACCAGCAGGAAGGTGAGTAGAGGTTGGCGTTACAGTAAAGGTCATAATTCCCCCTGGAAGCACGCTGCTGGCATCAGGTGTAACTGTCAGCCAGCCGCCTGTCTTCGATCCATATGTCACAGTTGGAGTAATAGTGACACTGCCCGTACAGGTTCCAGCAACGCTAACAGTAAAGGTCGTGGTCGCTGGATTGGTTCCGGCCTGAGCTGTAAATGCCGCATGAATGAGAGAGGGAGCTTGCAATATACAGGATGGTTGCATTGAGAACACAACAGGCACGACCAGAGGAGGTCCAATCACCTGCCGGGTAACACTATCTGTAGCAGTAATAGTGACTGTGCCCGCATAATTGCCAGTTTTCAGATTGGTAGACGCGATGCCTACTGTGACTATCCCACTGTTTACAGGCGTTGCGGTGCCTGTTGTTGTTGCAGTGAGCCAGTTACCTCCAGAAGTAGTAGCCACAGTAGTGGTCCAATTCAATGGATTGATGCAGGCCGTACTCGCCAGGATGGCAAACTGCTGTGGAGAAGGACCGGGTTGCCCGGCACTACTCGCAAAGCTGAGTCGGGTTGGAGCAGCGATCGAGCAGCCGGGCTTTACAATCAGGCTTATAGGGATGGTTTGTGGACTTCCCAAAACTGTATGTCGAGCTTCATCAACGCCAGTAATCGTTATTGTGCCTCTATAGGTACCTGGTAACAGTGAGGGGAGGACTGTTGTCGTGATACTCAGCACAGCAGATTGGTATGCGATAAGGGTTCCAGAGGCGGGCGAGACCGATAACCAGTTGCCACCGACAGCCGTTGTCGCCTGCGCCTTCCAGGTAACAGCACCGCTATTGCCATTATTGGCAATCGACATCTTTTGTGGTAAGGGATTTGCTTGCCCACTGACTCCACTAAAGACCATTACATCAGGAGCAGTCGCAACCAGAGGTATTGTGCCCTGAACCAATGTAAAGGTGACAGGGAGCGTCTGCGTCCCAGCCGCCGAGCTAAAGATGATAGAGCTATTATAGGTACCAGGCCTGAGATCAGGAGCATTGATAGCTATCAGCGGGGTGGATGGTGTCTTTCCACTGCTTGCATCAATAGTAAGCCAGTCCGCATTACTTACTGCATGCCAGGCAGTAGGAGTTGTACAGGAGGTACCAATATTAATCATCTTCGGAGCGGGCAATAGTTGGTGATAAACACCAGCAAAGCTCAACATACCAGGCGATACCTGTAAAGAACATTGTGGCAAGACGGTTATAGTAACCTGGAGACTTTGCGGATTTCCTGTTACGGGCGTAGACCCCTGAGCACTAAACGTTACTACGCCACTATAGGTTCCCGGCAGCAAGGTGCTGGTATTCACTGCGATTGTTACAGGTTTACTGCTAGATGGATCTATCACAGCAGATTGCGGTGAAGCAGAGAGCCAATCCACATTAGTTGTCGCCTGCCATTTCACCTGCCGTAAACCTGGATTGCTTATTGTTACCATCTGTGTAGATGGCGACATGCCACCATCTGCAGCAGTGAAGGAGAGCAGAGCAGGAGTAAGCTGCAACGCAGCCGCATGTTCTGGCAAAAGCGGTATCACTCCGGCTTTGACAGGTAACTTGCCATCGCCAGCATTTGACATAATGTTGATCTGTGCGTTATAGGAACCTGGATTCAATTTTGAGCGATCGATAGCAGCCGTTATCTGAGCATGGTGACCACTAAAAAAAGTTCCGCTGCTGGGGCTGAGTACGAGCCAGGGCTGAGTACTATTACTTTGCCAGGAGATTTGTCCTCCACCGACATTTGACAGAGTAATTGTTTTCATCGTGTTGGTCACCTGATCGCCGCTTCCTAGATCCAATGCATCCATGGAAATTCGCAGGTGAGCAGGGCGTAACGAAGTGGCATGGTCGGTTACTGTGATAGAAAATGAAGCGACTTTGTGTCTGATAGCATCCTCAGCATTAAGCGTATGCGAACCCGATTCCCAATCCGGGGTGATAGCAATAGTATCGCTAAAATTACCACTGCCATCGGCCTCAACAATCGACGTATTACTCGTATCCATAATAGGAATGGAGGCATCCCTTGAAAGACCTATCTGTCCATATGGGCTAAAATTCGCACCACTCAGCATCACTGTTGCTCCAACAGCGGCACTATTGGGACTGACCTGTAGCGAAAGCTCACTATTATGCCGAGCCCTGTTATCAATACCCCGGCCAACGGTGACTACTATACCAAAGATACCGCCAAAGACCACGAGAATAAGCAAAAGCAGGCTCACCCAGAGAAAAATAACAGGTGGTAGTCGACGGAGGCGCATGCGCCATGTTTTCAGCATAGGTACACGGGATGGAACAGGTCGCGGAGGAGGAGGCGCGGCCTTAGCACGGTTGGGCGATGGTGCAACATCTTTATGCCACGTCGATGGTCGTTTTAATTCCTGCCACTCGGAGTCCGAAGCATGACCTCTCGGACTCCGGCGCGAGCGCTGTAGTGGTGTTGTTTGCGCTCCAGAACGTTTGCGCGGTGCGGATGCTACCATCACCGGACGCGCTACATCTGTTACACTTTCGGAAGGCGTATTATCCTTATCATCGCTGAGAGAGTGAAATTGTGAAAGCTTCAGTGTAATCGCACGCTTAGGGGCATCAACCTGTAAAGGTCGTTCTGCCTTTGGCTGCCTATCTTGCACCTGGTCAATTCGGTAATGTATCGATTTATGCCCGGGTGAAGTCATAGATTCACCACAGCCCGCGCAGTACAGCGCTGACTCCGGCAACAGTTCATTACATATTGGACATCGGATTGTATTCATTGGTGATCCCCCCTCACCTGACAATCCAGGAACAACCCCCCCCTCACGACAATACCCCTACAGAGAAGTGTACGGAATAAAGACAGAACTGTCAACTTTACCACATCAGGCATACAGAATTATACCTGACGAAAGCCCAGCCAGTCCTTATAAAGCTTACTTACATTATATGCTAAAAAAGAGAAAATGGAAGTAGAAAATCACATTTGACCTCATAAGCACAACGACGTTGCCAGGACATAGGTACTTTTGGGATGTTGGCAACATTCTACTTACACGGCAACATTCGTTGAACGACCGTATGGTTTATCGGGATCGATGAGCACATTGACACAGGCGGGCAGACCCGACACGAAAGCTCTTTCGAGTGCGGGACGGATATCTTCCGGTCGTTCGACCAGTTCACCATAGCCACCGAGAGCCTCAACCATCTTATCGTAGCGAATACCAGGCGTCAATTCGGCGGCGGTTGCATGTCCGATGATAGACTTCTGTGGGTGCTTGATCTGGCCCCAGGCACCATCGTTGCCGATGATAGAGACAACAGGTAGTTTCTGGCGCACCATACTCTCAAATTCCATGCCATTGAGACCAAAGGCGCCATCTCCGTGCAGAATCAAAACTTTCTTGCCAGGGCGCGCCAGTTGTGCGGCCATTGCGTAACCGGTACCAGTTCCCAGGCAACCCATCGGTCCAGCATCAAGCCAGTAGCCCGGCTTTGTTACATTGATGACCTTCGCTCCATAGCTGACGATATCGCCACCGTCTCCTACAACGGTTGTATCCTCGTCGATAAAGTCTCGTATCTCGCGGCAGAAGCGCATAGGGTGAACAGGTACAGCATCAGAGTTCAGGGCAGCACTATCGCGTTCAAGACCACGACGCTCCTCAGTATGAATGTAGCTTAACCACTCCTCCTGGCCGAGCTGTTTTGTTGCTTCCGCCAACTGCTTCATGCTGAGTCCTACATCACCTGCAAGGCCAACCGCAGCTCCACGATTGACGCCAATATCTTCGCCCGCCAGGTCGAACCAGATCAGGTTAGCCTGCGCTGGAATGAGCCGCCAGGTCGAACCAGATCAGGTTAGCCTGCGCTGGAATGAGCGGTGGCTGACCATGGTTGAGACGGAAGTCCATGCGCGTGCCAATCGCCAGGATGGTATCCGCACCTTCGAGCGCTTTACGGCGCGACGCTGGGAAGTAGAGAGGGTGCGTCGGCGGTAGACAACCACGCCCGGCGCCATTGAGGAAGACAGGAGCCTGGATGCGTTCGGCAAGCTGGCGTAAAGGTTCGGCGGCATCACACCACCACACAGCAGTTCCGGCCATGATCACCGGACGTTTAGCCTGCTCCAGCAATGCGGCAGCCTTCACTACCAGGTCTGGATCGGGAGCGGTATGGCCACCAGCACGATAGTTCGCGGGTTCTCCGGGTTCAAAGACCGTATCGGTGTCTGCAAGATTGTTCAGGACATCCATCGGGACTTCAAGAAAAACGGGACCCGGTTTACCATTCACCATCTGGCGAAAGGCTGCAGCGATATATTCCGCCAGGCGCGGAGTCTCATGGACGGTACGCGCCCATTTGGTGATAGGACGCAGCAGTTCGATCTGATTCATCTCTTGCAGCGCCCCGCGATCCCACAGACTCAAGGGAGCCGCACCACCAATGACCAGCACAGGACTATTCGCAAGATAGGCATTTGCCACACCCGTAACGCCATCGGTAACGCCAGGGCCAGCAGTCAAGAGAGCGACTCCTGGCGTGCGTGTACATTTAGCCCATCC
>WNGE01002213.1_pt1 | contig 24020 bp, 22 predicted proteins | sample 5400651 | NCBI WGS metagenome assembly WNGE01 (sample SAMN13153370, study PRJNA577476) | soil metagenome | isolation source: 60 cm soil or saprolite under grassland replicate 2 | place: USA:California | collected 2016-06-15
CCTTCGGGCCCGATCCGTTCCCGCTGTTCGGTAACAACGTCTCCGGCGGCGGTACTGATCTTACTCAGCCCACGATTCCCAACCCGTTCATATCCGCGGGAGCGGAACACGTTGGCGTCAGTCTCGTGACCAGAACTAACTTAGTAGCTCCCATCAGGATCGCCAATACCTCGCGCGCGATTGATCCGCACATTCGCACGCCTTACACGTACCAGTACAACTTGACGCTCGAGCGCAGCTTCTTGAGGAACTACGTTGCGAGCGTCGCCTATGTCGGCAATCGAGGCCGCAAGCTCTACGCTATTGAGCAGGTCAACTATGCGCTGGGTGTTCCTGGGTTCTTCCCGTACCCGGCCGGAGTGACCGCACCTCCGGGTGCCACAACGCCGAGCACGGCGGGCGGCAACGTCAATGCTCGACGTATCAACTCCGACTTTGCTCTCGGCATCTCCTCGCAAGTTGCAGGTGGCAACTCATGGTACAACTCACTGCAAGCGAACGTCTCCAGACGTTATGCTAACGGGTTGTTATTCCAGGTAGCCTACACCTTCTCGAAGTCCCTCACGGACACGGCGGGAACCGACACCAATCGTGGTTCTCTGGACGCGATTAATCGGAACTTCGGTAAGGCCCTTTCGCCTGATGATGTGCCGCACCGCTTGACGGGAAGCTTTGTCTATGACCTTCCGCTTGCCAAGCATTTTGGCTTCAATAGTGGTGTCCTCAACACGGTGTTTGGCGGTTGGGGCATTGGCGGTATCTACACAGCAGAGTCGGGCAGAACGTTCTTCGTGAACAACCTATCCAACACGACCGGCACAGGCGGCGGTGTTATTTCTCTAGCCGACCTCGGTGATCCGTTCACACCGCTGGATCCTCGGGCCAATAATACTCGAGCATTTAATCCGACGGCTTTCAAAAATGCGACCTTGGCTTGCGGCAGTCTCGCCTGCGCGCGTCGTGGAACAGCTGGCGTGAATCAGTTCCGCGTGCCTAACGGCATTAACAACTGGGACTTGATTCTGTCAAAGAAGACGAAGTTGTGGAGCGAGTCAACGGGTCTGGAACTGCGCTTTGAAGCATTCAACGCTATGAATCATACGCAGTTTACGACTCTGAATACGACGCTTCCAGCAGTCGGCACAGACCCGGCGAAGTCTAACTTCGGCAAATTTACAGCGGCTCGCGAGTCTCGTGTTATCCAACTCGGCGCCCGCTTCTCCTTCTAACTGCTTTTAACTTCACCTCATGGTGTTTTAGAGTCTGCCGGATCATTCCGGCAGACTCTTTTTATTCCAGGCTTGGCGGTTCTGACTCGCACAGCGGTTTAAAGTGGAAAAGAGGAGATAGATTGAAAGCAACATTCATCAGCAGAGAGAGCCGCCGAGCAGTCTCTAGCAATTATTGACGTGGGAGGTGGCCCACCTAGTAAAACTTTCGAGGTTTTCTCTTCAGACGCCTATTGTCGTAGCTTATCCGCGAGCTTACGAGCAGCTTCCGCATCAGTCGCGTCGGGCATGAGAGCGAGATAGGCATCGAGGTGTTGGATTGCGAATTGGCGCATGCCCTGTGCGTCAGCAATACGCGCGAGCGCGAGATGTGCGCGTGCGGCCTTCCGCTCGTCAAGCTCAAGCGCACGCTTAAAGTGTGGCTCGGCCTCCTGGAATTGCGATTCAAGGAGCGCCCATCCAAGGTAGAGGTGCGTGGCCCAATTGGCTTCCTCTAGTTGAAGCGCCTCGCGCAACTCTATAGCTGCCTCGTCAGGACGCTTTAGCTCTAGCAGGACTATCCCGTATTCCAATCGCGGCTCAGACCGTCCCGGAGCAATCTGCGCTAGCGGGTTGAGAACATCCTCAGCCTCCTTAAAGCGCTTTTCGAGCCGTAATTCGCGCCCCAGGTCGAGACGTGCTGCATAGTAATTAGGATAGGCAGCAATGGCCTCTCGCAGTTCGGCTACGGCACTCACGGAATCACCGCTCTTCAGTGCCTTCGTGCCGTTTCGATAATGTTTAGACGCCGCTTTTGGAACGTTTAGATCCACGTCCGCGGCGATGACACCTGCAGGCGTTTTGGCAGGAGCACTTTTTAAGGGAATGTCGATAAAAACATTGAAAGAAATGGATCTTCTGGGTCTCGGGCGAAGGATGACTTCAGTGCTTGTCGCCTCTAACGTCTCGGTCTCGAGGGTTTCGATGAGGTAATCGCCATCAGATACACGAGTAAAGACGAAGGCGCCGTCCGTGTGGCTGAAGGTGTCGCCCACCGGTTCCAGAGAATCCTTTCGGATGAGTCGGACGCGCATCCCCCCGACGGTTCCAGTTTTGAATTGAAGCCGCCCCTCAATTTGGTGGACCACCTGGACGTCTTGTGACTGGGCTGGGTAAGCAAACGTCAGCAGGCCGGTCAGAGCACAAACCACAGTTATCATCCAAGGACCCGCATTTCTCATAACATGACCCCCAAGCGTCATCGCCTATCCTGAACCAGGGATTAAGGTAGGTCTGCCTGCTAATCACCGCGATGGTTCATTTGACAATCTCGAAACCTATCCACTGCGTTGCTGCGTTCTGCCTTTTGTTTTTGGCAAGGGCATCCATAACAGCGACCTGCAGAATGTATTCGCCCGGGTCAAGGTTACTGCCGACAAGCAGTCGGCCACCTGCGTCGAGGCGCTTCATGTCGGTTTGCTGGCTAACATTTAAGGATAGCAGTTTGCCGGTGAAGGTTTCCTTTCCCTCGCGAAACAATCTCATCTGCGTTTGCAATTGTGGGGGGCCTGCGGTGTCTAACTGTGCGTTATAAATAATGTAGGAATAGCTTAGGATCATGCCTTGCCGCAAACGACGCAAAGCCGGACCGGCCATCGGATCCTCGGCCACGGGTTTTTTCTCCGCGGAGGGGCCGTACGCTGGGACTTGGTTGGAACCGCTCAAATATATGCCTGATAATGCCAGCCGGTTCGTCCTCAAGTTCGGCACTTGAACAAACTCGCTGGCCGAGCCTATGCGCTCAGAGGTGCTATCGCGTACGGCAACCCTGAGTTGCAGTGGTCCAGGATTCTTAGTCGGTACATCGAGGATAAAAACCAGTCCGTCCTTCAGTATCTGTTGGTAAGCATCCTCTTTAACGCTGATATTCTGCGTATCAGTGAACTGATCCACGACTCTTCCCTCGCTGCCGGAGGTGACTGCCACCATCTCCATGACGGCTAGGCGCGATCCATCCGGCTGTGCTGAAAATGTCAGATCTCCGGTGTCGATGTGCAGCAACACCCTTAAGTATGACCCGGCTTTAGGATCGTTGCCGAAAATAGGAGTGATATTCAGACCAATCCCGCTGGCGGCGAAAGGAGAAGTGAGTGCGGCGGTCAATTGATAGTCGCGTGTGCGGGCTGGAGTTGATGCTGCTTCCAGATTGACACCGTAAAAACCGGCGCGCGAACGAACGCGCAGGCCAGAGCGTTTGACCTTGACCTTAATGTCGTGGAATCGCCGCCTGCCCGTCGTCGGATCAATGGTCTTGTCCTCTGGGCGATAGCCGATGAGGTAATAGCCACTCTCATTTTCAAGCATGCGCTGGGTGCCGAGGCTGAGGTCATTGCTGTTCTTGGTAAATGTCCCACCCGTTCGTTCAGCCAAAAGAGAGAGCACGGTCTGCGCTTGATACTGCGAGTCCTCTTTTTGCTGCATTAATCCTTCAAGTTTGCGAAAAGCACTGGCAGAATCCGATTCAGCCTGCGCGGCAGCCGACCGCGGAGCGTCTATTCGTTGTGCAGCGATCCGATTTTTTGGCTGCACCACGCTGCCAAAGGCTTCAGGGTTAAAGGTATACGACAAGCCACTGACTCTTTCCGAGGCGGTCAAGTCCAGCGGATTCAATCCGCTGGCGTCTATTGTATAGATGACTGTGGAGCTCTGGTTGGCTTGCTCTGTCAGTTTCTGCAAAGCGTCCAGCAATTGCACGTTCCGTCCCTGCGAAGTGAAAAGCATGAAAGATTCTGAGTACAGCATGAGGGCTTTACGGCCGGGAAGCTCCTTCAGACCTTTCAGAATGCGGCTCAGCGTTTGAATTGTCCCGACCGAGTAGGCCGCAGAGCGCGCCTCTTCCATTTCATTGAGGATCTGGGCTCCCTGCGTCGAGTCTTGTCCCGTTTGGGTGTCTACCTGCGGATTCGGACTGAGGCCGCTACGTCCTGAGGGATACCAACTAATCTGATCTATTGCCACAAGCAGCTGGCGCCTGTCGGAGGTAAACTGCTGCAAAGAGCCAATTCCTCGACTGGTGCGAAGGACAGCCACCAAATCGTTGGCCGACATTTGCTGATTGACAAACTTCTTGAGCGCATCTCTGACCGAAACCGTGGATTCGAAAGAGAGCCCTAAATCATCAACCACGAGCGCTATAGTGCGATGCACCTGGTCGGGCCTCAAAGGAGCAGGAACGATAGGCGCTGTTCCGGGTTTGCTGCGACCAGTGTTAGGCAAAGTAGGCTGGGAGACGGTGATAGACGGCCCCAGTGTGACGTAAGAAAAGCTGGTGATCTGCTGTTTGTCTTTATCCTCGACGATCTCAAAATCTTCTGGGTGCAAGTCGGTCACGTGGTTACCTTCTTTGTCGGTGACCACAACATCCAGCTGCACCAGATTTGTAGTGACGCGCAACACGTCTTCAGCCGGGGTCTTTTGCGACGACGGTGACGGAGTTTGAGCCTGACTGAGAGCCTGGGTAAAAGGGAGCAACGCAAACAAGAGCAGGATCAATGATCTATTCTTCATAAAAACTCTCCGCCAAATGGTAGGTTACTAGGGGCGCTTAATAGCGCGAAACAAACAGGTAAGCTAATTTTCTTAGGCTGAATTCTATCACAGCGAATCGCGGCAGGCGATCCATTCCGATTGGAGGAGAAAGGGAAAGGCGTCAGGACGCAAAGGGGGTGAGTTATCATCTGCCTTGGGTTTCGGAAACTTTAATAATATTCTTAGAATATCCATCCAACCCTTTAGAGACTGTAAGCTGCGTCCCAGCGCCGACCTGCTCAATTTCCGACTTGTCATCACCAAGAAGGGTTAACGATGAAGCGATCTCTGCTGGCATTGCCAACTATCTTTAACCTGATCATCAGTGTTTCAGGGCAAAACCCGACGGCCGCAGCCGGAACAACCAGATTCGGATCGCGTCGTGCGAATCACTGCCAATCTGGTGCAAGTGGATGCCGCTGTCACAGATAATAAAGGCAGGTTAGTCACAGATCTTCGTCCTAAAGAAATAGAGATCCGCGAAGATGATCACCCGCAGAAGATCACACACTTCTCCTTTGTCTCAGTCGAACCTTCCCCGATTAAAACAAACATTGGCAATCCTAGCGCCTTCGATAAAAATGTACCGTCCCTGTCGGCCGCGACTTTACGACCAGAGCAGGTGCGGCGCACGATTGTGCTCGTAGTTGATGATCTCGGGATATCTTGAGTCCCAGGAGGGAGGAGGCGTGTGTTAGAACGGGTCACGCTTGCCAGCCAGATCCGCCCCAGTGGACAGTCTCAAATCATCGGGAGTAACACCCGGGCATGCCGTATTATTCGGGGTTGAGCTGGTTACCACATTTAAATCTTGAATAAATTTGCATTCTTATATGAGTACCTAAATACCGTTTGACCGGGGATTCAACTACTGCACTTCGTTATCGGTTGAAAACCCAAAGCCAGTTTCTGCCAACCTGGGATCATTTCACAACCTCAAACTCAAAATGGAGTTCCTTACCACGAAAGATATTCGATAGATAAAACTCCCAGAACTTGCGCGTGAACCGAAAGGCCGGCCAGTGCTGATCGAGATTAGTCAGCCACTCGAGACCTAGGACCCGCCAGAGGTTTGCAAGACTAACGTATGTACGCCGCGATCGCAGCTCGACAGTTGTGTAAAACGGGAATGGAGTGCGCGTTGGCATAAAACACGTGAAGGAGTAACTGTTGAAATGATTGCGGTGAGTTGGATCCGTTGGCCAATCGGGATTCGAATAGTGAGGCGTGACGATCTTGATTAGTCCGCCAGGCTTCGTTATGCGATGAAGCTCGCTCACGAATGACATTACGTCCGGAACATGTTCGATCACATGACGGCAGATAATCTCGTCGAATTCGTTATCAGCAAAAGGATAGGGCGGAACGCCTAGATCATGAATGACATCCGCGTTGCTGCGCGGGTTTGAATCTATTCCGATGGCGCCAGGATATTTGTTCTGTCCGCAACCGACGTCGAGAATTTTTTGCGAGGGTGCCGAAGCGGATTGGGATGAAGCTGTTCCCTGTAGTTCGGGGCCGGTCATGGATTGCCAGGATCAATTTTGCCTAAAAAGGAATTGGGAGAATGACTTCAAGTCGAGAGCATGGACCGGCGAGCCAAGTTTCGCAGTCAGCTCCTGAAGTTTCATGCCGTCGAGCATGATCTCCTCATCACTTTTAAGAGTACTCTTCGGGATAATCACAAAGTCTCCAGTAATGCGATCACGGGCCGAGACAAGATCGCCGCCCGTAAGCAAGCCGGCCACGGAAACATCGCCACCGAAGTAGTTGTTTTCAACGCCTGCTACCGTTAACTGAGTGCCAAACCTGTTCACTTTTTCGATCAGGGGCTTCAACACCGGTGCAAAAAGGGTACCCGTCAAGAGGGTGCCGCGCAATTTGTCTGGTTGCGTCAGAGGGGTTCGCGTAAGACGTTTCAGCATGGATGCAAATTCGTTAGTAAATGAACGGACCATGCCGATGCCATCTTCGATCTGCGGGTAATCGCCGTAGTGTGAGCGCGAGGGAACTTCGCGTCCAGCGCGAAGATAGATCTCGTCGCCCAAAAAGGCGAAGGTTGTTCCGAGGCGCCTACGCAAGTCGGACTGAATGTCTGTGATCTCACTAATTATTCGCTGGCAGAAATCAGGCGTAACGGCAGTCAAACGTGGGTCAGTGTTGTAGCGCGTCAAGCCCAGCGGGACGATCGCCACACTGGTGATCCGCGGATACTCAGCAGCAAGATCAGCGATAGTCTTGCGTAGGATATGGCCGTCGTTAATCCCGGGACAAAGGACCACCTGCGCATGGATTTCAATTCCAGCGTCAAGCAATCGTTGCAACTTCGAAGCAATGTCAGCACGCTGTTTGTCTATTCCCAGTAGATAAGCGCGCACGTCCAGGTCGGTCGCATGAACGGAAACGTATTGCGGAGAAAGACGCTGTTCTACAATCCTCCGCATTTCGTCTTCGCTGATGGAAGTTAGAGTAGTGTAGTTGCCGTAAAGAAACGAGAGCCGAACGTCTTCGTCCTTGATGAAGAGTGATGGCCGAGCATCAGCGGGGTTGCCATTGCAAAAGCAGAAGATGCATTCGTTGGCACACTGGCGCGGAACGATCTGCTCGAAGCTCAGTCCAAAATCTTCGCCTTCGCCTCTTTCGATTTGCAATTCCCAGTCTTCACCGTTGCTTTTGCGAACTTCCAGAACTAATTCAGTTTCCCCAGCCGTTTGAAAGCGAAAATCGAGGTAGTCGCGGACCAGACATCCATTTACCTTAATAATTCTATCGCCCGATTCTAGTTCCAATTCAAAACCAAGACTCTCCGGCGAGACTTCGGCGATTTCGACACCGCGCCGCCGAATGCTGGTGACTGCGGGAGCTACTGCAAATTCGTACATGTAAGAATAATGTCCGACAAACTTTGGTTTGTCGAGCAGCCTTGGCGTAATATCTTGGATTTCGCAAAAGATATTCCGGTCACGCCCACAAGCCGAATTAGTTGAACAAAACCTGGCAATTTTATTGACAATTCGTGCCCTCTTTGTTAGTTATGCACCGCACTTCGCTCAAAGCCGAATATCTTGCGTTTCCAGCTCAACTTTGTGAGAGGGTTACTGATCCATGAACAACAAACTCAAGCCAGCGATTATCGGTGGAGTTGTTATTGGCCTCTTATCGATAATACCCATCATCAATCTGGGAAATATTTGCTGCTGCCTTTGGGCGATCCTGGGCGGTTTGCTTGCCACTTATCTTTACGTGAAGGATTCTCCTTTACCTGCCAGTCCTGGCGACGGTGCGATCCTCGGCGCGGTTGCCGGAGTTGTCGGGGGCGTAATCGTAATCATACTTGGCATCCCGATAAGTATTGTCGCAGGCGGTATTACCAGAGAGCTTTTCGTCAGACTCATGGAGAGTATAAATCCATCTCAGGCCGAAATGATTCGCGCTCAAATGTTGTCGGGCTTAACCGTTGCCCGCGAGGTCGTGAATGGAATCGTCTTGGCCGTGTGTCTGGTCATCTTTTCGACTCTCGGTGGACTACTCGGAGTGCCAATTTTTGAGAAGCGTAAACGTGACAGCGTGTTGCCGCCGCCGCCGCAGGGTTTCTAAGCAGGCAGGCCTTGGCGCTTTTGCCTCGTACGTTCGGCATAGCGCAGGTCGGTCGCAAACATCAGGTTTTATATCTCTTCAGGAGAAACTCTAAATGTCTGAACCGTGGACTCCCGCGCCGGGAACATCGGCGAACATTCCAAACTACCTGATCCCGGCAATCCTGGCGACGGTATTCTGTTGCTTGCCCGTCGGCGTGGCTTCGATTGTCTTCGCGGCGCAAGTAAATGGAAAGCTTGCGACGGGAGATATTGCTGGCGCTGCTGAAGCCTCCAGGAAGGCGAAAATGTTTATGTTTATCGCCATTGGATCGGGAGTAGCGGTCTGGGTGATTGCCATTATCATGTGGATCGTTATCTTTGGAATGGCTGCGATGAGCAGTCGTTAGGGTCCTCGTCTAAAGCTTGTGATCGACAGCATCAGATTCGCACAGAATTCTGGCCCGGTGTGGACCCGACAGCTTCAGATTCATACTGAGGCACATTTAATGTAAACGAATGTCTGGAGCAAATTGTAATGACCAGGTATTGCACAAAATGTGGCGCACTAAATGATGACACCGCCCCGTACTGCGTAAGCTGCCAGTCGCCTTTGAGTCCAATAAGCGGTTATCAGCCGATGCAGTCGGTTAACCAGGGTGCATCAGGAGCAATGACAGACTGGAAGGCGATGGGTGCGGACAAAAAGATCGTGGCGGGAATCTGCGCTATCTTACTCGGCTGGGCCGGTGTCCATAAGTTTATTCTCGGTTACACAACCGAGGGCATAATTCAACTGGTAATCGGCTTACTGACATGCGGTCTAAGTAATATCATCGGTATCGTCGAAGGCATTATCTACCTCACCAAATCTGACGAAGAATTTGTAAGAACTTATATCCAGGGTAAGAAGGGCTGGTTCTAGGAGTCGGCCGTCGCTCTTATCGTCCCCATGAGGCATGATTCTATGACTTCCGCAAGGCGTCCTTTTGCTGCCGCGGTAACAAACCAATTTCGCGCATTTTCAGCCCAGACATGGCCGTGGTAGTTTAGCTGTCTCATGAGACTTGATGAGATAGTGAGTCGTCCCCTGCAGGCCGCGCTGGTTTGGGCAACATTGGCGGCCACGGCCATCTATCTCTTCATTTTCGAGCCGGGCAAATCGGGGTTCTTTCTCGTCTGCCCGTTTCGCGCGCTTACGGGATTTACCTGTCCGGGTTGTGGCAGCACACGCGGTCTTCACCGCTTGCTTCATGGCGACGTAATTGCGGCGTTTGAGCTGAACCCCCTCCTGATCTTGTCCCTTCCCTTTTTGCTTTTCGCACTCATGCGCTATACGAATGCGGCCGTGCGCGGTCGTCAACTAACACGGCACCCGCTCAACCCTAAATTCATCTGGGTGTTATTTGTAGTTATCATATCTTTTTGGGTTTTCCGCAATACACCCTTTTATCCGTTTCCTTCGTGAGGAAGCGCTCAAAACAAGAAGACGGTTGTGAGTCGTTTATAGCGTCTTGGCGCTGCGGCAAGGTAACGCGGGAATACCGCGAGCGTAGTTAGCGAATTGAATCATCTGAAATGATCGGCGGGCTACACTGAAGGTGCTCCGCCTGTAAACCGTTGGAGGCTCTGAAATATTCATGCGTCTACTTTTCGCTTTACTTCTGATTGTTGCCGTCGCCACAGGTTTGCAATCGCAGCAAGACAAGCCGGCGCGGGGAAAATTTATCGCCCCAGCGCGCCCGGTGCATACGTTTTCAATTGTGGCGCGCGATCCTGCAACTGGTGAACTTGGAGTTGCCGTGCAATCGCATTGGTTCTCAGTGGGCTCGATTGTCCCCTGGGCTGAAGCCGGGGTGGGCGCCATAGCCACACAGTCATTTATCGATCCCAGTTACGGCAAACTCGGTTTGGAACTGATGCGCACCGGCAAGAGCGGTCCGGAGGCGTTGAAATCTTTGCTCGCGGGCGACGCGGGCCGCGACGTACGACAGGTGGCAATGATCGACGCACAGGGACGAGTGGATGCGTGGACCGGCAAAAACGATATAGATGCAGCCGGGCACTTGGTTGGTAAAGACTTCTCGGTCCAGGCGAATCTGATGCTCAACGGCAAGGTATGGCCGGCGATGGCGCGAGCTTTTGAAAACACCAAAGGCGACCTGGCCTACAGGATGCTCGCCGCCCTCGATGCCGCGCAAGCTGTCGGTGGCGACATTCGAGGCCGGCAGTCGGCCGCGCTCGTTGTGGTTACGGGAAAGCCTACGGGTCAGCCGTGGAAGGATCGCACGTTCGATTTGCGTGTAGATGATAGTCCTGAACCGCTGGTGGAACTTCGTAGGCTCGTTACCTTGCAGCGCGCGTATAATCACATGAATGCCGGCGACCTTGCGGTTGAAAAGAAAGACAACGAGGGTGCGCTGCGCGAGTATGGAGCTGCGGAGAAACTGGTTCCCGACAACACCGAGATGATCTATTGGCATGCCGTGGCGCTCGTAAACATGGGCCGCGTGGACGAGTCGCTGCCGCTTTTCCGCAAAGTGTTTGCGATGGACAAGAACTGGGCGACCCTGACACCGCGCTTGCCAAAGTCAGGATTACTGCCCGGTGATCCAAAGCTGATGGAGAGAATTCTTTCCGCGACAGGTCAGTAGAGGGTTCATGGTCCGGAATGTTAAAGGTCGGAATCGATGAGGATTGATCGATGATTGCCAAAGTTTGCCTATTGTCGTGCTCGTTGCTTTTGTTCTGCTCGTGTTCAGGCTCGCACCGACAACCTGCCGGTGAGAACCGAAGTGGTGCAGAAGAAAGAAACGCGAACCAATCGTCCGAAGAAAGGATGAATATGAAACTCACAAGTACAGCATTTCAGGAAGGTGGAATGATTCCCGCAAAATACACCTGCGACGGAACCAATGTTTCCCCTGAACTGGAATGGTCAGGCGCGCCACAAACCACGAAATCTGTCGCCTTAATTTGTGATGATCCGGACGCGCCCGGAAAAACCTGGGTGCATTGGGTAGTTTTTGATTTACCTGCTGGAAGAACAAGCTTGCCCGAGAGTATACCGCCGCAGGAAACAATCGCGGGAGGCGGAAAGCAAGGAACAAATGATTTCAAAAAGATCGGATATGGTGGTCCCTGTCCGCCCAGTGGGACGCATCGATACTTTTTCAGGATCTATGCGCTCGATGCCGAACTGAATCTTGACGGTAAGGCGACCAAAGAACAGTTGTTGCAAGCAATGAAAGATCACGTGGTGGACGAAGGCGAATTGATGGGCCGTTACAAAAGATAGAGTACGGGCAAAAGACCGAGGCGCAAAGAAGGTGACTAGCCAACGTAGGGGGCTTCTTTGTGCCCTTTCTGTCTTTGTGGTGAAATTGATTGGATGTCAAACCAGGAACTCAAGGAACGTGTGCTCGCTTTTTGGCAGGCGAATCCCTGCGGCGTGAAGTTTGCCGATGCGGCGCCCGGCACGCGACATTTCTACGAACTGGTCGAAGCGCACCGCTACACGAAAGAGTGGCACATTCCCATCGCCGCTGAATTCCAGAGTTCGCGAGGTTTGAAAGTTTTGGAAATCGGTTGTGGTCTCGGGACCGACGGCGCTCAGTTTGCCGATGCCGGCGCTGATTACACCGGAGTTGATCTTACCGAAGCGGCAGTAGATCTGGCGCGCAGGCGTTTTGAGTTATTCGATCTTCCCGGCAAGTTGCAAACGGGGGATGCTGAGAATCTCGCCTTCGAGGATGAGAGTTTTGATTTGGTTTACTCGCACGGAGTGTTACATCACACTCCGGAGATCGGAAAAGCCGTTCGGGAAATTCATCGAATACTGCGTCCGGGCGGACGCACCGTCGTTATGCTCTACCATCGTGGTTCGTATAACTATCGCGTAAACATCTCTGTGCTGAGGCGCGCCGGCGCGCACTTGCTGAAGTGGGAGCCAGGAATCAGGCTGGTCAATAAGCTTACCGATGAACCACTCGACTCGCTTCGCCAGCATGCAGAATTACTAAAGACGGAAAAAGAATCTTACCTAAAACCCGGGGAGTTCCTGAGTCACAATACAGACGGAGCTGGTAACCCGCTGGCGCGCGTATTTTCGCGCCGGGAAGCCCGCGAGTTATTCAAAGATTTTCCGGAAGTGACTTTGAAAACTTATTTTCTCAACAAGCGCTGGCTGCCGGTAATTGGAAAACTGCTGCCGCGTCAATTGGAAGCACGCCTTGCGGCGCGCTGGGGTTGGCACCTTTGGATATACGCGACTAAATAAAGAGAGCTGGGAACCTTGAGCTTTGAACTTGGCTTCCCTGGCATTGCGGTCATTGAGTTAGAGAAGAACTCGAAGCACTAAGGACAAAGTACAAAGCACAAAATACAAAGATCGATGCGAAGCATCTTAGTAACAGGCGGAGCAGGATTCATCGGCTCGCACCTTGTCGATCGCTTGCTCTCAGAAGGCGAGTGGCAGGTTTTTGTCATCGATAATTTCAACAATTTCTATGATCCGGCCATGAAGCGTGCAAATGTGAGCAGCCACCAGAAGAACCCTGACTATCATTTATTCGAAGCGGACATTCGAGATAAAGCGACGCTTAAACGAATTTTCGACGAGAACACTTTTGCTTATATTGTGCATTTGGCTGCACGTGCAGGCGTGCGCCCTTCCCTGGAACAACCGCTGCTTTACGCGGAAACAAACATCAACGGCACGATGAAACTTTTGGAGTTGGCGCGGGAATACGGAATCAAGCAGCTTGTGTTCGGCTCGTCCTCGTCGGTGTATGGCATCAACGCGAAGATACCATTCAGCGAAGACGATCCCATTCGGCAACCAATCTCCCCTTACGCGGCAACAAAGGCCGCCGGCGAGTTGCTCTGCCACACCTACACACATCTTTATGGTATACGCTCGGTATGTTTGCGCTTCTTCACAGTTTATGGGCCACGCCAGCGCCCTGATCTTGCGATTCACAAATTCGCGCGCCTCATGAGTGAAGGGAAAAGGATCCCTGTTTTTGGCGATGGCACTACCCGCCGGGATTACACGTTCATCAACGACATCATTGCCGGAGTTCGTGCGGCGATCGACTATGACGGAAGTGACTACGAGGTTCTAAACCTGGGCGAGTCAAGAACAGTGGAGTTACGCGAACTGATCTCATTGCTCGAGAGGGAGCTTGGAGCAACGGCGAAGATAGATCGCCAGCCGCTGCAACCCGGTGATGTGCCGCAGACCTTTGCAGACATCACGAAAGCGCGACAGTTGCTTGGCTACAATCCGGAGACGCAAATTGAAGAGGGCATACATCGATTCGTTGAGTGGTTTCAAGAGAATAAGAAGTCAGATAAACTTTGATTTGTCGTTAGCGGCCGAAATGAGCCATCATAACGATAACGAAAAAGTGAGTTTATCGAATTTTAATGAGCGCCAATGGCAACTACGACAGATATCATCGATAAACCCCTGCCCCGTGAGATGCAGCAACATACTTACGCGATCATGCGCAGGGTGGAGGAAAGCCACTGGTGGTTTGTAGGACGACGGCGAATTATCAGGAGTTTTCTCGAACGCGTTTGTCGCGATCTGAAGGCATCGCGCGCGGACCGGGGCGGACAAAGCTCAGCTCTCAAAATACTTGATGTTGGCTGTGGCACAGGCGCTAATCTTGAAATGCTTGCGCAATTTGGTGAAGCCAAAGGCGTGGATGTTTCCGCGGAGGCGTTGTCGTTTTGCCAGGCGCGCGGATTGACGAACGTCAAACAAGGCGAGGCGGAGACACTACCTTACGAGGCTAATTCGTTTGATCTAGTCACCGGTCTCGATGTTGTCGAGCATCTCGACGATGATCTTGCGGGTTTAAAAGAGATGCGCCGCGTGTTGCGTCGTGACGGGCGGGCGCTGCTGTTCGTGCCGGCGTTCATGTTTCTGTGGGGGGTACAGGACGATGTGAGTAATCATCGGCGCCGCTACACTTTGAAAGGACTCAAGCGTGTGTTGCAGGAGGCGGGCCTGGCGGTCGAACGCGCGACCTATGTGAATCTTAGCTTCTTCGCTCCCATATTTCTGGGGCGGTTCATCATGCGTATCACGGGCCTGCGTCCGGAATCAGAAAATAATCTTACGATCGGGTTTCTCAATGGTCTGCTGGGAAAACTGTTGGGAGCGGAAAGCGTGCCACTTCGCTATTTGAATTTCCCTTTTGGAGTTTCCATTATTTGTGTGGCCCGGAGAGTTGATTAGCAAACGTCCGAACGCTTTGGAGGTCATTGCCCGCCGGCGTCGAAACACGCGTGGTATCGAAAATTGCAAGGGCGGAACCTCCCGCCTCTCAAGATCCAGGTAGTTTGGGTCAGACTAAATGAAGACTTACGGCGAAGAAACAATTCTAGTAAGCAATGAACGGTTGGCGGCGAATCGCATTGAAAACCCGGAGTTGTCTGTTTTCCTTCCCGTCTACAACGAAGAACCAAATCTCACGCCGCTCCATGCGAAGTTAGACGAGGCCCTGAAGGCTCTCGGGCGAACGGCTGAAATTATTTATGTTGATGACGGCTCGACTGACGGCAGTTTGAAGGTTTTGCGTGAACTGGCACAACTCGATAACCGCGTTCGCGTGGTGGCGTTGCGGCGCAACTATGGTCAGACCGCCGCAATGGCTGCCGGCATCGATGCCGCGTGCGGCGAGGTGTTGATTCCCATGGACGCCGATATGCAAAACGATCCGGCAGACATTACCCGTCTACTGGAAAAACTCGATGAAGGCTATGACGTAGTCTCGGGTTGGCGAAAGAACCGGCAAGACAAGTTGATCACGCGCAAGATTCCGTCGATGTTGGCTAATCGACTGATCTCCTGGATTGGCGGCGTGCCGCTGCATGACTACGGCTGCTCGCTGAAGGCCTACCGCCGCGAGTCGATCGAGGACGTTCGTCTTTATGGAGAAATGCATCGCTTTATTCCTATCTATGCATCCTGGGCCGGGGCGCGCGTGGCCGAGATTCCCGTCGAGCATCATGCGCGCAACATGGGAAAGTCAAAATATGGACTATCGCGCACGCTCAAAGTGGTGTTCGATCTCATGACGATCAAGTTCATGGCGTCATATCAAACGAAACCGCTGTATATCTTTGGCACAGCCGGGATGTTGACGTTTTTCATCTCTTTTCTCTCGGGACTATTAGCGCTAATGATGAAGTTTGCCTCCTGGCCTAAGCATGCAGATTTGGTTCAGACACCATTACCGGTGATGGCCCTGGTACTACTGGTTTTAGGCATCCAGTTTTTCCTGATGGGCCTTCTGGCCGAGATGCTGGTGCGCACGTATCACGAGTCGCAGGCAAAATCGATTTATGCGGTCCGAGAAAAGATCGGATTTGAAAAACGGTGAATCGTAAATGGTAAATCGTAAATAGTTGTGTAGCTTATCGTCTCCCACGTCTAGTTACCGCACTGATCATTCACGATTAACCATTTACCATTCACGATTTGCGATTTACCGCTATGTGTGGAATAACCGGTTGGGCCAATCTGGACTCACGCACGCCGGCGCCTGAGGGCGCGCGCGAGCTCTTGCATGCGATGTGCGAGCGCATGGTTCATCGTGGGCCGGATTCTGAAGGGATAATAGTTTCCCACGGTGTGGCACTGGGAATGCGCCGCCTCGCGATCATCGATTTGGTCACCGGCGAACAGCCCACCTTCAATGAAGACAAAAGCGTGGCCGTTATCCTCAACGGCGAAATCTACAATTACCGCGAGCTTCGCGATGATCTCGAAAAGCGCGGGCACAGTTTCCGCAGCCAATCCGACACCGAAGTGCTGCCTCATCTTTATGAAGAGTATGCGGACGAGATGGTTCAGCAGCTCAACGGCATGTTTGCTTTTGCGTTATGGGATTCGAAGCGCCGCCGGCTCTTGCTCGCGCGCGATCGATTTGGTGAGAAGCCGCTTTATTGGGGCGTGTTTGCCAACACTCTGCTTTTTGCCTCTGAGCCTAAGGTTTTGCTGGCTCACCCTGCCGTTAAGTGTTCGTTGAACCTCCAAGCGCTGCGCGAGTATCTCTCATTCGATTACGTACCGGCGCCGCTGACGATTTATCAAGGTATAAACAAGTTACCCGCCGCACATACTTTAACGCTCGAGGACCGCGATATTAAGACGCAATGCTATTGGTCGTTAAGTTATCGAACAAAACAACCTGCTCCGTCTGAAGCCGAAGCTGCCGAGCACCTTCGCGAGCTGCTGGCCGACTCAGTGCGCATGCGTTTGGTTTCCGACGTGCCCCTTGGGGTCTTGCTTTCGGGCGGTGTCGATTCATCGACGATCGCGGCGCTGGCGGTGCGTGCTTCGTCCGAAGCCGTCAAGACGTTTTCGATATCGTTTGCGGAATCATCCTTTGATGAGTCGTCCTATGCCCGGGCAGTGGCCAAGTTTCTCGGTACCGATCACCACGAAGAGCGTCTCAGCGTCAACCTTGCCGCAAACCTTGTTGGCGAGATCGGTTCCTGGATGGATGAACCCTTCAGTGATCCCTCGCTCGTTCCTACTTACCTGTTGTCTCGTTTCACGCGCAAGCATGTGACCGTCGCGCTCGGCGGCGATGGCGGCGACGAGCTCTTTGCGGGATATCCGATGTATCGCGGCCATCGTTGGGCTGAGAACTACGCGAAGGTGCCTCGCGTAGTGCGTGCCGGGATAATCGAGCCGTTGATCGGGCTGCTTCCGGTCAAGACCAAAAACCTTTCATTTGACTATAAAGCCACGCGATTCATTGCTGGGACGAAATACGATCCTGTTGCCCGGCATCACATCTGGTTTGGTTCGTTTAATCCGGCTCAGCAGGAAATGCTTTTGACTTCGGAAGTGCTCCGCAACAGCGATGGGGATATTTATCGCGAGGCGCGAAAGATGCTGGCCCAGTGTGACTCCGCAGCTATCGTCGAGCAGATGCAAAGCCTCGACACTCGGCTTTATCTTGCCGAGGACATACTAACCAAAGTCGATCGCGCCAGCATGGCGGTGTCGTTGGAAGTGCGGGCGCCGTTTCTCGATCCGCGAGTTGCGGAGTTTGCCGCTTCGTTGCCGGCAAATTACAAGCTGCGAGGTCGCAGGACAAAATATATTTTGAAGCGCGCTATTGAAAATTTACTACCGCCCTTCGTCGTTCGTCGGGGAAAGAAAGGGTTTGGCGTTCCGGTGGCAGAGTGGTTGAAGGGAAAACTGCGGCCGCTGGCGCGTGACCTGTTGTCGCCGGACCGCGTGCGCAAAGCGGGCGTTTTCAATCCTGAATATGTGACAAGATTACAGGATGAACACGAGCGCGGAGTAGCAAATCATCGTAAGCTTCTCTGGACACTGCTCATGTTTGAGCTCTGGCATGAGAGCTTTATCGAAACGCCGCGCCGGATTGAAACTTCAGTGGGTAGTGAGCAGTGAGCGGCAGGCAGCCGCAAATTGACGCAGATAAGAGTAGATCAAGTCTGAGAAAAAGAAGCATGAGGTTTTTTCAGATTGCTGTAATCTGCATTGTCTGCGGCTAATAAGACTCGTTTAGAGGCGGGCGTTGCCCGCCGTTTCTATGTACGATCCAACTCTGGAACAGACATTCGACGATCTTTTCGAGTGGTGTCGGACCCGCGACTTTGCCGGGTATGATCCATTCGACGCGCTGAACAGCCGACTTTTCCAATCAACTCCTTTCCAGCATTCCCAAGCAGCGCGATATATCTGGACACAACTCTGCAAACGTTCGCCGCTGAACCTGCATCGGTTGTTTACTATTCCGCCGCAAAAGAACGCAAAAGGGCTCGCCCTTTTTGCCCTCGCGGCGCTCGCAAACTATCGTCGTCGAAAAACAATCGAAGTCGAGACCGAAGCCCGCCAACTGCTCGATGAACTATGGCAAATGCGAATTCCGGATTACAGCGGCGCTGCCTGGGGTTATAACTTCGCCTGGCAAAGCCGCAACTTTTTTGCGCCACAGGATACGCCGATGATTGTGCCCACAGCTTTTGCGACACGGGCGCTGATTGAGGCGTATGAAATATTTTCTGACCAACTCTTTTTGCAAATGGCGCGTAGCAGTTGCGAGTTTATCCTTACCGATCTCAATCGCAGCTTTGAATCGGAAGACGAAGTCTGTTTTAGCTACTCACCTTTGGACGGCACGCGGATTTTCAACGCTAGTTTGCTCGCCGCCGAAATTCTGGCGAGCGTCGGTTCGCTCACTGGAGAAACTCAGCTTTGTGGTTTGGCTCTAAGAGCCGCGCGCTATGTTGTTCGCAGGCAAGGTGACGATGGCTCCTGGGTGTATGGTGTCGAGCGAGGTCAGCACTGGGTCGACAATTTCCACACGGCCTACGTCCTTCTTTCGCTCTCCAGAATTCTGAGGTCTTGCAGCGGCGCCGAAGTTGATCTGGACCGGGCACTGCGGCGTGGCTACCAGTTTTGGCGCGAACGCTTCTTTCTTGCAGACGGTTGGCCGAAATACTACCATGACAGCCTTTATCCAGCGGATGCGCATGCTGCTGCTACCGCGATCATCACGCTCATGGAATTGCAGGCATTGGATTGCGGTGCGCTGCCGTTAGCGAAAAAGATTGCTGCCTGGACTATTCACAACCTGCGGGACCGCCAGGGCTTCTTTTACTATCAGCGGCGGCGCTTCTTTACCGTTCACACGCCCTACATGCGTTGGACACAAGCCTGGATGCTTTATGCGTTGGCCCGACTGCTTGAAGGCCCGCTGGAGGATACGACCTTGTAACGCAACTGTTGGTTTGCGGGGCTGTCCAGGAATTCGATTTTCGCTGAGGACCTAACCGTGGCTTCCAGCGATTGCCAACGCAAACTATCCAGTTTGCGTTACGAAGAGAAGAAGAACTTAAAATGCCGATTGGTTCCGATGTGTCGTTGGGCAAAGATGTACGGATTCTCCAGCCCGAACTGGTGAATCTCTACGGCTGCTCGATCGCTGCGGAAACAAGAATCGGGGCATTTGTCGAGATACAAAAAAACGCGACGGTTGGCGCGCGCTGCAAAATATCGTCACATAGTTTTATCTGTGAAGGCGTGACGATCGAAGACGAGGTCTTTATCGGACACGGCGTGATTTTTACCAACGATCTTTACCCACGCGCTGTCAACGACGACGGCACGCTGCAAACGGCAGCAGACTGGACTGTGGTATCAACCCGCGTGAAGCGTCGAGCATCCATTGGAAGTAATGCGACGATTATGGCAGGAGTCACGATTGGTGAAGCAGCGCTGATTGGCGCGGGAGCGGTGGTGACCACTGACGTGGCGGACTATGCGATTGTAGCCGGGGTTCCGGCACGTGTAATCGGCGACGTCAGAGAACGACGCAGGCAAATTCAGAAGTCCAGGCTGGATTACGCATGATCAAAGTCGGAGTAATTGGCTATGGATACTGGGGTCCAAACCTGGTGCGGAACTTTATGGAAGCGCCGGGCTCAACGGTTGTGTCCGTTTGCGATCTGCGCCCGGAACGATTGGCGTCGTTGCAAGCTCGTTATCCGACGATTAGGACTACCATTAGCTGTTGCGAATTGATGGCAGATCCGGCAATAGACGCGATCGTTATCGCCACACCCGTCTCATCGCATTTTGAATTGGGAATGGCGGCGCTCAATGCCGATAAGCACGTGCTGATCGAAAAACCTCTCGCCGCAAACTCCGAGCAGGCGGTCCAGTTGATTGAAGAGGCGACGAGACGTAAACGTGTGCTCATGGTGGATCACACCTTCGTTTACACGAGCGCGGTGCGAAAGATTCGAGAGCTGATAACGGCTAACGCCCTGGGTGATATTTACTACTACGACGCAGTGCGTGTTAATCTCGGACTCTTCCAGCACGACGTAAACGTTATTTGGGATTTGGCCATTCATGATCTTTCGATCATGGATTATGTGCTGCCATCGAAAGCGACGGCCGTTTCGGCTACCGGCATCAGCCATATTCCCGGTCAGCCTGAAAACGTTGCTTACATTACGCTCTTCTTTGCTAACGCACAGATTGCTCACGTGCATGTGAATTGGCTGACGCCCGTCAAGGTCAGGCACACGCTGATTGGCGGCAGCGAAAAAATGATTCTCTACGATGACCTGGAGCCGAGCGAAAAAGTTAAAATCTATGATAAAGGCATAACAGTTTCACAAAGCCCTGAAGCAGTATATGAGATGCTTGTCAGCTATCGTTCCGGCGACATGTGGGCGCCCCGACTGGATGCAACGGAAGCACTACAAACAGAGGCGCTGCATTTCATCGACTGCATTGAAAACAACAAACAACCCGAGACCGACGGGCAAGCCGGCTTGCGACTCGTCCGGATAGTGGAAGCCGCAGAACATTCGTTGCGGGCACGCGGTCAACTGGTGGAGATTAAATAGGCACACATGATTCCTTTAGTCGACCTTAAAAAACAGTACGAAAGCATCAAGCACGAGATTGATAGCGCCATTGCAGACGTGGTGCAGAGCTGCCAGTTTATTTTAGGTGAGCAGGTTGAAAGGTTTGAGGCGGATTTTGCTGCGTACTGCCAAACGCGGTTTGCGTTCGGAGTGAATTCCGGCACCAGTGCTGTACATCTGGCGCTGCTCGCTGCGGGGGTTGGACCGGGCGACGAGGTCATTACGGTTGGCTATACCTTCGTCGCGACCGTGGCCGCGATTTGCTACACCGGAGCCACGCCTGTTTTAGTCGACATCGATCCACTTACGTGCAACATCGATCCGGCGAAGATTGAAGAGGCGATTACACGTCGGACCAGGGTGATCATGCCGGTGCACCTCTATGGAAGCTGCGCCGAAATGGATCCGATCAGCAACATTGCGCACCGACATAATCTGATTGTGATTGAAGATGCCGCGCAGGCCCACGGCGCGGAATATAAAGGGCAGCGCGCCGGAAGTATGGGCGATCTTGCCTGTTTTAGTTTTTATCCCGGGAAAAATCTCGGCGCCTATGGCGAAGCTGGCGCTGTCGTGACTAACAACGAAAAATACGTCGACGTTATTAAGCAACTGCGCGATCAGGGGCAGAGCGAAAAGTACTATCATGCGCGTGTTGGTTACAACTATCGCATGGAAGCGATTCAGGGAGCAGTTTTGGGCGTAAAGCTAAAGCATCTTGACGATTGGAACCGAGCGCGCCGCGAGCATCAAGAAGTCTACCGCCGAGAGCTTTCGTACGCCGGTTTGCGGCTGCTTAAAGAGCCGTCTGGGAGCAAATCCGCCCATCACATCTTTCCCTTGTTCAGCGAGCGTCGTGATGAGTTGCGAGCGCATCTCCATGCGGCGGGCATAAGCACGGGCGTTCATTATCCGATCCCGGTTCATCTGCAACGAGGGTACCGCATGCTGGGATACAATGCCGGCGACTTGCCGCACACGGAGCGTGCTTGTCGCGAGGTGCTTTCGCTCCCCCTGTACGCCGAACTCACGAATGAAACTGTAATGCAGATCGCGGGGTTGGTGCGGCAGTTTTGCCAACAAGCGGTTGCGGTAATTCCCTAACTAATTTCGTTCCGTTGGTTCACCATCGTTTTCTCCTCAATGCGAATCTGGATTGATCTGGCAAACTCACCGCACGTGCCATTCTTTCGCTCGCTCGCAAATGAGTTTATTCATCGCCATCATGAAGTTGTATTTACCGCGCGCGCATTTGCTGAAACGGTTGCATTAGCTGAAGCCGCGGGTCTTGCACCTCAGGTGATTGGGGAGCACGGGGGCCAAAAGCTTTCAAGCAAAGCCGGCAACCTGGTGCAGCGTGCGTTGGGGCTCGCTCGTTGGGCGCGTGGACGCAGCATTGATTTAGCACTCAGTCACAACTCCTATTCCCAAATCCTGGCGGCGCGCGCTTTGTCATTGAGGGCCGTGACCCTGATGGATTATGAGCATCAACCCGCAAACCATCTGGCCTTTCGGTTGGCGTCGCGCATCATCGTTCCGCGCGCGTTTCCCGAATCAGCTTTGTCTCGCTTTGGCGCGACGGCGGCAAAGATAAGGCGATATGACGGCATCAAGGAAGACGTCTACCTCGCTGATTTTCAAAGCGATCCTGAGTTCACAAAGCAACTGAGTGAACTGGGTATCACTGCGAGCGACGTGCTTGTGACTGTCCGTCCGCCTGCCAGCGAAGCGCTTTATCACCGCTTTGAAAACGAATTGTTCGATCAGTTACTTGATCATCTTTCAGCCACGCCTCTGGTAAAAACGGTTCTCTTGCCTCGCAATGATGCGCAACGAAAAACCTACAGCACGCGCGCCAACTCTCAATTAATCGTTCCGCTCGGACCAATTGATGGTGCAAATTTGATCGCGCATAGTGATCTGATAGTCAGTGCCGGTGGCACAATGAATCGTGAAGCCGCAACTCTAGGCATTCCGGCAGCATCGATCTACTTAGGCGAGTGGGCGGCGATAGACGAGGAGCTTGTAAAGCAAGGAAGGCTGCAAAGAATTTCCACGGTTGAGCAGATTCGTGCCTTGCCATTACAGAAGAAGGTGTCCGCAAATGCGTGCCGCGCGATACATGTCGCCGGGGAAGTTGCTGATCTGATACTCGCGGTGTGAAGTTTTGTTATTCTATACCTCTCGGTCGAGAGTTACGATGCTTATCCGATCCCAGTAAGATTTGGAGAGGATGAACAAGATTTACACGATTAGTTATTGCATCCTGTCAATCCTGTTTATCCTGTTCGGTTTTCCTGGATGTCATGAAGTCAGTGAGAGTTGACCAAATCACAAATCTGTTAGTCGACGCGAGTATTGTGCGTGCGCCCTCGCGCGCCCCACACTGGGTCATTCCGACGATCAAAATGGCGTTGGTGATGACTGACGCACTGATAGCCGCACTCTCGTTTGCCGCGGCATTCTACCTACGTGAAGGCGGTGCGATATTTCGAGAAACCGGCGACGCCAGTCTCGGTTGGAGTGCAAGATTTGCTCCCTACGGCGCGCTAGTACTTTTTGTAGTACTCATACGGGTGCTCTCACTGCGTTACTACGATCTCTACCGGCTCCGTGGCGAGTTCTCCTTTTTCGATGACGGCATACGCGTTTTCAAATCGACAGCAATTGGCTCACTGCTCATTGTTGCAGCCGCATTCTTGTATCGTGGTGGTTTCCATTATCGAGCGTTCTCATATGCGCGTAGCGTATTCGTGCTGGATTTCTTAATCGCCCTGGGAAGCTTCTATTCGATACGCGTGCTGCTGCGCGGTGCGCAAACATTCTTCAGATTGCGCGGCGTTAATCTGATTCCGACTTTGGTGGTCGGTCGCGGGCCGGAAGCGGCCTTCTGCATTAAGCAGATGCGCGAACGCCCTTCGCTTGGATATCGCGTGATTGGCGCGGTCGATAGCGGTGTGCTGAGCAACAGCACGCCGGCAAACTACGAAGGAGTTCCAGTGATAAGTGATCTCGCTGCCCTGCCGGAAGCGATTCGCGAGTCTCAAGCGAATGAAGTGATCATAGCGGACTCACACGTTGATGGAGATGCGCTCTTTGGCGTGATGATGCGTTGCGGTCGGCGCCGTGGTGTGGAATTTCGCATCGCGCCCAGCCTTTTCAATTGTTTGCCGAGTAAGACTGAAGTGGATCAAATTGGCGCCCTGCCGAT
>WNGE01002214.1_pt1 | contig 24009 bp, 20 predicted proteins | sample 5400651 | NCBI WGS metagenome assembly WNGE01 (sample SAMN13153370, study PRJNA577476) | soil metagenome | isolation source: 60 cm soil or saprolite under grassland replicate 2 | place: USA:California | collected 2016-06-15
CGCTTTGAGGACTGTAGCAGCTAGGGTGAACGATGGGCGCCAGCCCGTCGTGGCCCAGCGACGTCGCGTTGACGACGATCGCCCACGGCTCCACGGCTGGCTCCGCCGCCTCGTTGAGCGGCCCCCACGACCCACGTTCGTTGCACAGGTCGCGGACCAGCCGTTCGGCTCGCTCGGGCGTCCGATTGACCACCCGTACGCGGGCAGCGCCGAGTTGCGTGAGCGCCCACACCGTGGCCCGCGCCGCGCCGCCCGCGCCGAGCACGAGGGCGGTGCTGTTGTGTACCGGGATGCCCGCCTCCGTCATCCACCGCGCAAGCCCCGGTGCGTCCGTGTTGTCACCCCGGAGGCGCCCAGTCCGATGTATGACCGTGTTGGCGGCGCCGAGCGCGCGAACGACCTCCGACGTCTCGTCGAGCAGGGGCAGCACCGCCTGCTTGTGCGGCGCGGTCACGTTGCCGCCGAGGCACGTCGGGTCGCGCATCGCCTGCACCGAGGCCGCCAGGTCGGCTGGTGCGACGTCGCGCGCTTCGTAGTGCGCGTCGATGCCCAGTGCAGCGAACGCGGCGTTGTGCAACGCGGGCGAGAGGGTGTGCCCGAGCGGGTGCCCGAGCAGGCAGGTCCAGCGATGACTCACGCGCTTGTGAGTCGCTGGAGATCGTCCCAGAACCCCGGATACGAGATCGCGACGCTCTCGGTTCCAGCGATCGCCGCGCCTTCCCCGAGCGCGCCTGCCAGCGCCAACAGCATGGCCATCCGATGATCGTCATGCGCGTCCACGGCGCCGCCGCGCAACCGCGAGCCACCTTTGATGCGCCAACCGTCCTGTGTCGCCTCGATGTCGCCACCCAACGTCCGAAGTCCCTCGGCGACAACGGCCAGGCGGTCGGACTCCTTCGCGCGCAATTCCTGGGCGTCTTCAACCACGGTCTCGCCGTCCGCGAATAGGCCGAGCAGCGCCACCAGAGATATCTCGTCGATCGCCAGCGGCACGAGCTCGCCGCCCACATGCGTAACGCTCAGCTGACTGGACCACGCCACCAGGTCGGCGACCGGTTCGCCCGCGACGTCGCGCTCATGCTCGATCTCGACGTGTGCGCCCATCCGCTCCAGGATGGTCAGCAGCCCCGTGCGGCTCGGATTCAGCCCGACATTCTGGACATGCACTTCCGCGTGCGGATGCAGTACCCCCAGCACCAGCCAGAACGCTGCCGACGAGAAGTCGCCCGGCACCTCAACGTCGACGCAGCGGAGCTCACTCGGTCGCACCGTGCACCGCGGCCCGTCCCGGTCGAGCTGCGCCCCCATTGCTTGCAGCATCCGCTCCGTATGGTCGCGCGTTTGCGCCGGCTCGACCACGCTCGTGGCGCCGTCCGCGAAGAGTCCCGCCAGCAGCAAAGCCGACTTCACCTGCGCGCTGGCCACGTTGAGCTGGTGATCCACGCCGTTGAGGTCAGCCGGCATGATCGTCAGCGGCGCCAGCCGCCCACCATCACGCCCTTCAATCCGCGCCCCCGCCCGCCGCAGGGGCTCGACCACCCGCGCCATCGGTCGCCGCCGTAACGAGCTATCGCCATTGAGCACCGCGTAGATGCCGCTGCCTGCCAGTACCCCACTGAACATGCGCATCGTGGTGCCCGAGTTGCCGCAATCCAGCACATCGGTCGGCTCTTCGAAGCCGCGCAAGCCGCGCCCTGTGACGCGGACATGCTCACCTTGCCGCTCCACGTCGACGCCCAGGTCCCGCAGGCAGTCGAGCGTGGAGGTGCAGTCGCCCCCTGGCGAAAAATGGCTAATGCTGGCTCGCCCCGAGCCGAGGGCGTTGAACAAAGCCGCGCGGTGAGAAATCGACTTGTCGCCGGGCACGCGCACGCTGCCGCCGACCGACCGCGCGGCGCGCACCGCGCGCTCCGTGCCGGTCAGAACGCTTGTCATCCTGAGGCGAGCCTGCGAGCCGAAGGATCTCGGTGTCGAACCTGAGATCCTTCGCTCCGCTCAGGATGACAAAACTGGCTCACGAGGCACTTGCGAGCACCCGCTGCGGCACCCGCGCCAGGGGGCGATTCACCGCGGCCAGGACGCCCTCGAGCATGCGCATCATCTGCTCGAAGCCTTCCAGCGTGAGCGACTGTGGTCCGTCCGACAGCGCCGTATCCGGCTCGGGGTGGACTTCCACGATCAACCCGTCAGCGCCTGCCGCTGCCGCGGCCAGGGCCATCGGCTGCACCAGGTAGCGGTGCCCGGTGCCATGGCTCGGGTCGGCAAGGATCGGCAGGTGGCTCATGCGCTTGATCAGCGGGATCGCGCTCAAGTCGAGCGTATTGCGCGTGGCCGTTTCGAACGTGCGAATGCCGCGCTCGCACAAGATCACGTTCGGATTGCCCTCGTGCATGATGTACTCGGCTGCCATCAGCCATTCTTCGATTGTCGCCGACAGCCCGCGCTTGAGCATGACCGCCTTATGGGTGCGGCCGATCTCCCTGAGCAGTGGAAAGTTCTGCATGTTGCGGGCGCCGATCTGCAGGATGTCGGCACTCTCAGCCACGCGATCAACTTGGCCCGGTTCCATGACCTCGGTGATGATTGGCAGCCCGGTCCGCCGCCGGCCCTCTTCCAGCAGCTTCAACCCGTCCACACCAAGGCCCTGAAAGGCATAGGGGGACGACCGCGGCTTGAACGCCCCGCCCCTCAGAAAACTCGCGCCCGAGGCGGCGACGCTTTCCGCCGTGCGCAGCAATTGGTCGCGGCTTTCGACCGAGCACGGCCCGGCCATGACCACGAACTCGCGCCCGCCAACCGGTCTTCCCCCCGCTTCGACCACCGTGTTGGCTGGCTTGAAGTCGCGACTCGCCAGTTTGTATGGCCGCGTGATGCGCGTCACGCGGTCCACGCCCGGCAAGACCTCCAGCGTTTCCAGCAGGTCGTCCGGGAACCCCGTTCCAATCACACCGATCACGGTGCGCTCCTCCCCCGTCGATATCTGCGCCTTCAGGTTGTGCAGTCGCAGGACCTCGACGACGTGATCGATGTCCTCGGCTGTGGCGCTGGGATGCATAACGGCGATCATGGGTACTTTGGGACCTCCCTAGGAACAAACAAAGGAGCGGTCCGATCTGGACCGCTCCTTTGGGCATGACGGGGTTCCGCGGCTGCTCAGGTTCTCTTCGGCAGCCCCGTCATGCCATGCGTAAACCAATACGAGTAGGCCTGCGGCCTCTTTTGCATCGTGCGCGAGTATAGGTTCGGTCCCCACAACTGTCAATCAGGGTTCGCCCGGGCGGTGTCGCGCGGGTTGCGGGACTCGTAGCGAGTGGGTTGCAGACGCCGTACCTCTCGTAGAATCCGCGCGTGCCAGCTCTCAAAGTGCTGACCGTGTTTGGCACACGCCCGGAGGCGGTCAAGCTGGCACCCGTTATTCGCGAGCTGGCACGCCACTCAGCGCAGGTCACGAGCCGCGTGTGCGTGACAGCCCAACACCGCGACATGCTCGATCAGGTCCTCCGCGTGTTCGGCATCGAGCCCGACTACGACCTGGACATCATGCAGGACAACCAGACGCCGACCCAGGTCGCCGCAAGCGTGCTCGCTCGTATGGAAGCCATCCTGCGCGATGAACGACCCGACTGGGTGCTGGTCCAGGGCGACACCACGACGGTCGCGGCCGCGGCCCTGGCCGCGTTCTATGCCCGCTGCCGCGTCGGCCACGTGGAGGCAGGCCTGCGCACCGGCGATCGCTGGCAGCCGTTCCCCGAGGAGATCAACCGCCGCGTCGCGGGCGTGATCGCCGATCGCCACTTCGCGCCTACCACACGCGCTTTCGACAACCTGCTGCGCGAGGACGTGCCCGCCGAGCGCATCCTGCTAACGGGCAACCCGGGCATCGATGCCCTGCATTGGATCACCGCGCAGCCGCCGCCACCCGAGCTCGACGATCTGCTAGCGCCAGATACGCGCACGATCCTGGTCACCGCGCACCGCCGCGAGAACTTCGGCGAGCCGCTCGAAAGCATCTGCCTCGCGCTGCGCGATCTGGTTGGCCGCTACGACGGCGGGGTCCGCGTCGTCTATCCCGTACACCGCAACCCGAACGTATGGGGCCCGGTGCACCAACTGCTCGGCGACGTGCCGTGGATCACCCTGCTGCCGCCGCTCGACTACTTGCCCAACCTGCACCTGATGAGGCGCGCCTACCTGGTGATCACGGACTCGGGCGGCATTCAGGAGGAAGCCACAGGGCTCGGCGTGCCAGCACTCGTGTTGCGCGAAGTAACAGAGCGACCCGAAGGCGTCGCCACGGGCGCGTTGCGCGTGGTCGGTACCGACCGCGCACGCATCGTCGCCGAAGCTTCGCGCTTGCTCGACGATCCCGCGGACTATGCCCGCATGGCGAACGCCGAAAACCCCTTCGGCGACGGCCACGCCGCCGAACGCATCGTCGCCTCGCTGCTCGCCGACTAGTAACCGGTCGCGCGATCGACCACGTTGCGCAGCGGCTGCCCATCGAGGAACCGCCCGACGTTATCCAGGAATAGCTCCAGCCCGCGCTCGAGCGACTGCGGCGACGCATCGCAGCAGTGCGGCGAGATGAACACGCCAGGCATGCGCCAGAGCGGCGACTCCGCTGGCAGCGGCTCCTCCACGAACACATCCAGTGCCGCGCCACCCAGCTGGCCCTGCCGCAACGCTTCGAGCATCGCCTCCTGTCGCACGACTGCCGCGCGCCCGACATTCACCAGCAGCGCCCCGGGCCTCAGCCTGGCCAGCTCCGCGCCACCAATCAGCCCGTGCGTCTCGGCGGTGAGCGGCGCAGCCGCAACCAGCACGTCCAGGCCATCGAGGAACGCTGCCAGCGCGGCTGGCTGATACAGCTCATCAACCTCCGGGCACGCCTCGGCCGAACGTCGTAGTCCGCGCAGACGCACGCCAAAGGCGCGCAGCACCCGCGCAACGTTCAGCCCGAGATCGCCTAGCCCGAGAATGCCGACGGTCGAGCCGCGCAGCTCACGCAATTTGAAGTCAGGCAGCCACTCTGAGCGTTGCTGCGCCGCGTGCATCTCCGAAAAACCTTTGTAGTGCGCCAGAACCACCATCGTGACGTACTCGGCGACCGCCAACCCATGCGCGCCACTGCCATTGGTCAGCACGGCCTGCCGATCGCGCAGCGCCTCGATGACCGGCGCGGGCACGCCTGCCCAGCGCAGGTGCACCCATGTCAGGCTGGGCTGCTGCTCGATCGCGCGGATCGTCGCCGCCACGTCCAGGTCCCACACGACCAGCGCCGGAAAGTCGCCCTCGACCGCGGGCACTGCCTCCACTCTCGGATAGCGTGCCGCGAGCTGGGCCCCGTACTGCTCGCCCAACGCACCCACGAAGCCAAAGCGGGTCTTGTTATGGTCCGGTCGATGCATCGGCGAATCTTGCCACTCGCGTGCAGCGTTCTGCTGGCGCTGCTTCCGCTCGGCGTCCCCGCTCACGGTGAGCCTTCGACAAGCTCGGGGGAATCCAGAGCGGGAGCGCCAGCCCAGGCCCAGTCGCTGCCCACTGGCTTGCCGAGCCACTTCGGTTTCGGTCTCTCAGCGCACCCCGACAACAGCGGCATCTACGGCTGGATGCCCGACACGGGCGTGCCGTGGGACTACGCCTATCAGTACCTCGCCGGCGGGGTGAACACCGGCCACGGCTGGGAAACCTGGAATCCCAACGGCACGTTTGCCCTCGCGTACGCGCAGGGCGCCGTGCAGCACGGCTACACGCCGATGTTTCCGTACTACGAGATGTTGCAGAGCGATGGGCCATGTGATGGGTGCCCAGAGAACCAGAAAGACCTGACGCACCTGAACTCGGCGGCGGTCATGAATGCCTACTTCGCCAACTTCGCGCTGCTCATGAGGCGGTTGGGCACTGGCAATCATGACGGCATCCAGGGTTTCGGCAAGCCCGCGCTCGTCAATATCGAGCCCGACCTGACGGGCTACGCGCAGCAAGCCGTCCTCCGCTCGCGACAGTGCTTTGGCTTCTGCACCGCCGAGGGCAACGACGCCAACAACCTCACGGCCGCGGTCGGCAACTCGGGCCACCCCGACGTGGCCGGCTATCCCGATACATGGGCCGGCTACAACCAGGCGCTGCTCCACTTGCGCGACCTGTACGCCCCCAACGTCTTGCTGGGGTTCGACATCAGCATGTTCGCGACGGGTCAGGACATCGGGCTCAATCCGGATCCCAATCTCGATGCCGCGGCGTACGGCCGCATCGCCGGACAGTTCGCGGCGCTGAGCGGCGTCACGCAGAGCGCGCCGAATACCTCGACGTACGACGTCCTGTTCAATACGCCACTCGATCGCGACGCTGGCCAGTACAAGGCGCGCTTCAACCAGAACCGCTGGTGGGACCGCAACAACGTGACGTTTCCGAACTTCGCGCGCTGGGAGCAGTACCTGTCGGCGGCACGTGGCGTGGCAGGGAATAAGCCGATCCTGCTGTGGCAGGTCCCAGTCGGCAACCAGTTCTTTCAGACCGAGAACAACACCGATAACCACTTCCAGGACAACCGCGCCGAGTACTTCTTCGCGCACATCGACGAGCTGATCAACACGGGCATCGTTGGCGTGATGTTCGGCGCCGGCAATGCGGGCAGCACCACCAACAACGATTCCGGCGACGGTGTCACCAACCCGCCGGCCATGTGCACCAGCGATGGCACCAGCAGTGGCCAGATCTGCAATGACCATCAGAGCAGCGTTGCTGATGACGACGGCGGCTTCATCCGCATGTCCGGCGCGGCGTATTTCCAGAGCCCGGTCGCGCTGAACGGCGTTCCTGCCGCGGCCGCCGCGCCGGTTACCGCTCCGGCTCCCGCGCCCCCGCCCGCGGCCGCTTCGCCTTCGCTGCAAGTGACCCTTGGCGGCTCGGCCATCGAGCCGGGTGACGCTGTGATCGGCCAGGAGGTCGCGCTGCGCCAGGACTTCACTCCCAGCAGTAATGCCGTGGTCCTGGTCGACTTCGAGCTGTACGACAGCCAGGGTCAGCGCGTGTGGGCGACTGCCCACGACAACGTGTCGGTCTCGGCGGGAGCGAGCTTTACCGAGACGACGGTGCTGACCGTCCCCGACTCGCTGTCGCCCGGCCAGTACGCCTTCAAGTCAGGCGTCTTCTCCGCCGGCTGGGGCACCGTTTACGCCTGGAATGACCACGCCGGCATCCTGACCATCGTGGAGTAATCTCCCCTCGCCCTCTGGGAGAGGTTTTATCAAGGGGGTGAGGGCTCGGCTAGCTCCCCTCTCCCTCTGGGAAAGGGCTTTATCAAGGGGGTGAGGGCTCGGCTAGCTCCCCTCTCCCTCTGGGAGAGGGGCTGGGGGTGAGGGCGAGCTCGGGGCTGCAAAACCTGACCCTTTCCCTAACCCTCTCCCAGAGAAAACCTCACCCTCACCCTTGATAAAACCTCTCCCAGAGGAAGAAGGAACACGTCCCAGAGGCGACTAGTTGTCGGGGATGCGCAGCTCCTGGCCGATCCGCAGGCTATCGGGATCCGGAATGTCGTTCGCCTTGATGAGCTTGAAGATGTCGACCCGAAACTCGGCCGCGATGTGCTTCAACTCATCGCCAGGCTTCACGACATAGGTCGTCGGCCGCGGGGTCGGGCTCGGCGCCGGCGTCGCGGTCGGCACGGGCGTGGCCGTTGGCGCCGCCAGGGTTGGCGGCACCTGCGACTGTGAGTCGATCGGCCGCTTGAGATTGAGCTCGTTGACCGTGCCGGCCTTCATGAGCGTGGACGGTCCGGCGAAGCCGGTGGTCGCGAGCTGGCCGATGCTGACGCTGGCAACCACGAGCGGCACGAGCAAGGCCAGGCTCAGCACGACCCGTTCGGGTCCACCGCCGGCCATCCCCCGCGCCATCGGCGACCCCAATAAGCAGAGTGCGTGCCCCGACTGCCGGAGTTTGATTAAACTGGATCTGCAGAGGCCCACAAATCAGGAGGCTTACGCCGCCATGCTGCAATCGCACCTGCACAGCCTCATCGCCAAGGCGCATCGTTATGAGACCGAGCCCGAGCGCTTCAAGCTCGTGTCACAGGACCCCTTCCGAGTGCATGTTGACGGCGCCAATGGCGAGCACGAGGTGAACCTGCAGGAGGGCTTGCTGCAGTGCGATTGCGATGGCTTCGCCCACCGCGGCGAAGGCATCTGCGCGCACGTTCTGGGCGTCGAGCACCACTTCCGCGAGCAATTGCCCGAGAACTGCGTGAACTGGCCCTTCGCGGCCCCTGCCTAAGAGTTCCTTGGCGCATGCGCCGCCCGTAGCGTTCTTACGTTCTCTGGCAGGCCGCTGCGCGGCCGAGGGGGCTTCGCCCTCTACCCCCCAGGTTCGGGACGGATACCGGGCACCCGGAGTACGTTGCGGCGCTGCCGCGCCATCTGCCGTCCGTTGTCCGTTTGGGCTGCGGGCTAGTTGAAAACTACGCGCTTCACCACGTCCAGATCAGGCGGGAGCTCCACGGGGCGCTGCGCGTGCTGTGGAACCACGCCATATTCCTGCAGGCGATCCTCGTGGTAGCGCTGTTTGAAATCCGTGAACTTCAGCCCATTGGCGGTCGAGATCACCACCGTCCGCTGCCCGGCCTTGATCTCGCCCCGCCGCACCAGCTTCTCCAGCACTGCCAGGGCAACGCCCGTGTGCGGGTCGTTGAACATCCCGCTGAGGTCCGCCCGCGCGGCCGCCTCGGCCAGCTCCGCCTCTGAGGCCTGCTCGACGATGCCGTCCACCGACAACAGCGTGCGCACCGCGCGCGAGTAGCTCACCGGATTACCGATCTTGATCGCGGTCGCCTGCGTCGCCTTCGCCGACATCGGCTCGAAACTCGAAAAGCCGCGCATGTACGCCGTGTACAGCGGATTCGCCGACTCGGCCTGCGCCACGGCGATCCGCGGCAGCGACCGAATCAGTCCGAGGTCCCGCAGCATCAAGAACCCAGCGCCCAAAGCGGAGACGTTGCCCAGGTTCCCACCTGGGATCACGATCCACTCCGGCACCTGCCAGTCGAACTGCTGCACGATCTCGAACGCGATCGTCTTCTGCCCCTCTAGCCGCAGTGAGTTCATCGAGTTCGCCAGATAGATTCCAGGCTCCAGCGCAAGCTGCTGCACGATCGCCATGCAGCCATCGAAGTCGGTATCCAGCGCCAGTACCAGCGCACCATTGGCCAGCGGCTGCACCAGCTGAGCAATCGACACCTGGCCGCGCGGCAGCAGCACCACCGACCGAATCCCCGCCACCGCGCAGTATGCGGCCAGCGACGCGGACGTGTCGCCGGTAGAAGCACACGCGACTGCCCGAATCGGCGCCCCATGCTCGATCATCTGCTTGACCACGCTCACCAGCACGGTCATCCCCAGGTCCTTGAAGCTGCCCGTGTGGCTGTTGCCGCACAGCTTTACCCACAGCTCGTCCAGTCCCAGCGACTTGCCGTACCGTTCGGCCCAGAACAGGTTGGTGCCACCCTCGTCGAGGCTGACGACGTTGTCGTCGTCGAGCTGCGGCGCGACCCATTCCTTCTTGCCCCACACGCCGCTGCCATACGGCCAGGTCGTGCGCTTGTAACGCGCTTCGAACAGCCGCATCCATTCCGCGGCGCTGCGCTGACGCAACGCCTCGAGATCATGGCTAACTTCGAGCAGCCCGCCGCACGTTGGGCAGCGGTAGATCACGTCCTCCAGCGACCACTGCCCGTGTTCACCGAGACTGCAGCGGAACCAGGCGCGGTATTGCATGCCTCGCCTCGTCCGCTAGCATAACAACACCGGAATGGCGCCCCTGACGCTGACGATCCTGGGCGCGGGACCGGCGGCCCCAAACCGCGACGGCGCCTGTTCGGGGTACCTGGTGCAGCAAGACGGCACCGCCGTGCTCATGGACTGCGGTTCGGGCATTGCCGGGCGGCTGGTCAGGCATCTGCCGCCCAATCGGCTGCACGGTGTGGCCATCTCCCACTTCCATCCCGATCACTATTTCGACCTGGTCCCGCTGTACTACCTGCTCAAGTTTGGCGACGCGCGCCCTGCTGATCTCTCACCGCTCGTGCCGCTGCACGTACCACCTGGTGGCCGCGCATTTCTGCGCGAGCTGGGGCAGCTGATCTCCGAGAAGCCGGCCATGCTCGAAGACGTCTTCGAGGTATGCGAATACGCGCCCGGTCACGCGATCCCGGTGGGCGACCTGAGCTTCACGTTCCACGCGGTGCAGCACTACATCCCGTCGCATGCGATGCGCGTGCGCGGCCGCTCCGGGGAAACACTGGTGTTCTCGTCGGATGTTGCTCCGTGTTACCAGCTCGTGGACGCCGCGCGCGAAGCAGACCTGTTCATGTGCGAGTCGGCGCTGCTTGACGCCACCGAGGACGAGCTCGATCCGAGCAAACGTGGCCACATGAGCGCGCGCGAAGCGGGCACGGCCGCGCGCGAGGCAGGTGTGCGGCAGCTCATGCTGACGCACTTCCGCTCGACCGAGTCGCTCGATCAGCACCACCGCGACGCCGCGTCGCGCACGTTCGGCGGTCCGGTGGAGCTCGCCCGCGAAGGCAAGGAGTACCAGATTACAGCCTCATCCTGAGGCGGAGCCGAAGGATCTACCGTCGCTTTCGTAGATCCTTCGCTGCGCTCAGGATGAAGCCAGAAGCCTGCTGCTTGATGTGCTGCGCGACGGTCGGCGCCCGTTCGATCAGTGGTCCGTGGCCCACTCCTTCCAGGACCACCTCCTCGACGCTGCCGCCGTGCGTCTTGCGCCTCTCGAACACCGCTCTTATCTGCGCGATCATCGGCTGCGACGGAAACACGCTGTCACCTGGCCAGCCCGGCACCGCGCCCAGTTTTCCGAGCGTGCCGAAGTCGAATAACGAGCCATCGGAGACCACCTGGTCATCGGTGCCGCGGATCCACACAACCGGCGCGGGCGATGCGACGTCCCCGAACGCGCTGGTATCACACCACTTGGGCGACATCGCGTTGTTGACGCCGGTCGGCGCGGGCCCCACGCCGGGCCAGTTGCTGGACGTGGTGCTGGCGCCCGGATAGAACTCGTCGCCGACGGCTGTCAGCAGCACCTCTGCCAGGAGCTCGTCCTCGTCGGGCGCCTTGTACGCGGATGACCAGAAGTAGCTGCGCATGATCACCCGAGGCGACGACAGCGGCTCATCGTCGGAGGCATCGCCCGCGCGCAGCCGGTTCACGAAGTCTTGCGCGGCCGTGCCGCCGCCACTGCCGGCGAAGTCGTCGTAGTTGCCCGTGCCCTGCGCATCCTTTGTTGCGCCGAAGCCGTACGGCGACAGCGGCGCAACCAGCGTCAGGCTCGCCAGATCACGTGCGTGGTCGATCTCGTACTGCTGCAGGATGCCGCCGCCCATCGACCAGCCCGCCGCGTGTACCCGGCCCTGATCAGCCCAGCCAAGCGCCTCGAGTAGCGCGCGCAGGTCATCGCTCCAGTCGCGCAGCCCTCGCGAGGCATCGACCCCTTTCTGCTCGCTCCGCCCAAACGACCGCAGGTCGGGCGCCACCACGCGCAGGTTCTGGGGCAACTGCTCCGCCACTGCCCTCCAGAACCGCCCCGTACTCAGATTTCCATGCACCAGCAGTAGCGGCTCGCCGTCTTCTGGCCCGTTGACCCAGCAATGCGTCCGCAGGCGACTGGTTTGCACGAAGACACCTTCCATCGCAGCCCACCGAGGGGGAATCAGCATAACGCGGTGTTACTCTTCGAAGTACGAACGAACCTGTTCTGGTCTGCACAGCCTGGCCGTACGCGAACGGCTCGCTACACGTGGGGCATCTGGCCGGGGTGTACGTCCCCGCCGACGTCTTTGCCCGCTACCAGCGCCTGCGCGGCTTCGACGTACTGATGGTGTCTGGCACCGATGCCCACGGCACTCCCGTGACCGTGCGCGCTGACCAGGAGGGCACGACCCCCGCCGAAGTGGCGGGGCGCTACCACGCCGAGTTCCTGACCTACTGGCGCGATTTGGGCATCAGCTATGACCTGTACACGACCACCACCACCGACAATCATCGCGAAGTCGTGCAGGACGAGTTCATGATGCTGCTCGAGAAGGGGTTCATGTTCCGCGACAAGTCGGTCGGCTTCTTCGACCCGATCGCTGGCCGCTTCTTGCCCGACACCTACATCGAGGGCGAGTGCCCGCACTGCCACTATGCGCTCGCGCGCGGCAACCAATGCGAGAACTGCGGCCGCCTGCTGGAGCCCGAAGATCTGATCCGCCCCCACTCACGGTTGAACCCACAGGCAACCCTCGAACAGCGCGAGACCGAGCACTTTTACCTGGACCTGCCCAAGCTTCAGCCAGCGTTGCTGGAGTTCGCGCGGCCCAAAGACTACTGGCGCCCGAACGTCTACCGCTTCACGATCAATTTCTTGGAAGGCGGCCTGCAGGCGCGCGCGATTACGCGGGACCTGACCTGGGGGGTGCCGCTGCCGCCACAGGTGGGCGACGGCTGGGCCGATAAGCGCATCTACGTCTGGTTCGAGGCGTGCAGCGGTTATCTCACCGCGTCGATCGAATGGGCCAAGAACAAGGGCGATGCGACGGCGTGGGAGCGCTGGTGGAAGGATCAGACCTGCCGCCAGTACTACTTCATCGGCAAGGACAACATCCCGTTCCACACGGTGATCTGGCCAGCCATCTTGCTCGGCCGCGGCGACACGATCCTGCCATACGACGTGCCCGCCAACGAGTACATGAACTTCGGCGGCCAGAAGGCATCCAAGAGCGCCGGAGTCGGCATGACGGTGCCGCAGCTGCTGACAGCGTTCGACCCCGACGCGATTCGGTACTACCTGATCGCCAATGCGCCTGAGGCGGCTGACACCGACTACACGGAAGAGGACTTCATCCGCCGCAACAACGACGAGCTCGTGGCCGCGTGGGGCAACCTGGTCCATCGCACGCTGACCTTCATGCAGCGCGGTTTCGAGGGCACGGTGCCCGAGCACACCACCGATCCCGAGGTCGTAGTGCGCATCGAGCAGGCTCGGGCGACCATCGAAGAGCAATTGGATCGCGTCCGCCTGCGCGGTGCTCTACGCGAGACGCTGGCGTTGGCCCGCTTCGGCAATGAGTGGTTCGACCGCCAGGCGCCGTGGCGACAGGTCAAGGAAGATCGCGCCGCCGCCAATCACACGATGGGCACGCTGCTCGACCTGATCAACGCCCTGAAGATGCTGTTTGCGCCGTTCCTGCCCCACACCTCGGCCCGGCTGCACGGCCTGCTCGGGTACGATGACGCGCTCGAGGCCAGCGGATGGTGCTTCGAACCCGTCCCGGGCGGCCGCAAGCTGCCGACCCCACTTCCCCTGTTCCGCAAGCTGGACGTGCCGGCCGCCGAAGCGGCCTGATCCTCGTCCTGGCGCTTGCTCTCTACACCGCGCTCGGCGTCGGCTACGCGGTGCGTACCCCCATCTGGCAGAACCCCGACGAGCCTGCGCACTTCAACTATGTCCGCTGGGTCGCTGACACCGGCACATTGCCCGAACTACGGGTGGGCGACTGGGATTCGGCGCTGCTAAGTCGTCTGCAGAATGGGCGACCGCAGCCCGGAGACGACGTTGCCACGATCCGCTACGAGTCGTGGCAACCCCCGCTGTACTACATGCTCGCCGCGCCTGTCTACCGCATCGGACCTGGGGACGAAGCGTCCCAGGTCCTGCGCATGCGCCTGTTCGGCGTCTTCCTCGGCGGGCTCACGCTCCTCGTTGCGTTCCACGTCGTGCTCCATGTCTTTCCCCGGCCGCTCGCTCTGGCGGTGCCGTTCACGATCGCGGGCGTGCCGATGTTCACCGCCGTGTCCGCCTCGGTGAGTGCCGACCCACTCGCGAACCTGCTGGCGGCGGCGTTGCTCCTCGCGCTGCTGCGCACCGTCGACTGGCGCTGGCTGGGCGTCCTGCTCGGTCTCGGCCTGGTGACGAAGCTGGCGCTGGCTGTCTTCATCCCGCTGGTCGTGTGGCGCAGCCGCCGCGCCCTCATCCCCGCCGTCGCGGTCATGCTGCCGTGGCTCATACATCAGGTCAGGGTCTACGGCTGGAGTGACCCGCTGGCGTTCGCGCGGCACGCCGAAGTCGTCGCCGACCAGCCGCGATTCCCCGGCCTCAGCGCCGACTACATCGCACAGTTCCTGACCGTGAGCTTCCACAGCTTCTGGGCGCAGTTCGGCTGGATGGCGATCCCCGCGCCGGATGGTCTGTACTGGCTCTGGGCCGTGCTCACCCTGCTGGCGGCGATCGGGCTTGCCACTCGCGCCTCCACCCTGTCTGAGCCCGCCTGGCGTCTTCTGCTCGTCACCGTGGCGCTGGCGACACTCGCCTACGTCGCCTACAACCTAACCTTCCAGCAGTTTCAGGCCCGCTACCTCTTCACGGCACTCGTGCCAATCTGCGCGTTGCTCGTGCACGGCTGGAGCGCCTGGCTCCCGCGGAATTGGGCACTGTTCGCACCGTACGCCGCCGCGGCGGTGCTGCTGGCGCTGAACGCGTACTCCCTTGTTCGCGTCCTCGTGCCCGGTTTCGCGCCCGTAAGTTAGCCTTTGCGTAGTCCGTTTCCGCACGATTGATCAGGGGAGGCCTGCAAGAGTGGATGTTCGCGTTCAGCAGGCGGATGTCACTGACATTGAGACGCCGCTGCTGGTAGTCAACCTGTTCGAGGGCGTCACCCAACCTGGCGGTGCCACGGGGGCCGTGGACACGGCCCTCGGCGGTCAGATCTCGCGGCTCATCGCGGCCGGCGAGATCACCGGTGAGGCCGCCACCATCAGCGTCATTCACAACTCCGGCCACAACGGCTTCAAACCCGAACGGGTCGCCGTCGTCGGCCTCGGCAAGCAGGACGAGTTCGAGCTCGAAAACGTGCGCGTCGCCGCCGCCATCGCCGCTCGCAAAGCGCGCGAGCTAAAGGTGGATAGCTTCGCCACGATTGTCCACGGCGCTGGCGCCGGTGGACTGGACCCGCACGATGCCGCTCGCTCGACCATCGAGTCGTCAATCCTGGCGCTGTATCGCTACGAGGAGTTCAAGGTAACCACGAAGTCCAAGCACCAGGTGAGCTCGATGACCGTGGTCGAGCGCGATTCTGCCCGCGCCCGCGAACTGGAGAACGCCGCTCAATTGGCCAAGCTGACGTGTGAAGCGGTCAACTACGTGCGCGATCTCTCTGTCGGCCCCGGCAACTTCATCACCCCGACGTATCTGGCCGAGCGAGCGCGTGAGCTCGGACAGCGGTTCGGCGTCGACGTCACCGTATGGGGCAAGGACGAATTGCGCGAGCACGGCATGAACGCCATCCTCGCGGTCAATCAGGGCAGCAGTCAGCCGCCGGCGTTCGTCGTCCTGCGCTACAAAGCGCCGGCGGCCACCAAGACGCTAGCCGTTGTGGGCAAGGGCATCACGTTTGACTCCGGAGGTATCTCGATCAAGCCCGCCGAGCACATGGAGTACATGCGCCACGACATGACCGGAGCCGCGACAGTGCTCGGCTTCACGCAGCTGGCCGCCGCGGCCAAACTGCCGGTCAATGTGCTGGGCGTATTCGCCGCGACCGAGAACTTGCCGTCGGGCACCGCGTACAAACCGGGCGACGTCTTCAAGGCCTACAACGGCAAGACGATGGAGATCGTGAACACCGACGCCGAAGGGCGCGTGATTCTGTCCGATTCGCTCGCGTACGCGGCGGAGCAGAAACCCGACGCGATCGTCGATTTCGCGACATTGACTGGTGCCTGTCAGATCGCGCTCGGCGATCACGCGACGGGTCTGATGACCAATAACCAGCCGCTCGCCGATCTGCTGCTGAAGGCCGGCGAGAAGTCGGGCGATCGGTGCTGGCAGCTGCCGCTGTGGAAGGTGTACGGCGAGCAGATCAAGACCGCGATGGCCGATGTGCGGAACACCGGTGGTCGGCGCGCGGGCGCGATTACCGCGGGGCTGTTCTTGAAGGAGTTTGTGGGCGACGTTCCGTGGGTGCACCTGGACATCGCCGGTACCGCCTACGCCGACGGCGACCAGACGTACGTTGCGCCCTACAACCCGCGTCCAGGCGCCACGGGCGTAGGCGTGCGGCTGCTATGGCACTTCTGCCAGGCCTGGAAAGACGCTTAGCTCGCTCCGCGAGCGGTGTCGGGTCTCGGGTTTCGGGTCTCGGAGGCGCTGCAACAGCTGACACCCGACCCCCGACACCCGACACCTGACACCCGCGGGGCGCGACGCATAGCCATCAATACCGCCGCGCCCATGGTGGCGCGACTGGTTGACGCCGCTTTCGCCGTCGTCTATCTGCGCCTGCTCGGCCGAGCCGATGTCGGCGCGTTCCAGTTCCTGATCGTCTTCACCACGTACTTCGACACCCTGGTCGACTTCGGCCTCAACGCACTGCTGGCCCGCGAAATCCCGCGCACGCCAGCCATCGCGCGCGACGCGTTGCGCCGCGTTAGCCTCCTGCGTCTCATCCTCTGGCTACTCGGGCTGCCCATCGTCATCGTCGTGTACGGTCCTGGGCGCGAGCTCGCCAACCTGAGCAGCGAAGCCTCCGTCGCGGGGCTCGTCTTCTACGCTGCCCTGCTGCCAGCGGTGCTGGCCAAGACCGCCAGCGGCCTCCTGTGGGGCCTCGAGCGCCTGGACCTGACTGCCGCCGTCTCCGTCCTGTCGACCATCCTCAAAGTGGCACTCGGCGCCATCGTCCTGTACAGCGGCGCGGGCCTCATCGGCCTCGCTGGCACGTCGCTGATCGTGAGTGTCATCGGGGCCGCTGCGCTCCTGCTGCTGCTGGCTCCGCGCTTGCCTGCTTCCGCGGCGGCACCCGCGCATCAATCCTGGCTACGTGAGAGCTGGCCGCTGTTCCTGAACCAGCTCCTGCAGGGCCTGTTCTTTAAAGTCGACGCGATCTTGCTGCCCGCTCTGGGTGGGCTTCTGGCCGCGGGCGCCTACGCCGCTGCCTACAAGGTCAGCGAGGGCGCCGGCATCCTCTCCTCGAGCTTCACCCTGGCGCTGTTCCCAAGGCTCGCAACCACCAGTGCAACGTCAGACGCCTACCGCATGGCGCTGCGCATCCTGCTGCAGCTCGGCTTCCCGCTCGCCGCGGGCATCGCGCTCCTGGCCGAGCCCATCATCGCCGTCGTCGGCGGACGCGAATACCTCCCCGACGCGGCCGTAGCGCTGGCGATCCTGATCTGCTACCTGCCGCTCAGCTACGCCAACGGGCTCACCCAGTACGTGCTGATCGCCGCTGGTCGCCAGCGCGCGCTGACCGTCGCGTTTGTCGCCGCGCTCGTGTTCAACCTCGTCGCGAACGTGCTGCTGATCCCGCGCTACGGCTATGTCGGCGCCGCGTGGGTGACGGTCCTCTCCGAGCTGGTGCTGCTCATCCCCTTTCAGCTGCTCGCGCTACGCATCGCACCGGACGTCTCCCTCCTCCGCGAAGCCGGGCGGCCGCTGGTCGCCACCCTGCTCATGGCCCCCGTCGTGTGGTGGTTGCGCGACGCGGTGCACCCCCTCGTCGCGGCAGCAGTGGGCATGTTGCTGTACCCGACCGCGTTGTGGTCGCTCGGCGGCATCGACCCGCAGCAGACTCGTCTGCTGGGCAGCCTTATGCCGGCCGCGTATGCTCGCCGACTTCGCCTTTGAGCGTGCTGACCGCGTGCGGCAGCGCGGGCGCGAGCGCCGCCAGGATCTCGCGCACCGCTTTGGGACTGCCGGGCAAGTTCACGATCAGCGTGCCGCGCCGCACCCCAGCCACCGCCCGCGACAGCATGCCCGCCGGCGTCACCCGCACGCTTTCCGCCCGCATGACTTCGGCGATGCCAGGTACCTCGTACTCGAGCACATCCAGCGTCGCCTGCGGTGTCACGTCCCGCGGCGCCAGGCCGGTCCCACCAGTGGTCAGGATGACGTCGACGTCGGCTCGCTCGGAGAGGTGAAACAGCGCTTCGGCGATCAGCCGCTGCTCATCCGGTACCACGCGGTAGTCGACCCACTCCGCATCCAACCCAGCCAGTGCCTCTCGAATGGCCGGCCCACCAAGGTCTTCGCGTTCTCCCCGCGATGCCTTGTCGCTCACGGTCAGGATCGCGATTCGCATCAATCTTGACGACGTGTGAATTCGCCGCTCTTGCCGCCCACTTTGTGCAACAGCTCCACGTTGCCAATGCTCATGCCGCGATCGACCGCTTTGCACATGTCGTACACGGTCAACGCCGCCACCGCGGCAGCGGTCAGCGCCTCCATCTCCACCCCTGTGCGGCTTGTCACCCGCACCGTCGCGCGGATCTCCAATCGACCCGCGTCAGCATCCAGGGAGAAGGCCATCGACACGCCGCTGATCGGCAGCGGATGGCACATCGGGATGAGATCGGGCGTCCGCTTCGCGGCCATCACCCCCGCCACCTGAGCCACGGCCAGGACGTCGCCCTTGGCCATCCCGCCGCTCGCGATCAGCCGTGCCGTCTCAGGCTGCAAGCTCACGATCGCTCGCGCCGTGGCCTCGCGCTGCGTCACGTCCTTGTCCGAGACGTCGACCATGCGCGCGCGGCCGCTTTCGTCCAGGTGCGTCAGCTCGCTCACAGCGGACTCAGCACCTCGGCGATCTGGCCCCACAACACAGCGGGATCCAAGCCCTCGAAACCCATGAACCCCAATAGTTCTTCCGCCGTGTGCCGCCTGCCAGGCCGCCACAGCTCGTCCACCAGGAATTTTGCCGCGCGAGACGAACGCCACCACTCCTCGTCGAACTCGCGCTCCAGATACGCCCGTAATTGCGCCGCAAAGACCTCGGCTCGGAGGTCGACGACGCTGCGCAGCGTAGACCGCGGCGCATCCTGCAGCAGCCGCAGGTAGTCCTCGGGAAAGCAGCGCACTCGCAGCGCTTCGCTGAGCCGCACCTCGTAATCTCCGGCCAGGCTGCCGCCCGGCTCGGACTGCCACAGCTGCTGCTCGTACAGCGCGGTCGCGGCGAGGCGACGCACCCGATACAGCCACGCCAGGTGCGCGATCACGCGATAGTCCGAGCTCGCTTCGTAGTCGAGCTGGCTCAGCAACCAGCCGCGGTCACGGCCGAGTCCTTCCAGCAGCAGTCCGTTCGCGAGCATCGGCGTATCGTCGCCCAACCAGCGCTGCCACAACGGCAGCCGGGCGTCGGTGTGCAGTGCGTGCTGCGCCATGCCCAGCCCACGCAGCGACCGCAAGTAGTCCTGGTACCCACCGCCGAGCCGAAGTGCGACATGCACGTCACCCGGCACGTCCACAGGGCAAAACCGTACCCCTGGTGCGGGCCCAGCCTCAAAGTGCAGCTCCGACTGCGCCTCGAGGTCGATGCCCAGGTTGCCGAAGGTGCGGATCAGCACCGGCATGCGCTGGGGCTCCCCGAATACACCGTCGAAGCGCGCCGCGCGAAACGCCCAGTCCACGTCAACCGTCCAGGCATCATCGATGGGTAGCCCGACCTGGGCGAGGTACACACCCAACGCGTGCCCGTATACGTCGCCGCTGGCCTCGAGCAGCCACGAGGCCGTGCGATTTTCGTCGACGAGCTGCAGCCCGCGCTGCGCCGACCAGAACGCGAGCCAATCGTCGCCGCCGCCGAGCAGTGCGAGCTGCCCGCGCAGTGCCTCGAACCAGGTTCCCAGCACCGGGTTGAGCTCCGTACTCTGGACGGCCCGCCACGCTTCCGCCAGCTCGTGTCGCCGCGGCACATCGCCGATCAATGGCCACCGCGCAGGCGCCTCCCGCCACACGATGTCCTCGTCCTCGAAGCGGACGCTCGTGCGCACGGGAATACCCGCGGCGCGGGCAGCCAGATCACGCGTCCGCCCCTCGAGGCTAGCCGCGGCCAGCAACCCGCTCAGCGCCCGCTGCCGCCTGGGCTCCTCCGAGTCGGCGCCGTACACGTCCTGGAACAAGTCAGTGGACGTGAAATCGCGGAAATCCTCCTCATACAGCGTGACCAGACTGCGCCCCGGCCGCTGCCCAGTCTGGTACTGCCACTCCCGCCACGCCCTGGCTTTCAAAAAGGCTTCGGCCCGCGGCTCGAAGGTGTCCAGCGCGAAGCCCGCCATTGCGAGAAGTCTAAGCCTCCCTTCTCCCTCTGGGGGGCCGGGGGTGAGGGCGAGCTACTCCCCTCTCCCTCTGGGAGAGGGGCCGGGGGTGAGGGCGAGGTCTGAGCCCCACACCGCGACCTACAATTCCCGCCGTGGAGCGCGTTACCGCCGCCCTCGCCGAGCTAGGCTTCGGCCGACCGCGCATTCGTCAGTTCCCGAACTCAACCGCCACGGCCGCCGAGGCCGCCGCGGCGATCGGCACCTCGGTGGACCGCATCGTCAAGTCGCTCGTGTTCATGGCGGGGGATCGGCCCATCCTGGTCCTGGTGTCGGGCTCGAACCGCGTTGACACCAACCGACTCGCAGCACTCGTCGGCGCCCCGATCAAACGCGCCAGCGCCGACCAGGTGCGCGCCGCGACCGGTTTCCCCATCGGCGGCGTGCCGCCTGTTGGCCACGCCTCGACGCTGACCACCTACATCGACGCCGACCTGCTCCGTTACGACGAAGTCTGGGCTTCCGCGGGCTCGCCCCATTCGGTCTTCCCGATTGACCCACCGACGTTGATCGGGATTACGAAGGGCCACCTCGTCGATATCCATGACTAGTCGAGAGCTCTTCAACGTCCGCACACCGCCTGACGCCTTGCGGATGCTGCTGGAGCAACTGCCCGCTGAGACGGCGGTCGAGGACGTCGACACGGACAGCGCGTTGGACCGCGTGCTGGCCAGGGACGTCGCATCGCCCGCCGACCTGCCGACCTTCGCCCGCTCGACCATGGATGGCTTCGCTGTCCGAGCCACGGACACCTTCGGCGCCAGCGAAGGACTGCCGGCCTACCTTCGTCTGGTCGGCGAGGTCCTGATGGGGCGCGCCGCTGACGCCGATCTCGCTACGGGCGACTGCGTGCGCATCGCGACTGGCGGCATGCTGCCGCCGGCTGCCGACGCCGTGGTCATGGTCGAGCAGACTCAAGAGGCGAGCGATGGCACGATCGAAGTGCTGCGTGCAGTCGCGCCAGGCGAGAACGTCGTACAGGTCGGCGAGGACGTGCGCACGGGCGACCCGATCCTGCGCCGCGGCCAGCAATTGCGGCCGCAGGACATCGGTGGGCTGGTCGCGCTGGGCATCACGCGCGTGTGCGTCGCGCGGCGGCTGCGGGTGGGCATCGTCTCGGGTGGCGACGAATTGGTCGATCCGCTGCACGAGCCGGGCCCGGGCCAGATCCGCGATATCAACTCCTACACCCTGGCCGCGCTGGTGCGCCGCGCCGGCCACGAGCCGTGCCTCGCCGGTATCGTGCCCGATGAGTACACGGCCCTCGAGGCCGCGGCGCGCCAGGCGCTCGCGAGCAGCGATGTCGTGATCCTCTCAGCAGGCAGCTCGGTCAGTACGCGCGACATGACCGCGACGGTCATCGAGTCACTGGGCTCACCCGGTGTGCTGGTGCACGGCGTGTCCCTCAAACCAGGCAAGCCCACGATCCTGGCGATGTGCGAGGGCAAGGCGGTCTTCGGCCTGCCTGGCAACCCGGTGTCGTGCATGGTCACGTTCGATCTGTTTGTGGCGCCCACCCTCGCACACCTGAGCGGCGCCGACACTACCCCGCGGCGCACGGTCACCGCCCGACTTGCCCGCAATATCGCCAGCGCTACGGGTCGCGAAGACTACATCCAGGTCCGCCTCGAGGACGGCGCCGCGATTCCCGTCTTCGGCAAGTCGAACCTGATTTTCACGCTCATCCGCGCCGATGGCATGCTGAAAATCCCGCTCGACGTCGGCGGCCTGGCAGCAGGCGCCCAGGTCGAGGTCGTTCTCTTTTGACCCGCGACGTCTACCTCGAAGACATTCCGCTCGATGAGGCGTACACGCGGTTCTGGTCGCGGCTGGATGTCGCGCCCCTGCCCGCCGAGGAGGTCGCGGTCACCGATGCACTTGGTCGCGTCACCGCCGCGCCGATCTTCGCCCGCACGAGCGTGCCGCACTACCACGCCTCGGCTATGGACGGCATCGCCGTGCGGGCCGAGGACACCATCGGCGCGAGCGAGTCAGCGCCATTGCGACTGCGTGTGGGCACCCACGCCACCTGGGTCGATACGGGCGATCCCCTGCCACCCGATACGAACGCCGTCATCATGGCCGAACAGGTCCAGGAGATCGATAGTGAGACCCTCGAGATCCTGGCGTCCGTGGCCCCCTGGCAGCACGTTCGGTCGATGGGCGAAGACGTGGTCGCGACCGAGCTGGTGCTGCCCGAGAACCACTTGCTGTCGGCGATCGACCTGGGCGCCCTGATTGCAGCTGGCCATACCTCTGTTGGGGTGCGCCGCCGACCGAGCGTCGCGATCTTGCCGACTGGCTCGGAGCTGGTCGAGCCAGGCACCCCGCTGCGGCCGGGCGACATCGTCGACTTCAACTCCGTCGTTCTCGCGGCGCAAGTCCAGACGTGGGGCGGCACCCCCACACGCCTGCCCATCACCCCAGATGACCGCTCCCTCCTGCTGTCCCGCACGCGTGCCGCGCTGGACGAGAACGACGTCGTCATCATCAACGCTGGCTCGTCCGCGGGTAGCGAGGACTACACCGCCTCGATCGTGCGCGAGCTAGGCGACCTGCTGGTCCACGGCGTCGCGATCCGCCCGGGCCACCCGCTCGTGCTCGGCGTGTCCCACTCTGGGAAACCGCTGCTCGGTATCCCTGGCTACCCCGTGTCGGCGATCCTGACCAGCGAGCTGTTCCTCCGCCCATTGCTCTACCGTCTGCAGGGCATGCCCACGCCCGAGCGGCCGAGCGTGACGGCGACGATGACTCGCAAGCTGCTGTCGCCGATGGGTGAAGAGGAGTATGTGCGGGTCAAGCTCGGCCAGGTCGGCGAGCGGCTGATGGCCGCGCCGCTGTCGCGCGGCGCTGGCGTGATCATGTCGATGGTGCGCGCTGATGGCATCGCGCGCATTCCTCGCTTTTCCGAGGGCGTGCACGCGGGCGCCGAGGTCGATGTCGAGCTGCTGCGGCGGCCCGATGAAATCAAACGCACCATCGTCGCCATTGGCAGCCACGACCTGGCGCTCGACCTCCTGTCGAACGCGTTGGCGCGCCGCGTTCCTGGCGCCTCGCTGGCATCGGCGAACGTGGGCAGCCTGGGTGGCCTGCTAGCCCTCGCGCGCGACGAGGCCCACCTCGCTGGCTCGCACCTGTTGGACGAGTCGACGGGTGAATACAACGTCAGCTACCTGAAAAAACACCTTGGCGGTCGTCCGTTGGTGCTGGTGCAGCTCGCGGGGCGGGTGCAGGGTCTGGTTGTCCCGCCCGGCAATCCGAAATCCGTCGCTTCTCTGGCCGATCTCACGCGTGCCGATGTCCTCTTCGTCAACCGTCAGCGCGGCTCGGGCACCCGTGTCCTGCTCGACTACCAGCTCGCCCAATTGGGCCTCTCCCCTGGTGACGTCAACGGCTACGACCGCGAGGAATACACCCACTTGGCCGTGGCCGCGCAGGTCGCCAGCGGCGCTGCCGACACCGGTCTGGCGATCCTCGCCGCCGCCCGCGCCCTCGAGCTGGATTTCGTCCAGCTGTTCAACGAGCAGTACCAGTTAGTAATCCCGCGGCAGCACTACGCCTCTGAGTTGGTGGCGCCGATGCTGGACATCCTGCGCGGCGAGGACTTCCGCGCCCAGGTCGACGCCCTAGGGGGCTATGAAGTCAGCAATATGGGCGAGGTGGTCTGGCAATCCTCGTAGCCGGGCCAGCCGCGGCGCCCGTGCCATCGCGCTGTGCCTGAGCTCCACCTGGAGCAGGTCCAGCGGTTCCTCGAGGACCACCTGGGCACTCCCATTACCAGGCTCGACGCGGTCGGCCACGGCGAGTGGTCCCAAGCTTTCACCTTCCACCGCGGCGCCGCTGGCTACGTCGTGCGCTTCAGCAACCTCGACGA
>WNGE01009931.1_pt1 | contig 24008 bp, 21 predicted proteins | sample 5400651 | NCBI WGS metagenome assembly WNGE01 (sample SAMN13153370, study PRJNA577476) | soil metagenome | isolation source: 60 cm soil or saprolite under grassland replicate 2 | place: USA:California | collected 2016-06-15
TCGACGATGCCGCGGAGCACGTTCTCGACGATTTCCGGTGACGAGTTGATGAAGCGCCGTGTCGTCATGACTCCCGTGCTTTGGAAGGGAATGGGAAGCTCCGCCAAGTCGGCGAGATTGGTAAAGCCCCGGCTTTTGAGCGGCGCGGCAAAGGTGTAGCCGAGATGGGTCGCGGCAATGGAATCGTTGAGCAGGGCCTGACTGCGCACCGCTTCATCGCCAAGGATGCGGAAGGTGATGCCGTCACGCTTGGCGTCCAGGCCCCAGTATTCGAGGGCCAGGGTCGTAAACATCCAACTGCCGCCGCTCGCGCTGGTGACGCCGATGACTTTGCCCTTGAGATCCGACGGGGTCTTGATTTTCGGCGATGCCATGATGTTGCCGATGAGTTTATTGATCATACCAGCGACGAATACCAGATCGGTTCCTTCGGCGGCGGAACCCAGGACGGCTCCGGTGACCGAGCCCTCATGCAGCTGCGTTTCACCGGACGCGAGAGCGGCCATGCCGATGGGGCCGCTACGGACATGAACGAAGGTTAGGTCGAGGCCGTAGCGTCGGAAGAAACCTTGATCCTGTGCAACATACATGGCCGCTTCCCGTTCGCTGAATGAGCCCGTGGTCATGACGACCTTGATCAAAGGTTGAGCCGCGCTTGAAACCGAGGCGCCGCCCGATAGCCCCAAGAGGACCAAAAAAAGAATTGCCGATTCGACTCGCATTCTTAACCTCCACGTGGCCGACACTAAAAAAATTCAATCACGGCGTCAAGCTGCAAGTGTCGTCGCGCCTGATCGACACGCTTGCGCCGTTGAAAAAAAACTCCTTCGATGACAATGTTAGTCGCCGAAGCTAACGCCCCTTATGATTCTTGACCCGGAGAAATTCCGTAACTTCGAACATGCCGGTTGGGAAAGCATTCCCGATGAATACCACCAGGCTTTTGGCAATTTGACCAGCCAAGCAATCGGTCCGCTGTTGGCTGCCGCGGGGCTCAAGAGCGGCATGACTTTTCTTGACGTTGCCAGCGGTCCGGGTTACGTGGCGGCTGCCGCAGCGAAACGAGGCGCGACGGTGCTCGGCGTCGATTTTTCCGCCGCTATGGTCGCGTACGCGCAGCAGCTTCATCCCAGCGTCGAGTTTCGCCAAGGCGACGCCGAACGGCTGCCGTTGGGGAGCGGCCTCTTCGACGCGGCGGCGATGAATTTCGGTATTCTTCATCTCGGCCAACCGGAACCCGCGCTTGGGGAAGCGCACCGCGTTCTGCGCACTGGCGGTCGGTTTGCATTTTCCGTTTGGGCCAAGCCGGAGGAAACCCTTGGTTTCGGCATCGTGCTGCGCGCCGTTGAACTGTACGGCGAGCCGCGCATCGAGTTGCCCGAAGGGCCGCCATTTTTTCGCTATAGCGATCCGGAAGAGTGCACGCATGGTCTCATCGTAGCGGGTTTCGAAGCACCCACGGTAACGAAAGTTTCGCAAACATGGAGCTTGCCGGCGGGAGATGGGCTATTTAATGCGATGAAAGGCAGCACCGTGCGCACGGCGGGGTTGCTACGCGCGCAAAAGCCGACCGTGTTAGACAAAATCCGCGATGCAATGCGCGAAGAACTAGAAGAATATACCAAAGGAGACGTCGTTAAGTTACCGATGCCCGCGCTGATCGCATCGGGAGTGAAACCTTGAGAGCATTGGCCGCAAAGAACAAAGATTGCAAATGGGTTCAAACCGTTCAATTCGTTCAAACGGTTCAAACCGTTGAGGGAGCCCTGCGATTGCCCCGTCGCCTCACGGTCCGTGGTGCATTGCCAGCGGGCTCGAGTCGGCGAGCGCCATCATCTGCCGTGCCAGTCTTTCGATAAGCTCGTGACGATGATGGCGCGATTGCGGATCGTTCCACAAATTGTTCAGCTCATTCGGATCATTGGCCAAATCGTAAAGCTCGCCCCAGGCGACGCCTTCGTATAGAGTTAAGCGAAAATCCTTCGTAATCAAAGTGCGCGCCCGAAAGTTGTTTTTGAATCCCATGTAGCCACGCCGTTGATGTTCCTCGATGATCAACGAGTCGTGGCCGGTCGCGCCACCGTCGATCGCCGCTAGGAGGTTAGCGCCCTGCATGCCATTGTGACCTTGCAGAGCGGCACGGGCCAAAATGGTGTTGGCAATGTCCAAGGTGCCGCAGAGTCCCGCATTCACTAGCCCCTTTGATTCGACTGCTCGATCGCTCCAAATGAACGGCACGCGCACCAGGCTGCGGTAATGCAGCGCCCCCTTGAGGAGCAGCTGATGATCGCCCATAAAGTCGCCGTGGTCGCTGGTAAAGACGACCACGGTATCTTCGTCGAGACGCAGCATTTTCAGCCAACCCAAGATAGTGCCGATGGCGTCGTCGACCATGGAAATCATTCCATAGGTAAGGGCGATGGCTTCCCGTGCTTCGCGTTCAGTCACGGCAAATGTCCGTTGGCCGTCTTTGTTGCTCATGTGCCGCGCCCGCTCGTCGTAAAGCAATTGCAGATGCGGCGGGATCGGATGCTCGCCGGAATTAAACGAGGGTGGCAGCTCGATCGAGCGCGGATCGTACATTTCCCAGTATCGCCCGGGCGGCGTAAACGGATGGTGCGGATCCGGGAAAGAACATTGAATGAAGAAAGGCTTCGACCGGTTGGTTCTTGAATAATTTTCCAGGTACTTGATCGTGCGCTCGGCGACGTACGCCGTGGGATAGAGTTCTTCGGGAATTCTCGTTCGCCAGGCCTGCGGCGCCGTGTATTCATTGCCGGGAAGTTGGTTTTTGGGGCCGCGCAATGAATCAGGATCGGAGTGACGTTGCTTGAGCCATCGTTCGTAATGTCCCACGGTTTTGTCGCCGTGACCGATGGCGAGCTCGACATGATCGAAACCGTAATAAGGAAGCGCCGGCTCGAAGTCGGGTTCGCATTCCCAAGTCGATGGCAGTTCTTGATCGTAGCGGCCATGCTTGGTCAACGTGTTGTCGGCTTCGCGCAAGGTCTCGGGTGGTAACGTGCGGTTGGGATCGGGCTCGGGCATACCCACGACGGGAAGATTGCCATTAATGCTTTGCAGATGGCATTTTCCGATTAACGCGGTGTCATAACCGGCGGCAAGCATGATCTCGACGAACGTCGTCGCCGTGAGCGACAGCGGAATGCCGTTGTGACGCGCGCCATGGAGCGACGGCATGCGCCCGGTCATCAGCGTTGCCCGGTTGGGCATGCAGATCGGCGTGGCGACGTAGAAATTTTCGAAGCGCGTGCCGGAGGCGGCCAGGCGATCAATGTTGGGTGTCTTTACAATCGGATTGCCGTAGCAACCGAGGTGGTCGGCCCGATGCTGGTCCGTGATGATCATGAGAAAATTAGGTCTATTATCCATAATTTTGCCTTGTGTGGGTCCCGTTTATCACACTGGGGTGTCGGTGCAATGCATTTGTGAAATTCAAGGATGATCTTTGCCCGGGATAGTGCTGTTGTAGTAGAAGCGGATTAGGGAAGCTCAAGTGATCGATGCCGCAGTGCTCATTCCTATTTATCGGTCGCAAGACGGCGAGCTACACATCGTCATGATTCTGCGCAATCCGGGTGGTGTGCACGGCGGGCAGATCGCTTTTCCGGGCGGCAAGAGAGATCCGGAAGACGAGACGATGCTCGATACGGCACTTCGTGAAGTTCGCGAGGAGCTCGGGCTGATCGTCGAGCAAAGTGATGTGCTTGCCGAATTGCCGATGGAGCAAACTCGAACGACCGGCTATCGGGTGTTTCCATACCTAGCGCGCATCAACGTGCCGAATCAGTGGCAAGTCGCCGAGCGCGAGATCGCTGAAATACTCGATGTAAAACTTAAAGAGCTTACTCGGCCGGATGCGCACAATAAGATGATCGGCCGCTTTCCGAATTGGCACAAGGCGGAGCAGGTTTCATTTTACCGGGTTGGTGAGCACCGGCTTTGGGGGTTGTCGTACCGGATCTTGCAGCCGGTGATACCACGGCTCATCGCGGGAGAGTGGGATGTATAATCTCGAACCAAAACAGCACCGAGTTGACCATTGTCTCAAAACTTCACAAAGATCTCTTTCGCCTCATCGCCCGTCAGCTGCTTGATCGTCGAGATGCGATCGCTGAATTCCTTCAATGTGCCTAACGAAGCGGGGCCCATATCGATCAAGATCGAGAACAGGGAGAAGCCGAGTTTTTCTTTCTGCTCGCGAAACGCTTCGGCCCATTCCGGGTCGACTTGGCATTCGCCGTCGGTGATAAAAATAATATCGCCCTTCTTGAAACGCGACTGGCGCAGACAGTCCAGTGCCGCGTCGAGCGGTTTCTGAAAATCAGTGCCGCCGCCGGGAAAATATTCGGCCAAATCCATGATGGTCTTAGTCTCGACTTCATAGCGGTCTCGCGGATTCATGTCGAGGACTTGCAATGGAGTGTCGGCAGAGGAGAAACAGATCGAGCGGAATAACCGGCGCTGTTTGCGAGCGATTTCGAGCAGTGTAAGCGTGACGGCTTTCGACCAGATCTCTTTGTCACCGGACATCGACGAGCTGCCGTCGAGACAAACGATCATCGGGCCTTTGCCTTTTTCTTCGACGCCGCGTAGCGAATATTGAATCAGCTCCTGATCGAGAAAGCGGCGGTAGAAATCTCGTCGTAAAACCCGATGATGTAAACTCAGTAGCTCGTGGGGCAGCAGGCGATGCAAGGCGTCGCCTTGCTCGACTTCAAGTAATTCTTCACTGGAGCGTTCGAACACTTTCTTGCGCAGCGCTTGGGCGTGGAATTTCATGCGACCGACCATGCGCGCGAGCTTCTTGAGCTTTTCGTTGCCGGCGAGCCGGCGACCGAGCTCGAGCTTTTGGCCGGGCGGCGTGCGCTCACCCGTGCCGATCGTGTTGCCCCAAGTTTCGGCTTCTTCGGTGGCGTCTTGGAGCTCCTGAGCGACCTTAATGGCTTCTGCCTGGAGTCGGTTGGTTGCTTGAGATTCGATCTGTTTGAGATCTTCCTTGAGTTGCTGGGTTTTGTGGCGGAGCAAGGCTTCCGCGCCTTGGACTTCGCCGCCCATACGTTCTCGGGCCTTTTGTAATGCCTTTTTACCTTCCTCGGACATTTGATCTTGTGGGATCGTGTCAGCGTTTTCGTACTCTTCGATCTTTTCGCCGACCAACTCCTCTTGTTTTTGAATGTCCCAGAGATCGCGCAAGTCTCGACGCGTGAGAAATTTCTCCTCGCGTACCAAAGTGAGCAGTCTTTCACCGAGTATTAAAGTCGACAGGCCGGCGTGGGCTTCATTCAACAAGGTTTGTTCACGCAAGAAATCGTATTGGGCGCCTTGGTGGATTGCGCGTAGAAACTTCTCATTCAGCAGTGCGCTAGGTAAAACCTCAGCTTCGGCTTGGTAATTGATGTTATACTTGAATAGGAGACAGAAGATGTCCTGCAGCAAGGAGCCAAAATGGGGCAGCAGCGCGGTTCCTTTCTCTTCCACTTCACGTAGGGATGGCGACTCAGAACGGAGATGGCCCCATACGCGCCGATCGTAGGCGTCGTGTTCAATCCAAAAAGTGTTTTTTGGCAGAGGCTGAAAAAGCCTTTTGACCGGCGCTTTCTTCGTGCGCTTGGGCGGCATTAGAACTGCTCCAGCATCTCTTTCTGCAGTTGCTCGATCTCGTTACGCACGGTGTGCACCCGATCCAACGGGCGGCCGAGACGCTTAGCCTTTTCCATTATTTGGTCGACCTTGGTGATAATGTTTCTCAGTTTCGTGTGAAGCTCGATCAAGGCGCGGGCACGCTCATCGCTGCTCCTGCCCGGTTGGAGGGCCGAGTCGCGAATCTCGCGGGATTCGTAAAGCAGCTCGGTAATCTCCTCTTCGTAGCCCAGCAGTAACTCGCGGATAGTGTTTCGCACCTGTTCGTGCTCCGCCGGGTCGCGCCACAGGACATGTTCCAAAAAAAATAGATTTTTTTCCTGGACTTCTTTATCTCCTAGGAGAAAAGTATGGGCTTGGAGCAAAGCAAGCGACTGCCGGTAGCGCCGATCGGAAGCCTGAATATTTTTCTTGTTGAGCTCGCGGCGAATATCGGCGATGCCGCGATACACATGAGAAGGGATGGGAACGTTGCGCACCTGTCCTTGCAGTTGGTTTAATTCCACCAACGTCATGCAGGTACGTGAAGGCTGGGCCTGCGATTCAAGCATTCTCAAGAAGCGAAAATCTTCGGTGATGTAGTTGACGACAAAGCGCACTAGAAAGCGATCGTAAAGCGCGGTCAACTCTTCTTCTTCCGGCAATTCGTTGCTGGCGCCGAACAATGTTAACAGAGGCACGCGCGTGACGGCTTTGCCGTTGTGAAATAGCCGCTCATTAATTAAAGTAAGAATTGCGTTTAGAATAGATGAGTTAGCCTTGAATATCTCATCTAAAAAGGCAATGTGAGCTTCCGGCAATTTGTCAGCCGTGACGCGGCGATAGTCGTCCTGCTCCAATGCCTTGAGGCTGACCGCGCCAAAAATTTCTTCAGGCGTGGTAAAACGGGTGAGCAGCCACTGAAAATAATCGGCCCCTTCGATGCGCCGGCAGAGCTCGTCGGCCAGCATCGACTTCGCCGTCCCCGGAGGTCCGATGATGAGTAGGTGATGCGAAGAAAGCAGAGCCGCAAGCGCGCCGTCGATCAAATCGCTGCGCTCCAGGAACATTTGTTTGAGCTCTTCGCGAATATTTCTGAGCTTTTCTTGCGTGGTCATGATTGTATTTCCAGTTTAAAGTACCAAAGCACCACGCCATAGACAAACAATGGACAACCATGGCCCATTTCGATATTGAGGAAAGTCATTCCGCTCGAGGAGGACTTAGTCATGCGGCGAAATAGCTTTGTATTGGCAATATCTGCGGTATTAACAATCGTTTCACTCCGTTTGGTTCTCGCCCAAGACGCCAAATTGATCGAGGCGGCCAAGAAAGAAGGCGGCAAGGTCGTCGTGTACGGATCCATCGAGAACGACACGATGGATCTCGTTGCCGCTGCGTTCAAGAAGAAAACGGGATTGGAGGTAGATTATTGGCGCGCCGCGTCTAACAAAGTCACCGACAGGGTTACCGGAGAGTCGCGCGCTGGAAAACCGCTTTTCGATGTCGTGCTGACGACCGAATCGACGATGAAGTTGATCCAACTTGACGGCTTTTTGGCCAAGTACGATTCGCCTTCCGCGCGAGCCTTTCCCAAAGAGGTCATCGATCCCAATCTTGGGCCGAGCTACCGCAGCACCGTCATCGGCGTTGTCTATCATGCGGGAATCATCAAACCGCCGGACGCGCCAAAGTCTCTGGAGGATCTCGTCAAACCGCAATACAAGGGAAAGGTCGTTGTTCCCGATCCGAGCCAGCACACGACTACGGCGCAATGGCTCGCCAGCCTGCATAGGATCATGGGCAAGGAAAAAGCGGACAAGTTTATTCGCGATTTAGCCGCAACCAAACCGCTCTTGGTGGAGTCGCTGACGCCAGCCGGTGAACGCATTACGACCGGCGAGACTCCCATTGGCATCGCGTTTTTGAAGAACGTGGTTTTCTACGGTAAGAAGGGCATACCGCTGGATTACGTCAGGCTCGGCAAGTTCATGGGCGATAATCAGTCGGTGACGCTTGGCGCCAAGCCACCGCACCCAAACGCAGGTAAAGCATTCATCGACTATTTCCTCGGCGAAGAGTCCTTACGCATCATGTCCGGCATCGGCGAGTTCGTTACGCGCAAGGGAATCTACCCGCCGCTGCCGGATGCCGACAAGATCGAGCTGGTCGACATGGTCGACATGGACAAGAAAGCTTTCACCGAAAAAATGACCGAGTATAAAAAGATCTTTTTGCAGAACTAGATGTTCAAGCCGGTCAAAATGTTCAAATCGTTTAAAGAATGCAATCTCGGTTTTGCGCAAAGATGGGGAGACTCGCGTGGTAGATGATCACTGGGATGTCATTCTGATCGGCGCGGGCCAGAACAATTTTGCTCTTGGCACCTACCTTGGCATGGCCGGGTTGAAGACAGTGGTCTGTGAGAGCCGTCTCGAGAATGGCGGGCGGCTGGCGAGCGAAGAAATCACTATTCCCGGTTACTGGCACAATACGCTCACTTACTTTCAGGACAACCGCGAGGTCTCGCCGGTGTGGAAGGATCTCAACTGGGCGAACGGCCACCACGCGAAGTTTGTTTCGCCGGTGGTGGTCAGTTCGCTGTTGCTGGATGATGGACGATCGATTTCCCACCACCAGTCACTCGACAGCACGGTGACGAGCATCGAAAAGCTGTCGCACAAGGATGCTGACGCCTGGCGCGCCACCTATGATCGGTTCCATAAAGTCATCAGAGAATTTCTAATTCCTTACTACTACACCCGGCCTCAGAACATTGGGATTGTCTTGCAAACACTCGAAGCCGAACCTGCGGGCAAAGATTTCCAACGGCTTTGGCAACTCACGCCGCGACAGGTAGCCGACGAGCTGTTTGAAAACGACGCGGTCAAAACGCTGGTGTTGTCGCAAATGGCAATCCCGCGCGGCGTCGGTCTCGATTATGCCGGTGGCGGCATCGAAGTCCTGAAGATGATCGCAGGCGACGAGAAGCCCGAACTTGCGCGCGGCGGCTCCCATTCGATTGCCCAGGTGCTGCAGCGCGCTTACGTCCACAACGGCGGGCAAATTCGTGCCGTGCATCATGTCGAAAAAATTCTCGTGGACGATAACCGGGCGGTCGGTGTACGGCTGCGCGATGGCAGAGAGTGGAAAGCCCGCTTGGCTGTCGTAGCGAATGCCGATCCGTATTCGACGTTTGTTGAAATGATTGGCGACGAGCATCTGCCGCGTACCTTTCTCGAACGCGTCAAAGACATTAAAGTAGACGAGTTTTCCTATTTTCAAGTGCACGTCGCGCTCAAAGCGCCGGTGCGATATGCGCTGCATGAAGCTGGCGATCCAGCGGTTGGCCGGGCGATGAACGTGAATATGGGGCCGAAACAGCCGGCGGATATCGAGGCGATGTGGAAGGAGATTCGCGCCGGCGAATTTCCTGATCATATTTGCCTGCACGCCATTTGTCCGACGGCTTTTGACCCTTTGCAAGCGCCGAAAACCAAACACGCTGCGTCGGTGTTTGTGCCCGTGCCGTTCCAGTTGAAGGAAAAAAGAGCGGAGGATTGGGTTAAACTCAAGAATGGTTTGATGGATTCGGTACTAGGAACTTGGCGCCGTTACGCGACGAATCTGACCGATGAGAACATCGAAATGAAGGTGGCGATGGATCCATTCTACATTTCCGGACGCTGGCCGAACATGCGTCGCGGCTCTGTTTGGGTCGCGCGTAAGATTGCGGCGCAGATGGGCCAGCGGCGGCCGATCGAGCAAATCGCCGACTACCGCACGCCGATTCAACGGCTATACCAAGTGGGAGTGGCGATGCATCCGGCGGATGCGGTGATCGCCGGTTCGGGCTATAACTGCTGGCAGGTTATGAAAGAAGACTTGAAGCTTTAGATGCTTTCCGAACGATTTGAACGGCTTGAACTGTTGGAACGATTTGAACCAAGACTCGTTCAAGACGTTCAAGTAGTTCAATACGTTCAAGCCGTTTGGTTCGAAGAAGGTTATGGCGAAAATTCTTGAGTACGACGGCGTCGTGATCGGCGCCGGCCACAACGGCATGATTTGCGCAGGCTATCTGGCAAGGTGCGGCGAGAAGATCATGGTCGTCGAGAAAAACATGGAAGTGGGAGGCGGCTTGGACTCGCACGAGGACCGCAATTATCCCGGCTTCTGGCACAACATTCATTCTGTTTTTCATCGCGGCCTGGTGATGCTTCCCTGGTTTAAAGATTTAGAGTTGGAAAAGTTCGGCATTCATTACTATCGGCCCGATCCCGGCGTGGTCCATCATTTTCTCGACGACATCATTTTCTCGACGAAACCTATCTCGGCTGGTTCGCCGATGTGAAGCGGACAGCGCAAACCATCGAGCGTTTCTCCAAAAGAGACGCGGCAGCCTTCATGGAGATTTGGGCCCGCTGGCAGGCCGTGGTGAAAAATATCGTCTTCCCTGAAACGTACGCGGTGCCGCTGCCCATCGAAGAAAAGCGGCCGCTGCTGGAAAGGATTCCCGAAGGTCGTGAGTATCTGAAATATTTCGAGACCACGCCGGAGGAATTCGTCCTCCAACACTTCGAGCATCCGCGCGTGCGCGCGTTCATCGGCTTTCTCGGCGTGATGCGCGGCTACGAGCTTGATGCGCCGCAGACGGGATATTTGATTCCTGCAATGATTGCCTGGGGGGTCAACCCGCAGCTCTGTCGCGGCACGTCGCATGCGCTCGGCGACAATCTAGCCCACATGATGTCGCACAACCATATCGACTACATCGAAGCTAATGGCGTAGAGCGGATTCTTTTGGAGAACGGCCAAGCGACGGCTGTAGTATTGGAAGATGGGACGGTGATTAGAGCGCGGAAGTTTATCGCGTCGAACGTCAATCCGGTGGAGACGTTCATTAAACTCGTGGGTCAGGAAAATCTTCAACCCAGGTTTGCCGATTTAGCTGTCAATTTTCGTTTTTCAAAGACGACGCCGATTTTTGCCGTTAATCTGGCATTGAACGAACGGCCAAAGTACATCACGGAAGAAAAACATCCGGAGGTGGCAGGTTCGTTCATGCACATCGTCGGCCTCGAAGAATATGACGAATTACGTAACTTGTTCGAGGACTGCCGCACGGGTCAACTACCACGCAAGCCGTTTATGAACGGTGCGACGCCGTCGCATCATGACCCGACGCAAGCGCCGCCAGGCAAGGCAACGGCGTTCATGTGGCAGCTTGCGACTTACAATCTTTGGGGCAATCCGCAGAACTGGGATAAAGCGCGCCAAGAATGGTTTGATAAACAGCTGGCAGTATGGCAGCGCTTTGCGCCCAATCTCGATGAGAACAATATTCTCTCGACCGATTCGACGACCCCGCTTGATATCGAGCGGCATGATAAGAACATGTACTACGGCGACTGGATGGTGGGTGAGTATTCCGGCGATCAGGCGTTGGAGAATCGACCATTTCCAGGTTGGGGAAATTACCGGACACCGATCGATGGGTTATTTATGTGCGGTTCGTCGTGCCATCCCGGCGGTAATATCACCGGCGCGCCGGGATACAACGCCGCGCGGGTGATCGCGGAGTCCTTGGGAATGAAGCCATGGTGGAATCCGTTGGACTTCAAGACGCATCTGGAGGGACTACGATGAAGAGCTGGAATATTGGAATAATGGAATACTGGAGTGATGGGTTCAATTTCCATTATTCCAATATTCCAGTACTCCAATTCGGTGGTGTGTCTTCATGAGGCTGGAGGGGCGAGTTGCTATCGTTACTGGCGGGGCGCGGCATATCGGCGCGGCGTATTGCCGCAAACTTGCTGCGGAGGGCGCGGCTGTCGTCATCGCCGATATTCTTGATGGAGAGACAGTCGCCGAAGAAATCTGCTCGCAAGGCGGTCGAGCGCTGGCGCTCAAGATCGACGTCTCCAAGGAAGAAGACACAAATCTGATGGCAGCAGAGGCGGTAAAGTCATTTGGCCGGATCGATATCCTGGTCAATAACGCGGCGATCTTCATTAACATCGAGCGTCGGCCGTTTTACCAGATCACCGCCGAGGAATGGGATCGCATTTCTGCTGTCAACATCAAAGGGCCGTTCTTGTGCGCCAAGGCGGTGTTCCCGCAGATGAAAGAACAGCGCAGCGGAAAAATCATAAACATCTCTTCATCTACCGCCTACTGGGGCACGCCCAATTTCTTGCATTACGTGGCTTCAAAGGCGGCGCTCATCGGCATGACCCGTTCGTTGGCTCGCGAGGTCGGCGAGTACGGCATTTGTGTCAACGCCATCGCGCCGGGTTTGGTGGAACACGAAGGCCAAAACGCGCCGAAGGCGTTGACGGAATTGCAACTCAAGGCACGCTCTATCAAACGTCTCGAGAGGCCTGAAGATTTATTGGGCACAGTGGTCTTTCTTGCTTCATCGGACAGCGACTTCATGACCGGGCAGACCATCGTGGTGGATGGGGGAAGCGTGTTCCATTGAGGGCCTGTGAAGCTCGCTTCGGTTCAAAAATCAAAACGTTTAAAGCTTAATCGGCGATCACCGTTAAGAGATCCAACCTATGCAAAACCATTTATCACGATATCTATTCGTTGCTGCTACCGTTCTGGCGCTGCATTTTTCCGGCGACTCCCACAACGGGTTGTGCGCCGATACGGTCAAGTTCGTCCTGCCGGGAAACTCGATGGGCTATTTGCCGCTTTTTGTCGCTGTGCACAGAGGATTCTTTAAGGATGAAGGGATCGAGATCGAGTTGCCGCGTCTTGTTCCAGCGATGGCCCACAACGCGCTGATCGCCGGCGAGGCTCATTACCATGGGCTTGCGGATTCAGGATTGCGGCTCGCGGCGCGAGGATTGCCGTTGAAAGCGATCTTCTACGCTGCCGACCGGCCGATGTATTATCTGGTTGCGCAAAAAGATATCCGCACAGTCGCCGAGCTGAAAGGCAAGAGAATTGGTGTCAGCCAATTCGGCGGCACTTCCGATCTTTCGGCGCGCCTGGCGCTCAGACACTATGGCGTTGAACCGGAAAAAGACGCGCTGTTAATTCAAATCGGCGCCGAGGGGACGCGCATGGCCGCTCTACGAGCCGGCTCTGTCGCTGCGATTATCGTTCCCGTGCCTGCCGTCGCCGTCCTCAAGCGCGAAGGATTCAACGAAGTCTCGTTTGTCGGCGACGTCGTTGAGTTCGCGAGCAATGGCTACACCACCACCGAGCAACGCCTCAAGGAGCACCCGCAGGAAGTCAAAAAAGTCGTGAGAGCGCTCTATAGAGGGCTTCGATACGCCAAGGAAAACCCCGAGGGAACCGTTGGTGTGATCCAAAAAGAGTGGAAGGTCGATCCTGAAATCGCCAAAGAATCCTATCGCGCGATCGTCAAAGCTCTCAATGAAGACGGCATTATCAGCGAAAAGCAACTAAGAGTTCACTTCGATATGATTCGCCGGACCGAAAAGAATATCGGCGAAATCCCGATCGAAAAAGTCGTCGACTTTCGCTTGCTGAGAGAGGTGCGGCGGGAGTTAAGCGGCAAGTAGGTTGTGGCAGGTCGCCGGGCGCCTGGAATGAATTGCTAATCACGCAATCAAAAATACTATTGCGTCGACTATTCACGGGCAATCTATCCGGAAAGCCGGTATAATCCGCCATAAATGCAAATTATTCCACGGGTTCAGTACGTATCCGTGCGGGCATTCATCGTTCACCGAATCTCTCAAAGTCCATGTCCGGAATCTTCATCAGTTACCGCCGTGAAGACAGCGCTCCCTATGCGGGGCGTTTGTATGACCGGCTCTGTGCGCATTTTGGAGCGGATCAGGTTTTCATGGACGTCGATGATATTCCGCCCGGAGCCGACTTCGCAGCGCACATCGACGCGAAAGTCGGATCGTGCGACGCCATGGTTGTGGTCATTGGTAAAGATTGGCTTACAGCGCGAAACGCGGACGGGCAGCTGCGCCTGAGCGATCCAAGCGATTTTGTCGGCCTGGAAGTGTCGCTGGCCTTACAGCGAAGTGTTCTCGTCATTCCCGTGCTAGTCGGTGGCGCCTCAATACCCAAGCCGGAAGGACTGCGAGCCGACCTAAAGGCGCTTTCGAAGCGAAATGCGCTGACTTTGAACGATCATGATTTTCAGCGCGATGTCGATCAGTTAATCGCGGCACTTGATAAGGCACCAGGTCTTCGAAAGGCAGCGGTAAAGGAAAACATAGACTCGAGAGCGGAGCTGCGAAGGAAATTGCTGCGCCGGCTTGTATGGAAGGTTCCACTGATTTTTTTGCTAATGTCGCTGGCGGTATGGTGGCAAATGCGCCGCGAGAATGAGGCGCAATTGACGACCGCCAAGCAAACGTCGAAGGCGATGGCCTTTACGGGGTCGTGGAAGGGAGACGTCACCTATCCATGGCAAGTCAGTTATACGGAACAGTTCCTTTTCCAACCCGAAGGAGACAAGCTCTTCGGCACAGCGACTTTTCTCGGAGTAAAGCGTGGCATCGAGGACGGCAAAATAGTCGGCGATATGATCTCTTTTAGCGTCGCATTCGAAGAGATTTATGGGTCCACCACGCGACCGCGGCGAAATCGTTATGAGGGGAAACTGAGCGCTGATACGATACAACTAAGAATTATGGACGATCAAGGTAATTCGCCGGTGGAGTTCGTATTAACAAGAAGTCCCTCGACGACGCCTTGAAAAAGAGGACGCTCAACGACCATGCGTGACGAATCCACGAACAATCGTCCACTGGTCGTGGTCTAGAATGGCTTGACGCTCTGAGAACCAGCCGATATTCTCGCATCTTCATATCTAGCCGAGCCATGGACCAAGAAATTATCTCATCCCTTAAGAGACACATCATTGGCGAAGGCTTGGACGCCATCATTGCTTTGTCCCCGGAAAATGTCACCTACGTCTCGGGTTTTGTTGTGCCGTCGCAGTCGCTGATGCGTTGGCGGCATGCTGCGTGTATTTTGACCGCGGACGGTCGCATCGCCATGGTGGCCATCGACATGGAGGCGACGACGGTCAAAGCGCATGCCGGCATCGACGATCTCCGCATCTATCGAGAATTCACCGATGATCCGATGGAGAAAATTGCCGACGTGTTGAAGGATTTGGACCTCGATCGCGCTAGGGTAGGTATCGAGCTGGAGTTTCTGCCGGCGAGGGACTTTGCCACGCTGCACAAGATCCTGTCCGGCATCCAATGGGTCGCCGCCGATGCGATATTTGACAAAGCCCGACAAATCAAAACGCTCAGTGAGCTGGCACTACTCCGCACATTGAGCAAACTCACCGACAAAGCGATCGGCGACACGTTGCGATCCGCCAAGATGGGGATGAGCGAGATGGAACTTGCGGGAAATCTCCTCACTTCACTCTTCGCCGGCGGCGCCGAGAGCTACAAGCTGATGATTATTGCTTCCGGCGAGCGCAGCCAGTTTCCCAACGTCGGGCCGACGGAGCGTAAGCTCCAAAACGGTGATCTTATTCGGATGGAAATATTCGGGCAGAAAAACGGTTATCTGACCGGAGTTTGCCGGACGGCGGTGGTCGGTGACGCCACCGCGGAGCAAGAGAAAATCTGGGCGAATCTGATCGAGTGCAAGTATCTCGTAATGGATTTGATCCAGCCCGGCGCCAGCTGCCCTGAGATCTACCAGCGGTTTCTTGCGAAGTTCAGTGATCTTGGTTTCGAGCCCATCAGCTTCGTCGCGCATGGTATCGGACTGCACCTGCACGAAGAACCTTACATGGGAAGATACGGCAACGAAATCGTCGAAGCCGGGATGGTCGGCGCATTCGAGCCGCTGGTGTATATTCCCGGCCGCTTCGGCATGCAGAACAAGGACATGTTTTGCGTGACCGAGAAAGGGTGCGAGCTGCTCTCTGACTATACTCCAACCGACACGCTGTTGAGAGCGGGCTAAACGAAGATGAAGATCACCAGGATCGAGACAATTCCTATTCGCCTGCCGACGCGTCGCGTACACCAGTGGGCAAGCCTCACCACGCCCATCGGCGTGTACGTGATCATCAAGCTTCACACCGACCAAGGTCTGATCGGTCTCGGCGAAGCGCCGGTGCTTAAAGATTGGGGCGGCGATCACGGCAAGTATTTTGGCGAGACGCCGCAAACTACGGTTCACATCATCAACGATATTCTTGCACCGGCATTGGCCGGCCAGGATCCGAGCCGATTCGAGTCGGTTCACGCGTTGATGGACAAAGCGGTAAAAGGCTACCCCTACTGCAAAGCGGCCATCGATGCAGCGCTTTACGATGTCATCGGCAAGGCGCTCAAGGTTCCGGCATATCAGCTCCTGGGCGGTCTGTTTCACGAGCGCGTGCCGATCGCGCACAGCCTCGGATTGATGGAAATCGACAAGGCCGTAGAGGAAGCCGTGCAGGTGAAGGCTGAAGGCGTGAAGACCATCAAGCTCAAAGGCGGTGTCGACCAGAAACGCGATGTCGAGTTGGTGAGAGAAATTCGCACAGCGATCGGGGCGGATTTGAATATTTGCGTTGACGCCAATCAAGGTTATCCGACGGCGAAGATCGCGGTGAAAATCATCAAAGCGATGGAAACGTACAATCTGCTCTATATGGAACAACCCGTCGAAGGCATAGATCAGATGGCGGAAGTCGCGGGCCGCGTCGACACGCCGATCATGGCAGACGAGAGCGCTTGGACGCCACAGGACGTCATCGAGATTGTGAAAAAGAAGGCGGCGGATCTGATTTCCATTTACACGACCAAGCCCGGCGGATTGTTCAAAGCAAAAAAGCTTGCGGCCGTCGCGGAAGCGGCGGGTCTACAGTGCAACGTCAACGGTTCGGTCGAGACCGGCGTAGGAAACGCGGCGAACATTCATTTAGCGGCATCGACTGGCGTTGTGACGTACGGCTGCGTTGTGCCCGTGTCCACCCCCAAAGGAAAGGGCAAAGGCGGCATCGCCGGAATTTATTACCAGGATGATATCGTTCAAGAGCCATTCGATTATTCGGACGGCGAAGTGGTCGTATCTTCCAAGCCCGGGCTTGGCATCGAGCTCGACGAAGACAAGCTCGGGCATTACCGCGTCGGATGACCGATGGCCGGCGACCGCGCGGCCATCGCCAAATTCTTTTATGTCTTTTCGAAAGATTGCAGTGCTCGGAGCCGGCAACGGTGGTTGCGCGATTGCCGCGGACTTGACACTGCGCGGTTACGAAGTACGGCTCTTCTCGCGCACGGAATCGACATTGATTCCAATCGCCAAGCGCGGCGGTATCGAGCTGGTCGAGAATGGCGAGACGAAGTTCGCCACGCCTTACTTCATAAGTCCGCATCTGCCGCCGGTGTTGAACGGGGTCGATCTCATCATCGTCGCCGCGCCGTCGGTCGCGCACGAATACCTGGCAAAGAGTTTGGCTGATTATCTCATCGATGGCCAGCGCATTTTGCTGACCCCCGGCCACACTGGCGGCTCGCTCCATGTCGCCAACCTGTTGCGTAGTTTTGGTTGCAAGGTCGAGGTGAGGCTCTGTGAAACGGTCACGCTCACATACATTTGCAGAATGCCTGGGCCGGCACGCGTAGAAGTCTATCGGCGGACAACCAATCTTCGCTCTGCCGCGTTTCCGGGAAAGCAGACTCACGGTCTCGTAAAAGAGATTCAAGAAATATTTCCCAACGTCATTGCCGCAGAAAACGTCCTCGAAACCGGCTTATCGAATATCAACGCGATCATGCATCCGGCGGGCATGATCGGTAATGCCGGCTGGATTGAAAAGACCGCCGGCGATTTTTGTTATTATCGTGATGGAATTACCCCCTCCATCGCCGCGTGGATCGAAGAGGTGGACAAAGAGCGCTTGGAAATCGTTCAGCACCTGGGGCTCAAACCACTTCGCTTTGTCGATATCTTTCATCAAGCGGGCCTCACTTCGGAGGAAGCCTGCGCAAGTGGATCCGCATACCGGGCAATTAACGAGAGCGTACCCAATCAAACGATCAAATCACCGTCGTCTCTCGATCATCGCTACATCAAAGAAGATGTCGGATATGGTCTCGTGCCAATGGCGGAGATTGCGAGACTGTTAGGTGTAAAGACGCCGGTGATGGATGCGCTGATCACGTTGGCTTCGACGGCGCTTCATACGAACTTCCGAAACGAAGGTCTGACGCTGGAGAAGATGGGATTAGCGAGCGTCCTAGCGGAAAATCTGCCAGAGATTCTGCAGGAAGGTTTCTAGGAGCTAATTTATGCGCGTCGGGTTATGCTTCGACGGGTTTTACTCGATTCATGAGATGATCGAGCTGGCGCAACTCGCCGACAACGTCGGCATGGAGTCGGTCTGGATGTCGGATCATCTTTGTTTCCGCGATTCACTGACGACATCGATGGCGTTGTTCATGGGGACCAGCAGGATTCAAGTCGCGCCGGCGCCTATGAGTCCATACTCGCGCCATCCGATCATTTCAGCGATGTCGATCGCTACTATGGACGAGTTCGCGCCAGGCCGCGTGATTGCCAGTCCGGGAACCGGCAATGCGGCGGCGCTGAAAGAAGCGGGGATCGAATCGCCGCATCCACTCCAGACCATGCGCGAATATGTCGAGATTTTACGGCGCTTATTGAAAGGCGAGACCGTTAACTTTCAGGGCAAGATGTTCCAGATCAACGGCGCAAAGATGGGCTTCGTGCCGTTCGCGCCAATCCCGATGTACATCACCGCCGTGCGCCCGCGCATGCTTCAGCTCGGCGGCGAGATCGGTGATGGAGTGTTGCTGTCGGGAGGCTGTTCGCCTGGCTATATTGAAAAATGTATCGGGGAAATTGCCCAGGGGGCAGCAAAAGCCGGTAAGTCTTTGAGCAACGTCGACGTTGCGGGCTTCGTTACGGCAGCGGTTTCTAACGATCGCCGCGAGGCGATCGAAGCCAACAAGTTGTTTTTGGCCTATATTTTTCGCAACACGCATCACAGTGAAAATATTCGGTTGGGAGGCGGGAAGGTCGATCAAGAAGGTCTCGCGGCAGCGGTAGCAAAACGAGACTGGGAAGCGGCGAAGAAATTCATCACGGACGAGCTTGTGCACGCGCATTCGGTTGCCGGCACACCGGCGGACTGTCGCGCGCAGCTCGAGTCCTTTGTGAAAGGTGGTTTGAACTTACCCATCCTTTTGCCTACCGGCACACAAGAAGGGCGAAAACAGGTCGTGCGAATGGCGCGCGAGCTGGTGAGCTGAGCGTTCCATGATTTTCAATTGATCCGGTTTAGATTAAAAAGGTCCAAACTTCGTTTCGTCCGGCGTAATCAGGGGGTGTCAGTTTATGGTTCTACAAGCGGCACGAATGAGCCTGGCGGTACTCGTCGCGTGGCTATTGGGCGGTACGACGCTATCAGCTCAGCCGGTCGATATCGACGCGGCCAAAAAGGAAGGCAAGGTCGTGATCTACGGCACCATTGTGCCGCAGGTGATGAGTTTTATCGAAAAAGGCTTCGAGGCGAAGTATGGAATTAAGACCGAATACTGGCGCGGCGACGCCACCAAAGTGATCGACCGCGTGCTCACCGAATGGCGCGCCGGCAAACCGAGCTTCGACGTCGTGATCGGCGCGAGAGGTCCGTTGGCGCTGGCGAAGCCCGAGGGAGTGTTTGCGAAATACTCTCCAGCAGCATCGGCGAATTTTCCCGCGAAGTTCAAAGATAAAGACGGGCAACTGACCGCTATGCGCGTGACTCCAGTCGGCATTTTGTACAATACCGAGTTGGTAAAAAGCGCGGACGCTCCGAAGACCTTTGACGATCTTCTGGACCAGAAATGGCAGGCTAAAATCAGCATGCCGGACCCGTCTCGCCACGCGAGCACGGCGCAATTCTTGTGGAACATGGAGCAGATCAAGGGAGAGAAGTGGATCGAGTTTGCGCGCGGATTGGCTAAACAAAGGCCTCATTTGGTTGAATCCTATTCGTCCGTGCCTAACGCCATCGTCCGTGGAGAGAGTGCCGTCGGCATAACTTATGTCCAGTACGCCGGACAAACCAAAGGCCCGATTAGCTTTGCACCCATCGACAAGCAGCTGTTTATTGAGTATTTATGTTCAGCCGAAGGACAGAAGAAAGTGGCGGATACCGGCGAATTTGTGCTCGCGCCCGGCGTTTATCCCAATATTAAGGGCGCTGATAAGATCATGGCCAGTTTGCTGCTCATGAACGATACCAGTGGTGACCAGCTTGCGAAGCTTCAGAGCGAGTTGCGCCAATTATTCCTCGCCAAATGAATTAGCAGACTGGCGACGAATGATGCCTTGACTTGGCACAATCGGCTCTATAATTTTTTGACCATTTAAGAACGGGTTGGAGGATATTGTGAATAAAGTAATCAGTCGTCTTGTTATCATAGCCGAGGTTCTCGCGGTTACCGCCGTCATGTTCGCAGGGCAAGCGCTTGCGCAGTCCGCCAATGTCGATGCCGGCAAGAAAGAAGGTAAAGTCGTCGTCTACGGCTCGGTGGTGCCGCAGGCGATGGATGGACTGCACCAAGCCTTTAAGAAAAAATACGGCATTGAAGTTGATTATTGGCGCGGTTCTTCGACGCAAGTGTCTGAGCGGGCATTGACGGAATGGCGCGCCGGCAGGCCGGGTTTCGACATCGCCGAAGGCAATCGCGGCGTGCAATTAATCATGAAGAGCGAGGGCTTGTTTCAAAAATTTATCCCGCCCGCATCGGAGAAGTTCCCGGCTCAGTACAAGGAAAAGGACGGTCTTATTACGCCGTGGCGTGTGTTACCGATTAGCATTCTCTACAACACCGAGCTTGTGAAAGCGGTGGACTTACCCAAAACTTTCGACGATTTGTTGAATCCGAAGTGGATGGGAAAAATCTCGATCCCAGATCCAACGCGTCACACGACCACCGCCCAGTTTCTATGGAATCTGGAGAAGTTTAAGGGCGATAAATGGCTGGACTACGTCAGAGCTTTGGCTAAGCAGAAACCGATCCTGGTGGAGTCTTTGGCGCCGGTCACGACTACGATCATCAAAGGTGAGGCAGTGGTGGGAATTACGTATATCAAGTACATCAAGCAGTACAAAGGTCCGGTGAACTATATTCCCATGGATAAATACCTGACGGATCCAAACTATCTGAGCCTAGGTGCCAAATCGGCACATCCGAATGCGGCTAAACTCTATATCGATTTCGCGTGTTCTATCGAAGGGCAAAAGGAAATAGCCGAAGATGGTGAATTCGTCTTGGCGCCGGGTGTCTATCCCCCGATCAAAGATGCCGAGAAAGTAGCCCCGCGTATGGTTTTCATGGATAACCCGTCGGAAAACGAATTCAAAAAACTCATGAGCGGGACCTTTCGCGAGATTTTTTTCGCCAAATAAATTTGACAATTTTCCGTCGTTGTTGACAGCCTATGAGGGCTGGCCTATAAGTGGCCGGCCCTCTTTTTATTGCGCGCCAGTTAATTTGGAAATCCAGAAAGGATCGGTCGAGCGTTGTTACGTCGTTTTTTGGATTCGTTTAGGCGCGAGCCTCAGCTGACGGTTGTTATATGCGTAGGCATCATCATCGCTTATTTGAGCCTGTCTCCGACTCTCATGCTCTTCTACGGCAGCTTTCGCAGCAAGCCGCTAGGTGTGCCCGGCGCCGAGTTCACTCTGGCGCACTACCTCCAAGCTTATAATGACCCGTTGACCTATCAGTTACTGTTCAATTCTTTTATTTTTGCGGCAGGTTCATCAATCCTAGCGACCGCACTGGCCGCCACTCTGGCTTGGATCTCGATCCGGACAAATGCCCCTTTTAGAAAGTTTTTTGAGCTGACGGCAATTATTCCCAACATTTTTCCTCCCGTTATGCTCGCCGTTTCGTGGACGGTGTTACTGAGCCCGCGTACCGGATTGATTAACCGGTTATTGATGGAGCTCTTCAGCTTGGGTAACGCGCCGCTGAATCTTTACTCCTTGTGGGGCATGATCTTCGTCGAAGCGCTGATTACCACGCCGCTGGCCTTCTTGATCGTTTCCGCGTCACTCTATTCAATGGATCCGTCGCTTGAGGAATCGGCGCGAGTGGCGGGTTCGAATAACATTCAGATTGCTTCGCGCATCACTTTCCCGATTATTCGGCCGGCGCTGCTAGCCGCGGTCATTCTGAACTTTGTGCGAGCCATCGAGAGCTTTGATACCCCGGCGATTATCGCGCTGCCGGCGCGGATCGAAGTCTTTACCACCAAGATCTATCGTGAAGCGGTGGGAGCGTTTCCACCAAATCAGAATCTCGCGGCTACCTATGGTGTTTCGCTGTTGCTGATCACCATGTTATTCGTTTATTGCTATCGGCATTTGACGAAACGGAGCGAGCGCTACGTGACGGTCACCGGCCGCGGTTATCGGCCAACTATTATCGACCTCGGCAAATGGCGTTACCCAGCGGCCGGCGTCGCCGGTCTGGTTCTCTTGCTGATCGTTGTGTTACCGTTTCTTGTCCTCATCTATGTTTCTTTTATTTCCTATATTCACGTTCCCGGACCGAAGACTTGGGAGTTGTTGACCCTAGATAACTACCGGGGGAATCCGTGGGGGGCGCTACTTTGTGCATGCTCCTTGCTGCGTTGACTGCGTGGGTGACAACAAAGACAAAAGTTGCCGGGCGAGGCGTGATCGAGGGCTTGACCTTTATTCCCTGGGCTTTTCCTGGAACCGCGCTGGCTATCGGGCTTCTCTGGACTTATGTTTACGTTCCATTGCCGATTTACGGCACTCTGTGGATCTTATTGATCGGTTATATCACGCGGTTTCTTCCATATGGATTGAGGACAATGACCAGCACAATCGTGCAGCTGCATGACGATTTGGCGCAGGCCTCGATGGCATGCGGCGCCGGCTTCTTAACGACTTTTCGGCGCATCCTGCTACCGTTGTTACGGCCAGGCTTCATCGCCGGTTGGATCATTCTGGCGACGATCTTTTTGCGCGAGTTCAGCACCTCGATTTTTCTTTATTCGCCCGGATCCGAGCCTTTGGGCCCGTTGCTTTATCACTTCTATGTCGACGGCAACCTCGGTCCGATGTGCTCGCTGGCGATCATCGTGAGTGTGATTTGCATGTTGCTAATAGTCGTTGCCCGTCGCATCGGCAACATCGGGCATCATCTCGAGGGCGGCTGATCACCGCGAAAGGCGACCATCCTTATGGACGTACAAAGCGCGAAAAGGATTATTGAGAAGCATCTCCCGTTTGATGAAACCAAGCGGCTGCTGGTCAAGCTGGTTCAGCATGCCAGCCCGCAGACTCAACTGCTCGAAGCCGAGCCGCAGGTTTTGGCGTTGATTCGTGACGTCATCAAGCCGGAACTGGAACAATCGGGGCTCAAGCCCGAGATCGATAAAATGGGGAATTTGATTCTTCATCTGAAGGGGCGAACGCGCGGCGACCGTCTGATGTACGTCGGCTACGCCATGTGCGCGGCGCCCAGCACCATGCAAAATCCCTACTCCGGGGAAGTCGTTGATGGGGCGCAGTACAAGCTCGACGGCGAATGCGTTTGGGGCCGAGGCGCATGCGAGCAGAAGGGCAGTTTGGCGGCGATGATGGCGGCAATGAAATTCGTCGGCGGTACCAAAGTGGAACTGCCGAGCGATCTTTACTTCATCGTAAGTACCGCGGGCGAAACCGGGCGGCATGATTCGCTCGCTTTCGTTTTAGATCACGGTGGCGTGGAAGCCGACTGGTGCGTTATCGATGGCCCGCCGGAAATTCAATTGGGCAACAAAGGACGGGTGGATGTTCTAGTGACGGTCAAAGGCAAGCAGGCCCACAGCAGCCGCCCATGGGAGGGAATCAACGCCATCGACGGCGCGGTGAAAGTTCTCGAAAAGCTCAAACCGCTGATGCCATATCCCGAGGCGAAGTCTCATGCCGAATTGGGAAAAGTCAGCCTGACCCCGAACGCGATCGAGAGTTTTCCTAAAGCCACGCATACGATTCAAAGCGAGTGCCGCGTTATGTTCGATCGTCGTCTTCTACCCGGCGATGATCCGGCGAAGGCGATCAAACAGATGAAAGATGCCATCGGCAAGATCGAACCATTCGAGATCGAAGTCACGCCGCGGGATTTCATGTATCCAAGCGAGGTTGGTAAGGACGTCGAAGTCGTGCGCTCCCTCGAGCAAGGAATCCGCACCATGCTCGGTTATGAACCTAAGTTCACTTTCTCAACGGCGGCCAACGATACCGGGCTTTTCAATTTTCGCGGCATTCAGGCAATCAATTATAGCTCACGCGATATCCGCTTTCAGCACACCGACCATGATCTCGTGTCGGTCGGCAACGTTTTCAACGCGGCCAAGGTCTTCGC
>WNGE01005940.1_pt1 | contig 24001 bp, 24 predicted proteins | sample 5400651 | NCBI WGS metagenome assembly WNGE01 (sample SAMN13153370, study PRJNA577476) | soil metagenome | isolation source: 60 cm soil or saprolite under grassland replicate 2 | place: USA:California | collected 2016-06-15
GTGTAAACCGCTTCAATTGGATTTGACGCGGAGTTCTCGAAGGTCTGTGTGACCGTGACGCGCGCCAAGAATCCGCTGATCGCCCCGCGGACTTCGGTGTGCTTGAGCGGGCAATCACCTTTTTGCGATCCATCTTTGCCGATGATCTCCAGCGAGCCCGCAGATTGGCCAGGCGATGCGGCGAAAACTGCTTCGGGCTGGAATGTCCTTACGGAAAGCGCGATGAATAACAACGCCCACGCAAGGATTGTTAGGAGTGACGCAGACAGATACGACCAGGGGCCCCTACGGCAGCGCAGCATAAGTGCCTCCCCGACTGTGGAGTTGGAACCAGAGCACAATCGCAAACGTTGCCTTCTGCTCAGAAACTTTTCTTTGCTCATCGCATCCCCCTTCCGCTCACACTTCGGCGAGCGCACGCGGCATTCGTGTGGAATCAACTCCTCACTCGTGGCGACTAATCACGTTAGAGCGGACGTATCACGCTTTTGTTCCCAACACATTTATGCTGACTTCGCGCGACAAAGTTACGCGACAGACCAGAAAAGGGGAGGAATCTCTGGTCCTGCTTGATGAACGTGGGACTGGAGGAAGGTTGCAGCCTAAATCCGCGACACAAGCGTTGCCACGCACGGGCGAGGACGCCCGTGCCCCAAACGACCTGCACCCAAGGAGTAGGCATTGACTCCTACGCCGCTTGGCCGCTTTTTATCGCTTCAGGGCCGTTGGTGCGCGCCCAGGTGTACTGAATGCGGTGAATGACAGTCAAGGTAGAGAGCACGGCGATGATCCATAGCACGGGCGCCATGCGATTGAACAGCGCGCCGATAATGACCAGGACCAAACGCTCCGGGCGCTCCATGAATCCGACGCGGCACGAACCGATCAATGATTCCGCACGGGCACGGCTATAGCTGACCATAATGGCGCTGATCATTACGAAGGCAGTGAGGACGATGTAAAAGAAGCGGCCACCACGCGCGTAAAAGACAAGCAAGCCGAAGAATTGTGCCGCATCGCTGTAGCGGTCCACGACGGAGTCAAAAAAAGCGCCGAAACGGGTCACGCGGTGTTGCGCGCGGGCCACTTCACCATCCACCAGATCAAAGAAGCCGGAGGCGATTATCACCAGCCCGGCGTAGAAAAACATGCGCTGCTGGTTTCCCGCCGTCGCATAACCGAAGAAGAACGCAGCCCAGGCGTTGACTACCAGCCCCATGAAGGTGAGCACGTTAGGATTGACTTTGGTGAGAGCGAGCCAACGAACAATCGTCCGCAGCAAAACTGCGCAAGCCCGCCCGAAAGCACTAGTCCAGGTCATAGGGAGATTGAATCATTGAGTCATCGGATCATTGAATCGATGATTCAATGATTCCATTCCTTCACTCCGCCGCGGCCCCATCGTGAATGGTGCTCAGGCTAAGGATTTCCAACTCGCGTTTGCCATTAGGCGTAACCACATCGGCGGTATCGCCAACCTTCTTATTCAGCAGCGCACGACCGATCGGCGATGTGGTCGAAATCTTGCCCGCAGCCACGTCTGACTCCTCGCTGGTCACGATGTTGTACTGGATTTCCTCATTTTTGGTACTGTCGTAAACCTTTACCGTCGAGCCGAGGCCAACTTTATCTTTCGGGATATTGTTCATGTTGACCATGGAAAGGTCAGCCAAACGCTTCCCAAGCTGGCGCACCCGGGCCTTGACGAACTCCTGGCGCTGCTTCGCCATGTGGTATTCGGCATTTTCGCTCAGGTCGCCTAATGCTGCCGCCTTCTTGATCTCCTTGGGCAGCTCGTGGACCAGCTCATGCTCGAGCGCGTTGATCTCGTCTTGCAGTTTTCTACGGATTTGCTCAGTCATTCTTGCCGATTATAAACGTTTGGGGTTACGGCGAAGAACCAGGTTCTCAGCATTCGGCACTCAACTCTCGGTTGGTCAGAGATCCTGCCACATCCTTTAGGGGGCTGACCGCTGAGTGCTGAATTCCCTCGGACAGGCGTCCAGATCGATAGCTGTGGAGCCGCGACTTCTAAATTATTGAAAACACGCCGTCACCCGCCCTTAAAATTGTGCAATTGCACCCAATCGGTTACAATAGCGACTGTTCGTGCCGCGCAGGCTGTTCCCTTATGGGCAGTAACGGAAACGGTGAGTTCCACATTGGTGATCGCGTAGTTTATCCCAACCATGGGGTTGGGATCGTCGAGCAAATTGGCACCCGCACTCTAGGGCAGCAGGTCGAGCGCTACTACCTCCTAAACATCAAGTCCAGCAATCTGAAGGTTACGATCCCATTCCACAGCGTTGGGATTGTGGGTCTTCGCCGCGTGGTAAAAAATGGCGATATTCAGAAGATCCTCGATTATCTCGAAGACGTCAATGGCGGCAGCGCTGCCGATTGGAAAGACCGTTTTAAAGAGAATTCCGACCGCATGCGGACGGGATCGCTGTTGGAAGTGGCAGCTGTTCTGAAGAGCCTCCTGGTATTGAAGGAAGCCAAGGGCCTTTCTTTCCGCGAAAAGAAAATGCTGGAGCGGGCGCGTTATCTGCTGGTTAGCGAGTTGGCTCTGGCGCGAAACTGCGAAGAACAGAACATCGAAGTGCTTTTGACCAAGACCCTTTCCCGCGTAAACCTCCGCTTTCCCGAAGCGGGCGAACTGGCGTCCTAACCTTCTGTTGCCGCGGATCACGCCGGTCAAACAGTACCCAGTCCTCATATAATTTCCAGGTGCTTCCCGACGACATAGCACCGACGCTCCATCCCCGAATTCTGGGCCTCGATGTCGGCTCCAAGACCATCGGTCTCGCGGTTTCCGATCCTTTGGGGATAACGGCACAGGGCCTTGAGACCATTCGCCGCAAAAATAAGCGCACGGATCTCGAACAGCTGGCCCGGATCGTTCGCGACTACGAAGTCTCAGAAATCGTGGTTGGCTATCCTTTGCGGCTGAGTGGCGCCGAGGGAACTCAGTCAGAGAAGATGCAGCATTTCGCTGAGGAGCTGCGAAAGCAGTTCGGTTTGCCAGTGCATTTGTGGGACGAGCGCCTGACCTCCAGCCAGGCGAACCGCATCTTGCGTGAAGCCGACCTCTCAATCAAGAAGCGCGCCGGCGCGGTGGACCGGATGGCTGCCGTGCTGATCCTGCAGAACTGGATGGAGGCGCGGGAATGGGGTCGCGGTCAGGCGACTTAGTTTTGCTTCTAGAGAATCCCAGTTCTTTCGCCAACCGATGCGGAAAGGTCCGCTTCCACGACCACCAGATCGCCGTAGCAACGAGTGCCCACAACATTGTTGCTCCGGAAATCACCGCAAGCAGACTGTGTTCGGGCAGAAATTTCCAAACAAAGATCGCAAAAGCAATTAGGCCGATGCTGGCCATCGCGGCCCCGGCGCAGTCCGCTCCCGCCGCATATCTTCCCCGATACATTCCATTCAGGCCCTTCTCACGCTTGCGCTGACGTTCGTGTTTTTCGACAAGAGTGCTGCTAGCCGCCAGAATCGCGGGGAATGCCAGGAACAATCCTCCGAAGCTGGGACTAATACTTTTTGCGATCAAGCCAGCGCCGGCAGTGACGAGTCCTCCAAGCACGAAGCGGATCCCATACTCGTACCATTTGGTCCGCTTTAATGCCGACGTACTCAGAGAAACAATCATTCGCGTTAACTCAGTATCAGTGTCCACAGAGCTACGGCGGCGGCCAGCCATAAAAGAAGTGACGAAAGGGATATCCAAAGCGCCGGAAGTCTGAACCTGAGCACGAGATAACTGACGACCGAGGCATAGATCAATAGCGCGACCGCGCCAATGATCATGGAGCGAGCTTCGATCGCCGCCGTCGCCTTTGTCTGCTTGAGCGCGGTCAATACGAGCGATGCCAATGCCACGGACGGCGCGGCACCGAACAATCCAGCGAATGTCTTTGGTTTGAAAAGGTCGGAAAGTAGCGAGAAGAGTGAAACTATGGAACCACCGATTATGAACCTGAGGATGAGGTCCTTCAAGTCATGACCTCCTGAATGCCTGTTACGCTGATTTGGCCCGCTTAATAGATTTGTCTAGCAACCCGGAAGCCTGTTTCGGTCCTTTGACTCCGAGGACCTTGAACTTTTCTCCGCTCTGTTTGTGGTAATTGACGAAGAATTCTCCAAGCTCCTTCAACAGAGTGGGATTCAGGTCTGAGACGTCTCTTAAGTCCGAATGGGTATGGCTATGCTTCGCGACTGCTATTAAACGGTCGTTTCGTTCCTTCTTTCCGTCCTCGTCCTGCTCCCCCTCAATCACACCGATGAGGCGAGACTCAATCACGCAGCCGGGGAACGCAGGCGCGTCCATAAGCAGCAGAACATCGGCTGGATCTCCATCGTCGGCCTGAGAGGAAGGAACAAACCCGAAATCGTATGGAAACTCCATCCCATCCGGAAGTACGCGATTGAGTCTGAACGAGCGCAGATCAGGGTCAAATTTGTATTTATTCCGGCAACCCTTTGGCGTCTCAATCACCACGTGGATGGTTGAGTTGTCGTTCTTATTAAAGGGTTTTAGAGTGATTGGAGCGGCGATTGCGTTTTTCAGTTTTTTCGACATGGCGCTAGTTGGGTCCCGAAACTCAGATGTGCACGCATGTTCGAGCGGTTGCCAGCTTTGCGCCAGTCCACGGCCGGTAAGCACTACTTCTGCTTGAAAACTTTCCCGTCCTTCATCACGAACTGCACATTCTCCAGCAGGCTCACATTTTTCAACGGATCACCCGTAACGGCAATCAGATCGGCAAACTTCCCCGGGTTGGCAGAACCGATTTGGTCCGAGCGCCCGAGCAAATCGGCAGCTGAAGAAGTTGCCGCCTGAATCGCCTGCATCGGAGTCATCCCATACTTCACCATGAAGGCGAACTGCTTGCCAGCGGTTCCATAGTCGCAAACCCCCGCGTCTGTACCAAACGCCAGCTTTAACCCGGCCTTAACAGCTCTCTTGAAATTCTGCCGGTGCAACTCTCCGAGTTGCCGGTCATGCTCAAGAAAATCGGCAGGCAGAGTACCATTCCTACCCTGCTCCTGAATGCACTCCTCATCGTAGATGTCCATATCGAGATAGGTGCCATGCTGTTTGGCGAGCACGATTCCTTCGTCGTCAATCATGGTCGCGTGCTCCACTGAAGCAACTCCCGCGCGAATCGCATTCTTAATTCCTTCCGCAGAGTGTGCGTGCGCTGCCACTCGCAAGCCGAAGTGGCTGGCTTCGTCCACCGCCGCCTGCAGCTCCTCGGGCGTGAACTCCTGCGATTTTGGATTGCTGCCGTGAGTGAGGACTGCGCCGCTCGAGAGCACCTTGATCTGATCCACTCCGTTGTGCGCCAACAAGCGAACTTTCTGGCGGACCTCCCAGGGGCTGTTCGCCTCTCCGTAGTGAAAATCCCAGGGAAGCTGGACATCGGGGGCCATTCCTGTCATGGCTCCCGCGCCGCCCGTGATCGTTATATAAGCGCCGGCGACAAACATTCGCGGACCTACAATGTCGCCACGATTAATGGCATCGCGAAGAGCAACATCGTTGAGCGCGCGATAAACGCCGACATCGCGCACGGTGGTGAAGCCGGATTCAAGCGTGACACGCGCGTTCCGCACTGATTCAAGCACGGTTTGTGAAGCCGATTTCTGTAACTGGAACACGGGATCGCCTTCGCCGAATTTCCCGTCGGCAAGGTGCGTGTGGCAGTCAATCAGCCCTGGCAACACGGTCATATTCGAAAGATCAATCACGGTTGCACCGGCAGGAATTGCGAGCCCAGCCCCAACCGCTTCAATCTTATTGGCTCGAATTACAATCACTTGGTCGGTCGCGACCGTGCCCTCGTTTGGCTGGATCAGTCTTCCGGCCTTGATCACAGTGACCTGGGCCAGAGCGACGCCGCAGAAAAGAAGCACGCCGAACAGAGGGAAAAATTTCTGCAATATCCACCTCGCATTAAATTGAGATTGTGGAGAGCGATTTTATACCGGACAAGCCAGCAGCGACGCAAAACCATACATTTATGTCATCCAACCCATGCGTGTTAGTCCTTTGGTAAACCAAACGTCACTTCAGCTTCCTCTAAACTAGCTGTACAGTGCGGAAATTATTCCTATTTCTGCTGATTCTCGTGATCGCGCTCGCCGGGTGGCTGGCGTGGGGACTATGGCTGCCCGTCTCTCCAAGTGGACAGAAGTTTGTCCTGCTCCGCCCTGGATATTCCACGCGCCGCATCGCTCATGAACTGAAAGCCGCCGGCGTAATACGCGACACCCACGTCTTTGTGCTGTGGCACTCGCTTCACCGGCATCCGTCTTTGAAAGCCGGCGAATACCTCTTTGAGCACGACGCCAATGCGGCCGAGATCCACAGCCGTCTGGCCCATGGCGACGTTTATTTCCATACGGTCGTCATCCCTGAGGGCTTCAATATGTTCGACATTGCCGCGGCGATCGAAAACGCTGGCTTGGGGCAGGCGAGCGATTTCGTGAAGATAGCAAGCTCGGATACTGCTCTCATTTCCGATCTCGCTCCGCAGGCTACGTCGCTCGAAGGCTATCTTTTCCCCAACACCTACAATTTCACCCGCACCCAGAGCATGCATGACATGGCCGCGGAAATGGTCAAGCAATTCCGCCGCGTCGCCTCGGAACTGGGGCTCAACACTGACGTCGAGCGCACGGTCACTTTGGCTTCAATCATCGAGAAGGAAACCGGAGTAGCCGAAGAGCGGCCTGAAGTCGGCAGTGTGTACGCGAACCGCCTGGCCCGGCACATCGCTCTACAGGCAGATCCGAGTGTGATCTATGCAGAGTTGCTGCAAGGCGCCTACGGCGGCGCACTTCATCACGGGGACATGCGATTCGATTCGCTTTACAACACCTACGTGCACCCTGGCTTGCCGCCGGGTCCAATTGCGAACCCGGGAAAAAGCTCGTTGCAGGCGGCTATGCATCCGGCCACAACCAACTTTTACTATTTTGTTAGTGATGGCAATGGGCACCATCGCTTCTCCAGCACCCTCGAAGAGCACAACAAGAACGTTGTTGCGCTCCGCCATACGATGTCACAAAAGTGAGCTCCGCGACCACCTTACAAACAGACGAGGTTGGCGATCGAGGAACGCGGGAATCGCGGTCCGGTTGCGTCTTTTATACTGATAGAACATCTAATTGGCCAAACCATGCCGTCACACTCCCGATATCCCGCAGTTGTGGTTCTCCTGGCCACCTTCCCACTGGGGGGATGTCTGTTCCACACGCATCGCGTGGAGCAGAATCCAATGGTCGCTCTCAAAGCTTCCAGCAAGCCTGAGTTGCTTAACTACATCAATTCGCAGGCCGCGAAAATTCAGAGCATGCAGGCGACAGTGGATATTGATACGTCGGTCGGCGGCGCACGGAAGGGCAAAGTCACGGAATACCAGCAGATTCGCGGTTACGTGCTGGCGCGCAAGCCGGCAATGCTGCGCATGATCGGCCTGCTGCCCATAATCCGGAACACCGCATTCGATATGGTGAGCGACGGGCAGGAATTCAAGGTTTCGATTCCGCCGAAGAACCGGTTTGTAATTGGTCGCAACGATCTGGTAACCCCCAACCCGCAGCAGCCACTGGAGAATTTGCGGCCGCAGGTGATTTACGACGCTCTGCTGCTGCGCGAGATTGATCCGCAGAACGAAAGCGCTGTGCTGGAGAATGGTGTTGAGACCGTCACGCTAGAGAAGGACCGCAAATACGACGAGCCCGACTACGTGATTGACATCATCCGCACCAAGGACGGCGATAGCTGGCTCTCGCGAAAAATCGTCTTCAGCCGTCTCGATCTTCTGCCCAACCGGCAACTCGTCTATGACGAATCCGGCACGCTTGTCACTGACGCCCACTACAGCGATTACAAGGATTACAACGCGGTGCTCTTCCCCTCGCGCATCGAGATATGGCGTCCGGAGGAGGAGTACAAAATTACGCTGACCATGATCAAACTGACCATGAACCTTGCGCTCGGGAATGAGAAGTTTGCGTTGCAGCAGCCTCCGGGAGCACAGGTGATTCATCTCGACCAGAACCCATCCACGACGCATGGCGGCGGAAGCCATTAGAATAGCTGCGAGCTACGAGCTCTGAGCCGTCACCTCTCGGGTTGCTCACCGCTCAAAGCTCACAGCTAGAAGCTTCTTTCATGATGAACAAAATGATTGTTTCGAACCTGGCGCACCGGCCTTTGCGGTCAGCCATCAGCGTCATTGCCATTGCGCTCGAAGTGACCCTGATTCTCCTCATCGTCGGATTCGCTCTCGGCATGTTGCATGATTCCCGCTCCCGCCAAGCCGGGATTGGGGCTGATGTAATCGTGCTGCCACCTGGGTCGTCGAACATTATCAGTCTCAGCGACGCTGCCATTCCTGTGAAGATGGCTGACATTTTTTCCAGGCTGCCGCACGTAGCCGTGGTTTCGCCGGTCATATTAAAAGTTTCAGCCGTAGGCACTCTGCAGACCGTCTGGGGAATTGATCTTGCGTCGTTCGAAGCTCTGCGTCCGTTCAAATACCTGAAGGGTAGCCCGTTGCAGGGACCTGACGACATACTGGTGGACGACATCTACACGAACGGCAAGCATGTGAAGATCGGCGATCCAGTTGAACTGTTCAATCACACATTTCATGTCGCCGGCATTGTGGCCCATGGCAAGGGAGCGCGCCTCTTTGTCCCGCTTGCTACGATGCAGGAGCTGAACGGATCTCCAGGCAGGGCTTCGGGTCTTTACGTGAAAGCCGACAATCCGGCGAACACAGATGTTGTGCTTGAGGAAATCAAGAATGTGCCTGGAATGTCCACCTACGTAGTGCAATCCATGGCTACGTATCTTTCGACGTTCACTCCCGATAAATATCCGATGCTTTCCACCTTCATAAATATCGTGATCGGCATCTCGGTGACGATCGGATTCATCGTTATTTTCCAGTCCATGTACACAGCGGTCATGGAGCGTACGCGTGAGATCGGAATATTGAAGTCTCTTGGCGCGTCGAAGTTCTACGTTGTGAATGTCATCTTGCGCGAGACAACGGTGTTGGCCATCGGCGGAATCATTGCGGGGATTGCCGTTAGCCTCATTGCAGGCGCAGGAATTCGCCAACGGACAACCCTGCCAGTGGACATAACTTCTGGATGGTTGCTGCGAGCCGCTGCAATCGCCATCGTTGGTGCGCTTGCGGGCGCCGTCTACCCCGCCTTCAAAGCCGCGCAGAAAGATCCGATTGACGCGCTGGCGTACGAATAACTGCTTCCTTCCATGTGATTGTCATCCCGAACCCGTTCGCTTGCGAGCGGGAGAGGGACCCTACGTCTGCACGCAGTTTTTACTTGCTGCTGAAGTGGGCACAGAGACGCGGAAGGTACAATCCCGCCGTCGCCGGTTGCACAACCCATCTTTCCTAAGGTCCCTCTTTCGCCATCGTTCCGCTGGCGAATTCGGGATGACATTCCAGTAAAGGTTTATTCAGAGCCAAACCAGAGCCAACAGCTGCTGTTTCACCTCCACCTAGTGTCATAGCCCAGCTCATTCAATATCTGGTTCTCAAACTCATATTCGACCAGCAGGTCGAAGTTATTGCCGGAAAATTCCCATGACGCTGCATAGCGGGTCGCGGCTTGACGGTAGAGTGAATATGCCGGGGCATAATTGACGTTGCAAGGTTGCGGGCAGGAGATCAACCCCGTCGGATCAGACCGGGTCGTTCCAGTGGCCGCATGAAGCGTAGCCGCTGAAACATCCGCTTGCGACGAAACCACGAGTTGGCGGGGAGAGATCGTCCACGCGCGCGCATCTCCCGGCAAAATGTGCGGAGCGGCATTGTTCATCTCCTGCTCCAGCGGATTCAGGTCAATCTGCTGCGACAAATTCTGTTGCGCGGTTCGCCACAGTGACTGCAAATCGGCATCACTGTGCCTGGTGTGATTAATGAGCCCCGGAGCCGGCGTGGGCCGACCCCCGCATCCCGCGAGTACGAGCGTCAATAGGACCGCAACACGAGATTGCAGACGCATGGCTAGGATTCCGCCCTTCAGGAAGCCATCGGCACAGGAAGTCACAATCTGAATAGCGCACGCTTCTACACAGGTGTTACGACTTCCGGAATCTGGCCGCTAGTGGTGCGCGTGGTTACAAGAGCTGATGTGGGCGGGCCTCTTGAGCGGAGTTGATGGGCCGTATCCACCTGACTGGAATCTTTCCGCACTGTTATTCATCTAATAAACACCGAGAAAATTATGCTTGAGATTCGTCCCAGCAACGAGCGTGGCGGTGGCGATTACGGCTGGCTCAACACGCGCCACACCTTTTCCTTCGATCAATACCGTGACCCGCGCTGGATGGGTTTCCGTTCGCTGCGCGTGATCAATGAAGATTTCGTGGCTTCCGGTGGCGGATTTCCCATGCACCCACACCGCGACATGGAGATCATCACGTACGTGCTGGAAGGCGCTCTGGCCCACAAAGACAGCATGGGCAATGGATCCATCATTCATCCGGGCGATGGACAGCGAATGAGCGCCGGCACAGGCGTTCGCCACAGCGAGGCCAACCCTTCGACCAAAGACCCGGTTCATCTTCTCCAAATTTGGATCATGCCCGACCGACAGGGTCACCAACCGGGGTACGAGCAAAAATCTTTTTCAGAAGAAGAAAAGCGCGGCCGGCTTCGTTTGATCGCGTCTCCGGATGGCGCTGATGGTTCAGTCACGATCCATCAGGATGCGAGGCTTTACGTATCTCTGCTCAGTCCCAGCCAGCAAGTCGAACACGAGCTCGGCCAGGGCCGATTCGCTTGGCTGCAAATTGCTAAGGGCGCAGTTGAGCTAAACGGAAAAGTCCTGAAACAGGGCGACGGCGCGGCTACCGATGATCGGAAATTGATTATGAAGGCCAGCGAAGAATCGGAACTTCTGCTATTTGACCTGGCATAACACGGGTGGGGCGGGCCTGCCCTGAGCGAAGTCGAATGAGGCCCTCGCCCGCCATTTTTCTGCTAGAACTTAAGGTCATGCGCCCCGCGGGTGTGACCGCCATCGCGATCCTTTTCTGTCTGGTCGCTGCCTACCTTGCGGTGTTAGGTTTCTTACGCCTTGCGTCTCCAGAGACCGTTTCTCTTTCCCTCGGTGCACCACTTCTTCATGGACTCGAGATCTCAGGGCCGTATGTGTTCTTGATCGCAGCAGGCACGGCTTCGATCGTCGGCTTTGGGCTGCTTCGGCTCAAGAACTTGGCACGTCGCGCGGCCATCGTGCTCGCGCTCGCGGGAGTCGTACTGCTGATTCCCAAGTTCTCTGCCGACGCCGCCGATCTTTCTCTGAGACTCCTGATGGCAGGATTCGCGGTCATGATTCGCATGGCGATTGTGTGGTACTTGTGGCAGAGCTCGACGGCGGAAAACTTTCGCTAAGCCGATGCATCCGGGCTCCTACGCCTTAATCGTCTCTCCCACTCTTTTGCTCACTGCAAACTTCATCTTCCTGGCGGCCTTGTCGGACTCCACCACGACGTGGTCGCCATGCAGCACCTCGCCATCGAGGATCCTCAGGGCCAGTGGGTCCTGAATGAGTTTCTGGATTGCCCTTTTCAATGGTCGTGCGCCAAAGTTCGGATCGTAGCCTTCGGTGAAGAGCAACTCGCGTGCCGCATCAGTAAGTTCGAGCGAGATTTTGCGATCAGCCAGCAAGCGTCGCACATCTTCTAACCGCAGCTCGACGATCTTCACCAACTGCTCTTTGCCCAGGGGCCTGAAGATAATTATGTCGTCCACACGGTTGAGGAACTCAGGCTTGAAGTGGGCATGCAATGCGTTCATCACCTGTCGGGAAGCTTCCTCAAACCACGCCCCTCCCGCGTCGTGACCGCCCAACGCCGCGGTTGCGCCGGCTTCTGCTTGCAGATAAGCCGAGCCCAGGTTCGATGTCATGATGATGATCGTGTTCTTGAAATCCACGGCCCGGCCTTTGCCGTCGGTCAATCTGCCGTCGTCCATGATTTGCAGGAGAACGTTGAACACGTCGGGATGCGCCTTTTCGATTTCATCGAAGAGCACAACCGCGTAGGGACGCCGACGCACTTGCTCCGTGAGCTGGCCTCCTTCCTCGTAGCCGACATATCCCGGAGGCGCGCCAATCAGCCGCGCCACCGCGTGCTTCTCCATGTATTCGGACATGTCAATGCGGACCATGGCATGCTCGTCGTCGAAAAGAAATTCGGCCAGCGCACGCGCTAACTCCGTTTTCCCGACACCAGTCGGTCCTAGAAAAATAAACGAGCCAATCGGCCGCTTGGGATCGCTGAGGCCGGCGCGCGAACGTCGGATGGCATTTGAGACATGCTCAAGCGCGGCATCTTGGCCGATGACTCGCTGGCGCAGCCGCTCTTCCATGTTGACCAGCTTCTTCACTTCGCCTTCAAGCATCTTTGAGACCGGAATGCCAGTCCACTTTGAGACGATCTTGGCGATGTCTTCCTCATCAACCTCTTCTTTCAGCATTCGCGGCCGTGTGGCTCGGACACTCTTGTCCGAGCTGCCATCCATCTCTGAATTGACCTTCGCCAATTCCGCTTCGGCCTGACGCAGCAAGCCATAGCGAATTTCTGCCACGCGCTGCAGACTGCCTTTACGCTCTTCTGCTTGCTCCTCAACCTTCAGCTGCTCGATTCTTTCCTTGAGCTGCCGCGACTTCGCGATCAAACTTTTTTCCTGTTGCCACTTCGCTTTTAGTGCATTCGACTGTTCGCGGATTCCGGCCAATTCTTTGTCGATCACGGCGAGACGTTCTTTCGAATTGGGATCGCTTTCTTTTTTGAGCGCCTGCTTTTCGATCTCCAGCTGAGTGGCCCGGCGTTCGAGCTGGTCGATCTCCGTGGGCATGGAGTCAATCTGAATGCGCAGAGACGCTGCGGCCTCGTCAATCAGGTCAATTGCCTTGTCGGGAAGGAAGCGGTCAGAAATGTAGCGGTGCGACAAAGTTGCCGCGGCCACAATCGCTGAGTCTTTGATACGCACACCGTGATGGACTTCGTAGCGTTCCTTCAGTCCCCGCAGAATCGCGATCGTGTCCTCGACATTCGGCTCGCCGACGAACACGATCTGGAAGCGCCGTTCTAGGGCCGCATCTTTCTCGATGTATTTGCGATATTCATTGAGCGTGGTCGCGCCGATCGCCCGAAGCTCGCCGCGAGCTAGCGCCGGCTTCAGCATGTTGGAGGCATCAATCGCGCCTTCAGCGGCGCCCGCGCCAACCAGCGTGTGGAGCTCGTCAATGAACAGAACGATTTGCCCCTGCGAGTCTTCGATCTCTTTCAAAACCGCCTTGAGGCGGTCTTCAAATTCGCCACGATACTTCGCTCCCGCCAGCATGGATCCGAGGTCGAGAGCTACGACGCGTTTGTTCCGCAACGCTTCGGGAACGTCTCCCGAAACAATTCGCTGCGCGAGGCCTTCGACAATCGCGGTTTTTCCCACGCCAGGCTCGCCGATCAGAACGGGATTGTTCTTCGTGCGCCGCGAGAGCACCTGCACTACGCGCCGAATTTCTTCATCCCGCCCGATCACAGGATCGAGCTTTCCGCGACGTGCCTGCTCGGTGAGATCACGAGCATAGCGCTCCAGCGCCTGGTACTTGGCTTCCGGATTCTGATCGGTGATGCGCTGCTCTTTGAAATTCGCCGCTTCCTTGAACGCCTGATCCAAAAGCTGGTTCGCCGAGGCAGACAAAGCCGCCTGTGCCGCTCCGCCCGAAACTTTCGGCAGCCGCTCCATCTCCTGATAAATCTCATTCAAAACGAGCTGCGGCCCCAGCCCGATTTTCTCGAGCACTGGCGGCACGATTCCTTCTTTGTCCTCCAGCAGCGCCGCCAACAAATGCAGCGACAGCAGCTCCGGATTCCCATGCTCCGACGCCAGTTCGTTCCCGCGCTGGATCGCTTCCTGCGCCTTCAGCGTGAATTTGTCCCAACGGATTGCCATAAACTTTACTCCTGTCGATCTGTCACCCTGAGCGAAGCGAAGGTCCTATGTACCACGGTCGGTCAAAAAGGGAAAACAGGCTTCAATTGTTCGTGCTTCAATTCAGCATGTTGCCGTGTGACTTCGGAATCTATGACGCACTTAGCACAATCAATCGCGGCTTTCCGTTTCTGCTGCGCAAGTCGTCCCAGTTCCCTGTCCCCTTGGGATCTGCTCCCTAATAAGTTCTCCTCGAATTTTTCCCAGAGCCCGAGAATTTCCTCTGCAAAGTCAACTGGCATTTTGTTTAGCGGCTTCATCTCTCCCCGGAAGCCCTCCAATTGCTCGGTCTTTGAGCGATCCCGGGCGTGCATGAGATTCGCGTGTAGGGGCTCATTCCAGTTCTTATACTTCTCCGACTTAAGAACATCACCTACAAACTGTTTGCAGCTGTAATGATTTTTGGTCGGTCCGCACACGAAGAATTCAAAGAGGGAGCGGGCATGCAAGAAGGCCGAATCCATGGCATAAACGATCACATCGTAGCCGACGATTCCCAGGCTCAACTGCTCCTGAATGGACCACTCCTGTGCAGCACCAAGCAGCCAACGGAGTTCGTTGAACAGATGAGATTCGATGTACTTCTGCTTTTGCCCGTGGTTAAGAGTCACCACTTTCTGTCTTCTCGCTTTCTCTTTCTTGCTCACAATTCTCTCAGCGAAGAAAAACGGGAGGCGCTTACTCTCCCGCCTCCCGCTGAGTTTACAACTGTCGAACTGCGCTCGACCGGGCAGCTGAGGGCACCTGCCCCTCCACGATCACCGCCAACTTACGCGGCCTTGCCCACGCCCTTGCCTTCGAGCGCCATTTCACTGCCGACGTTGACCTTGATCTGCCTCGGCTTAGCTTCGGCTTTCTTGGCAAGCTGGATCTTCAAGATCCCCTTGTCATAATGGGCCTGCACGGTTTCGGCATCAACCGTAGTCGGAAGCGTGAACGAGCGGGTAAAGCTACCATACTGCCGCTCAACCCGGCGGAAGTTCTCTTCTTTCTCTTCCTTCTCGAACTTGCGCTCGCCGTGCACTGTTAGGGTGTTGTTCTCGATCTTAACGTCAATGTCTTTCTCGTCAATTCCGGGTACTTCAATTTTCAGAGTGATATTGTGCTCGTCCTCATAAACGTCCACCGGCGGCGCGAAGATCGAGGTGGTCAGCGCCTCTTCGCGATCACCGTAGTTGTCACGAAACAAGCGGTTCATGCGGTCCTGCAAAGTGCTGAATTCACGGAATGGATCCCAGCGAGTAAGAACGGTCATGACAATCCTCCTAAATCTAGCGTTGATTAGTAGATTTATGGCTTCTAGAGCCGTATTCGCTATACGTTAGCGTAAACACAGCATAAAATATGAGCGTCTTGTTGTCAAGCACACATTGTTGCTTATTTTGCATTATGTTACAGCCAATATGAGACACTTCAGATACGCGGTCTCGGGGATTCCCAACACGCTCGGATGGTCTTCCGCCTGACCACGGTTTTCCAAAATGCGAATAATCCTGTGCGAATCCTGCCCTGCCGAAGCGATAACTTCCAGCAGATCGGCATTGCTGACGTGGTACGAACACGAACACGTAACCAGGATTCCGTCCGGACGCAACATCTTCAGCGCCCGCAGATTCAGCTCCTTGTAGCCGCGCAAAGCAGTCGCAAAGTTCTGCCGAGATTTGGCAAAGGGCGGTGGATCGAGGACGATGCATTCGTACTTATTGCCCGCGTCCGAGTAGTCTCGCAACAGATCGAACGCATTCGCCTCAATCCACTCGATCTCGCGCCGGTTCAGGCTGGCGTTCTTTTCGGCCACTTCGAGTGCCGGACGCGAGCTGTCAACACCCGTGACCTTCTCGCATTTCTCTGCAAAATGCAAAGCGAAACCACCTTGATAGCAGAAGACGTCGAGGGCCTCGCCGCGGGCATACTGCGCCGCCGCAGCATAGTTCTCCCGCTGATCGAGAAACGCTCCCGTCTTTTGGCCGGCCAAAGCGTCGAAGAGGAAGCGCACGCCATTCATCTGGAATTCGGTTTCAACTTGCGTAGGGGCGGGTGCCCTCACCCGCCCGGCTGCGCTCTGCGCAGCAATTGACGGCGAGCCGGGCTCGCCCGCCCGGACGAGGGCGTCCGGGCCTACGTGGTCATTGTCGCCGCCATCGGGAGATCTTGGGGAGACGGGCATCTCGCCCGTCGAATTCTCATCCACAAAAATCACTCCGCTCTCTTTCTGCTCCAGCTGCTCCAGTTTCCTCACTCTTGCATCCACTCGCTCCACAATCGCCCTCGGCTTCAGGGCGACCTTCAACTCGTCAAGAATCGTTTGGCGCATGGCCGGGGCATCCATCGCCTGCGTGAGCACTTGAAGAGAGAGAATGTCGTTGTAGCGGTCCACGATCAGTCCGGGAAGAAAATCTCCTTCGCTGAAGATCACACGATAAGCATTTGTGTCCCGCACAAACCGCTCGCGATAAGCAATGGCGGCCCGAATCCGCTCACGCACAAGCTGATTGATGTCTTCGACCAGCCCACGCGAGATCATCCGCAGTGCAATTTCAGAAGCAGAGCTGTAGAGAGCGGAGCCGAGTATGCGTGTGTGGGGCGGGCGCGCTCGCCCGCCTGTGTGGGCAGAATCGTCGATATTCTGTGTTGCCCGTGTAGGTCGGACATTCCTGTCTGAGCCTCTCGGCTTTGAATAGATATCTTGTTCTTGGACGAGGACCACTGACCCGGGAGGAACATCTCCGGCCTCCACCACATCTGAGCGGTAAACCCACCCATGCCCAGCACGAAGGCGATCCACCCCGCGATGAGAGATCACCACTCTGGGTAAGCCGGCATCCGACTTTCGCAGCATGGCAGAATCTTATCGGATTAGCGGCTGATGGGAACCCTGGTGCGTTGCTTATCGGCTAGGGAGTTCCGCATCGAAGACCTCAAGAAGTTCTTCTCCTACGCTTCGCTGGAGTTTCCTGAAGGCAGGCAGGTCATAGAATCTCATTCCTAACTCGGATTCTGGAACGGCCCACGCACGTGAGCCTTTTTGACCGGCCGCGCGCGAGGCGCTGTTCAGCTTGGCCGCCGTGTCCTTGTCGAAGCCCTCGGAGACCACGACGGTATTGTCCGGCCACTGGCGAATGGTGACCTCGCCCTCTTCAGTTAGAACTTGGATCGAGGAAGCCGCGCAGTCGTTCCCGGCACAGGAATCGGCTTGCTCTGGGGTCGGACTCTGATAACGTTTAGCCAGTGAGCTGGCGTAGAACTTGACGAACCGCTGCGCAGCCTGACTCGAACTCCAGCGCGAAACATATAAGAATGCCAGATCAGCCGTGCTGGAGGGGGTCGCGCCCTCATGCTTAAGGGTCACATAGCTCCCGCCTTGCCAGCTTTTCGAAAGGTCATCGGCGAACGTTCTTGTGCCAAATTGCCAAAGCAATGCTTTTACGTCGAGTTCGCCGACACTGCCGGAGTCGAACACCTCGTATTTGCCTGCCAGCAAAATACGCACATCGGGCAGAACAACGGGCGATACCTTTTCGTGTTCAAGATATGCCTTGGGATGAAGGATTTCGTGCGTGTTGCGCGGCGGATTGGCGAATGCACCTGCAAAAGCCATCTGCTTGCCGCCCGCCTGTAGTAGCTCGCCTTCAAAGATCAGGCCTTCACGATATGGGAACGTACCCTCTGCTCGAAGAATCATCGGCGCATCATGCAGCATTTGCGAATCCGCCGGGGCTTTCACGATGGGATCTTCCATCCGGTAGATCAGGCCAGGTGTGTTCTGCAAGCTGCGCCCGGCGCGCGCGAGCAGATAATCAACAAAGACAACACTTGCCTGCCCTTCAACCACGGCTCGTCGCGCTTCTCGGATTTCATCCGAACCGTCAGCAACAACGCCCTGCTCGCTTTTGACGTTTCCGAGCCTAGCCCAGGTCTGCAGGTCATAGTTCTGGTCCTGCAGAGCATGGGTGAGTTCGTGCGCCAAGATCGCTTCCTGCTGTTCCAAAGGGATCGTGTTTACCATCGAAATGGTCTTGGTTTCATCGTCGTAGTAGCCAGCAATTTCCTTGCGGTTCACTTTGACCAAGAATTCTCTAAGATTGAAATCGCGCGGCAGCAGTCCGAACTTTTTCATGCTGAGTTCAGAGACGGAAAAACGTTCCGAGTAGTCTTCACGGGCCATTCTTGCGCGTGAAGCTTTCTCCACTTCCTCCGGAGAAACTACTCGCCGCTTGATTGTGGTACGCAGCGGAAAGCCGGAATCTTCGGAGGCGAAGGCGGAAATGCGATCAACTGCAGTAAAGAGCTTTTTTGCGTCTTCCGGAGTCATCCTTGTCTCTTCGGAATGGTCTTTGCGCAGCTTGCGAGCCATGTCTGCCAGGCTCTGGCTCGGATCTTGTGATTGACCAGACTGGATCTGAGCGCTGGGACTGGGCGGAACAGGGCTTCGGTCTTGAGCGAAACTGAGGCCGCACATTAGCAGGACGAGCAGTAAGCGATGGAGAGTATTCATGGGTCGTCGCCCCACGAAAGGCGTGCGAAATCTGCGGGGTCCGATAAACAGAGTAGCTTGATGAAGCTGGGAGAGGAACTTACTGAAGTGATTGCACGACTGATTCGCGCCGACTAGCTTGCCACAGTACTCGGCGCGGTCAACGTCTGTTTCTTGTGATGACTGGCCGCTTCCGCCCGCGCTAGCGCAAGATCGCGCTGCAGCGAGTCGAGGACGGCGGTGGGCAATTCATCGAGCCACTCGTCCTGCTCGGCGTCGCTCCAACTCCCATTGAGGCGAATGGTGTCGGTGAGGTCTTCGGGAAACGCCTGCCGGTATGCGCCCTCGCGGATTACGGTGTCCCCCAACTTGCGTCCGCTAGCCGCGTCGTAAACCCGGCGGGTCGCGGCGCCGGCGGCATTGGAGAAGCTGAGGAACACTTCGCCAATATCGCCGTGCTCGCCGCGATAATACCAGGCCTGGCTGGCGTCAATTTTCGGATGATGGCGGCGGCGATGATTCTTCTCAGCCTCGGTGGCGGGCGCTTCTTTCGAAGGATCGTAGTAAAGAATTCGCTGACAGGAGTCGCAATAAATTAACTTGCCGCCGCGGACTTCGTTGTAAGTCTGCGGTCGCAGCGCCACCTGACATCCTGAGCACCGTTGTTCGAGGACCTCAGCCAGGCCTGAACCGCGGAATTTCTGTACGCGATCGTAATGACGCAACAGATCGGGATCAACCGCCCCGCGCGCCGCATCGCGTTTGGCAGCCCATTCGGCAAGTTCTTTTTCGTCCTGCGCCGTGCGGTCATGTGCGATCTTTTTTTCTTTCTCGATCTCCGCCGTTTCTTCTTTGAGCTCGGCCTCCGCCGCCTTGACTTCCTTTTCGCGTGCCTCGGCGTTCATCATCAGCTCGAGAATCTTGTCTTCGTTCGCGGCAATCTGTTGCTCGGCGAATTGGATCTCGTGCAGAAGTGCCTTATATTGCTCATTGGTCTTTACGTCAAGGGACTGGTCGCGGTATTTGGAAATCTTCTGGCGCAGATCGGTGATTGCGGTTTCGTATTTGCGCCGCGCGGCTTCGTCGGTTTTCACAGCGGCGCGCGCTTTTTCGAGTCCAGCCTTGGTCCCGGCGAGCTTCTGTTCGATAACGGCGACGCGCTTGGGGAGTTCCGCGATTTCGGTCTTGAGCCGCTGGATTTCGCGGTCGGTGCGCTGCAGCGAGATTAAATGCTCAATTTCAGGGGACATCAGGGGTATGCAGTAATTCTAGCATGGTGAAAATGAGCAGATCGGGCGATCGGATCATCGGGTGATCGGGTGATTTAAAATCGCCGGATGGCCCCATCAACCGATGGCCCGATCCGCCTCGCGATGTCCCGCAACAACCAAGAGCCAACGACCAAGAGCTGCACCATCGGCGACTTCGAACTCACCGCTCTTTCCGACGGCATCTACCACCTCGATGGAGGGGCACTGTTCGGGATCGTTCCTAAGGTCTTGTGGTCGAAGAGGGTCAGCGCTGACGAAAGAAATCTCGTACCGGTGGGATTGAATTCCGTCCTCGTGCGCAGCGGCGAGAAGAACATCCTGATCGAGACCGGCATCGGCAATAGACTTTCCGAGAAGATGGCCGAAATCTACGGCCAGCCGGCCAAGCTTCTTGATAGTCTCCGCGGCGCCGGAGTCTCACCCGATGACATCGACATCGTCATCAACACACACCTTCACTTCGACCACTGCGGATGGAACACGGTCCGCAAAAATGGCGCGATCGTTCCCACATTCCCAAAAGCCACGTACTACGTGCAGGAAGGCGAGTGGAAGCACGCACATGAAGGCCAGCGAGACTCAGTCAGCTATCTGCACGAGAACTACGATCCGCTGGTCGAGAGTGGCAGGATGAAGCTGCTGCGAGGCAATCAGGAGATCGTCCCCGGAATCTCGGTGGAAGTATTTCCCGGCCATACCCGCGACATGCAGGCCGTAATCGTTCAAAGCGGAGGCAAAACCGCCTGCTACATCTCTGACCTGATTCCTACCAGCGCTCACATCGAAGTGAATTGGGTGATGTCATTCGATCTCTATCCGCTCGAAACGATTGAAAGCCGCAAGCGCTACTACGCGCGCGCCATTCCAGAGAAATGGCTGACCATGTTCACCCATGATCCCGAAATTCCGTGGGCATATCTTGAAAGAGACGTGCGCGGCAAAATGAGCACAACACGGGCATAGCTGGTCTCAAACACTTCCTTAGTGCTGCGCATTGGCGATTGCCTTCAGTGCTTCAGGATTCACTACTCTCAGCTGCTTCGCCAGCACCGCGGTGTTTTGCAATTGTTGCTTGACCTGCGGATCGTTGGGTTGTTTCTCCGCAGCCTTGCTTAGTTCTTTGAGCCGGTTCGTCACTTCTATTCTTTTCTGCAGATCTTTCGCTTGCGGCAGGCTCGGATTAGCCGCCAGCGCTTGGTGGAGGTTGGTCTCGGCGCCTGCATCGTGGCCTAATGCAAACTGGGCACTTGCAATCGTTGCGAGAGTGTTCGGGTTCTTAAAACGGCGTTGTCCCAAGTTTTCTACTTGATTCTGCAATGAGGCACGCTTCTGAGAACTATTGGGATCGTCCCGTAGCGCATCGGTCTGCTTTTGTATCTCGATTACTCCCTGGTCGATCTTGATTTCAGAAATTGCCGGGAACCCGATCATCAAGATCGGAAGCAGGAAGAACATCAACAGTGACTTATAAGGTTGTTTGGTGAAGATCTGTCGCAAAAAAGCGATCAGGAGAACAACGAACAAGAGTGAACCAGCGATCAGCAGGACGAATTCGTATAGATACATCCCGTCGGGCATATAAACCTCCCCTGGCCTACGCGACTCATTTCAGGCCGCCCCCGAATGTCAGAAGTCAGAAATTCTTGGCCACGGATTTTCGCGGATTTGCACGGATCAAAACGCGGAAAGAAACTTGGACAGCAGAGCGACAACGATACACTTGAAAAAACCGGGGACCATCCGTGGAAATCCGTGGCTGGTTTTGGGTTTCGTGTCCGCGAATCCGCCGCGGACTTTGATCCTCAGATCCGCATGGGCATCACGATGTAGCGGTACTTGTAGTCTTCGCCCTCGGCGGGACGCAGTTGGCCGGCGGATTGGGCATCCTTCAGTTCGAGGCGAACGTCGCCCGAGCCTGTCGCTTTGAGGAACTCGGTGATGTACTGGGCGTTGAAGCCGATGGTCATGGTTTCGCCGTTGTAGTCGGTTTCGATCGAATCTTCCGATTCGCCGGTTTCGGTGGACGAAGCCGAAAGCTTTAACTCGCCTTTTTCCAATTTCAGCCGCACTGCGCGGGAACGCTCGTCGGCAAACTGGGCTACGCGGGAAATCGCAGCAGCAAGGTCATCGCCATGTAGCGCAATGCTCTTGCTGTTGTCTTTGGGGAGGACTGCTTCGTAATTCGGGAATTGTCCGGTGAGCTGACGTGAGGTCAAGAGGCGCGGCCCAATGCGGAAGAAAAGCGTAGATTCGTCTTTCGCGAATTCAATGGTCTCGACATCTTGGTCCGCATCAACCAGCGACCGCAGTTCGTCCATGGCTTTTTTGGGAACCAGCGTCTTCAGTTCGCCGGAGACGCCTTCAAACTTTTCGCCATTGCGTTCAACATGTGCCAGCCGATGACCATCCGTGGCCACCATGGTGATGGACTCCGGCTTCAGCACCATCAGTGCGCCGTTCAGTGTGTACCGAGATTCTTCGTTGGCAATGGCAAAGCTCGTACGCGCAATCATCCCACGTAAAACCTGCGCTGGAATCTTGACCACGCCCGCAGTCGGAAATACCGGCAAGCTGGGGAAGTTCGACCGCGCCATGCCCACCATCTTCGTATTCGAACGCCCACAACGAATACTTACCCAATGGTTCTCGAGCATCTTGATGGTAATCTCTGCATCGGGTAGCAGCTTTACGTAGTCATGCAGCTTGCGCGCCGGAATTGTGCACGAGCCTTCTTTTTTCACTTTCGCATTGCACGATGTCCGCAGGCTCAGATCGAGATCGGTCGCTGTCAACGACAGCCGATCGCCACCAGCCTCGAATAAATAATTCGACAGGATGGGAATCGTCGTCTTGCGCTCGACTACTCCCTGTGTCGCCGACAATTCTCGGAGCAGTTCGGATCTGCTGACAGTGATTTCCATGGTTGCGGTTCCAACAGCTGACGATGCGATCGCTTCTACCGGCATAAGCCCTGACCTCTAACCTATGTGGGGCGGGTGCCCTAACCCGCCTTCTTACTTCTGTTACTTCCTTATATCAAACCAAAATCTATTAAAACCAGCAGTAACCGTAGGGACGCAGGAAAAGTGGAAATTTAACCTAAGTCCAACCACTCCTTCAATTCTACCCGCGACCTTCGTGTCCAAGATCAGGCCGATCCACCGCGCCTACCCCAGGACATCTGGCTGCTGGCAAGCAGTTATACCCGCATCTTTCACAACTTCCACAATCCCTGCACAACCACGACCCCGGAAGACTTGGCCAAGGATTGGAAATCTTGGTCCAAACCGCTATTCATCCACCTAACTGCTCGGTCAATTTATTGAGCAGCCTGTTCAAATCCTTGTCGGTCTTGCGGACCTGCTCGATCTTCTCGACCGAGTGCAGCACAGTTGTGTGATGCTTGCCGCCAAACTGGCGTCCGATCTCAGGTAGCGAAGCTTCAGTCAGGTGCTTGGCCAAATACATCGCTATCTGCCGCGGATAAACTATCGCCCGCGAATTATTTTTGGCTTTGATCTCAATCAACCGCAGTCCAAACTGCTCGGCCACGGCTTTTTGAATGGATTCGATTGTGACCTTGCGGGCCTGCGAGTCAATGAAGTTCTTCAAGACCTGTTGGGTATAAGGCAGCGTAATCTCGGCGCCGATCAGCGAAGAATGCGCAACCAACCGGATTAACGCACCTTCGAGTTCTCGCACATTGGAGCGAATGTTTGAGGCAATGAACAACGCCACATCCGTAGGCAGCGTGACCCGTTCCTGCTCAGCTTTCTTCTGCAAAATCGCGACCTTAGTCTCAAGATCCGGCGGCTGAATGTCGGCAATGAGGCCCCACTCGAACCGGCTGCGCAGGCGGTCTTCGATTTCCGGCAGCTCCTTGGGCGGCCGGTCGCTGGCGATCACGATCTGCTTCATGGATTCATGCAGCGCATTAAAGGTATGGAAGAACTCTTCCTGGGTCCGTTCCTTTTGCGCGAGGAACTGAATGTCGTCAATCAGCAGCACATCCATGTTGCGAAACTTATCGCGGAAGCTGGTCATCTTGTCATAGCGCAGCGAATTAATCATCTCGTTGGTGAACTTCTCGCTGGAGACATAGCAGATAGCTGACTGCGGCAACATGCGCTTGATCTCATGCCCAATGGCCTGCATCAGGTGGGTCTTGCCCATTCCGACGCCGCCATATAAAAAGAGGG
>WNGE01002216.1_pt1 | contig 23988 bp, 20 predicted proteins | sample 5400651 | NCBI WGS metagenome assembly WNGE01 (sample SAMN13153370, study PRJNA577476) | soil metagenome | isolation source: 60 cm soil or saprolite under grassland replicate 2 | place: USA:California | collected 2016-06-15
GAAGAGCGGGTGGCGCAGCGCCGCAAGCACAGCGCCCGACCGGTTCGGAGCTGCCTCCTCCCCGGCCACCGGCTCTATTTCGAGCCCTTCGCCCATGAGCGCAGCGACTCCGCCGCGCACGGCATAGGTCTGGAACCCTCTGTCCCTCAGCCAGTGCGCCACACGGACGCTAGTCGCCTCGCGCAGTCAGCCACAGGCGAGCACGATGGGCGTCTCACGCAAAAACTCGTCCAGCCCTTGCGGGATCTCGTCCGGAGGTCTCCGCAGCGCTCCCTCGAGCGTCACGGCCGGATCGTCCCTCCGCCGCACATCGACGAGCAGCGCGCCGCTCGCGAGAAGCTCGCGCGCCGTCGCCGCGTCGATACGGGCGGGAGAGCCGCGGACCGCCGACGGCACATGAAACCGCCGCGTCGGCGTTCGACCGTGCCTCATGAGCATTGCAAGATGAGATGCGCTCGTTCCCAGCGCCTGTGGACGAGGTCGTCATGGTGCATCCAGTAATAGATGCGACCAACGTCGCCCCACATCATGCCCGCGTCATCTTTCGAGTCGATCTGCAGCACCAGCCTCCACTCAACGGCATCCGGCTCGAGCTTCGCCGCCCGCGGATCGCTTGATCCTCGGTCAAGGAGCCGATCCTAGTGCGAGAAGGCGTGCGTCACCACCAGACCGAGCGCAGCGCGACGCGGCGGACCTTCTGCCGCGGCGCCGGCGATCGCGCGCTATCGTCAGCTCGTGGCTTGCGTTCGGCGGAGCGCGCGGACGGTGCAGTGCCTTGGTGGGACTGTTGCAGTGCTCGTGCTAGCAGGTGGGCTGGCCTCGGCTGCGCTCGCCCGCATTGCGAGTCCCGACCGGACTCCGCCGAAGTTTGCCGGCCTCGAGTCGGCGACCACGTGTGTCCCCGGCCCGATTGGCGGGCAGAGCACCAGCTACGAACTCCGCTGGGACCCGGCAACAGACGACGTCACGCCCTCGACGAAGATCGTCTACGACATCTACCAGGCGACCACACCCGGGGGCGAGGACTTCTCCTCAGCGACGTACACCGTTCGCCGCGGCGCCACCAGCTTCACCACGCCGGCGCTTCCCGCCAATGAGGTCTTCTACTTCGTCGTCCGCGCGAGAGACCGCGCGGGCAACCGCGATTCCAATCAGGTCGAGCGCCAAGGCGTGAACCTCTGCGTCTGAGCCAACCGACGGCTGCACCTCGAACGCGCCCCGGGGCGCCTTGCGACGCCCCGGTTCGGAATCACCTCGCGCGCGTGTGATCAGACCTGCGTGAACTGGGCCTCGACGACCTCGCCGCTCTTGGTCGTGTAGATGAAGTCGATCTTGACGAAGTTGAGGCTGAGCGAATCGGTCGGGAACTCCTCGCTCGTGTCTCCGTCGGTCTCGTACGACGAGACCAGCACATCCACCAGCTTGACCTTGAGGAACTCGAGGCCCGCCTTGCGGCAGGTGAGCATCGCCGACGGGCTGTGCCTGCCCGTGGCACAGGCCAGCATCAGCGACGGCGAGGCCTTGCTCAGCGGCATCTTGAAATGGAAGTCCTGCAGCACCGCCTTGCCGGTACCACCACCGCCGCCGCCGCTCGAGCTGCCGGTTTGCGTCACTCCCCAGCTGAACGACTGGATCTCGATCTCGCCCTTGTGCTCCCTGTCTTCGCTCTCGCCGTCGATGCCTTCGATCTTGAGAAACGCGTCGTATGCCATGCGCAGCTCCTAGAGGACGAGGGTCAGATGGAACTCGGCCGTGCCGTTGCCGCCCAGCTCGCGGGCATGCTGGCGGGCGACGTAGCTGCCCTGGGCGCCCGCGTAGCGGCCGGTTCCGCCGAGGATGACGAAATGGCCGTCCAGCCCGCGTGACGCCGAGCCGAGACCGTGGATGGTCCCGTCCTTCAGGCTGAACGTGTGGATCTCGAGACTCGACGCGACCGCCGCGAAAGGCGACTCGTGAGTGAGGTGCGCGGCCGTGAAGTGCCCGACGACGACGCCACGAGGCCGGTCGAGCAGCTCCGCGTACGCGCTGTGGCGATCCCCCTTCGCCGGCACCTCGCCCGACCGGCGGGAAGGAGCGTGCAGGTGGAGGTGCCGGCCGTACAGCCGGAGCTCCGTCCCAGTTCCCATCCCCCTCGCCGCCCGGGCCGTTCCCGACCACCGAGCACCGCTGAACCCGAGCGCCCCCGCGACGAGCAGGGCCCCGCGTCCGAGCATGCTCCGCCGCGAGGACGTGCGAATAGCGTCCTCCATGCTGCCTCCTTGTTGAAGATGCCGACCAGGCACCGTCTCCCTCCCCCCGGCGACCCGCCCCTGATACGAGCGAGTGTAACCGCGAGCGTGCGGCCGTTCAATAGGGTGTCCGGGCGTGAGCCCGGCCCCATCCGTGACGAGCGGTCCGCTCCGGCTCGGCGATCCGGCCGCAATCGCGGAGCTGCGTGAAACGCTGCTGGCGGCCGGCTTCACCGGCGAGGGCGTCCGCGCCGCCCTCGGATCTGCGGGCGAGCTCCTGTCCCGCTCGGTGGACATCCCGTTGCACGCACGACGCCTCCGCGGCGTGGAGCCGCTGGGCACGCTGATCAAGCTGCTCGTCCTCGACAGGCCGGTGAGCGCGGACGACGCACGGCGCGGGTTCGCGCCGCTACGGCTCGAGAGCCTCGAGCAGCTCGGACTGGTCGAGCGCGGCGGCGGCGAGGTCCGGGCCCTGGTCCGGATCGTCCCGCACGACGAGCTGCTGATCGCGTCCGACCGACGCCTGGCGAGTGGAGAGGAGACCCGGCCCGACCACGTCGCCGGCGTCCACGGGCCGTCGCTGACGCTCTCGCACCTCACGGTGCGGCGGCCGGTCGAGACGGCGCTCGACGTCGGCACCGGCTCGGGGATCCAGGCGATCCTCGCGGCGCGCCACAGCGGGCACGTCGTGGCCACCGACGTGAGCTCGCGGGCGCTCAACTTCGCGGCCTTCAACGCCGCGCTCAACGGCGTGGAGCGCATCGAGCTGCGGGCCGGCAGCTTCTTCGAGCCCGTCGAGGCGACCCGCTTCGGCCTCGTGACCTGCAACCCCCCGTACGTCATCTCGCCCGAGTCGGCCTACCTCTTCCGGGACAGCGGCCTGGCCGGCGACACCGTCTCGCGCCAGGTCGTCGAGCGCATCCCGGCCTTCCTGGACGAGGGCGCGTTCGCACACGTACTCGTGAGCTGGGTGGTCGGGGCCGACGAGGAGTGGTCGGCGCCGTTGCGTGCATGGGTGGAGGGCAACGGCTGCGACGCGTGGCTTCTCCACCACGGGACGGACGACCCGCTCGCCCACGCGGGCAACTGGCTCCGCCACGAGGTCGGGCCCGACCCTGTCGCCTACGCGTCCGCGCTCGATCGGTGGCTCGAGTACTTCGAGCGGCTGCGGATCGAGGGGATCGCCTCCGGCGCCGTCATCCTCCGCCGTCGCAGCGCCACGAACTGGGTCCGGGCGGACGAACTCTCCGGCGACCGGCTCCGCCCGGCGAGCGACCACATCCTCCGCGTCTTTGCGGCCGGGGACTTCTTGTCGACCCTGGCCGACCCGCGGGCGCTGCTCGGCGAGCGACTGACGCTCGCGGAGCACGCGCTGCTCGAGCAGCGCGTCGTGTACCGCCGCCGCGAGTGGGTGACCGACGAGATCGTGCTCACCCTCCAGGAAGGCCTCGGCTTCCGGGCGGCGCTCGACTCGCCGACGGCCGGAGTGCTCGCAGCGCTCGACGGCAGGCGCACGCTCGGCGAGGTCGCCGACGAGCTCGCCCGGCTCGAGGGCGCGAGCCGCACGAGTGTGGAGCAGGCCGTGCTCCCCGTCGCGATGGAGATGCTCGCCGCCGGGTTCCTCGACCGTGCCAGAGGCGCCGAGGAGTGCTAGACGCCAGCATCGCCGGTTCGCTGGCCGAGCTCTCGGAGCGGCTCGCAGGACTAGGGCGGAGCTCGGAAGCGCTGGCCGTGATCGAGGAGGTGGTCGAGATCTACCGCGAGCTGGCGTCGAACCGCCCCGACGAGTTCCGCCCACACCTCGCGGATGCACTCGGCCGGCTCGGCGCCGTTCTCGCTGCCTTGGGTCGCGACGTCGAGGCCGAGACGGCGTGGAACGAAGCGGTCGCGCTCCGCGGGGCACCTGCCTGAGCTCGGCGCGACGCTGGAGTTTCCCGCGGTCGTCGATCACCACCAGACGGAGCGCAGCGCCACCCGGCGGTACGTCCTCGCCGTGACCGTCGGGGCGTACGGCGACGTCCACGTCCGCCCGCGCGTCGGCAGGCCGAGCAGGAGGCCGCTGCCGGCGCAGGCGTAGTTGACGCGCAGGCCGGCGATCCGGCCCAGGGACCTGGTCACGAGCTCGCACTCTTGGTGCGCCGCGGTGACCATTGCCCAGGGCGGGAAGCGTTCGGGATTGCCGCCGGGATTGGCGAGGGCGAGCGGGAGGCGCCTCGTGAGCTCGATCGCTGTCGCGTCATCCCACGGCGACGTCATGCACAGCACCTGGGCGCCGACCGCGGAGCGGGTGTTGGCGAAGCAGGGATCGTAGGCGCGGCGGCCGACCTGACAGTGCCACGCGTCGAAGCGCGTCAGCCGCTCGGAGCCATGTGCACACCTGCCCTTCAGAGTGCTGTCGATCGTGATTCCGCGAGCCGGGATCGAGCCCGCCCAGGGCGAAAAGACGTGCAGCGTCGTACGGCTCTGCGCGCTCGGGAGCGCGAGCAAGACGGACGCGACGAGCGGCAGGATCCCCAGGCTGCGCGAGATCGTATGCCAACGTGCACGACGAGCGTTGCCGGCGGCGCTCCGAAGGCCGGGCGTTGTATTCTCCGCCCGCTTCGGTGCGGGAAAACCTGGCTCTCGCGGCGTCGCCGGACGTCCTCGCGGCTTCCCCGGGAGTCGGTGCGCACCCCGCACGGGGGCACGACCGCAAGGGGGGAGATCGATGAACAGGTTCCCGAGAAGGGCGTGGGCACCGGTGTTGCTGGCCGTGCTCACGGCAATGCTCGTCGCCGCCGTTCCGGCGTCTGCGGCAGGACCGACGAAGGATGTGGACCCGTCGCTGTACAGCTCGCTCGTGTGGCGCAACATCGGCCCCAACCTCGGCGGGCGGTCGCTCGCCGCCGCGGGAAGCGTCGCGCGACCGAACGAGTACTACTTCGGAGCGACCGGCGGCGGGCTCTGGAAGTCCACGAACGGCGGCACCGACTGGGCGCCGGTCACCGACCAGAAGATCTCGAGCTCGTCGGTCGGAGCGATCGCGATCTGCCCGCTCGACCCCGACATCGTCTACATCGGGACGGGCGAGGTCGACCTCCGGGGCGACGTGATCTCCGGCGACGGCGTCTACGAGACGACCGACGGCGGCGCCACCTGGACGCACATCGGCCTCGAGGACACGCAGATGATCGGGAAGATCCGCCTCGACCCCACGAACTGCAACCGGGTCTTCGTCGCGGCGCTCGGCCATGCGTTCGGCCACAACACCGAGCGCGGCGTGTTCCGCTCGACCGACGGCGGCACCACGTGGCAGCGGGTGCTCTACCGCGACGACCAGACGGGCGCGGTCGACCTCTCGATGGACCCGACGAACCCGCAGGTGCTCTACGCGGCGCTCTGGCACGCGTACCGGCTGCCGTGGCTTCTCTGGGACGGCGGCGACGAGAGCGGCCTCTTCAAGACGACCGACGGCGGCACGACGTGGACCGAGCTGACGCACAATCCTGGTCTGCCCGCGACAGGGCCGATCGGCAAGATCGGCGTCAGCGTCTCGGGCGCGAGCCCGAACCGCGTCTACGCACTCGTCGAGGCGGCGGACGGCGGTCTCTTCCGCTCGGACGACGCCGGCGCGACCTGGCAGCTCACCACTGACGACGCCGAGATCCGCCAGCGCGGCTTCTACTTCAGCAAGGTGTTCGCCGATCCGGTCAACCCGGACCGCGTGTACGTCGGCAACGTCTCGTTCCTGCGCTCGAACGACGCGGGAGGCTCGTTCTCGAACGTCAGCAGTCCGCACTCTGACCACCACGACCTGTGGATCGCGCCGAACGACAACAACCGGATGATCGAGGCCAACGACGGCGGCGCAGCGGTCTCGACGAACGCCGGTGGCAACTTCACCGCCGAGGATTACTCGACGGCGCAGATCTACCAGCTGGTCACGACGAACGACGATCCGTACGTCGTCTGCGGCGAGCAGCAGGACCGCAGCTCGGTCTGCGTGTCGAGCACCGGCGGCCCGGGCACGTTCGGCGCCGGCGGCGCCGAGAGCGGACCGATCGCGGTCGACCCGCGGAACTCGAACGTCTTCTACGCAGGGAACTACGACGGCTTCATGACGCGGCTCGACCGCAGCGGCGAGTCGGCGATCGGCAACCGGCGCATCGACGTCTGGCCGGACAATCCGATGGGTTACCCGGCGAAGGACCTCGTCCACCGCATCCAGTGGACGTACCCCCTCGTGACGAACCCGGCCGAGCCGGACGCGGTCTTCACCGGCTCGCAGTACGTCCTCAAGACGACGAACGGCGGCCAGAGCTGGCGGAAGCTCAGCCCGGACCTGAGCTACGCCGACCCCGCGACGATGGGCGACTCGGGCGGGCCGATCACGAAGGACCAGACGAGCATCGAGTACTACGCGGACGTCTTCGCGATCGCACCGTCGACCGTCGACCCGAAGGTGATCTGGGCCGGCACCGACGACGGGCGCGTCTGGATGACCGACAAGGGCGGTGGCACGTGGGACGAGGTGACGCCACGCGACCTGGCGAAGTTCAGCCGCGTGACGATGATCGACGCGGGTCACTCGGGCAAGCAGAAGGACAAGGACGAGAAGGCGGAGCACACTGCGTACCTCGCGGCGCAGCGCTACGAGCTCGACGACACGACGCCGATCGCCTACCGCACGCACGACGGTGGCAAGCACTGGGACAAGATCGTCGCCGGGATCGAGCCGGGCGACTTCCTCTGGTCGATCCGCCAGGACCCCGAGCGGAACGACCTGCTCTACGCGACCGCCGAGCACCGCGTGTACGTCTCGTTCAACAACGGAGACAGCTGGCAGTCACTGCGGCTGAACCTCCCGGACACCCGCGTCTACGACCTCAAGGTGAAGGGCGACGACATCGTCATCTCGACGCACGGCCGCGGCTTCTACGTCCTCGACGACGGTGCCGCCCTCCTGCGCCGACTGACGCCGAAGACGACGCCGGCGAACGTCGCCGACTTCCAGCAGACGGTGCCGACGCCGACACCGGTGACGGTCGTGAATCCGCCGCCGGCCGTGATCCCGCCTACGACGACCGCACCCGACGCGGACAACTCCGTCGCCACCCTGCGCGACCCGAACAACCCGGTGCGCTCGGTGAGCGGCAACGTCTCGGTCAGCTACACGCTCAAGCAGGCGGCAAGCTCCGCGACGGCGTCGTTCGTCGGTCCGGCCGGCACCGTGATCGTGACCAACACGCTGCCGACGACCGCGGGCACGCGCACGACCACGTGGAACCTGCGCTACCCGAACGCGGTCGGCTTCCCGGGACTCATCTACTGGGCCGGCAGCAACACGGGCCCAAAGGCGCCGCTCGGCACCTATACCGTCCGGCTCACCGTCGACGGGCAGACGCTGGAGCAGTCGTTCGACGTCCTCAAGGACTCGCGGCTGACCCACGTCACCGACGCGGACATCCAGACACAGTTCGATCTGGCCCTCAAGGTGCGCAACCGGACGAACGACGCCAACCAGGACGTGATCGACATCCGCGACTGCCGGGCGCAGGTCGACGACCGGGTCGCGGCCGCGAACGACCCGGACGTGACGCAGGCCGGCGAGGCGCTCGACGCCAAGCTGAGCGAGGTCGAGAACCAGCTCTACCAGACGAAGCTGCGGGCGGGAGAGGACCCGTTGAACTTCCCGATCAAGCTCAACGACAAGATCTCCGCGCTCCGCAGCGTGATCGAGAGCGTCGACGGAAAGCCCACCGACCAGACCTACGACGTCTTCAGCCTCCTGGAAGGCCGGCTCGTGGTCCAGCTGGACAACCTGAGGCAGGTCGTCGCCTCCGACGTGCCGAGCTTCAACCAGCTGATCCAGTCGAAGGGCCTGACACCGATCAGCTGCAGCGCGGTCTAGAGGCGCGGCGGAGGTCCCCTCGGCGCGTGCGGCCGAGGGGACCTCCCGGTCGGCGCCACGCCCACCTTGTGCGGGGCCGCGCTCCGTGACAGAGTCCTGAGCGGAGCGAAGAGAGGGGGGAGTGCGCTGAGCCTGCGGCGTGCGTTCAATCGGCTTCTGGTCGCGTTCGTCGCGGCAGTGGCGGTCGTGGTCGCGCCGAACGCGCTCGCCGACTCGCCCGTGGCGCCCGTCGTCACGAGCTCGCCCGAGCTCGCCCTCGTCGCAGCCGCCGGCGACGTCGTGCAGCTCACGGCGACCGCCGTCGGCACGCCCGCTCCAACCGTCCAGTGGCAGGTCGCGGCAAGCCGCAGCGGCCCGTGGTCGGACATCGCCGGCGCGACGTCGACGACGCTCTCAGTCCCTTCGACGACCGACCCGGCCAGCGCGTTCGCCGTCGGCAACGCCTTCCGCGCCGTCTTCACGAACCCGGCGGGCACAGCGACGTCACGGCCGACGAAGCTCGTCCGCCGCACGAATTGGATGAGCGATCTTCGCAGCGAGATCGGTGCGATTCCGCTTACGGAGCTGACGATCCCGGGCACCCACGACATGGGGACGTACGGGATCACGAGCGACAGCTCGACGGCGTCGGATGGTCAGGGCTCGGACATCGGGTGCTTCATCGCGCACGGCGTCTGCGAGCGCTACGGCCAGGCGCAGCATCCGTTCAAGGACGCCTTCGAAGAGCTTCAGGACGGCATCCGCTACTTCGACCTCCGCGTCTGCCGAGCGGACTCTGGCGTCTTCGTGACGTGCCACGGGCTCGAGGCCGCACCGCTCCAGGACATCCTCGACGGCACGCGCGCCTGGGTCGACTCGCACCCGGGCGAGGTCGTGATCCTCGACCTCAACCACCATTACCTGCTCACTGACGGCAATCCGGCGACGCCCGACGCCGAGGCGGCGCTGATCGAGCGGGCCTTCAGCCTGCCCGGAGGCGGATCGCTGCTCGTCCCGCCCCAGTACTGCACGCCCGCCGACCCGGCGAGCGGCACCTGCGCGGGCGGGCTGACGCTCGACCAGATCCACGAGCACCTGGGGAGCGTCATCGTCAACTTCGAGAACGACGACGCGCCCGGGGACTGCGCGCAGTTCGTCGAGGGGATCTGCGTCATCTACCGGCAGCCGGTGTGGGACACCGGTTTCTACGACGCGCACCCGCTCTTCTGGGGGCGCACCGCGACACCGCCCGTCTCCTTCAGCGACGCCGGCATGTGCACGCCCGGCGCCGCGTTCCCGAGCTGCTTCGGCGCGAGCCCCTCGGCCGGCCTCGTGCTCGGAGAGGTGCTCGAGCGGCTCGGCGCACGCGGGGCGGTGTCGAACGCAGACCACTTCTTCGTCCAGTTCCTGCAGACGACGCCCGACACCAGCTTCATCGTCTTCAACCCGGATGGAAGCCTCCTCGACATGGCCGAGCAGTCCAACCCGTTCATCGGCCCCGAGGTCTTCGACTTCGCGCCCTTCATGCCGGAAAACCTCAACGTCCTCGCGCTCAACTACTACGACATCACCGATTACGGACCGATCCACTTCGACTTCGTCGAGGAGATCCTGCGGGTCGACGAGGACGCGCGGACGCCGCCCGTGATCCACGTCGGCAGCCTCCTCGAGCCCGCGCAGACCGGCTGGTACAACGCCGCCGTTCTCGCGTCGCACGGCAACAAGCTCCAGGTGGACTTCAGCGCGCGCGACTATCGCTACGCCACCGGCATCCACGCCTTCACGTGCACCGACGGCTTCGACTCGAGCACCCTCCACTTCGGCGGCATCTTGCCGCCGTTCGACGTCGTCCTGAGCAACGCCCAGCTCACCGACGGCGTCCACTCGTTCGACTGCTCCGCCGAGGACGGCGCGCGACAGGGCATCAACGGGCACGGCAACATCGGCGAGGGCTTCGGCTCGACGACGATGCCCGCCGTCTTCAGGGTCGATACGACGCCGCCGCAGATCCACTGCGCCGACACGGAGCTCGTTCTCAACGAGCCTGCGAGCGTGCAGGCGACCGTCACCGACGCGACTTCCGGCCCCGTCGCGTCGACCGTGTCGGCGCCGGCGGCGACCGACCAGGTGGGGACGTTCCAGGTCACGCTCTCGGCCGCCGACGTCGCCGGGAATCCGGCGACCGCGACCTGCCCGTACACGGTCGGCTACCGGATCGGCCTCGACTACGACCCGTCCCAGGCGGAGAAGAGCGGCAGCACGGTCACGCTCCGCGTCGTCCTCCTCGACTTCTTCGACAATACGGTCGTCGACCCGACAGTCGCGCTGACGGCCGGGACGGTCACGAACCTCGAGACGAACGCGACGTTCGTGCCGGCGCCTCCCGGGGGCAAGCCCGATTTTGCGTTCGACAGCACAGGGGCCGCATACACGTACAGGCTGAAGACGACCGGCTATCCGCCCGGGCCCTACGCGCTCGGCTTCTTCGCAGGAGCGGACCCCGGCGCGCACGCCGCCCCGTTCGTCCTGCGGTAGCAGCACGGGCGCATGAGGCCAGGCTAGGGTGGCCTCCGTGCTCCGCATCGGCTCGATCGTTCTGCGCGTCGACGATCTTCAGCGCCAGACGGAGTTCTGGGAGGCGGCTCTCGACTACGTCCGGGCCGACAAGCAGAGCGACGACTTCGAGCTGCTGCGACCGAGGGATGGTGCCGGGCCGAGTCTGTCGCTCGATCAGGTTCCCTCGAAAGTGCAAGTGCCGCCACGCATTCACCTCGATCTGTACACGGAGGACCAGGCCGGCGAGGTGGAGCGGCTGAAGGCGTTGGGCGCCACCGAGGTGCACTGGGACAAGCGACCACCGGACGCCGACTACGTCATCCTCGCGGACCCCGAAGGCAACCGCTTCTGCGTCGTGGACAGCAACGCTTGACCAGCGCCGCGCGCTCGTGAGTCCGAGGCCTTTTCCTCGTTCAGCTCGGCGACCGTGACCACGAGCTATGGAGGTTCGCGAGAAGCCGCACTAGGATGAGACCGCGATGGCGAGACTGCGGCTCTGGCTCGTAATGCTTCCGCTGCTGGCGGCTGGGACCCAAGGCGCGAGTATGCTGCTCGACAGGTTCGCGCCGAGGACATACGAGACCGCCGAGCTCTTCTCGCGCTCCAACGCGTCGCACAGCCTGCTGCCGGTGATCGCAGGGCTCGGCGGAGCTGCGCTGCTCTGCGCGATGTGCTCCTTCGCCACGACCGCCCCCGCCGGCCGGCGGATCCCCCGCTGGGTGTTCGCCTGCCTGCCGCCGCTGCTGTTCACGTTCCAGGAGTACGGGGAGTACGTCGTCGGCCATGGCCGCGTGCCCTGGACGCTCGTCGCGAACCCGGTCTTCCTGACCGGGCTCTTGCTCCAGATCCCCTTCGGAGTCGCTGCCTGGCTGCTCGCGCGCCTCCTCGTCGACGTCGTCGTGACGATCGCCGAGCACAGCGCCACCCCGCGAACCGCACCGAGGCGCAGTTCGCCGCCCTCTGCTGGCGCCGACTCCCGCGCCCTTCCTCGGCCCCGACTCCTCTCGGGCCGGCGGCTGACTCGCGGCCCGCCGGCTCCGGCCGCAGCCTGACGAGCCCCCGGCGGCCTCGGCACACAGCGCCGCACCGCCTCGACACACTCACAAGGAGGACATCGTGCACCCGCTCGTGCGGGTCGAGGAGGCCACGCAGCGCTTCGGCGCTCGCGTCGCGCTGGACCGCTTCTCGATGACGATCGCCGAGGGGACGGTCCTCGGCATCCTAGGCCCGAACGGTGCCGGCAAGACGACGCTGATCAACCTCGTCGCCGGGCTGAGCCGGCCCGTCAGCGGCGAGATCCACTGGCGCGGCGAGCGCGTGGCGTCCCCCTTCCCGCGCGAGCTGCGGCGGAGGATCGGCCTGGTCACCCAGGAGACGGCGCTCTACGACGAGCTGACGGTGCGCCAGAATCTCCGCTTCGCCGCCGAGCTCTACGCGGTGCGAGATCGCGACGAGCGTATCCGCGAGGTGCAGGAGCTCGTCGGGCTCACGACGCGCGCGAAGGATCGCGCGGGCTCGCTTTCAGGCGGCATGCAGCGACGCCTCGCGCTCGGACGTGCGTTGCTGCACGACCCGGAGCTCCTGATCCTCGACGAGCCGACGCTCGGCGTGGACGTCGAGGCGCGCCACGCGATCTGGGGGCACATCCGCTGGCTCCGACGGAACGGCAAGACGGTGCTGCTCAGCACGAACCACCTCGACGAGGCCGAGGCGCTCTGCGACCACATCGTCGTGCTGCGCGAGGGCCGCCGGCTCACGGCGGGAGACCCGGCCGAGCTCCTGGCTCGAACCGGTCGCCTCGTCGAGATCGATTGTCTCGCCGGCAGCGTCGACGCCGTCCGCGCCCGCGTGGGGGAGCTGCCGGGGGTGGGCCGGATCGACGTGACAGAGGTCGGGCTCACGGTGCACGTGCCTCACGGCGAGTCGCCCGACGCCGTAACCGCCGCCGCGCTGGACACCGGGCTCGTCCAGAGCATGCGAGTTCGCCCGCCGGACATGCTCGAGGTCTTCCGGTCGCTGACGGACGACGGGCATGGCTGACGGCCTTCGCGCCTTGCGAGCGGCGGCTCGGCTGGAGTTCCAACAGCTCAACCGGTCGCGCGTCCTGGTGACCCTCGTCGTGCTCGAGGCGATCACCTTCCTCGTGCTCGTCAGCCTCTTCGGCCTGACCGGGAGTCGCGCCCCGACCGCTCTGATCGACCGCGACAAGGGGCCGCTCGCGAAGTCCTTCGTCAGAGAGCTCGAGGCTGCTCATCACTCGTTCGCCCTGCGGCCGATGACCCTCGCTCGAGCGCATGACGAGCTCTCCCGAGGCGACCTCGTGGCGATCATCGAGATCCCGCGCGGATTCAGCAAGACCGTCGCGGCCGGCAAAACCGCGCTGCTGCGGGTGACGGTCGACAACGTCAACAAGGACCTCACCACGGACATCCGAGAAGCCGTGCCGTCGGCGATCACAGCGTTCGGCAAGCATCACGGCTTCCCCGGCGTGCGGCTCACCGTCGCCGAGCACAACCTGATCGACCACGAGACCGGATACGTGCCCTACCTCGTCGTGAGCGCGCTCGTGCTCGCGGCGTTCGTGGTCGCCGGGATCCTCGGCGCGGTGGCCGTGACCCGGGAGTTCGAGAGCCGCACCCTGACACAGTGGCGGCTCGCCGCGGTCGGGCCGGGCTACCTCCTGGCCGGCAAGCTCCTGGCGGCCTCATGTGTGGCGGCGGTTGCGGTGGCCGCCGCCGCGCTCGTCGTGATCTTCGGCTACGGCGTCTCGCCGGTGAACCCCGCGGCTGCGGTCGGAGCGCTCGCGATCTGCGTCGTCATCTTCACGAGCCTCGGGGCCTGCGTCGGCGCGCTGTTCAAACGGACGCTGCCCGTCGCCTCGCTCTTCTTCGGTCTCGCCCTGCCGTTCTACGTCGACTCGGGCGCGCTCGAGCCCCTGCGTTTCGACGGGGAGAGGCTCTGGACTGCCGGCCACCTCTCGCCCGTCTACTCGGCCATCTCGTTGCTCCAGTGGGGATTCCACGACCTCGACGTGACCCCCGAGTCGATTCCGCAGAACCTGCTCGTCCTCTGTCTCTGGGCGCTCGTCACGATGCTGGTGGCGGCCGCCGTCCTCTCCTACCGCATGGCGCGGCGATGAGAGCGATCTGGACGATGGCGCGACTCGACCTTGCAGTCTGGCGCAGGTCGCCGTGGGCGATCGCGGCAGCCGTCATCCCCCCGCTCGGGATGCTCGTGCTCGTGAAGGTCCTGACGCTCGCCGTGACGGTGCAGCCCGTCGCGCTCGTGATCGAGGACCACGGGCCGCAGAGCTTCATCGTCGCCGAGTTCATCGCGGACGACACCGAGTCGTACCAGCTTCGCGTCACCGACCGCGCGCGCGCCGAGCGCCTCCTCGAGCAGCAGAAGGTCGTCGCCGTCGTCGATATCCCCAAGGGTTTCCACGCTGCTGCGGCACGCGGGCACGCAGTGTTGCCGTACACGCTCAACAACGTCGACATCGACGTCGCCGACGACATCCGGAGATCCCTCGACACGACGGTGGCGGAGTACGACGCGCCGCAGTTCGGAACGAGCTTCGCCGGTGATGCCGGCGCGAGACGCCTGGTCGTCCCCAATCCGTACCGCGTCGACATCGCCGAGACCGACCTCCGCAAGACCGACGTGCCGTTCGACACCTACCAGACGCTTCCGGTCCTCCTGCTCCTGATCATCGTCGTCGGCGTGCTCGGCGGAGCACTGCTCGGAAGCCGCGATCACGAGCGGCGGACGATCACGTTTCTCCGCCAGGCGCCCATAGGCCGCGCCTCGTTCGTCCTCGGCCGGCTGCTGGGCGCGCTGTTGGCGACCTCCACGGTCGTCGTGCCCGTCGTCGCGTACCTGACGTGGAACGGAACGATCGATCCGCCCCCGGGACACTGGCCGCCGTTCCTCGCCGTGCTCGCCGCAACGGCGATCCTCTCCGCGGCGCTCGGCGTCGTGCTCGGCCTCGTGCTGCGGCGTTCGACGACGGTTGCGCTCGCGGGAGTGACCGTGGCCACGTACCTGTTCTTCCTCGGCGGCGGATTTACGACGATCGCGTTTCTGCCGGCCTGGCTGCGGGCGCTCAGTCGCGCCGTACCCACGCGGTACGCGATCGACGGGATGCGCCAGACGCTCTTCTACCCGGATCTCAGGGGCCTCACGACCGACCTGCTCGTGCTCGGCGCCTTCGCCGCCGCGGCGCTGGCGTGCGGCGTCGTCGCGCTCGGCAGGAGTGCACGGTGAAGCGGCACGTGCTCTCTCTGGCGGCGGTGCTCGCCTGCGCCGCGCTTGCGGGCGTGATCGTCGCGATCGCCGTCTCGAGTGCCAGCGGTACGCCCGGCGGCAGCATGCTCCCAACTCCCCGGCTGGGCGGAGGGTCGGCGCCGCCGAGCGTTTCCGTCCCAGCCTGCTCGGTCGCGGGCTCCCGCGGCGCCAGCGACATCGCTGTCAGCGGCGTGTGCACCGGTCGCTTGAAGGACACGTTCGCCTGCGTGAAGGGCGGCGGGGCGCTCGCGCTGTCGGTGCGGCGGCCGCTCGGCGGGCGGGCGGTCTTCTACCTGACCGTCGTCATATCCGACTACCTCGGCCCCGGCCCGTATCCCGAAGCCGAGGCGTTCGCGCAGATCGTGGGACCACCGAGCACGCTGCGCTGGACCGACCGGGACGTCCTGACCCGGGTCGATCCGAGCGGTGCCGTGGAGCTCGGCCGAGCCGCCCTCCACGCGGAGCGGGGAACCCCGGCGACGGGCACCATCAGGCTGTACGGTCACGCCGCGTGCTCGGACTGACCGCGCCGCGAAACCATCGGCCGTCCTACGCGAACCGCCAGTCCGTCCGTGTCGCCATCGTTGCGTAGGACCAGGCCATCACCAGGCGCGGGCGGACGCGATAGACCGATCGTCCCGGCAGTTCGGGCACACTGTGCCGGTTCCTTCGAGGCCAGTCCGGGCAGGGATGGGTATGAGCAGCGAGACGGGACCGTTCGCGCCGCAGGCCGCCGAGCCGGCGGACGACGACTTCCGCTACCTCGCGGCCTTCCAGGAGCTCGTGCTCGAGCGCTCCCACGACCTGATCACCGTGCTGAACCGTGCCGGGGCGATCGTCTACGCCTCGCCCTCGTGGAGCACCCTCGGCTGGGATCCAGACGCGCTCGTCGGAATGCCCGTCGTCGAGCTCATGCATCCGTACAACATCGCCCGCGCCGCCGCCGCCCTCGGCAAGCTCGACTCCGGGCAACCGCTCGCCGAGCTGACGCTGCGCGTGCGCACGAGCGACGGGCGCTGGGTGCTCGTGGAGGCAGCCGGCTCGCCGATCGCCTCCGCAAACGGGAGCGTCGCGTACGTCCTCAGCACCGCGCGCGACGTCACCGAGCGTGAGGAGCTGCGTGAGCGGGTCGCCGAGGTCAACGCGCTGTACCGGATCGCCGACGCCATCGCGCGGGCGACGGGGCTCGACGACCTGCTCGCCGAGGCCGTGGACACTCTCGTCGAGGCCACAGAGGCCGACCGGGCCTCCGTCCTGCTCTACGACGAGACGGGCGTGATGCGCTTTCGCGCGTGGCACGGCCTGTCCGACGAGTACCGCGCCCAGGCCGAGCGGTATTCGCCGTGGACGCCCGACGACGTCGACCCGGAGCCGGTGCTCGTCAGTGACGTCGCCACCGCCGGCGGCCTGCCGGACTATCTCGCAGCCGCCGCGCGCGCAGAGGGGATCGCCGCCAAGGCGTTCGTGCCGCTCGTCCACGGCGGCCGGCTGCTCGGCAGGTTCGTGCTCTACCACGACGAGCCGCACGATTGGAGCGAGCGCGAGGTGCTGCTCTGCCGCAGGATCGCGAACCACCTCGCCTCCGCGACGGTGCGCACGACGGCGCTGGAGGCGTTGCAGACCTCGAGCGAGCAGCTCACGACGATCATGCGGACCGTCGACGAGGGGATCGTCGCGCAGTCACGCACCGGAGCCCTGGTCTACGCCAATGAGGCCGCCGCGCGCCTGATCGGCTTCGACAGCGCCGCCGAGCTGCTCGCCGCGGACCGGGACGCCGTGCTCGGCCGCTTCGAGATTCTGGACGAGCAGGGCGAGCCGCTGCCGGCCGGCGAGCTGCCGGGCCGACGGGCGCTACGGGGCGAGGCGAGCGAGCGCATCGTCCGCTACCGCGACCGGCAGGACGGCACGGAGCGCTGGGCGGTCGTCCGCGCCAACCCGGTGCCCGACGCCGAGGGCGGAGTCGCGCTCTCGATCAGCGTCTTCTACGACATCACGGCCGCCCGGCTCGCGGATGCCGAGCGCCGGCGGATCGAGGAGCGGACGCGCTTCCTCGCGCGCGCGAGCGAGCTGCTGAGCGAGTCGCTCGACTACGAGCAGACGCTCGGTTCCATCGCGCAGATGGCGGTGCCGTCGCTGGCGGGCTACCTCGTCGTCGACCTGCTCGACGAGGACGGATCGACCCGCTGCGTCGCGGCGGCGCACGTCGACCCGGAGAAGACCGAGCTTGTGCGGTCGCTCCGGCTCGCGTATCCGCCGATACGCGAGACGCACCCGGTGCAGCAGGCCCTGCGGACGGGCGAGCCGCAGTTCCTCCCCGACCTCCAGGCGCGCGTGGCCGAGATGGCGCAGGACGTGGAGCACGCCGCGGCGATCCAGCAGATCCAGAACACGTCGGGCATCGTCGTGCCGCTCGTCGTGCGAGGGAACACGCTCGGCACCATCAGCCTCGGCACGGTGCCCCCACAACCGCGGTTCGACGAGAGGGACGTCGACCTCGCGGTCGAGCTCGCGCGACGTGCCTCGGTGGCGCTCGAGAACGCGCGACTCTACCGCGAGGCGCAGGCCCGGGCGCACGCCGCGGAGGCGCTGGAGTTCGTCGACGACGGCGTGTTCCTGATCGACCGCGACGAGATCGTCCGGCTCTGGAACCCCGCGGCGGCGAAGACGTTCCGGGTGCGGCCGACGAAAGCGATCGGGCGGCCGCTGAGAGATCTCGTCCGGGACTGGGACTCGCTGCGCGAGCGGATCGAGGTCGCGCCGGAGCCGACCGCGGGCGCCGGACGGATGCAGACGCTGCCCGTCGACGTGCACGGAGACGAGCGCTGGCTCTCGATCTCGGGCGTCCTCTTTGCCGCAGGCACCGTGTACGCGTTCCGCGACGTGACGGAGGAACGGGCGGTCGACGAGCTCAAGAGCGACTTCGTCTCGACGGTCTCCCACGAGCTCCGCACACCGCTCGCGGCCATCTACGGCGCTGCGCTGACGCTCCAGCGGAACGACGTCCACCTGGAGGAGTCGCAGCGGACCGGCCTGCTCGACGTGATCGCCGGCGAGGCCGACAGGCTCGCGCGCATCGTCAACGCCATCCTCTGGGCGAGCCGCCTCGACTCCGACCAGATGGGCGTCGAGATCGAGAGCTGCGACGCCGCGAAGCTCTCGCGCAACGTCGTCAATGCCGTACGGGCGCACGCACCGGGCCACGTAAGGCTCACCGTCGACACGGCCGACGAGCTTCCGCCCGTCGCGACCGACCCGGACAAGCTGCGCCAGGTGCTCATGAATCTCGTCGACAACGCCGTCAAGTACTCACCGGACGGCGGCGAGGTGCGCGTCGCGCTGTCCCAGGTCGGCAACCGCATCCGCTTCCGGATCGAGGACGAGGGGCTCGGCATCCCGGCGGCCGAGCAGAGCCGGATCTTCGAGAAGTTCTTCCGGCTCGACCCGAACCTGACGCGCGGGGTCGGCGGGACGGGGCTGGGTCTCTACATCTGCCGCGAGCTCGTGCAACGCATGCACGGGCGAATCTGGGTCGCCTCCGACGGCCGGCGCGGCTCGACGTTCTTCGTCGAGCTGCCAATGTCTGGCCCGTAGCCCGAACCGCATCGAACCGCAAGACCAAGGGCCAGACCCCAGGTTTCGTCGTCCCTGAGACGTCGACGTCCCAGGGGCACGAAGAACCAGGGGTCTGGCCCGCGCGACGCCCCTGCTTCGGCGCCGTACAGGCGGGGCCAGACCCCGCTTGCTTAGTACGTAGGCCCGGGAGGGCCGTCGTCCACGTAGGTCTGCCGGCGCGAGAAATAGCCGGGGCCGGCCCACGAGGACCAGAAGATCATCGAGAGCACGACGCCGATGATGCCCACGATCAGCAGGATCCAGCCGATCGTGTGGATGTCCACGCCCGAGACGTTGTCCGTCACCGCGAAGGCGAGGACAGCGCCGGCGGCCGCGAGGAAGATCCCGACTCCGAGACCCATAGCTTCTCCTTCCGTCGTCTTCTCGTTCTGGAGGTCATCCGGGTAACGGAGCACGGCCGTTTCCGGGTGCGGGTTCGGCGGCTCCCGCGAATCGTTTCGACTAGGCTCAGCCGCGGATGCGTAGGGGTTCCATCGCGTCGCTGGTCGGGATCGGCGTGGTCGCGGGCGGCATCGCCGCCGCCGTCGCCGTCCTCCTGCCGTGGCTGCCGACTCCGGCCTCGCGCGAGGCCGGCCGGATCGACTTCGTCTTCTGGTTCGTGGTCGTGATCTGCATCGTGATCTTCGCCGTCGTGGTGGCGGCGCTGCTCTATTCGGTGATCCACTTCCGCGCGGGACCCGACGACGACTCGGACGGGCCGCCGATCCACGGCCACACCGGCCTGGAGATCACGTGGACGCTGATACCGACGGTGCTCGTGACGGCGATCGGAATCGTGAGCGCGATCGTGCTCGCGCGCGACGACGCGCTCGGGAAGAACGCGCTCCGCGTGGACGTGACGGCGCAGCAGTTCGCCTGGAGCTTCAGCTATCCAGCCGCGAAGGGCCTGACGAGCGCGACGTTGCGCCTGCCGAAGGGACGCTCGGTGCTGCTGCGCTTCACCTCCAAGGACGTGATCCACTCCTTCTGGGTGCCGGAGTTCGGGCAGAAGGAGGACACGGTGCCGGGTCTCCACCCGACGCTGCACATCACGCCCGACCGGCTGGGGAGGTTCCCGGTCGTCTGCACCGAGCTGTGCGGACTCGGGCACGCGCTGATGCGCGCCCAGGCGATCGTGATGCGGCCGGCCGCCTTCAACAAGTGGCTGCACGGGCAGTCGAAGGCGGTCTCGTCCCCCAACCCGGCCGTCGCCGGAGGCGCCGTCTTCAAGAACAACGGCTGCGGCGCGTGCCACACGCTCACCGCGGCCGGCGCGTCCGCGAACGTCGGGCCCGATCTCGACAAGCTGCCGCAGTACGCACAGCGGGCAGGCCAGCCGCTCGACGCCTTCGTGCGCCAGTCGGTCGTGGACCCGAACGCCTACGTCGAACCCCACTATCCGAAGAACGTGATGCCGCAGACCTTCGGCAAGTCGCTGTCGAAGCAGGAGCTCGACGCGCTCGTCCAGTACCTGGTCGACTCGAGCAAGAAGGGGTGAATCCGAGGACGTGACCGCAGTCACCGCCGACCACGACGTCCACGCCCCCGCACCGCCGCGCCGCGGCAGCGCCCGCCGGCTGCTCCTCGGCGCCGGCTGGATCCGTGCGGCCTGGATGGCCTGCCTCTTCGGCGGCTTCGGCTTCGGCCTCGTCTGCGTCTTCCGCTGGTGGGGCGGCTGGCAGCCGCTGCTCGACTGGCAGCCGCTCGTCCTCGTCTCGCTGCTCGTCGCGACCCCGATCGGCTTCCTCGCCGGCATCGGGACGTTCGACTACTGGGTCTACTACGCCCTCGGCCACCCGACACGGCCGGAGGACCACTCCGGCCACGGCGCACTCACCTGGCGCGACTACTTCCGCGTCAACACCGACCACAAGGTGATCGGCGTCCAGTACCTGGTGACGACCGTCTTCTTCTTCCTCGCCGGCGGGCTGCTCGCGATGCTCGTCCGGGCGGAGCTCGCGCGGCCCGGCACGCAGTTCTTCGACACCCAGACGTACAACGGGCTCTTCTCGGTCCACGCGTCGCTGATGATCTTCCTCTTCGTGATCCCGGCCTTCGCCGGGCTCGCGAACTTCGTCGTGCCGCTGATGCTCGGCGCGCCGGACATGGCCTTCCCGCGGCTCAACGCGCTCTCGTTCTGGCTGCTGCCGATCGCCGGGATCATGATGCTCTCCTCGTTCGTCGTCCCCGGCGGCGCCTTCGCGTGCGGCTGGACCGGCTACGTCCCGCTCTGCTCGACGCACCAGCCGCTGGGCGCGATCTTCTTCAACCAGGGCGTCCAGTGGGCCGGCGCGTCGTCGATCATGACCGCGCTCAACTTCCTGGTCACGATCATCACCATGCGCGCGCCGGGGATGACGTTCTGGCGCATGCCGCTCCTCGTCTGGGCGAACTTCACGACGTCACTGCTCGTGGTGATCGCGACGCCGTTCATCGCCGGCTCGCAGTTCTTCTCGATGTTCGACCACGTGATGCACACGTCGTTCTTCGACGCGGGCCACGGCGGCTACCCGCTCGGCTACCAGCACATCTTCTGGTTCTACTCGCACCCGGCCGTCTACATCATGATGCTGCCCGGCTTCGGGATCATGAGCGAGGTCATATCCGTCTTCAGCCGGAAGCCGATCTTCGGCTACCGGCTGATGGCGCTCTCGCTGATGGCGATCGTCGTGCTCGGCTTCTCGGTGTGGGCGCACCACATGTTCGTCAGCGGCATGGCGCCGTGGCTGCGCGTGCCGATGATGATCACGACCCTCCTGATCGCCGTGCCGACGGGCATCAAGATCTTCAGCTGGCTCGCGACGATGTGGGAGGGGAAGCTGCACTTCAACACGCCCTTCCTGTTCGCGCTCGGGTTCCTGTCGATGTTCGTGATCGGCGGCCTCTCGGGCGTGATGCTCGGCGCCGTGCCGATCGACATCCACGTGAGCGACACGCAATTCATCGTCGCGCACATCCACTACGTGCTGTTCGGCGGCTCCGTGTTCACGATCTTCGCCGGCATGTACTACTGGTTCCCGAAGATGACCGGCCGCATGTACGACGAGCGGCTGGGCAAGCTGCACTTCTGGCTGACCTTCGTCGGCTTCAACCTGACGTTCTTCCCGATGCACATAATCGGGGTCGAGGGAATGCCGCGCCGCGTGGCCGACTACGCGCCGCGGTTCGCCAACTGGAACATGTTCATCTCGCTCGCCTCGTTCGGCCTCGGCGCGTCGGTGCTCGTGTTCCTCTACAACATGATCACGAGCTGGCGGCGCGGGCCGGTCGCGGGCCCGAACCCGTGGCGCGCGCTGACACTCGAATGGCAGGTCAGCTCGCCGCCGCCCATCTTCAACTTCGACGAGATCCCGCAGGTCGTCGGCTCGCCGTACGAATACGGCGTGCCGGGAGCCCAGCACGCGATCCTCGCGCCTGCCCGCGCGACCGAGGTCGAGGAGGGGGTCCACGCATGAGCGACGAACCCGCCGAGCGTCATATCGTCGTGGTCGCGAACGAGACGGTCGTCTCGCGGGCCCTCGTCGAGCTGATCGAGGACAAGGCGCGGCAGGGCCCGGTTCGGGTCACGGTCGTCGCGCCGGTGAACCAGCCGCGCCAGGGCTACGTCGTCTACTACGACACGCGCCGGGCCGCGGCCCGCCGCCGCCTCGACAAGACCCTCGACCTGCTGCGCGATGCGGGCGTGCCGGCCGAGGGCGTGGTCGTCGAGGCCGATCCCGTCACCGCGCTGCGCGACGCGATCGCCCGGCTCGAGCCCGACGAGGTGATCGTCTCGACGCACCCGCAGCGGCAGTCCGGATGGCTGCGGCGCGACGCGGTCGCCCAGATGCGGCGCGTGGCAGGAGCGCTGCCGTTCGAGCACGTCGTCGTCGACCTCGCCGCGGAACGGGGAGAGTCGAACGTGCTCGTCGTCGCCAACCGGACCGTGCTCGGCGAGCCGCTCCTGGCGAAGATCCGCGAGCGGGCGGCGCAGGGGCCGACGAGCTTCCTGATCATCTCCCCGCAGGGGGGCGCCGAGGGCTCCTACGAGGAGGCCGAGCGCCGGCTGCTGCGGGCCGTGACGGTGCTGCGCGGCGAGGGCCTGGACGTGCACGGCCAGATCGCGCATCCCGATCCGTACGCCGCGGTGATGCAGGCGATCGAGGACGAGCGCGTGGACGAGCTGATCGTCTCGACGTTCCCCGGCGCACGCTCGGGCTGGCTGCGCCGCGACCTCGTCGGCAGGCTGCGGAGCGACACGAAGCTGCCCGTCGAGCACGTGGAGGTCGAGGCCCCGGAGGAGGTGACGGCCTGATGGCGGCTCACGCCCACTCCGAGCACCTCGAGCATCACGGCCCGCCGGCGCCCCACTTCAGCTCGCGCGTCACGCCGGGCGTGCTCGGGATGTTCCTCTTCATCGCGTCGGAGATCATGCTCTTCGGCTCGTTCTTCAGCGCGTATTTCTTCGTGCGCGTCGTGAACGGAACTGCCTGGCCGACGCCCCCGTTCGAGCTGCCGGTCTTCGTCGCGTTCGTCAACACGTGCATCCTCGTCACGTCGAGCTTCACCATGCACTGGTCGCTCCAGTCGATCAAGCGCGGCAACGTCTGGGGGCTGCGCGCCGGACTGCTGCTCACCTTCCTGATGGGCCTCACGTTCCTCGTCACGCAGGGCCGCGAGTACTCGCGCGTCGGGTTTGCACCGAAGGACGGCGCGTTCGCGACGATCTTCTACTGCCTCACCGGCCTGCACGGCGCGCACGTGTTCGTCGGGCTCTCGATCCTGCTGTTCATGACGATCCGCGCGTTCCGGGGGCACTTCTCGCCGGACCACCACCACGGCGTCGAGATCGGCGGGATCTACTGGCACTTCGTCGACGTCATGTGGATCGTCGTCTACATGACCGTCTACATCCTCTGATGCGAAACCCGCTGCGCAGCGAGGCCGAGGCGTTCCGCTTCCTCGTGGTCGTGATCGTCGGAGCGCTCGTCATCGTCGGCGCCGCGTACATCAACACCTGGGTCGGCGTGGCCGCGGCCGCGGTCGTGGTCGGCGGCGTGGCGTGGTGGCTGCTGCGGGCGCCGTCGGGTGAGCCCCCGGCGCCGCGGCTCGCCTCGGCCACGCCCGAGGGGATGCACCGGATCCTCGTCGTCGCGAACGAGACCGTCGGCGGGCGGAGGCTGCGCGAGGAGGTGATGCGGCGGGCGCAGGAGCGCGGACAGACCGAGATCCTCGTCGTCGCGCCGGCGCTCAACTCGCCCGTCCGCCACTGGGTCTCGGACGAGGACACGGCGCGCGCCGCAGCCGCCGAGCGTGTCCGGACCTCGGTCGCGCAGCTCGCGGAGACCGGGCTCGTCGTGCGCGGAGACGTCGGTGCCCCGGAGCCGTTGCAGGCGATCGAGGACGCGCTCCGCACGTTCGGAGCGGACGAGATCGTGATCTCGACCCATCCGGAAG
>WNGE01002218.1_pt1 | contig 23978 bp, 27 predicted proteins | sample 5400651 | NCBI WGS metagenome assembly WNGE01 (sample SAMN13153370, study PRJNA577476) | soil metagenome | isolation source: 60 cm soil or saprolite under grassland replicate 2 | place: USA:California | collected 2016-06-15
CTCGCCATTGGGCAGGCGCAGTATTCGGCTATGCTTTATCCGCAGGGGACGTTCGTGGACGATGTGATCGTTCACCGGCTCGGCGAAGACGATTACCTTCTCGTGATCAACGCGGGCACGCGCGAGAAAGACTTCGCCTGGGTGCGTGACAACACGCGCCAGTTCGACTGCAAGGTCGAGCACCTCTCCGACGACTTCACCCAGATCGCAATCCAGGGACCGAAGGCCGTGAATGTGCTGCAGAAGTTGACGGACGCCGATCTGAGCGGAGTGAAGTTTTATTGGATCACGCGCGGGACGCTGTGCGGGCTGAAGAATATTCTGATTGGACGCACCGGTTACACCGCCGAAGACGGATTCGAAATCTACATTCCCTCCGACGAAGCGACCAGTGCCCGGGTGTGGAACGAAATCCTGGCAGCGGGGAAAGAGTTTAGCGTCGTCCCCTGCGGCTTGGGCGCCCGCAACACCCTGCGGCTGGAGGGCAAGCTGTCGCTTTACGGGCACGAGATTTCCGATACGATCAATGTCTGGGAAGCAGGGCTAGAGCGCTTTTGCAAAATGGAGAAGTCCGAGTTCATCGGGCGCGGGGCGTTGGAGAAGGCGCACGCCGCCGACCTGGAAAACACGCTGATCGGTCTGGAGATGATTGGCCGTGGTATTGCCCGCGACGGATACAAGATTCTCGATTCAAGCGGCCGCGAGATCGGTTACGTCACTAGCGGTTCGCCAGCGCCATTTCTGAAGAAAAATATTGCGCTCGCCTACGTTCCGCCCCAGCATGCGGCGATCGGGAACACGCTGCTGGTGGAAATTCGCGGGCAGGGCGTGAAGGCGCAGGTAGTCCCGACGCCGTTCTACAAGCGTCCGAAGAAGTAGCAAAGTAGCGCCGGCATCTTGCCGGCTGTCCCGAGGGCGCTACCAAGTTCGAAGCTAGGAGCCAGAAGCGCGATGCCTTACCCAACCGACCGCAGATACACAAAAGAACACGAGTGGATCACAGCCGACGGCACGGTCGGCATCACCAACTATGCGCAAGAGTCGCTCGGCGACATCGTCTTCGTTGATCTTCCCAAGGTGGGCACCGAAATTACCGGGGGCAAAGCCTTCGGTACGGTCGAGTCGGTGAAGGCGGTTTCCGATATCTACGCGCCAGCTTCTGGCACCGTTACCGCCGTGAACGGAGAGCTGGCCACCGCCCCCGAAAAAGTCAACCAAGACGCGCACGGCGCCTGGATGTTGAAGATCACGGTAAAGGATCCGGCCGAGATGAACGCGCTGCTTTCCTCAGCCGACTACGAAAAATTCGTGAGCGAAGAGGCGGGACATTGAAGAGCATTGCAGAAGTTAGAACTCAGATTGCAGAAGTAAGGATTGTTTCCGCCTGCGCCGCCTACATGCCACTAAGGTTCTCATGAGATATCTGCCCAAGTCTCCCGCTGATCGAGAAGCCATGCTCCAGGCGATCGGGGTCCGCTCCGTCGACGATCTGTTTGCGCCCATTCCCGCTGAGTTCCGGCTTCAGCGCGACCTCGACATCCCTCGCCAGATGGCTGAGTCCGAAATCGTGGACTGGTTCAAGCTGTCCGCCAAGGAAAATGGCGAAGGCTACACCAGCTTTCTCGGCGCCGGAGCCTACTTCCACTATCGTCCGGTAATCATCGACGCGCTCGTGCAGCGCGGCGAGTTTCTGACATCCTACACGCCCTACCAGCCGGAGTTCGCGCAGGGCACCCTGCAGGCTATCTTTGAGTTTCAAACCATGGTCGCCGAACTCACCGGCATGGAACTCGCGAATGCTTCCATGTACGACGGCTCCACGGGCGCGGCCGAGGCGGTGATGATGGCCGTTCGCATCACGGGAAAAAACGGGGCGGTCGTCGCACGCAGTCTACATCCGGAATATCGCGAAGTGCTGGAGACGTACGCGACCCATCAGGCCATCCCGCTGAAGACGGTTGCGTTTGCGGAATCGGGGCGCGTGGATCTCAAAGAATTACAGCGGGCGGTCGGTGACGATACGGCTTGCATACTGATTCAATCTCCAAACTTCTTTGGCTCGCTTGAAGATGTGGAAGCCATCGCCGAGATTGCGCACCAGCACGGAGCGCTGCTGATTGTTTCGATCGCGGAAGCCGTCTCGCTGGGAATTGTGGAGCCGCCGCGGGCCGCGGACATCGTTGCCATGGAAGCGCAGTCGTTCGGCGTGCCCCTCGGATTCGGCGGGCCGTACTGCGGCGTGCTGGCCACGAAAGAGAGGTTTGTCCGGCAAATGCCGGGCCGTCTTTCCGGTCAGACCGTCGATAAGAAGGGCAAGCGCGGGTTTGTGCTCACCCTGGCTACCCGAGAACAGCACATCCGGCGCGAGAAGGCGACTTCGAATATCTGCACCAACCAGGCCCTGGTCGCGCTCATGGTGAACATTTTCATGACGGTGTACGGCAAGGTCGGGCTGAAGGAACTGGCCAAGCAGAACCTGGCAAAAACTGCGTACGCCGCTCACCAGTTCGGCAAACATGCCAAAGTGTTGTTCTCGGGCGCGCCGCGCTTCAACGAGTTCGTGGTTCAGGCCAGCGAGGATCCGTACGCCATCACCTCCCGCCTGCTCGGGCACAAAATTGTCGGTGGGCTGCCGCTGAAAAAGTTTTATCCCGAACTCGGCAACGCGGCCTTGTGGTGCTGCACCGAGCTGACCACGCGTTCCATGATCGACACTGCGGTGGGCCTCGTGGCGGAGAGTGAGCGTTCGGTGAGAAGTATGAAGGAAGTCGAGCAGGAGGTGGCGCGATGACCCACATGACCCGCAAAGCCACCCGCCACATCAGCCAGAATGAAGGGTTGATTTTCGAGAAGTCGTCGCCGGGAAAAGCTGCCTGGAAGCTCCCGCCGCTCGATGTCCCAGAGGTTGATACCGCGAAGCTGCTGGGCAAGCAGGAGCGCAAAGATCTGGGGAACATGCCCGAAGTGAGCGAGATCGAGATCATCCGCCACTTCACGCGGCTCTCGACCTGGAACTACGCGATCGATCTCGGCATGTATCCGCTGGGCTCCTGCACGATGAAGTACAACCCGCGCGTGAACGAGTTTGTCTCGCGCATCGAAGGCCTCGCCAATGGGCACCCTTACCAGCCAGAGAAAATTTCGCAGGGCGCACTGCGCATCATCAAGACGCTGAGCGACTGCCTGATCGAAATCACCGGGATGGACGCGATCACCCTGCAACCTGCGGCCGGCGCGCACGGCGAGCTCACCGGACTGCTGCTGGTCCGCGCCTATCACGATTCAAAGGGGAATGCGCGCAAGAAAATTCTGATCCCCGATTCCGCCCACGGTACCAATCCCGCCACCGCCGCTACGGCCGGCTACGCGGTCGAAAACCTGAAATCGAACGATCGTGGAATGGTCGACGTCGCCGCGCTGGCCGCGCAGATGAACGAAGACGTCGCCGCGCTCATGGTCACCAACCCCAACACGCTCGGAGTCTTCGAGCAGGAGATCCACAAGATCGCCGAGCTCATGCACGCCAAGGGCGGCCTGCTCTACATGGACGGCGCCAACATGAACGCGCTGGTGGGGAAGGCGCGGCCCGGCGACTTCGGCGTGGATGTGATGCACCTCAATCTGCACAAGACTTTTTCGACGCCGCACGGTGGCGGCGGCCCGGGATCGGGGCCCGTGGCTGTGAAGAAAATGCTTGAGCCCTTCCTGCCCAAGCCGGTGGTGATTACAAAAGCTGACGGCACGCTCGGCTTCGAATACCACCGTCCGCAGTCGGTGGGCCGCGTGCGCGCCTTCTACGGCAATTTCGGAATGTTCATTCGCGCGCTGGCCTACATCTTCGCCAACGGCCCCGACGGTCTGCGCCAGACCACGGAAGACGCCGTACTCAATGCGAACTACATCCGCCAAGGCCTTAAAGGAGTTTACGATCTGCCCTACTCGACGCCCTCGATGCACGAGGTGGTCTTCAGCGACAAGGTGCAGTCGAACAAAGGCGTGAAGACGATGGACCTCGCCAAACGCCTGATCGATTACGGATTCCATCCCTACACCACGGCCTTTCCGCTGATCGTCCACGGTGCGCTGATGATCGAGCCCACCGAGAGCGAGCCGAAGGAGGAACTGGATCTGTTCATCGAGGCCATGAAGTCGATCGCCGAAGAGGTCGAAGAAGATCCGCAGTTTGTGCTCGAAGCTCCCCACAACAGCCGGATTTCGCGGCTGGATGAGACGCAGGCGGCGCGGAAACCGGTGCTGCGCTGGAAGCCTTAGTGAGCCTCTAACAAAGTGGGGCGCGGACACTCTTGTCCGCGAAGTCTTCGCTTCCCCTGCACGCACGCGGAGAGGAGTGTCCGCGCCCCACGAACCTTCGAGGAACACGGGTTCCAGATTGGGAAACTTGCCTGCTCTGAACATGCTACTTCAGTAATCTTCCCCGGGATTTCCTGGTCACATACACTACTTCTGAACAGCCTCATTCCATGTCTATTCAAGTCATAGTACCGCAGCAGGGCTACGCCACTTCACGGCGCTGGCCACGATACAAGGTGGATGTCCCAGTCCGCGTGATCACGCAGGATCCAACCAAAGTGACCATCGTGCAAGGCCGTGGTGCGGAACTGAACAATGGCGGTATGGCCATTTTTGCCGGCACGGAACTGTCGATCGGCGGCCAAGTGCTGGTCGAATTTACGCCGCCCTACTCTGGACAGCCCATCCGGGTCCGCTGCTTTGTGCGGAACCGCTCGGGCTACAATTACGGACTCGAGTTCATCACGGAAAGCGATGATGACTACGAGAGCGTAAATAAGATCGAGACCATTCTCCGGAGCATGGGTTCTCCAGTGCAGTGAACCTTAGCGCGGTTTCAGAATTGCTGTGGCCGCCAGCTTCTTTGACCTCAGTGGCTAAAGCCGGACGTTTCTTAACATTTGATCGCAGGGCTGAAGCCCAGCGCCACCCAAAATCCGGCTAGGGTAAGAGTGAATCCGCTCTAGTTGCCGACACGCCGTGGGTGGCGAGGCGGCGCGTCCGAGGGAACTAACTCCTTTCACGCTCAAGAAACAAAAAGCCCCCGGGGGCATCCGGCCCCCGGGGGCTGATTGGTGGACGTGCGTATGAGGTTACGCTTGCGCGGCCGCGCTCTTCACCGTCCACCGTAGCCGCGGCGGGATCTTGTTGCCGTTCTTCGGCAGTATGTCGAGATAGATCACCGCGCAGCGGAACACCAGCACGGCGAGCGTCAGCACCATCAGTGTGGCGGCGAATTCCGTCCATTTTGGCACGTAGTAAACCCCTGAACTGGCCTGCAGCCCGGTGATGGAGACATTCAGCCGGTTTGCCATAAAGCCTCCGACCACCGTGGCGCAGGTCCAGTAAAGGTTCTGTGGGTTGTTCCGCACCTTGGGCATGTTCAGCAGCACCAGCGGCACGATCACGAACAGCGCGATCTCCAGCCAAAAGGAAAGTGTTTCTTCGCGCCACATCCAGAGGTAGGGCAGCGCTCCGTTCTTCGCAAGATCGACTGCCCGGAAGATTCCGTACAGCGCCAGCAGCGGCGCGATCACCCGCCCCACCTCATTCAGCACACCCGGATCCAGCTTCACGTTCAGCGATCGCACCAGTGCACGCGTATGCCAAACTCTGAGAGGAAACGCGACGACGCCAAATCAACGCTTTGAAAGCAATTTCAACGACTTACGAATCCAAGCGATTCGCTCACCCAAGCATTTTGCTAATGCGTTCTGCGGTGTGGCGCGGTCACTCCTGTCCGCAAAGTAGTGTGGCGCGGACACTCCTGTCCGCGAAAAGCCGCGTGCTAGACTGACGCCAGCCCAGCCATGAGCACGATGCCCGAAGAGCCCGTCAGCCCAGAAGCCGCCCGCCAACTGGCCGAAGACCACTACTACGCCGCCCTCGACCGAGTCGCCGAAGGCAACCACGCCCAGGCCGTCGAGGAGTACCACAAGTCCCTAGCCGCCGATCCCGACTTCACCGACGCCCTCCACGGCCTAAGCCGGGCCTTGCAGGACTTGAACCGCCTCGACGAAGCCATCGAAATCTCAAAGCGAATTTCCGACCTCGATCCCGACGACGTCCTCGCCCACACCAGCCTCTCCATCCTCTATCAGAAAAAAGGCATGGTCCCCGAAGCCGAAGCCGAAGCCAACAAGGCGAGGGTTCTGGGATGGAAGCAGCAGTTGAAGAGAAATGATGGCTAGTGGACTGTCGCAGTGAATTCGTTAGTGAGTAGACGGCGGGACGGGTTGGAGTATTTCCACTGAATCGGGCATGGGCCGAGTAGGCATTGATGTAGCGGCGAAGTTTGCGGGCCAAGTCGGGCACCGAAGTGAAGATGCCGCGAGCGATGACTCCCTTCGTTCTACACGAGCGGACGCAGGGGAAAGTTACGGGCCGGGACCAACTTCATTTTGTCAAAGGAAGTCTCTTCCAAATCACGGCCTTCAAAATAGTCCATTTCGTACTTGCTGTATTTGAGGATTCCGGGTTCGGGTTCGGTGGGGTAAGCCTCGAAAAGAAGGCCGCCGTAGGTATGGTCCCTTTCGATTGGCAACTGTGCTGTACGATGTTCTTTTCCGTCCGTTCCCATGTCCGTTCTTGCTTGAAAGATTTTTCTCGTTTGCTGGACTCTCGACCAGAAAGACAGGTATACCTCCATGCGCTCCTTCAGAATGTCCTTCGCCACAGGGTATCACGAGAGGTTAGAACACTCTCTTACCAGACTCTTTTTTGTCAGAATAACGCTTCCATTTGTACGTCCACACCTCAACTCCGCACGTGTCCAGATTCGTGTACCTTGTATAGAAGCGGATTTCAGCATCCTTGCGATGCCATGATACAACACTCTCGTAGAACTCGATGCCGAATCCGTTTCTGTATTTCACGCGAGATACATCTGATGGCGGTCCAAACTTCTTGCGGAGTTCAGAAGAAACCTCGTTTTGGTAGCCAGTATTGTATAGGCCAGAAATGAACCCACTTTTCCATCGAGTTCCTTGTATTCAACCGTCCCCACATCACCGGGAAAGAAGACTTCGCCGCTGGAGGTTCCCGCGCTGGAATCGTCATTGTAGTGAGATTTGACGCACGGCTTGTCTTCCGAAGTGTCGCAGTCAGGGAGTTTCGCGTTCACTGGCTTTCCGATTGTGACATCAAATATTGAGGTTTGGGCAGAACAGCTTGCTGCCAACAATAAAACCGCAATCCTGACGAGGTTCATGGGCAACTCTCCTGTGTGCGCGACGATGAAGCCAAGTTAAAATCGTGTTTTCAGCTTGACATGGTTACGCGCTACCGAGCAGTGACCGAAATCACAACTTCTGCGTTTCTGTTCTCTTCGGCGATTCTGTCAGCGGGTGCCCCACTTTTCGCGGTTTTCGAAAAGTGGGTACCTGGTGGGTGGCCCACGTCTTCGGCGGGAAGTATGAGGCAGCTTTCCTTCGAGCATGACCCAACCCAGACTGGGGGCGCCCCACTCATCGCGCCTTTGCGATGAGTGGGAGGGCCCTTGACATCGTTGACGCGTCGGCTAGGATGAAAACAAGAACATGCTTCCAGCGCGGAGGGACTGAGCAATGAACATCGAAATCCACGATGCGGCTCTCCAAGCTCGCATCCAAAGGCAGCTCCAAGCCACCGGCGCCACCAGCGTTGAGGAGGTGTTGCTTCGTTTGCTGGAGACGCAAGAGGAACAGGACCGCTGGCTTGCCGAGAACCGGGAAGCGATCAACGCGAAGATCAGACGCGGCATCGAGCAACTGAACCGCGGCGAGGGAATCCCGGAGGACCAACTGGACGCCCACTTGGCGAAATTGAAGGCCGAGCCTGAATGATCGTGCGCTACGTTCTTGCGCCGGGAGCCGCCCTCGATCTTGCCCAAATCTGGCGTTATATCAAGAAACAGAGCAGCGTCGCGGTGGCAGATCATGTTGAATCCGTTATCCGGGACAAGATCACCTTCCTCGCGCAAGTCCCTGGTGCTGGCCACCGGCGCAACGATCTGACTGACCAGAATGTTAAGTTCTTCCCCGTTTACTCGTACCTGATCGTGTACCGACCCGACACAAAGCCGCTTCAAATCGTTTCCATCCTCCACGGTCGCCGCGACGTAGAAGAAATCCTCAAAGGTCGCTTGTGAGGCGCAGACGAGTTCGCATATCCTAGAACTGGGATGGAATGGCAAACACACGAATGGCAAACACACGAAGTAGCGAATCCGTAGCGCGCAGTTCCGGAAACGTATTCGCCGACCTCGGACTGCGCGATGCGAGCGAAAAGCAAACCAAAGTGCGTCTCGCGGTTGCGATCCAGCAGATCATTCAGGCGCGGCGCCTGTCGCAAACCGCATCCGCACGGCCGTTAGGCATCAACCAGCCGAAGATTTCTGCTCTGGTCAACTACCATCTGGACGGTTTCTCCGTCGAACGCCTGATGCATTTTCTCAATGCTCTGGATCGCGATGTAGAAATCGTGATTCGCAAGAAACCCCGGTCGCGCAAGACTGCCCGGATCGTGGTGACGGAAGCTCAGTTGTCCAGCGCGGTGTAGCTTGAGCCGGCTCCCCAAGGCAGGGATGCCACCAAAAACCGCATTCACACGTTTGTAACAATTGCGAATTTATTTTTTCTCGACTGCGAAGCCGTAACCCTCCGCAAGCCAACCACTTGCAGACACCGATATTAGCTTTAAGTAATAGTAAAATGTTCCACGTGGAACACATCGCGATTTTCTAATTCTCGTTACAATGAGGCTGGAGTTTTCCTATGCGAGAAGTCTTCCTGGTTTCATCCGTGCGCACCCCGCTGGGACGCGCGTATAAAGGCACGCTGCGCGCCACGCGTCCCGATGAGTTGGCTGCCATTGCGATCAAAGGCGCGCTCGCGCACGTGCCGCAGCTCGATCCGAAGGAAATTGAAGACGTCATCCTCGGCTGTGCCATGCCTGAGGCGGAGCAGGGAATGAATGTGGCGCGCATCGCATCTCTGCGCGCGGGGCTGCCGGTCGAGGTATCGGCCGTAACCATCAACCGTTTTTGTTCGTCGGGCCTGCAGGCGATTGCCATGGCCGCCGAGCGCATCATGACCGGCGGCGCTGAAGTGATGGTCGCAGGCGGTACCGAATCGATGTCCATGATCCCCATGGGCGGCAACAAAATTTCGCCCAACCCGTGGCTGGTCGATCACTATCCCGATGCGTACCTCTCGATGGGCCTGACCGCCGAGCGGCTCGCGCATCGCCTCGGCATCACGCGCGAGGCGTGCGACGAGTTTTCGTTGCACAGCCATCAGAAGGCGCTGGCCGCGATCCATGCGGGCAAGTTTGAAGACGAGACCGTACCTGTGCACGTCAGCTTCACGACTCCCAACGGATCGAAGCCTAAGAAGCATGAGATCACTTTCAAAGTGGACGAAGGCCCGCGCGCCGACACGTCGCTCGAAGCGCTGGGCGCGCTCAGGCCGGCGTTTCATGTGAAGGGAGTCACGACGGCCGGGAACTCGTCGCAGATGTCGGACGGAGCGGCCGCGGCGGTGGTCATGTCCGCCGATCGCGCGAAGGCTCTCGGCATTACGCCGCTGGCGCGCTACGTTTCATTCGCTCCCGCCGGATACAAGCCGGAAGAGATGGGCCTCGGGCCGGCGTTTGCGATCCCCAAGGCGCTGAAGTTGGCCGGGCTGAAGCTCTCCGACATTGACGTGATCGAGTTGAACGAGGCGTTCGCCGCGCAGTCGCTGGCAGTGATCAAAGAAGCCGGACTCGATCCCGAGCGCGTGAACCCGAACGGCGGCGCGATTGCGCTTGGCCATCCGCTGGGCTGCACCGGCGCGAAGCTGACCGCTAGCGTGATCCGCGAATTGAAACGTCGCAAGGCCCGCTATGGCATGGTAACAATGTGCGTAGGCGGGGGGATGGGCGCGGCGGGAATCTTCGAGAATCTGAATTGAGATTCTCATTCGTGTACCTTCGTGTCCTTGGTGGTTTAAGCTTTTTGTCTCAACCACCAAGGACACGAAGGAAACCGACCCAAGTGAGTGTGACTGGGCTCCTATCCGAGTGCATAGGAGGAATGCGATAAGGGAGCGAGGAGCCTTATGGCGACTGCAGCCGTCCGTACTCTCACCGCTCAACAAGCCAGCCATGCGATCATCACCGCTGCAATGCGGGTGCATTCCGAACTCGGTCCCGGATTGCTGGAAAGTACTTATACAGGATGCCTGCAGCACGAACTGAGAAAGGCGGGTTACCAATCGGTCAGCCAGTTGGCACTTCCCGTTGTCTATGACGGTGTCAAACTCGATTTGGGTATCGGATCGACTTGCTTGTCGAAAACCTGGTGGTTGTGGAACTCAAGTCGGTCGATGCCATCTGCCCGGTGCATCAGGCTCAAATCCTCACCTACCTCAAACTCAGTGGCAAATCCCTCGGACTGCTTATAAACTTTAACGTTGTTCATCTGAAAGACGGCATCAAACGCTTCGTGAACGGTACGGGCTGGAAATAAGAACATTAACCACAAGGGACACGAAGGAATGCATCTTTCCGGATTTTCCTTCGTGTACCTTGGTGTCCTTGGTGGTTGAAAGGTTTTGACTCATGGCGAGCACGGCAGTTCCGAAAACCAAGATTTCTGGCGGCAGTTTTCTGCTGGAAGAGCGGCAGACTGCCGATCTCTTCACCCCGGAAGATTTTTCCGAACAGCATCAGATGATCGGGCAGACTACCGAAGAGTTTGCGGTCAACGAGATTCTTCCGAACGTGGAGAAGATCGAGCACAAGGATTTTTCCGTCAGCCGAGACCTCCTCAAGAAGGCGGGCGAGCTTGGGCTGAGTGCCGTCGAGGTTCCGGAAGCCTATGGCGGCCTGGAAATGGACAAGGTCACGTCGGCCGTCATCGCCGACCACATGGCCAAGTACGCGGGCTTTGCCACAACCTGGGGCGCGCACAGCGGGATTGGGCTGCTCCCAATCGTTTATTTCGGCACCGAACAACAAAAACAGAAATATCTGCCGAAGTTGGCGACGGGCGAGATCGTCGGAGCCTACGCGCTCTCGGAAGCTTCTTCGGGATCGGATGCGATGAATTGCCGCGCGCGGGCTGAGCTTTCGGCCGATGGCAAGCACTACATCCTGAACGGGGAGAAGATGTGGATCACGAACGCGGGCTTTGCGGACTTGTTCACGGTGTTCGCGAAGATCGGCGATAAGTTTTCCGCCTTCCTGGTGGAGAGGACCTTCCCGGGATTTTCCGTCGGCGGCGAAGAGCACAAGATGGGGATTCGGGGGTCGTCTACGTGCCCGATCATTTTGAACGACTGCATGGTGCCGGTCGAAAACCTGCTGGGCGAAATTGGCAAAGGGGCTACCATCGCGTTCAACATCCTCAACATCGGGCGCTTCAAACTGGGTGCGATGTGCGTGGGCGGCGCTCGGGTTTCGATCGAGAATGCGGTTGGGTATGCCAAGCAGCGCAAGGCATTCGGCAAGGTGATCGGCGACTTCGGCCTGGTGCGCGAAAAGATCGCGAACATGGCGACGCTGATTTATGTCGGCGAGTCGCTGGTCTATCGCACGGTCGGGCTCATGGACGAACTGCTTGCGAACGTCGACAAGGCGAGCCCGGATGCGGCCAAAGAAACTCGCAAAGCGATCGAGGAGTACGCGGTCGAGTGCTCGATTGTGAAAGTGTGGGGCTCGGAGATGATCGACTACGTCGTCGACGAGACCGTGCAGATCTATGCGGGCTACGGATTCGTCGAGGAGTATCCGGCGGAGCGGGCGTATCGCGATGCCCGCATCAATCGCATCTTCGAAGGCACGAACGAGATCAACCGGCTGATCATCACCGGATTCCTGCTGAAGCGGGCGATGAGCGGGCAGTTGCCGCTCATGGCGGCGATCAAGAATCTGATGGACGAAGTCTTGAGTGGGCCGTCGGCGGGCGAGGAGATCGAAGGGCCGCTGGCCGAAGAGCGCAAGCTGGTGGCGCAGGCCAAGAAGCTGGGTCTGTTTGCCTCCGGAGCGGCGACGCAGAAATACATGCAGGGGATTCAGGATCATCAGGAAGTTATGGGCGCCATCGCCGACATGACCATTGAGATTTACGCGATGGAGTCGGCGGTGCTGCGCGCGCAGAAGATCGCCGAGCAGAAGGGTGAAGCCGCGGCGGCGTTGCCGGTCGCGATGACACGCGTGTATCTCACGCAGGCGATGGAGAAGATCGAAGCGGCGGCCCGGAGAGTGATTGCGGCCGTTGCCGATGGCGATATGTTGCGGACGCAAGTCGCGATCCTGCGGCGACTGGCAAAGTACGAGCCGTTTAATACGATTGCGCTGCGCGAGCAGATTGCGGCGAAGACGATAGAGGCGGGAAAGTATCGGCTGGTGTAGGCTCGAAGTCTTACGTATCGCGCCCTGAAGCGGGCACTATCATCTCGAGGAGTTCTAAATGCCGATTGGCACATTCATCGCAGTGCTGCACAAGGAGGGCGATCTGTACGTCGCCGATTGCCCGGAAGTTGGCACGGTCAGCCAGGGAAAAACTGTAGAAGAAGCCATCGCCAACCTCAAGGAAGCGACTGAACTCTACATGGAAGAGTTCCCCCCGGAAGGCTCCAGTCGCCCGCTTGTCACTGTCTTCGAGGCACGCTATGCCTAGACTGCCCCGTGTATCAGGGGCAGAAGCGGTCCGCGCTCTTGAACGACTGGGCTTCACTCAGGTTCGGCAGCGCGGGAGTCACGTTGTGCTTAAGCGGGCTGGACCGGACAGAGTCACTGGTTGTGTCGTTCCTTTGCATTCGGAACTTGCAGTCGGCACACTGCGCGGAATCTTGAAGCAAGCGGGAGTTTTCCCTGAGGATTTCATAGCGAAGCTGTAGGCCGTCACCTTCTTCGTTTCTCCGGCCACTCCCGCCAGTACACACCAAAGAAGCAATTACCAAGCGGCGCAATCCACGTTAGAATTCCTCCGCAGTGGAGAAAAACCAGCTCTATTATGGCGATAACCTCGCCGTCCTGCGCGAGCACATCAGGGACGAGTCGGTCGATCTGATCTACCTTGACCCGCCCTTCAACAGCCGCCAGGACTACAACGTGCTCTTCGCCGAGCGCGACGGTACCCGCTCCGCCTCGCAGATCATGGCCTTCGAGGACACCTGGGAGTGGAACATGGACGCCGAACGCGCCTACGAGGAGATCGTCGAACGCGGTGGCCGCGTCTCCGAGGCCATGCGCGCCTTCCGCACCTTCCTTGGCCACTCCGACATGATGGCCTATCTGGCCATGATGGCCCCGCGGTTGATCGAGTTGCATCGCGTGCTGAAGGAGACGGGATCGATTTATCTGCACTGCGATCCGACGGCAAGCCACTATTTGAAAATGCTGATGGACGCGGTGTTTGGGGCGCAATTTTTCAGGAACGAAATAATCTGGGAACGGACTACTGGAAGAAAGGGTGTCAGGCAGTTCGGTCGGGTTCACGACAGTCTTCTGTTTTATTCACGCTCGGACGTTTCAATCTGGAATGCGCCTACTGTGGCGCAGGGAGAGGATAACGTACGGGGGCACGACCTAAAACGCGACAAGGCCAGCGGTGAACTCTATCGTCTTCCCGATCTCACAGGTGCCGGTCAGGGTCCCGCACGCAATTTTGGCGGGCAGGTGATTGACCCTCCGCGAGGGCGGCATTGGGGCTATGACCAAGAAGGCATCGACAGGCTCTGGGCCGAAGGGAAGATCGAATTTTCTCTACGCGGAAAGCCCAGGCTAAAAACGTACCTGAAGAACCTATCCGGGGTTGCGGTCCGGGATATCTGGATCGACATAGAGCCACTCAATTCGGCTGCCACAGAACGTTTGGGGTATCCAACCCAGAAACCCGAAGCCCTCCTTGAACGCATCATCAAAGCGAGCTCCAACGAAAACGACACGGTGCTCGATCCCTTCTGCGGATGTGGCACCGCCATCGCCGTCGCGCAACGTCTTAACCGCCGCTGGATCGGTATCGACATCACACACCTCGCCATCGGTCTCATCAAGAAGCGCCTGGACGACGCCTTCGGCGACTCGGTACGCAACACATACGAAGTCATCGGCGAGCCGGCTGATTTGTCTGGCGCTCAAAGGCTTGCCCAAGACGATCCCTATCAATTTCAATGGTGGGCGCTGAGCCTTGTGGGCGCGCGTCCGCTGGAGAAAAAGAAAGGCGCAGACCAGGGTATTGACGGCCGCCTCTACTTCCACGACGAAAACAAGAGGGACCGCCAGACCAAGCAAATCATTCTTTCCGTGAAAGCGGGCCATGTGCAGGCATCGCATGTGCGCGACTTGCTCGGCGTTATCGAGCGCGAGAAGGCCGAGATTGGTGTGCTGATCTCGATGGAGGCTCCGACCAGACCGATGATGAAAGAGGCTGCCGAAGCGAAGCTCTACCAGCCGCCAGGACTGGCCGACAAGTATCCGCGCATCCAGATTCTGAGTATTGCCGAGTTGCTGGCGGGCAAGAAGATCGAGTATCCGCGCCTGCTGGATGTGACGTTCAAGAAGGCACCGAGGGCGCGGACGGCGGCGGAAGAACAGATGCCTCTGGGGGAGATGGAAAGCGACGGACCGTTTTGAGCTTCACGATTTGGGCTTCTGCTATAACCGCTGAATTTATTTTTTGTGCCGGCCTTTCGCGGGCAGGAGTGCCCGCGCCACACTATTCAAACCAGCCGCTTCGGTAGGCCACCCACCACGAGATGTACACGATGGGAATGGTTGCAAGCAGGGCCCACCAGATTGGCAGAACGACATCGGCGAGCAGGCCGAGCACGATGAAGGAGGTCCAGAAGATCTTGCGCTCCATGCTCTGGATTGTAAAGCGAGGTGTGCAGCTGTTCTAGAGCGGTTTCAGAATTGCTGTGGCCGCAAGCATTATTGACCTCAGTGGCTAAAGCCGCACGTCTCTTAACATCTTGATCGCAGGGCTGAAGCCCAGCGCCACCCAACTTCCGGCTGCGGAGGAGTGAATCCGCTCCAGCATCGCTGCAATCAGGCTCTGGGCGCGAGTTCCTGCATTACGCTTTGGATCAGTTCCTTGGCATCGGTTAGGTTTTTTAGGATTAGCTGGATGTCCATGACGGGCTTGCCGGGCCAGCGCTGGCTTTGGCAATAGACGCCGTGCTGGCCGACGAGGGCCATGGCGTCGGTGACCAGGTCCATGGTGACGGCGAGGCGTCCGCGGGGGACGCCCATGCGGGTTTCGAAGTGCTCGAGTTCTTCGTGCTTGTCGTCGAAGACGGCCATGGAGAGATTGTAGCGGGGAAGTGGGTATAATTCAGCCGTCAGCCTTCAGCCATCAGGTAACCCACTTCTTGGCGCTGGACTGCTGGACGCTGAGCGCTGAACGCTTTCCGGAGGAAGAGATCATGAAGAAGATTGCTCTGTTCACCGCGTTGTTTTTCGCAACCGCAATTCTTGTTTCCGCGCAGATGAACATGGCGCAGGACAAGTCGAAGCGGCCTAGCCCGCCGGCCAGTGCGGAGTGCAAGTTTTCGGACAGGAAAACGATCAAGGTGGATTACTCGAGCCCGCGCGCGAAAGGGCGGAAGATTTTTGGCGCGGCGAGCGACAAGGCGCTGGTGCCCTTTGGCGAGATTTGGCGCACGGGCGCGAATGAGGCGACTACGTTTGTGACGGGCGCGAATGTCGCCGTGGGTGGCAAGGACGTGCCGGCCGGCAGCTATACGATCTTTACGGTCCCAACGGCGGATGCTTGGACGCTCGTCATCAGCAAGAAAACCGGGGAGTGGGGAACGGATTATCCGGGCGAGAAGGAGGATCTGGCGCGGGTGCCGATGAGCGTCTCGAAGACGGCGGCGGCGGTGGAGAACTTCACCATTGCCTTCGACCAGGCAGGCGGCAAGTGCACGCTGCGCATGGAGTGGGAGAATACCCTCGCCAGCGTGGAGATCGCGGAGAAATAGGACGGGCGAGGGCGCACGCTTCTGCACCACCACACTCGACAGCATACGGGCGAGGGCGCCCGTCCCTCCATTTTGATCACCTTGATTACGGACGATCCACAGATTTTTGCGCTACAATGCTCTTCGTAGACTCATAAAGAATTTCGAACGGGAGGCCCCCATGCCCGTGTACGATTACGTTTGTAACGATTGCCACAAGACCTTCGAATTGCTTCTGACCCTGCACGAGCACGAAAAATCGATCAAGTGCCCGAAGTGCGGGAGCAAGAACGTGGAACAGGAAGCCACCGCGTTCTATGCCGTGACGGGCAGGAAAAGCTGAACGGTCCTGCCATAAATTTTAGGTGTTATGAGCAGAGGGGTTTTCCTGTCTGACGTGGGCACAGCCTGCTTCTTTACACCTGTTTTCACGCGTCCGCCTGCGAGGGCAAGGTGCCCTCGCTACAGCCGGCAAGGTGTCGGCGCTACGCATGTTGTCCTCGCGACAAAGCCAGCAAGATGCCGGCGCTACCAGCGGTGTCCCGTGCCACGGCCACCGGTGACTGGGGTCACTGCGCTTGCGGGCTGGCCGAGGCATCCTGAAACTGGATGAGTTTGGAATTACTGGCAGCGGGCGCGTTCCTGGCCTCAACTCTGGCCGTGTGGTTCTGGTATACCCATAAGGCACAACGACTCAGGCGGCAGATTGAAGAGGCCACCAAGTGCGCTTCCGCAAGCGATCGGCAGCGTGACTCCATTCAGGACGAGTTGTTCCGGCGGCTCTATGAGCAGCGCGAACTGGACCGGGAGAAGATGCAGTTCCAGGCGCAGCTCTCGGAGTACGAGAAATACGCGTCGCTGGCGCAGCTGGCTTTGGGGGCCGCGCACGAGATCAACAATCCTCTGCCGGGCATCCTTTCTCACCTCGAACTGGAGCTGAAGAACTGCAAAGACCCGGGCGACCGGGTCGAGATCGAGCAGTGCATCGCGGGCGCGAAGCGGATTTCGTCGACTCTACGTGGGCTGCTGAACTACGCGACGCCCGTCGCCGCCGCTGCTCAGCAAGATCAATCTGGCGCGCCTGGTGGTGGATACGATCGCGTTTCTGGAGAACCAGCCTATCTTGCGCGGCAAGGTTTTGGAGAATCAGGTGCTGGCGGATCTTCCGTACATCCGAGCCGATGCGAACCAGCTTTCGCAGGTGCTGATGAATCTTCTGCTGAATGCGGCGGAAGCGACGCCGGGAGGGGGGCGCATCACGGTTTGGGCGACGAAGCTGGTCCTCGTCGAGAGCCTGGAAATTCGCGTCAGCGATACGGGCTGCGGAATTGGAAGAAAGCGTCGTGTCTGGATACGAAGTATCTCCGACTGGCCACCAGTTTATAAGCCTGCGGGAGTATGAGGATGAATACATCCGGGAAGTTCTGGCGGCGACCGGGAATAATAAGACGCAGGCGGCACGCATGCTGGGGATCCATCCGACATCGCTGTTGCGGCGGCGGAAGAAGCTGACGACGGACTAAAAGCGAAAAGATTGTAGACTCGCGGCTTGCGCGTCTCTACCGTTGCTATACTAAGGCCAGATGCGGGCGATGCTGCGCTTCCTCTGGAATTCCACCCGTGGCCACCGGCTGGCTCCTTGGCGCAGCCCATTCCTGCTCTGGCGGATTGAAACCTACACCGGCGTCAAGATGACGCAGATCGGATTCCTGGAATTCTGGGAATTCCTGTGGACGGAGCGGACCAGTCTCTGGCGGTTCCTGAAGTGGACGGGGGAGATGGATCGGTATGTCCACCCGAAGGCGAAGAACTGAGTGGCTGAGCCAGGACTTACTCAAAACGCCGAGGTCTCTGGGGGGTAGGGGCCCTTCGACTCCGCAGAAACTTCACTTCGTGAAGTTCCCGCTCCGCTCAGAGTGACACTAATCCGGCCCGTAACAATCGGCCGTTGCTTAACTGCCTAGCACCACATTCACTTCGCTGCCTTTGCCGGCACTTAGGAGTTGATAGGCCGAGCCGCGGTTGGTGGCTATTTCCAGGAAACCCATACTCCCAAGAATTCCGAAGACTTCGCCGGGGGCGCCTTCGGCATAGTTCGCGAAGATGCGAGTGACCTGTCCCTTGGCCCCGACTGCAATCTGGAAAGCGGGCGGCGTGGGCTCGAAGAGTTTGGGTGCGTCTTGCGGGGTGATGTTGGTGATGAGGTTTCCGAAGCGGTCGACTTTCAGGACGACTCCTCGGAGGGTGCGCTCATCGACTGGCTTGGGGCGGGGCGCGGCAAAGCGAACGTAATCCGTGATCTCGTCGCCGAAGCGATTCGGCTCGATTCCCTTGGCAAGATAGGCCGCCACCGGGGCGAAGATATCGCGCGCGTGGAACGTGTTACTGGGGGACGGCAAGAAATAGTGATCGGCGGTGATGTGGCGGACCGAGATGCGTTCCTCGCGGTCGTAGATCAGCGAGAGGACGCCGTTGTCGGGAGCGACGAACTGATGGCGGTCCCCGGTCATCAAAATGGGCCGACGCACGGTGCCGACGCCGGGATCGACAATGACCATGTGCACGGTGCCGGAAGGGAAGTAGGAGTATGCCTGCGAGATGGTGAGCGATCCGTCGAGGATATCGAAGGGCTGCACGGCGTGGCTGATGTCGATAATGCGGGCTTCGGGTGCGGTTTCGAGGATTACACCTTTGATGGTGCCGACGAAGTGATCGTTGGTTCCGAAATCGGTGGTCAGGGTGATGATGGGAGCGCGTGCCAAGCTGGTTGCCTCGTCGAAATCAGTGTTCGGGGACGACGAAAGTATCGGGCGTGGGTGAGGTGGGAGTCAAGGTGCTCGTGCGACGGATTTGTTAAGTTGCTGACGCTATCGCAATGCACGCAGCGAGGCCAGGGTGGCCTCGCGACAGCCGGCGAGACGCCGGCGCTACGTTTTACTCGTAGCGCAGAGCTTCAATCGGATGGAGTCTTGCCGCCTTAAGGGCGGGGAAGAAGCCGGAGACGATTCCGATCATGGAGAGCAGAACAAACGAGATGGTGATGACCAGCATCGAAGCGTGCAGAAAGATGTCACCTTCGTGGTTGCTGGTCTTGTAGAACTCGCTGTAGAGCGGCATGGGCGGGATGACCCAGGTCAGGAGCACGGCGAGTGCGATGCCGAACATACCTCCAAAGAACGTGAGCACCAGCGCCTCCAGCAGAAACTGCGCGAGAATGTGGCGGGGGCGCGCGCCGATGGCTTTGCGCAAGCCGATCTCGCGCGTGCGCTCGGTGACGGAGACCAGCATGATGTTCATGACGCCGACGCCGCCGACGGCCAGCGTCACGACGCCGATTAACCCGAGCACGGCTTGCAGGCCAAGCGAAAAGGCAGTGATCATTTGTCTGCTGTCCACCGTATCCCATTCCGGCGTCGCTTTTTCATCGCGGGGATCGAAATGGTGGCGGCGGGCGACGACTTCGCGCACCGCGGCCAGCGACTTCTTGTTCAGTTCGGCGGCGGTGGGCTGGAAGATGATCATGTCCGGGTCTTTGATGTTTTTCAGATCGCGGAAAAGCTGGAAGGGGATGAATCCGTCCTGGTTGTCCGGGCCGTTGTACATCGAGTCTTGAATTTTGTTCCTCAGCACTCCGATCACTTCGAAATCGAGCCCGCCGATGCTGACGTTCTGGCTGACGGCGGGCGCGCCCTGGAAAACTTTTTGCGCCGCCTTGTATCCGAGGATGACTACGCGATTGCGCTGGAGGAAGTCGGTATCGGTGAAAACCCGGCCTTCTTCCAGATCGAGTTTGCGCATCTGCGGGTACTGGACCTCGACGCCGCGTGTGTTCAGGGAGACGACGCGCGTGCCCACTTTGTAGCCGAAGTCGCGGTCGATTTCCGCGCTGACGGCGCGCACCAGGGGGACCTCTTCGCGGATGGCTTCGACGTCGGCGTACTCGTATTCCACTTTCTTGCCGGCGCGCTGTCCTCCGGCCTGCAGGCCGGTTTGCCCGGGCCAGAGGACGATCACGTTGTTGCCCATGTTCAGGAAGGCATGCAGGACGCTGTGGCCGAGGCCCTGTCCGTAGGCCAGCAGCAGCACAACCGAGGTCAGGCCCCAGACGATCCCCAGCATGGTCAGCACGGAGCGCAGACGATTGCGGTTCAGTGCGTGCCAGCCTTGCCAGATGAGTTCCTTTAAGAGCATGGTGCGATCCAGAGCTACATAAGGTCTCAGGTCTTAGGTCTTAGGTCTCAGGAAAACCACGCCTTCTTGGTATACAAATCTTGGGTTCATTTCATTCGCTCGGCCGTGAATCCCTGAGACCTGCCACCTGAGACCTGACCCCTTCTTTTCACTGCACGTGAATGTCGCCCGAACCGGTGTGAACCGAGATCGTGGGACCGCCGCCGCGCACTTTTCCGACTATGCTCTTGCGCGACTCGTGGACTCGTCCCTGGATCGTCGTGGTGACGGGATGATTCATCGTTACACTGCCGGAGCTGGTGGAAACGTCTACATCGAACGCCAGGTCGGAGGGGACGCGCAGAGTCACGTTGCCGGAACCGGTGCGGATGCTCCACATATTTTTGGGCATACCCTCACCGCGGATGTCTCCGCTGCCGGCCTCGGCGCGAAACCCGCCATTGATGCCGTGCACGGTGATGTTGCCGGAGCCGTTGCGGACATCGATGTCGCCGGCGCCAACTTCTTCGATTTCGATATCTCCACTGGCAACTTTGACTCTTGCCGGGCCGGAAATCTGGCGCGCGCGCACGTTGCCGGAAGCGGTCTGGAAGTGCAAATCACCTGTCAGCCGGGCGAGTCGCAAGTCGCCGGAACCGCTCTCAAGATCGGCGTTGCCGCGCACGCCTTCGACAGTCTGATTACCACTTCCGGTGTGGGCGCGAACGGTGGTGTCTTCCGGGACTGTGATTTCGTAGTCGACGGAAATGTTGCGCAGATTGACGTAGTCAATGCGAATGCTGTTGCCGCTCTGGCGCATGGGAGGGTTGTTCTGCAGTTCCTGCACCTGCGGTTTCTGGTCACCCAAGAACCAGCTGTTGCTGGAATGGATCTTAGCGTGGATGGAAACCGAGCCAGAAGAACCGTTGCGGACGGTGATGTCGCCGGAGCGGGTAAGCACCTCAAGATCGACTGGGCCGCTGACCTGGAAGGAACGGTCGAAGGTCCCGATGACCGAGGCAAAGCCGGCCAATGAACCGATCATGACGAAGACCAGCGTGCGGACGGCGGGATGGCGAAACACACAGTATTTATTCATAGCGAAGCGACTCCACGGGTGTCATTTCGGCTGCCCGCTGCGCCGGGTACATTCCGGCGGTGAGCGTGATCAGCGAAAGAGTAAGGATCGAAACTACTACAGAAATTACGGAGATGATCGGATGCGGCACGAAATCCGGGAGGGGCAGTTGGCCAAGTGCGACGCAGGCGCCGAGGCCGAAGGCGAGTCCGAGGCCGCCGCTGGCCACGGTCAGCAGCGCGGATTCGGCAAAGAACTGCCGCAAAATGTCGCCGCTGGTTGCACCGACAGCCTTCCGCACACCGATTTCGCGTGTGCGTTCGGTGACCGAGACGAGCATGATGTTCATCACGCCGATTCCGCCCAGACAGAGCGTAACGATGGCGACGCAGCCGAAAAACAGTGTGACCACCCCGAAAATATTTTCCAGCAGCTTGGCGCCTTCCATCGTGTCCCAGATGAAGAGCGCATCTTTGTCGGCGGCATCGAAGTGGTGCACGCGGCCGAGCACGCGGCGGACTTGTTGGACGGCGTCATCGTGGGTCTGCGGGTCGGCGACCTGGAAGACGAGGTCATCGAGATAGCCCTTCACAATGCCGGGTTTCTGCGGAGGTGGAAAATCCCGGGCCACCGCGGAGTAGGGCGCGAACAGGTAGTCGTTGTCGGGCCCACTGTAGTTGGAATTCTGCTTTTTCTTCTCGAGAACTCCCACCACGGCATAGGGAACGCCTTTGATAGAGACCATGGAACCGACCGCAGGCTGTCCACTGAACAGTTGCTGCCGCGCAGCCGAACCGAGTACCACTACGCGGCGACTCTCGCGCTCGTCTTCGTCGGTGATGAGGCGGCCCGACTCCAATTTTAGAGAACGGAACTCCTGGTATGCGGGCCACATCCCGACTACTCCGCGATTCGCCGAGTTGAAAACGCTGACCTCGGGAATCTGCCGGCGCATTTCGGGGCTGACATTTTTGACCAGGTAGCATTGGTCGCGAATCAGGCGGGCATCGTCGATGACGAGGGTAATTTCGCGTCCGGCGGCGAGCCCGCCGACCTGGGAACTGGTGCGGCCGCCCCAGACAATCACCAAATCCTTGCCCAACGTTTCCATGTGCTTCTTTTGATCGACCGTGAACCCGCGCCCCAAGCCGACCAGCAGAATCACCGAAGCGATGCCCCAGACAATCCCGAACATGGTCAGGAAGGTGCGCATCTTGTGCGCCCGAAAGGTGGCAAAAGCCTGACGGAAGATTTCGGTGAGAGTCATGGAAAAGGTCTCAGGTGTCAAGGTCTTAGGTCTCAGGATCTCCGGATTGATTCTGCGATTTTGGTTTTCCTGATACCTGAGAGAAGACCTGAGTCCTTGTTTTCTACTGCAGGACCACCTGGTCGCCTTCCTTCAGGCCACCCAGCAGTTCTGTCTTGGCGCCGTTGGAGATTCCGATGTTGACGGCAACTTTCCGTTTGCCTTCCTTGCCTTTGTGATCGGGAACCTCGACGGACGCTTTCTTGTCCTTGTCGTAAATGATCGAGCCTTCCGGAATCTGGAGGACGCTCTTGTGTTCTTCCAGAATGACCTCAGCATTGGCCGTCATGTTGGCTTTGAGGACGCCTTCGGGATTGTTAATCGAGACGCGCACTTCGAAGGTGGTGACGTTGTCCTTCTCGACGCCCATGGGAGAGATTTTTGTTACCTTGCCGGTGAAAGTTTTGTCTTTGAACGATTCGACCTTGATGCGGGCGGGCTGACCCAGGTAGACCTTGCCGATGTCGCTCTCGTCCACCTTGCCTTTTACGTAGACTTCGCTGGTATCGCCGAGGGTCATAACCAGGGTGGCGGAAGAGCCCAACACCAGGATGGAGCTGACCGCGTCGCCAATTTCTACATCGCGCGAAAGGACGATACCTTCAATGGGCGACTCGATGGTGGTGTAGCCCAGTTGTTCTTCGAGTTGCTTCAGGTTGGCGCGATCCTGTGCCGTTTGCGCCTGGGCCTGGCCGATCTTGGCCTGCAGGACCTGCAACTGCGCCTTGGCAACGTTTTGCTTGTTGAGCGACATTTCGTAGTTCTTCTGGGCGTCGTCGAGCGCGGATGCGGAAACGATGCCGTCTTTGGCCATTCCATTGGCGCGGTCATAGGCTCGCTTCAGCAGCGGAACATCGGGCCCTTCGGCGTCGACTCTAGCGCGTTGCAGGTCGGCGCGGGTCGCGTTCGCGCTGGCGGTTGAGGCTTCGAGCTGCGCCCGGGCCTGATCGACACGGGCGTAGATTTCTTCCTTATCGAGCTCGGCGAGAACCTGACCTTTCTTGACTCTGTCGCCGTAATCCACGTAGAGCTTCTTGACGATGCCGCTGGCCTTGGACTTGATCTCGACCTTGGTGATGGGCTCGATCTTGCCGGTGGCGACTACGCTTTTCGCCAGGTCGCCCTTCTCAACCTTGGCCAGCTTCGAAGGATCGATCTTGGTGCCGCCGCTGGCGAAGGCATACACAACCACCGCACCCAGCAGGACGATTCCCAAACCGATGCCGCCGTAGATGAATAGTTTGCGCCGTTTCTTTTTGCCGTTGCCGTTGCCGTTCACGACTGCCTCCTACTTGAATTCAATCCTGGAACCTGGCTCTCTCACTGGTTGTTACGGGAAAAGGACTGGAATAGTTCCTGGAAAGTGCTCTTGGTGCTCCCGCACGGTACGCAGAGTTAGACCGCTACCCGGGGAAAAAGAAAGCGGGAACCAAGGTGTCAGGTCTCTAGGTGTCAGGAAGATCTC
>WNGE01007708.1_pt1 | contig 23978 bp, 22 predicted proteins | sample 5400651 | NCBI WGS metagenome assembly WNGE01 (sample SAMN13153370, study PRJNA577476) | soil metagenome | isolation source: 60 cm soil or saprolite under grassland replicate 2 | place: USA:California | collected 2016-06-15
GCGCTCGGGGATGACGACCCCGTCCGCGCCTGCGGCGTCGGCTGTGCGAAGTATCGCACCCAGGTTGTGCGGGTCTTCTACGCCATCCAGCACGACCACTAGCGAATACTGTCCGCGCTTGGCAGTGAGCACATCGTCGACATCGCTGTACTGCTTCGCCGATGTGACCGCGACCACTCCCTGATGCGCGTTGTTTCCAGCCATACGATCAAGTTCGGAGCGGAGAACGAAACGCACGGCAATGCCATTTCTTCGGGACTCTTCAACAACCCGCTGTAAGCGCAAATCGTGGCGATCCTTGGCTACGCCGACCCACTCGAGAGCGCGGCCGCGAGCCTTGAGCGCCTCGGTAACGGCATTGATGCCGTAGATGAAGTGCATGCGAAGCCAGTGTAATGCAGGGCGAAACAATTCGCAGAACCCCAAAGGATTTGTCATTCCGAGAAGTGAACACGACGAGGAATCTGCTTGCCGCATCCAACGGGAACGGATCAACGTCCAATGCTAGACTAAAAGTTTCTGGAGGACTTGCTTGCCTGACGTGTACATCCTGTCGGCCGTGCGCACACCGATCGGCAAGTTTGGCGGCTCACTGGCCTCGATGACGGCTGCCGACATGGGTGTGGTGGCGGCAAAAGCGGCTATGGAACGTGCAGGAGTGTGCCCGGAGCAAATTGAAGAAACAATTTTCGGCAACGCTCGTCAGGCCGGCGGAGGCCCGAATGTCGCCCGCCAGATTTCCATTCTCAGCGGCGTCCCGCAAAAAGTCCCGGCTTATACGGTGAATAAGGCATGCGCATCGGGAATGAAATCTATCGCGCTGGGATTCCAGGAGATCACGACGGGTAATCTGGATTGCGTGTTGGCTGGTATGTACCGCGACGGATTCTTTTGTCCCATGGCGAAAATGGTAATGGGAGAAACGGCCGAAGTGCTCGCTGAGCAATATAAGGTTTCACGCGAGGAACAGGATCAGTATGCGCTGTGCTCACAGACACGCGCGGCGCGGGCAATCGAATCCGGACGCTTCAATGAAGAAATTGTTCCGGTGACTCTCGAAAGCAAAAAGGGCTCTCAGAGTTTCAGCCGCGATGAGCATCCTTTTATCGGCGCAACCCTGGAGAAAATGTCGAAGCTGCAGCCCGTTTTTTCGAAGACTGGCACCATCACCGCGGGGAATTCTTCCGGTATTACGGATGGAGCCGCAGCTATGGTTTTGGCCAGTGAGGACCTCGTTAAGAAAGATCATCTCAAGCCGCTGGCTCGGATTCTGGCCGTAAGCTCAGCCGGAGTTGATCCGCGCATTATGGGGATTGGGCCTATCCCGGCGCTGGGTAAGCTTGAGCAGAAGCATCAATTGTGGCTCGCCGATTTCGATTTGATTGAGTTAAACGAAGCCTTCGCTGCGCAGGTGCTGGCCTGCGATCGCGAGCTTCATTTCGATCACAGTAAGCTCAATGTTAATGGCGGTGCTATTGCGCTGGGACATCCCATCGGCTGCAGCGGAACGCGTATTACGGTCACGCTGCTTCACGAAATGCTCAAGCGCAAAGCCGGGCGAGGCGTGGCGACGCTCTGCGTCAGTGGTGGCATGGGAATGGCGCTGGCATTGGAGAATGTCGCGTAGATCGTTATACTTCTCACATCAGCCATCTGGATGAGCAACTATGCCTCTTTCTGCCGTAATCGTGGATGATGAGCAGCTGGCCCGGGATGAGCTGGCTTATCTGCTCAAGAACGTCGACGATGTGAACGTCGTGGCTCAGGGCAAGAACGGCGTCGAAGCCGTCAATCTCATCCGCGAACACAATCCCGATCTCGTCTTTCTTGATGTGCAGATGCCGGGCCTCGACGGTTTCGGCGTAATCAAGAAGTTGCTCGATAAGAAAGTTCCCTTGCCGAAGATTGTCTTCGCGACGGCCTTTGATCAATATGCGGTGAAAGCGTTCGAAGTGAACGCGGTCGACTACCTGCTCAAACCTTTTGACAAGACTCGCGTCGCTCAGTCAATTCAAAAAGCCAAAACGAAGCTGGGATCCAGCACCGGGCCATCATCAGAGAAGTTGGAGACGCTGGTGCGCATGCTGGAATCGCAGAAACCGCAGACCTCTAAGATTCTCCTCAAAGCCGGGGGGCGGCTGTTTCTGGTCAGCCAACGAGACATTTGCTTCGCATCTATCGACGACGGCATCATCAGCGTCGTTACCAGCGGCATGAGTGGAATGGAAGGACAATCGAACTGCCGCACGTTGGAAGAACTGCTCGACAGCCTCGATCCCAATCTCTTCTGGCGCGCCCACCGCTCTTTTCTGGTAAATATCAATCGCATCAAGGAAGTCGTCCCCTGGTTTAAGAGCTCCTACCAGCTTCGCATGGATGACAAAAAGCAAACCGAAATCCCGGTAAGCCGCGCCCAAACCAAACGGCTGCGCGAACTGTTCGGACTGTAGCCTGTCACTGACGAATCTTATGTCGGCCGCTCGCGGTGCTTATTCCTGCGTAGGCCGCCGCTTACTCTCGCTAGACCTCCACGAGTCTGAGTTGTGCATCTTACTTCCTTGGGCAGGAGTGGCCCGTCTTTTCCCGTACAATTTGTGAGAGTTCTGGATTCGTCCCCTGTAATGTCACGAGAGCATTTTCTCTATATCCGCCCTCCACCTTCGATCTAGCCATTGCCGTTGCACAAACAGATGCGTCTAATCGGTTTCTCTACCCCACGGAGGATGAAATGTTCACGTCCATCACCCGGATGTCGACCAGTTTCCGAATCGGATTGCTCGCGGTTATCTCATTAATCGCAGCCATCCCTGCATATCCGCAGCAGACCGGCACTTCGCAGGCGGCATCGGGGCAATCAGACAATGCTGCGCTCCAGCAGAAGATCCGCGATCTCGAGGACAGGCTCATCGCCCTGGAGGGACAGGTCCGTTTGTTGAAGAGCCAGGCGGCGTCACCCACGACGCCGTGCCAGGCACAAGCAATCTCGCTCGGAGGAGCTGGGGGCAGCGCCGCCAAGGCATTGAATCCCGACATCAGTGCGATCGGAGACTTTATCGCTGTAGCGGGGCACAATCCGGTGCAACCCTCGCCCTCGCTGGAGATGCACGAGTCGGAACTCGGCTTCCAGGCGATCATCGATCCTTATGCGCGAGGAGATTTTTTCCTGTCATTTGGCGAAGAAGGGGTAAATCTGGAGGAGGGATACATCACCTTCACTGCGCTGCCGGCGGGCTTTGTCGCAAAGGTAGGGAAGATGCGGTCCGCATTTGGGAAAGTCAATACCATGCACAACCACGTCCTGCCCTGGGTAGATCGGCCGCTGGTGACGAACAATCTGGTGGGCGGCGAGGATGGCCTTGATGACGCCGGAGTGTCAGTCGAACATATCATTCCGGCGCCGAAAGGCATTTTCCTGGAAGCAACCGGGCAGCTCTTCCGCGGCGATTCCGGCGACGCACAGCACCCGTTGTTCAGAGCCTCCACAAAAAGCGATGTGAGCGCGGTAGCGCATCTGCGTACCTATAAAGACATCACCGAGTCGACCAACGTGGATATTGGATTTTCGTATGGGCGCGGGCACAACGACGCGGGCAGCAATTTTCTTACGCAGCTTTATGGGATTGATGCCACGCTGCGATGGAAACCGCTGCGCCGCTCTATCTACCATTCCTTTGTCGGTCGGGGCGAGTTCATCTGGAGTCAGCGCCAGCAACCGCCTTTTGAGCAACGCGCTTTCGGCTTTTATACATCTGCTGATTATCAGTTAGGGCGGCGTTGGTTTTTGGGTGGCCGCTACGACCATTCCGATCGCAGCGAGTTTGCCAACCTTACCGACCAAGGCGCTTCCGCAGTGCTCACCTACTGGCCCAGCGAATTCAGCCAGGTGCGCGGGCAGTACCGCTTCACCCATTATGCGGGTAACATCGATACACATGAATTATTGATGCAGGTGCAGTTTTCGCTTGGCGCGCACGGAGCGCATCCATTCTAGGAGAGGCATGAAAATAACGCAGAATTGTTCGCGTTTCTTACTTTTAGTCATAATTCTGGGATTCGCGATGTGGGCTGTGCTTTTGCCGCCCGCGGCGCAGGCCAAGAAACTCAACGTGGTTACGTCAACTACAGATATGGCCGCGTTGACGCAAGAGGTCGGTGGCGACAAGATCAGCGTCGAATCAATAGCTAAGGGTTATCAGGATCCGCACTTCGTGGAAGCCAAGCCGAGCTTTCTGCTGAAGCTGCGCCAGGCGGATTTGCTCATCAGCGTCGGGCTACAGCTTGAGATTGGTTGGCTGCCCCCACTCATCACGCAGTGCGGCAATCCTAAGATACAAGTTGGCGCTCCGGGCTATTTGGATGCGTCCCAGTTTGCCGAAATCCTGGAAATCCCCACCGGCACAGTCACGCGTGCTATGGGCGATGTTCACCCGCTCGGAAACCCGCACTACTGGCTCGATCCCGACAATGGCCGGCGCATCGCTCGCGGCATCGCCAACAAGCTCGCCGAGATGGATGCGAATGACTCCGCTTACTTCCAGCAGCAATTTCAGGACTTTGACAAGCGGCTGACTGCAGCCGAGCAGAAATGGGACCAGGAAATGCAGCCGTACCATGGCCGCAAGGTAGTCACCTATCATCGCTCTTTTCCCAATTTTGCTAAGCATTTCGATCTGGACGTGATCGGTTACGTGGAGCCCCGGCCTGGCATCCCGCCCACACCGAGCCACACAATCGAGCTTATCCAACTGATGAAGCGAGAGAACTGCAAGGTCGTACTCGTGGAACCTTATTTCGACCTCAAGACCCCACAATCGATAGGGCAAGCCACCGGGGCGCAGGTCATAGTTTATCTACCGTCCGTAGGCGGTGAGAAACAGGTGACAAATTATTTTCAGCTTTTCGACTACGATATTGCTCTGTTGATCAAAGCTTTTAACGCGACTAAATAAGGGAGCAACATGGAAATCCTTCCATTCCTGCTGGCGCCGTTCCTGGCCAGCTTGATTCTCACCGGTATTCATGCCTATCTCGGGGTACATGTGGTGGAACGCGGCGTGATTTTCGTGGACTTGGCGCTGGCGCAGATCGCCGCTTTAGGCGCTACCACCGCCATCCTGATCGGGATGGATCCGCATGGGGGCGGCGCTTACTGGCTTAGCTTGGGCTTCACGTTTGTGGGCGCCGGCATTTTTGCGCTTGCCCGCACTCGCCGCGGTCACATTCCGCAGGAAGCTTTTATCGGCATTGCCTATGCCGTCGCGTCCGCTGCCGCCATCCTCGCCATGAGCAAGGCTACCGGCGAAACCGAACACTTGAAGGACATGTTGGTGGGAAATATTCTCGCGGTCTCAATGCATGACGTCGTGAAGACCGCGATTCTTTACGGCGCAATTGGACTCTTCCACTACATCTTCCGTAAGAATTTTCTGCTGATTTCAACCAACCCAGCGGCTGCGGAAGCTAAAGGCCTTAACATTCGCGTGTGGGATTTCTTGTTTTATGCCTCATTTGGTTTCGTAGTTACTTCTTCCGTCGCGATCGCGGGAGTGTTGTTAGTCTTTTGCTACCTGGTCGTTCCATCCGTTGGCGCGATGCTGTTTGCCGATCACATCGGCAAGCGATTGGCCATCGGCTGGACAATGGGGACACTGGTCTCGGCATTAGGGGTGTATTTTTCCGTAGCGCTTGATTTGCCCACTGGCGCGACGATTGTCTGCACATTTGGCGCGGTCTTGATCGCAATGTTCTTCGTCCATCTGATCCTTCACCGCAGGAATGCCCATTCTGTTCAGGAAATAGTCTCGGTCGAGAGGAACAGGGAGCGGGTGCTAGAATGATGTAGACGATGCGTTCGAATGTCAAACGACTGGCCGTTTTTTGCACATTGCTGATGCTATGGTCAGCAATTGCAGTCGTTGCTCATCATCATTCCACCAAGTCGGAATCTGTACGATGCACGGTTTGCGTTGGCGCGCACTCAGCAGCTCCACGTGCGATCTCAAATAGACCATCGCCTAGTTTTGTTCGTGTATCCGTAGTTCATCTGGCCTCAAGTTCTTTCTCTCATCGCATTATCTCGTTTGCCCTCAGTGTTCGTCCGCCTCCCGCAGTTTAGGTGTCAGAAGAATCATCTGTTTCAAAATTCAGATTCATTCTGGTTTCCTAATTCTCTTTGGGAGGAATTCATGCTGGCTTCTTATTTGAAGTCGCTGCGTGCGACTTTTGTGATCGTTCTTTATTTGGGGCTGAGCCTTAGCGCGTACGCACAATCGGGCGGAAGCTCGACATCAGTGACAGGTACGGTAGCGGACCCTACGGGCGCGGTTGTTGCGAACGCAACCGTCGAGATTCACAACCCGGTCAGCGGTTTCGAACGAACCACAATTACGGATAGTTCAGGAAGATTCACCATCCCGAACGTTCCCTTTAATCCCTATCACCTCACCGTTACTGGTCAAGGGTTCGCTGCCTTTGGCCAGGACATAGATGTTCGATCCGTTGTTCCCGTAGCACTCGACATTAAACTCAGAGTGGCGGGATCGACCGAAAGTGTAACAGTCGAGGCGGCCGGGCAAGATCTATTGGAGAACGATCCGACGTTTCATACCGATGTTGATAAGAACTTATTCGACAAGCTCCCGCTGGAGAGCCAGTCTTCTTCGGTAAGTTCGCTGGTTACACTCGCCACCCCCGGAATCGCCGCCGATTCCAATGGCCTCTTCCACGGACTAGGGGACCATGCGGAAAACTCGTTTTCGCTTGACGGCCAGCCGATCACAGACCAGCAAAGTAAAGTGTTCTCAAACCAGATTCCGCTCGATTCGATCCAGTCGTTGGAAGTTATTTCCGGTGCGCCACCGGCCGAATTCGGGGAGAAGGCAAGCGTTGTGATCAACGTTACCACCCGTTCGGGACAAGGGCTTACCACGCCTCATGGGGAGGTCACCGCTTCCTACGGCAGTTTCGGCACGTCCAACGCAGGGTTTAACTTCGGTTACGGAGGGCAGAAATGGGGGAATTTCATCTCTGCCAACGGCTTGAACAGCGGACGGTTCCTCGATCCACCTGAGTTTACCGTCATGCACGCCAAAGGCAACGAAGAGAACGTATTCGATCGCCTCGACTTTCAACTCTCCAACCCGGACTCCATCCACGTGAATCTGGGATTCACCCGTTCCTGGTTCCAGACGCCTAATTCCTTCGATGCCCAAAACGCCACGGCATGGGTTGACAATGGCGGTGTTGGTCCCAATGGCATCCCCGTCGGTCCCGCAGACCAGCGGGCGCAGATTAAGACTTTTAACATTGCACCGTCGTGGACGCGGCTGGTTAGTCCCACCACCGTGTTCACGCTCGGAACTTTCGTCCGGCGGGACCAGTTCAACTACTATCCAAGCGGCAACCCCTTCGCCGATCTCGCGCCGGATCTGCAACAAGAAACACTAAGTCAAGACCGGACGCTGACCAACGCGGGCATTCGTTCAGATCTCTCTTACGTGAAAGGCATCCACAACCTGAAGGCGGGCGTCACCTATCAGCAGACCTTCCTTAACGAGAACAACCGTTTCGGCATCGTGGATCCGACATTTCTCTCCTCACTTACCGACGCGAATGGGAACTCCTGTGTGGATTCCAACGGAAACCCCATTGCAGCTCCTTGCACAACTCTGGCCCCTTTCGACCTGACGCGAGGGGGAAGTCTGTTTCCGTTTAACGGCCACTCTGACGTTAAGCTGCTATCCCTGTACGTGCAGGACGCGATCACAAAGGGAAACTGGTCCATAAATTTGGGTCTGCGCGGTGATTTGTACAACGGCCTGACTTCGCACAAGGAAGCCGAGCCCCGTATCGGCATCGCTTACAACGTGAAGAAGACGAACACGGTACTTCGTGCTTCGTATGCGCGAGTACTGGAAACCCCCTTCAACGAGAACCTCGTCCTTTCCAGCACGGGATGTGCCGATCCGGTGCTGAATCCGCTTCTGGTCTGTTCGTCAAATGTGGCCACTCCCTTCAGCCCCGGCTGGCGCAATGAATTCCATGTGGGCCTGCAACAAGCGTTGGGACGCTATTTAGTCTTCTCCGGTGAGTACGTCTGGAAATATACCCATATGCGTATGACTTCGGCGTGTTCGGGAGCACTCCACTCACTTTCCCGATCGAGTGGCACAACTCCAAGATTCCCGCCATTGCCGGGCGCGTGAGCGTGCCCAACTTCCATGGGTTCAGTGCCCTGTTCGTCTTCTCCAGCGTTACCTCCCGGTTTTTCAACCCGCAGCTTGGAGGAGCCGGGGCTGTCCCGCCGGGGAGTGGCGGAAGCGATATCACCCCATTCCGCATCGACCACGACGAAAAGTTCAACCAGACGACTCACATACAGTACCAACCGTGGAAAAACGGGCCATGGCTCGGCTTCAACTGGCGATACGACAGCGGGCTGGTAGCTGGCGCGGTGCCGGTCTCGGACGGTGGGCCGGTGGATCTCACTGCCAGCGGGCTCACTCCCGACCAGGAGTTCCAGGCGGGCTTGTTCTGCGGCAGCGCACACGCGACTCCAACGACACCTTTGCCATCGCCATGCCCAGCAGGACAGTTCGGATCCACTCTGGTGAGCATCCCAGCTCCAGGGACGGAAAACGACGACAAAAATCCGCCACGCATTGCTCCGCGTCATCTCTTCGACATTGCGGTGGGAGATGACAACCTTTTTCATGGTGAGAAATACAAATGGAGTCTTCGGCTCACCGCCGTCAACATAACCAACAAAGTTGCCCTCTATAACTTTCTATCAACTTTCACTGGAACCCACTACGTTACGCCCCGCAGTTACACGGCGGAGCTGGGCTTCCACTTCTAACCCCATCGTGCCTGAGGGCTCCGCGTACAAACGTGTTTCGGAGCCCCTTCTGTTTCACGGCGAGAAATACAAGTGGCCCTTCAGTTCATGGCCACTACACAGCCCAGCTAGGATTTACGTTCTTGAATCTTTGCGGACGGAAGGGGGTGGCGGCCGGCCGGGGGGAGCCAGCCGCCGTGTGGCTGCCAAGGAGTTAGGCAGCCAGCGCTTCTAAAGCTATTCGATTGCGGATCACCAAGGTTGAACCCTCCAGCCTTATGAGTTCCTTTTTCCGGAGTTCGCTCAATAGCCGAGTCACGGTTTCGCGCGACGAGCCAATCATTTGTGCCATTTCTTCATGCGTGAGGCTGGAACGAATCTTGATTTCGCGGGACCCGTCCTCGCGCCCGACGGTCCATGAAAGATTTTTTTCGAGCATCCGCATTAACGTTTCGCGGGATATCGCGGTATGCCGACTGAAACTCCTTGCTTAACGCCTGAGCGGAGTGCAATCCTAACTCGCCATTTTTTTCGAGCATCCGCATTAACGTTTCGCGCTCAATGAAGTTCACCTGGCAAGGGCCGGATGTTTCTGCGGTCACTTCATAGGGCGTCGCGGAAATTACCGCGCTTAAGCCGAGCGCCTCGCCCGGTTCGGCCATTTTCAGTATTAGGACTTTGCCTTCGCGCGAAGTGGTGGAAAGCTTCACCTTTCCGGAGCAAAGCACGAATGCGCCGCGCGGCGCCTGCCCTTCGACAAACAGGATCGCGCCTCCGGGATAAGTGCTCAGATGGCTGGCGGCGCTGAAAGATTTCAACACATCGGGAGAGAGTCCGCAGAACCAGTTCTTCCGGCGCAATTTGCAGCTCAGACAATTCTCGATGATTTCCAACCCGTAAGGCGTATTCATCGTCATCACCTTGTCAACTGCACGCGAGTCCCGCCTGCTCTCCGGTTCCTTATGTGGCAAGTCCGGATCGCCATTTCTCCACCATGATTCGTCGACTGGGAGGTTCAAGCTTTTTGTTCTCGCCAGAAGCGCCGCCGAGACAATACGCTCTTCCTGCCGCAGGGAGCGGAGACCGCCAACAAGCTCCCAGCCTGCACCGACATCCGCCTCAGCGTGCCAAAGCATGCTGCAGGCGAAGAGATAAAGCGGATCCCGAGGCGCTATCCACAACTCTGCCAATACTCTGGTAGGCAAATACCCTGGCGACTGGGACTGGCTTCCCTGCCCCGCCAGGATAGGAGGCTGCTCCAGATATGTTTTGTCCGTGAGGTCAAAACGCCCTTGGCTGCCCTCCAGCCCACGAACGCGCAAGGGCTCTGGGGAGGAGGAGGGCGCATTACTGAGCAGTGCTCCAGTCTCCAAACCCGGACGCCAAGCAGCCTTCCCCCGATGGCCAACGTCACAGATATTCATTTTCTCAGGGTGTTCCCGGGCACAAAATCTCGACGGCTATTTACTGGCATTTGAGATTCCAAATTGGACCAGAACTCTAACTTGTAGAAAAAGTGTGGCGAATGCCGTGCAGTAGCACAAAGGTGGAATGGTTTCGGAGATGTCGAACTTGACGAGGTTACGGCAGAGTGCCGAATACTCGTCACGAAATTGAACGAAAGCTGAGCGCCTGGATCAGTGTTCGTACTCTTCGCGGGAGATCTTCATTTTGATAATTCGCGACTGCAGGGTAGTGCGCTTCATCCCTAAACGGCTGGCAGCGCCATGAGAGCCGGCGATTACGCCACCTGTCTCGCGCAGCACGCGAATGATGTGTTGCCGTTCCAGGTCTACGAGAGTGTCAGTAACGGCAGATCCAGATTCAGAGGTGCTCAATTCTGCCAGTGGCGCTCGCAGCACCGCTCCATCACTGAGAATCACAGATCGTTCCATGAAGTTTTCCAATTCCCGCACGTTCCCTGGCCATTCCCAGCCCACGAGAGAGTTCATGGTTTCTGAAGGAATGGTGTCAACCTGTTTATTCATTTTGCGGGCAAATTTCTGGACGAAATAGCGGACCAGTAACGGGATGTCGTCCCTACGATCACGAAGCGGAGGCATGCGGATGGGAAAGACGTTGAGGCGATAGTACAGATCGCTGCGAAAGTCCCGTTCAGCAACCGCTTTGGCGAGATCGCGGTTGGTAGCAGCAATGAGGCGAATGTTCACGCGCAAAGTGCGTGTGCTCCCCAAGCGTTCGAATTCGTGATCTTGTAAGACCCGGAGCAGTTTGGGCTGAAGTTCCAGAGGGATATCGCCTACTTCGTCCAGGAACAGCGTCCCCTGGTCCGCCAGCTCAAGACGGCCTATTTTTTGGCTGATCGCGCCTGTGAAGGCGCCTCTTTCGTGGCCGAAGAGCTCGCTTTCGAGCAGGCCGGTCGGGATGGCGGCGCAGTTTAGCTTGATAAAACTGGCGTCTTTGCGGGAACTCATGCGGTGAATGGCCCGTGCGATCAGTTCTTTCCCGGTACCCGTTTCTCCCAAAATGAGGGTAGTGGCATCGCTGGGAGCGACGGTCTTGGCTTGTGCCAGTACCCGTTTGAGGGGAGCACTCTCTCCTACGATCTCCTCGAAGTGGAGCTCCGTGCGGATCTCATCTTCCAGATAAAGCTTCTCTTTAGCAAGCTTATCGGTGAGGTCTGCAATCTCGCGATAGGCTCGGGCATTATCGAGGGCGATCGCGACCTGCGCGGCCACTTGCTGCAAAATTCCAAGATCCTGAGATTTGAATGCGTCCTTCTGCCTGCTCGCAAGGTTCAGGGTACCCACCTCGCCTTTGCGGGTTATTAGCGGAACGCAGCATAAGGATTGGATTCCCTGCTCCACGATTTGGCTGACATACAGTGAGTGCGTGCCAGCCAAATCCTCGTTATTGAATATTTTGGTTTCACGTTCGAGTAAGGCCTGACCAGCCGGAGTTTCGGTGATGGGGATGGGACTGGCGTGGTTCGAAAACTTGCCATTCCGCTCCGAGTCTAATTGGTAAAGAAGTAAGGTGCGCGCTGACTCATCGTAAATCGCCAGGCTGGCGTAATCGTGTGGAACCATACACCGCATAAAATTGGAAATTGCGGGGAAAAGTTGCTGCCAATCACGGTTCGTAACCAGCGCGGTGTTCAAGTCGACCATAGTTTGCAGGCGTTCTTTTTCTGCCTGCAGGTGTTGGTGGGCGATGGCATTTTCCAGGGTCAGGGATACTTCGGCAGCAACCTGCTTCAATAAATCAGTGTCCTTTGTCGTGAAGGCGTCAGGCGCCTTGCTGCCCAGAGCCAGGGTTCCTAGGATCCGCCTCCCTGTGGCCAGGGGTGCCATACACATGGATTGGATCCCGTGCGCGATGGTTTGAGCGACCAACGGGGAACGCCCGGCATAGGCTTGCAGCTCAGCCTGTCGAAAGATTTTGGCTTCTCTCTCAGCCATCACGATAGTGGAGAGGCTGTCCGTCAGAGGGACTTCAATTCCCTGGCTCGGGAAATCGTGCTCGATGTGCGATTCCGAAGCATAAACCCGCACACAGGAAGCAGCTTTATCCAGGAGATTCAAGCACGCGAAGTCGTGTCTCTGCACGCGGAAATCCTGGGGAATAGTTGCCGAACATCGAGTTCGGATCGGGCAAGCGTGTTGCTGACTTCAAGCAGCGCGTGCAACCTGTCCCTCTCCTGCTGCAATCTCCCGCCAAGACTGGACAGTGTGTCCTCCAGCTTTTTCTGTTTTGTAATTTCGACGACGACAGCTCCCACTCGCTTCACCTGCCCAGCGGCATTCTTTATCGGAAAATAGTTTACAATCCAATGGCCAACCTCATTCCTTGCCGGCAGGACACCAGTGAACTCAATGTTCAGAGCTGGTTCTCCGGTAACCAAGACTCGTTGAAGAGCGGGTTCTAATTTGGAGGCTACTTCACCAAGCACATCGCGCAAGCTCCTGCCCAGATGTGATTCCGCGGGAACGCCGTTCATTGCGGCGAGAGTGTTGTTAATGGCTTGATAGCGCAACTGGTCATCGAGAATAGCGAGGCCAACGGGCGAGGCATCGAAGAAGGCGGCCAGTAATTGCTCAGGTTCGCTGAACGCCTCGGATTCCCCGAATCGATTCCATTCATGTAAGAGCTCACCCGTTCTCTCACCCTCCATACTGACACTCCTAAGATCAAGACTTCGAACTTCGCTGCCGTAGGCACGCACGCCCTCCTCGGCAGCAGCAGACCAATCTATCTCTCGTCTCTGTTTCCCTTCGGTGAAACTCGTGGAGCTTTGGCCGGGATTGGGAACCGTAGGAGCGGGATTGACGCCCAGCCTGGTCAATGATCCGCCTTCGAAACCTCGTAAGCAGGAGAAGGGAAGAACAGCGGACCCAACACTTGGGGATCAAAAAAGCACCGCAACAACTACACAACTCCTCGAGATGTGAGTTGAAGTGGCGATTCGAACTCATGTTCCCTGGGGACCGCACCGCATAGCCCCCTTCAATGTCTTATGTAATAAGTATCATAGTCTTGAACCGTGACAATTTTGCAAGTGTTTTTTGTTCTGTCCCAATTCTGGAACAAAGGCGCTTATCGGCTGCGAATTTCATTGACAATTGAAAAGAGTCCGATCAAAGAATGCCGGAGAGTCTGGCAGCACGCGCGGGATTTTCTTTCAGCGCAAAATAACCTACCAAGCTGCGGAGCTCCTGGTAATTGTCTGCCAAACCGCCTGATGAGAGACGAGCTTCTGGCAGGGCAATTCGCACGTATAACTTAGCCAATGAAAGTATCGCGTAAATACGCAGCCGCAAGGCGTTATCAACAAGCTGCCGCGAGGCTGCTGCAACGATGGGATCGGGATTATGAAGCCCTGCTTGACCCAAGCGTAACAAGATCGCCGCATTGTGCGCGGCGTTGCGGACGTATTCTGAGGCAGCCAGCAATCGCTGCCGTTGCACCGAGCGAAATTCGTGCGCGGGCAGGTTGGCACGCAGGAACTCCTCTTCGGCGGGGTCGATGATGTTGCGGAATGCTTCGATATCGATAGGCCGCGTGCGCCCGGCCAGATCCTCCAGCCCGCTGACGCTGTTGCTGTACCCTCGTGTTACCAGAAGCAGGAGAATCAGGCCCGCAAGGGCTAAGAACGCTATAAAAAAAGCCAGAGTCATCGCAGCAATCCAGTCGGATGAAGTTTTTGCCGAACCCAATCCGCCACTCTAACGGGTTCACATCCTGGCGTTCGGCGGTCCCACGCCGCGAGCCCGTCCTCAGTTTGCGCGGAATTCACTTGATAGTGGCCTACGAGCTTGAACCGTGATAATGTCTCTCAGATTCGGCCCCACGGCTCAACAAGCCGGACTCAATCCGGTTTTCGGAAATCGGAACAATAGAATCATGACTCTCAAGTCAGCGCTCGAAGATGTGCTTGATACCACGCTAGCCGCTGTTTCCGGCATTATTGGAAAGCTGGAATATATTGCCGGCCTGCGAGATGGAAGTAAGAAATACACGCACTGGGGATTGCAAAGGCTGCATGGGGAGGAAGCGACTCAGCAGGCGCTGGCAGAAGCACATCGTTTATTCTTCCTCAACATCCTGCGCGCGCCGCTGCGGATGTTGAAAGAGGATTTGAAGCAATCTAGTAACGCCCAGCAGGCGGCGCCGCGCGAATATGCGGAAAGCCTGCGCATGCGTCAGCAAGACATGCTGCCGCAGGACCTCGCTGGCGGTTCGGCGCGGCATTGAACGGGCGAAAGCGGATGCGGTTGCAGTACGAGGTAATCCCCTTTCAACATGCACCATGAGCAGGTATACCCCTCGCGTGTTTCCACGAAATAAATAGGACGCTCAATTTCCGAGCGCCACATGCCCTGTAAAACCTTGTTCTTAGATTCGTCAACTTGCAGGAACGTTCCAGGTGGCAAAAGGGGATACATGGTGAAATCCTCGCTGCCGATATATCCGTAGGTGTATTTATCGCTGGCAAACTGGGCCAAATAGGTGAACGGAACCACGCCCCATTTCTCCACCATGCGGCTCAGGTGCGACGTACGGCGAGAATCAAAGCTCGGATCGAGACGCGTTGGCATCTGGACCACCGAAGCGCCGTGCACGGCTTTTGAACAATGCGATTTTGGCGGTAGTGTGAGCTTCAGATCAGAAGCCGCCAAATTGAGATCGACGCCGTACCAGGAGAGGATCTCACGCAGATCGCAACGGTAAACGATTGCTAAAGTGTAGAGGCGGTAGACGCTTGGAACTAGCCCTTTGGTCTCGATATCTGACAGACGGCTGGGATTGATGACAAATTCATCATTCCCATGCCTGGCCGCTAACCGCATGCTCGCGCTTTCGACGTCACGCATGGTTAGGCCAAGGCGCTCGCGCGAGGCCCGGAGATTATTCCCTGCTACCAGACTCGCCACCCTGGCTTCACTCACTTGCATCACAATTACGATTCCCCCTTATGCATACCTTGGAGCATTCACGATCTGATCGCGGCGCAGACGGCTCCTCAAGAATCGGGTTCACGGTTGCGAAGTTTGCATCCCCACAGCCGCATCACGACTACCCACGAGCAAACCCTCTCCAGCCGAACCTGAGACCAATCCGCGAACAATAAACCAAGTTCGCCTCAAGGCAAAGGATTATTATTGCGATCCGGGTTGACAGTGAAGCTGGAACCCCAAACAGCTTCTCCCGTAAGTGTTATCGCCCACTGAGTATAATCTACATTCGTGGCGCGAGGCTGGGAAAGCAAGTCGATTGAAGAGCAACAGGCGGCGGCGCAAGCTCCCGCAACGGCGCGAAAACTCCTCACACCAGAACAGGTTGCAGCCCAACGGCAAAGGGACTCGCTGCTGCTCTCCCGAAAGCGCATCCACGAGCAGCTTCAGGCGGCGCAGAATCCACATTATCGGAAGATGCTTGAGAGCGCACTGGCCGAGCTGGATGGGCGCCTGGCGCGACTTGCCTAAGTCTGTGGTTTAGCACGATTTGTGGCATTCTGACGTATAATGATGGCTCCCCCAATGAAAGCTTACGTCTACGTCTCGCTTAAGAAGAGCGTTTTGGATCCTCAGGGCAAGACGATCCAGGGCGCGTTAAAAAAAATGGGCTACAAAGGATTGAACGACGTCCGCCAAGGGAAATATTTTGAGCTCACGCTCAATGGCGGTCTTAGCCGGACGGAAGCCGAGGCTGAAGTAGCTCGCATAGCCAGCGAGGTACTTACAAATCCGGTGATTGAAGAGTTTCGCTTTACTCTGGAAGATTGATCGCTAAACTGATCTTGCTCCCTCCCCGCAAGCGAGGAGTTCTAAATGTGTGGCATCGTTGGATACGTGGGTAACAAGCGAGTCGTGCCGGTCATTATTGATGGGCTCAAGCGCCTGGAGTATCGCGGCTACGACTCTGCGGGCATAGCTGTGTGCGGCAACGGGGAAGGACTTCAGATTCGCCGCGCCGAAGGCAAGCTGCGGAATCTGGAAGAAGTTATCCGCCTGAAACCGCTCGATGGAACTTACGGCATCGGCCACACCCGCTGGGCAACCCACGGCCGCCCCACCGAAGAGAACGCCCATCCTCACCGCGATTGCAGCGGGCGCGTGGTAGTGGTGCACAACGGAATTATCGAGAACTATGTTGCGCTGAAGAGGAAGCTCATCGAAGAGGGCCACCGCTTCACCACAGAGACCGACACAGAGGTCATCGCACACCTCGTCGAAAAATACTTCCTGAAGAGCGCGAACGGACATCATCCTTCATTGGAAGAAGCCGTGCGCAAGGCAGTCGGCCAGCTCACTGGCGTTTTCGCGCTGGCAGTAATCGCTGTCGATGAACCTAATAAGATCGTGGCTGCGCGTAATGGACCACCAGCCGTGATTGGGCTCGGAAAGGATGAATACTTCGTTGCCTCCGACGTACCCGCGATCCTCTATCACACGCGTGATTTATTCTTCCTGGCCGATGGCGATCTCGCAGTAATTACGCCGCAAGGCGTGCAGCTCACGGACTTCAATGGGCAGCCCATCGTCCGCCAGGTTCAGCATGTTACCTGGGACCCGATCATGGCCGAAAAGGGCGGGTTCAAGCATTTCATGCTGAAGGAAATTTACGAGCAGCCGCGGGCGGTCCGGGATACGACGTTGGGACGCATTTCGCAGGAAACCGGTCACGTTTTCCTTGATGAGATGGAGATCACGGAAGCAGAGTTCAAGGCCGCGAAGAAAATTAATATCGCAGCTTGCGGAACAAGCTGGCATGCAGCGCAGGCTGGAAAATTTATGCTCGAACGGATGGCGCGCGTGCCCGTCGAAGTGGATTACGCCAGCGAGTGGCGCTATCGCGATCCGATCATTCCCTCCGGCACGATTACTCTGCTGATCTCTCAGTCCGGCGAAACCGCCGACACGATTGCCGCCCAGCGCGAGGCCAAAGCCAAAGGATCGAAGACGCTGGCCATCTGTAACGTGGTCGGCTCCATGATTACGCGCGAAGCTGCCGGCACCATCTACACTCACGCGGGTCCCGAGATCGGCGTAGCATCCACCAAAGCCTTCACTGCACAGCTCACAGCTCTGTATCTGTTCGCGCTTTATCTTGCCCAACTGCGCGGGACAATGTCAGCGGAGGAAGCCAAAGCAGCAGTGCAGGAACTCACGCGCATTCCGGGCAAACTCGAGCACTTGCTCACGCATGAAGAGGACTGCGAAGACTTGGCCAAAGAGTACGTTCGTTCTCAGGATTTCCTCTTCCTGGGCCGCGGCATTCATTATCCGATCGCGCTTGAAGGCGCTCTGAAATTGAAGGAGATCTCCTACATCCACGCGGAAGGTTATCCTGCCGGCGAGATGAAGCATGGCCCCAACGCCCTGATTGACGAAAACCTGCCGGTGGTGAGGGAGATGAAGAGATCAAAGAAGCTGCCGACCACGTGCTTTATATTCCGCCTGCGCCGGAAGAGCTGTCACCCATACTGGAGATCGTGCCATTACAGCTTCTTGCCTATCACATCGCAGTTCGCCGTGGGTGTGATGTGGATCAGCCCAGGAATTTGGCAAAGTCGGTCACGGTGGAGTGATTCACGATTATTCTCTGTTGTCCTGATTCGAATGCAGGTCACCGCCGCAAGAGTCTGCCAGCGCCACTTTCCATCGTGGTGTTTTTGATCGAGCCGTTGATGATCAAGCTAGAGCGGAGGGAATACTGAAACTGGCTTTCATTACGAAACCTGCCGGTCAAGAGATGACGCAACATTGAATTGCGGTCCATCGCGCTTGTCCTTTGGCCACCGGCCCAGAACTCGCCATTACCATCAATCCCGCCCTTGAGCCACATGTCCGCGGCGTAAACCTGAATCTTACCGTCGTTCTGGCTGATTTCCATCACGCCGCCCTCACTTCCAACGACGCAACTCCTGTGAAACTGACCAGAGTATTCGTAGCTGCCTGACCGAGCTGTTCCCTGCGCATTCCCCGCATTAAGATCAATGACTGCGCGTTCTGAAAGTCCAAGCGCAGGAAATCTTTCGAGCAGGCGTACGCCGTAGTGCACATACTCAAAGCCAGCGGCACAAAGAAACAACACGACTCCCAATGCCACGCGGCCCTTCCAAGCAGCGGGTGCCCGAGAACGCACCTCTGCGAGATGAACTTGTGAGTTCACATAGCCGGCTGATGAGCCGCCCGCAAGGGCAGCAATCACGAACAAGAAGATGCGTCCCCAGCCAAAACAAGCCGTAGTCGTGACGTATGCGGGCGCAAAGTCAAGCAGACCAAGTGCGGCTCCGGAAATGATCCCAAACCAAACTAGCTCTTTCTTGCCCGACCAGCGATTCCTTGCAAGATAGAGCCATAGACCCTGCACTGCACCGGACAATGCAGCCGGCGCGAGGGCGTCTTTGACAATGAACAATGCGTAACCAAGAACCAGCGTCGCCGAGACTAGGACCGACACACCTATGCCGATCACGCACCAAAGCAAGATGCCGGTTACCATGCTAGTGACGATCTGCCTTGCGGCGAGCAGCTTAGTCATTGATGGGCGCTTCTATAACACCAACAGGCGAATCTGTTCCCGGAATATATCATCACTGCTGCACTCACATTCGCTTTCCGGGCAAGCGCCACACGTTCACTTTTCGCCGAGTGCGACTTATTTTTGCTCTTGGTTCGGGCCAACCTCGGCTGCGGAGAAGCTCATCTTAGCCGTGCGGAAAACTGCTAAGTCCCTCGCAGTGCTCGGGATCGGCATGAAGTGCGTCTTGGCCACATCGCGCTGAATCGAAAGTTCCTCCACTCCGTCAGAAAAGGAGCAAAATGCGAAAGCCCTATCAATTAGCAGGATTGGCATCGTTTTTCTTGGCCGTGGCGATCAGCTTGACACTTGCCCAGACCTCGACTACCACAACCCCTCCACCGCAAGCTCCAGCGCAGAGTCAGGGAGGCTCGACAGGAAATGCGAGCCAGGATCGCGCACAGGCGCAGGGGGAGGACGAGAATCCGTTGAATCTGACGGATGAGCAGAGACAGAAATTGCGCCCGATTATCGCAGATGAAACCCGGCAGATGGATGCGGCGCGCAATGACTCGTCGCTGACCCAGGAGCAGAAGGTTACAAAGATCAATCAGATTCGCGACGAGGCGTCGCCGAAGATTAAAGCCATTCTCACGCCCGAACAGTTGCAGAAGCTGGCCGACATGCAGCAGAAAGCCAGGCAGCAACAACCGGACCACAAGAGCGCGCCCCCGAACGATTCGCAAAAACCACAGCAGTAAAATCGAATCTTTTCCGGAATGGGGTGGGAGCGGGATCGCTGCCACTCTCATTTCTTTTTATGCAGCGGCCTTTTCTCCCCCGCTATCGAAGACGGCCTTGACCACATTTTCTGCTAAGCGCAGCCGCTGCTCGGGTTTTTGCTTGAATTACACAGCTTGGCAAGCCATCGCGCCCTCCAGACGTGCATCCAAAACGCACCCAGGAGGGATGTTTATGACGGGAAAGAATACAGCGGCATTTGGAATTTACCATTCGAGAAAAGATGCTGAATTCGCGGTGGACACGCTGCGCGCCGAGGGCTTCCGGAACACAGATATTTCTGTGCTCTTTGCAGAAAATGAAGGTACCAAGGATTTTGCGACAGAGAAGCACACGAAAGCACCGGAAGGGGCCGCAACCGGGGCAACAACCGGCGGGGTTATTGGAGGCGTGCTGGGCTGGCTTGTGGGACTTGGAACGCTGGCGGTTCCGGGTGTCGGTCCGTTGATTGCGGCAGGACCGATTGTTGCCGCGCTAACCGGAGCGGGTGTGGGCGGCGCGATTGGCGGAATCGCCGGGGCGCTGATCGGGATGGGAATTCCTGAATACGAAGCGAAGCGCTACGAAGGGCGGATCAAAGAAGGTGGCATTCTGCTAAGCGTACACTGCGATAATTCCAAATGGACCAAGAAAGCAAAAGACACTCTCGAGCGTACCGGAGCCGTTGACACCGCTTCCACAGGAGAAGCGCACGCGGATTGGCACCGAACGGACAAGCCGCTGCCCCGGGCGAGCTAGGACGGAACTGGTTTACTTAAATTCGACAGTCAGGAACTGCACATCCTGCGTCCTCAGGTTCTTCAGGGTATGCGCAATGTGCTCGGAGTACCATGCGGCGTCGCCGGCGTTAAGGTGCAGCTCACCGCTACGGGCATCGGAGGCAGAGTCCAGCAGGGCAGTTTGCGCTAGAGAGACCAGAACATGGCAACGATCGTGATGGTGCTCAGGCAGCAAACCGCCAGGGCCGAGTTGGACGCGAGCGAGTTTAATGGTATCGGTTTCAAAGAGCGTGCTTTGGCTATAGCTGCCGTCTTCATTTCTGCCGAAGATTCCGTCACTGCATGCGCGTCCACCCAGGCCACACACGGGACGCTCCGGGTGAATTTCGCGCATGACCTCCATTTCCACCAACTGCAACGGACTGTCTGAGAGATTGGTAATCCGGTGAGAAGCTCCGCCCTTTATAACTTGCATTTCTCCACCTTCCATCTGCATGGGATAACGAATTCCGCTGCCGGCGATTTCGAAGTTGCTCTTGCCCAGTGAGACCACCAGGTAATCGTGGCGATGATAGTTAACCGACGTGGATTGGAGGCCGGGCACTTCCACTTTGAACACGCGCACACGATCATTCTCAAGGATGGAGTGGAAGCAGTGATCAGACTTCGTTTCCATGGACGAAGCAACTGAGGGGCGGCTCGGGGGATGGTGTACATCAAGATTATTTTTCGGAACTTGAGCCATGAGGGGAGCAGCGATGAACAAGAGGAACAACGGGAGAAGAATATTCTGGGGCCGCATGGAACCTCCAAAAATGTGCGGGGGAGCCCTGGGCCGAGAAAACAGAGTACAAACAATTTTGCCGCCGGACAATACGGTAGCCGACGTATTATCAATCGAGCAATGTTGCAGGTCAATGATTTTTAGATTTTGGGGGATTTCACTGGCTGCGTGAGCCAATCTGCTTGGGGAGTTCTCGGATCATGTATCCCGTCAAGGCGGAAACAATGGAGCCGGCTATGGTCATGAGCAGCGTACCGGCGTAGCGGCTGAACCAGCCTGTGCCAGCGGAAGCGGATTCGGTTACTGGCATTTCACTTCCCTGCCAGTTCAGCGAGACATCATTGCGGCGCGCGTTCACCGAGAGCGTGCGTTGGCTATTGCGGGTGAAGTCGCCTTTGATGGAATTTTCCTGAGTTACCCCGTCATCGGAGACAATGCGCACGCGAACCTGGTGGTCTCCAGAAGAGATGGGGAATGTTTCAGAGAGGCTGCCTTGAATTGAGCTGGGGAGTAGGCCAAATTTTCGTGCTGGAGAACCGATCAGCTTTCCAGAGTAAGCGAGATCACCATCGATCCACATGGAAAATTGTGCGGTACGAAAGCCGTGTTGGACCTTGAGGCGCAGACTAGCATCCTTGCCAGCCAGCGCAATGTGCGCTGCCATGAGGATTCCGGCAAGCAGCAAAAAGCCGAGCAGGACGCGGGCGGTGACGGGAATACGGATAATTTGCGCAGTTGCTCTGCGCCAGAGGGCGCCGGCCTGAGCGCGTATTTCGGACGCGCGCGCCTGAACAGGAGCGGGATTTTGTTCCTGGTCCATGGGAAGCTTCTATTTTCCGTGGAGACGCAAAGATCATCCAGTTACCAAGGTGTAAGGACCGTCCGCAGGCGTCAGCTTGATTAATTTGTAGAGGCGCGCACGTCTTAATATCCCTTTTTCTTATCCACGATTGCGAGCAGGGATCAGTGAGACGAGCTTAAAATTTTAACCACGAAGAACACTAAGGTACACGAAGGCGAAGAGCGACGAGGAGCATCGGGAATGCAGATTCCTCGCTTCGCTCGGAATGACAATGCTCTGGATGGCGATGCTCCAGCTTGCGACTTCCAGACCGGCAGTGTCGTTAACCGTTCTTAACGCGCAGATCGTGGCCGGTCATTTCTTTGGGCTGGGGAACTCCGAGCATGCCGAGAACAGTAGGAGAAATATCTCTCAGCGAACCGTTGGGCTTCAGAGAAAATTGCTTGCTGTTTTCGGCAACCATGATGAACGGAACCGGATTTTTGGTGTGCGCGGTGTGCGGACCGCCGGTTTGCGGGTCGATCATCATTTCAGCGTTGCCGTGGTCGGCGGTGATCAGAATGGCGCCGCCCTTGGCCCGCACAGCCAATTCAATTCTGCTGAGGCAGGCGTCCACGGTTTCGACAGCTTTGACTGTAGGCTCGATCTTGCCGGAATGGCCGACCATGTCAGCATTGGCGAAGTTGACGATGATGACGTCGAATGTGCCATCCTCGACCGCTTTCACGACAGTGTCAGCGATTCCGGCTGCGGACATTTCAGGCTTCAAGTCATAGGTGGCGACCTTGGGCGACGGCACCAGGATGCGCTCTTCACGGGGGAATGGCTGCTCGACGCCGCCGTTAAAGAAATAGGTGACGTGAGCATATTTTTCAGTTTCCGCGACACGGAGATTTCGAAGATTAAGCTGGGCCATCACGTTGGCCAGAATGTTTTGTAGCGACTCGGGCTGAATCACAACGGGGAGCGTGAAATTCTTATCGTAGCGAGTCATGCAGACGTAGTGAAGATTTTTGGGAGTGCGATCGCGAGGAATGATGGCATCGAGGTCGTCGGCGCCGGGGAGATCTCTTCCCTGCTGCTCGTTTAAGCCACTATTGCGGGTGAGCGCGCGGGTAATCTGGCGGACGCGATCAGCGCGGAAGTTGAAACAGATGCAGGAATCTTCGTCGCGAATCGTAGCGAGGGGCTCGCCGCGATTGTCTACGCAAACGAAGGGCACAATGAACTCATCGGTTACACCTTTGTTGTAGGAATCTTTCGTCCCCTGCACCGCGTCGGCGTATTTGCCGGCTTCGCCGTCCCCATGGACCACGGCGTTGAAGGCTTTGGCAATGCGTTCCCAGCGGCGGTCGCGGTCCATGGCGTAATAGCGGCCACTGACGCTGGCGATTTTGCCAGAGTTATACTCGCGCATTTTCTGCTGGAGTTGTTGGAGATAGCCGGTGCCGCTGGTCGGTAGAGTGTCGCGACCATCCATAAAGGCGTGCACAAAGACATCGTCGACGCAGTTTTGTCTGGCCATCTTCAGCAATGCGTAAAGATGTGTGATGTGCGAGTGCACGCCGCCGTCCGAGACAAGTCCGAAGATGTGCAGGCGGTGGCCGCCAGTGCGGGCGTGCTTCATAGCGCCGAGCAGGACAGGGTGGGTGAAAAATTCGCCGTTCTGAATCATCAGATCGATGCGGGTAATGTCCATGTGTACGACGCGTCCGGCGCCGATGTTGAGATGGCCGACCTCGCTGTTGCCCATCTGGCCGTCCGGCAAACCGACGTATTTGCCGCTGGTATGAATCAAGGTGTTGGGATATTCGCTCAGCAGACGGTCGTAATTCGGCTTACGCGCCAGTGCAATCGCATTGGCTTTGGTTTCGGCGCGGTAACCCCAGCCGTCGAGGATGATAAGAACGAGAGGTTTGGGACGGGTCATCTTGCGAAGAGTTCCTGCTCCAGTTTCTCGCGCTCAATGTTCAGGTAATCTGCCACGTCTGACAGGATTGCGCTAAGTGTTCCGAGTCGTAGATTACGGTGATCGGGGATGGTTATATG
>WNGE01002741.1_pt1 | contig 23974 bp, 24 predicted proteins | sample 5400651 | NCBI WGS metagenome assembly WNGE01 (sample SAMN13153370, study PRJNA577476) | soil metagenome | isolation source: 60 cm soil or saprolite under grassland replicate 2 | place: USA:California | collected 2016-06-15
GCTATTGCCGCCGCTGGGAGCACTGCTCGCGGTGGTCTTCGTCCTGGCCTTGGCGGATACGCCGCTTTCCGCGGCGGTCGGCCGGTGCATCCCGGCTGTGGTGGCCGATGACGATCTCGTCGCGGCCAATGCCCTGCGAAGCGGGGTGTGGGAGCTGGGGACGGTGCTGGGTCCGCCGCTGGCCGGATTGCTGTTCGCCGCATCCGGTGCACGGCTCGTGCTGGGCCTGGATGCGCTTACGTTCCTTGTCGTGATCCCTTTTGCCCGGCGCCTGCCGGCGCCGGCGCGGGACACTGACGTCCGGTTTCGCGCCTCGTTCGCCCGCGACGCCCGCGACGGGCTCGCGTTCGTCTGGCGCACGCCGTACGTCCTGGCCGTCGCCCTCGGCTTCTGGGTCGTGGTGCTCTTCTCCGCGCCCGATGACCTCATCCTCCCGTTCCTGGCCACGTTGACCTTCAGGGCCGGCCCGGTCGCCGTCGGCGTGCTGCTCGCGGCGGCGTCGGCGGGCCTGCTGGCCGGCCTGCCGCTCGTCCGCCCGGCTGGCCGGCGGCTGGGGATAACCGGGGCCATCGTGGCCGGGTTTGCCATCATGGCCACCGGTAACCTGCTGACCGCGGCGGCGCCCTGGCTGATTGCCGCCTTCGCCGCCCAGGTGCTCCGTGGCCTGGCGATCCCCCTGGCGGACAGTCACGTGACGACCTACCTTCAGCGCACCACACCACCCCGGCTGCTTGGCCGGGTCCTGGCCAACGTCTACGGCGGGGTGGGCGTCGCGGCCGCCGCCGGGTACCTTCTCGGGGGCCCCGTTGTCGACGCCACCTCCCCGCGCACGGCCTTCGTGATGGTCGGCTGCGGCGGCCTGGCAGGCGCGGCCGTCACTGCCGTACTGCTCCGAACGGCGCGGCGTCAGCCAGACACTCAACCGCGGTAGCGACAGCGCCCAGCGCGCCCGATGGCCAACGCTGCGGAGCTGGCCTGCGGAGGAGTCCTGATGGGCGCAGGATCCTCCGACCTGCGCGGACTCCGGCTCGAACCGAAACACGGCCGGCCATCCAGATTAGGCAATCTGGGCGCAGCCGCTACCCGGCACCGACGAGGCGCTTGCCGTACACATTAGGCGGGACTGTGCGGTTCACCCGATCTTGCGATGGATACGGAATGTTACGGTCTGTCCTTAGATCAGGGCCGGCGGCGGACGTTCTCGCACTTGCACACGCTGTGGTGTGCGGTCCGGTCAGGGCTGCCAGCCGGTTGAGGTTGCCCATGTCTCGGCGGCGGCGATGACCAGGTCGACGACCGGGTCCTTGACATCTGCGTAGGCGTCGAGGTCCGGCGTGACGGCGGCGAGGGAGCGCTTGAACGAGGCGTACGCCGGGATCGCCTCGGGATGGGCGCGGAACCAGTCCCGGAACAGCAGGGCCAGCCGCTCATTGGCCGAGCCGGCGACCCGCACGTGCAGGTTCACGTCACCGCCGGGATGCGCCCGCCGTGACCAGAAGAGCTTCGCCCACTGCCGGGGATCACCGGCCACGCCCGACGGGACGTGATCGTGCGCGTACGCGGCGCGCGCAAAGCCGAGAGCGCCGAGGGGCCGGTCAAAGGCCCGGGCGGCGGCGTCCAGGCCAGCCACGCTGACTTGCAGATCCAGGACGTCCTTGGCGTCCATGCCGGGGATCGCGGTACTACCGATGTGCTCGATCCGCCCGGCCAGGACGCCCAGGCGCCCGCGCAGCGCCGCGATCACGGTTGCGGCACGCCGCGGCCAGCCGGGCAGGTACGCGACAACCACCGGCCGACCAGCGCCTGGCCCCGTCCCCGAAGGTTCGCGCCCGCCGGCACCGGGCGCCGCCGGCGTAGCCATTCAGCCAATCTACGCTCCGATGACCAGAAGATCTCGAGACGAAGCCCGCACCGGAAATACGCGCTGCCATATCCCTCAGCGGTTACGACCGAACATGGGGCCCGAGCTGCCGGACACGAGGGTAAGCGCGCGCAGATCACCCAAATCTGCGCACCGCAGCCAGCCACGGGGACGGCAGGGAACTGTGCCATATCGGCGGTTCGTGAGCATCTTTGACGTCACGGTCGGTGACTGGCATCGCGTGCCTGCTCCGGCCCCTTCGCCGCGCCGAATCGCGGCCAGGCGCAGGCAGCACTGGTTTATCTGGTATCTACCGGGGCTGCTCCGGCGATGAAGGCGGCGATGATGGCGGGGTCCATCCCCCGGCCCCACGCCTGGTCCGCAGGCGCCCGGCTCAGCCCTGGGAGTGCGTGGTCAAGATCACGATGGGGAGCGTGCGGCCGGTCCGTGCCTGGAACTTGGCGAAGTGCGGTGCGCGGTCCGCGATCTGCTCCCACAGCTCGTCTCGCTCGGCGCCGCTGGTCAGGCGCGCGTCCACGTCGTGCTCCCGCGCGCGGATCCGGATATGGCCCCTACCGGCCGCTGTGAGGTTCAGCAACCATTGCGGGGTCCGCCTGGAGCCGCCCATCCCCGTTCCCACGACGATGTAATCACCGTTGTGGCCGAAGTAGGCGACCGGGACGGTGCGCGGTGTTCCGCTGTTGCGGCCGGGCACGGTCAGCAGCAGCAGCGGGAGCCGCCCCATCCCCCGGCCACCGACCCGGCCGCTCGTGCGCCGATACAGCCAGACATTGGCCCGGGTCCCCGCCTGAATGGCTTTCCTCGCTACCGCACTCATCGCGGTCAACACCCGAGTTCCCTGCATCCGATCTTGGCCCATCCCCCGGCACGACACATCGACCGTCCGGGCGCGCCTTCGACGGAGTGTCGGCAGACCGAGCCTGCGCGCACATAGCGGCTACGCACGCCCGCGTTACGGAAGCGCTGCCACGCTCAGTGACTAGTCGCCGAAACCGCTTGACGTGACCGGCCGGTTCGGGCGCGCGGGGCTACCGCGTAGATGGTCGAGACGGCAGTGAAGCCGTAGCTGGTCCATTCGAACGACGTACCGGGCTGGAACGCCCCATCGATATGCGCGGTGGTAATGTCTGCCTGCCAGGTAGGCCATGTGTTGACATCGGCGTGCAGCTGCCAGACTGTGTCCAGCGGCGCATCGATATCGGTCTCATGGTGGGCACGCACCGGAGCATCGGCGTCTATCCCGGTTGGGATGCTCATGTCTCCTCCTCACCCCTGACGCCGTGATCAGCGCGATCGTACAGCGAAAGCCGAAGCTGACCATGGCGCAGCCCATGCCGCTGCGCCATGGCCCCGGCGCTCCGCGCGGCTCCCTCCCGCAAGGGTGCCCGCCCAGGGGTCTTCCGCAACAGACCCGCGGACAGCCACCAACCCAGTTCACTCTCGTCGCGGCAGATCCGAATGGGTCTTGTGACGCGACTCGGTCAGCGCGGCACGCCCAATGCGCTCTGCTGCTCGCTACCCCTTATGGCGCGCCAGGCGGGTAATGGGACTCCATATCCGCCCTACCTGTATCGGGGCGGGTTCGGTCACGAGCCTGCCAACGTCGGCGAAATCGGCTGTGCGGCCGATGGTACCCGTTCGCGCAGGGTGCCTATCCTTACCTCGTGCGCCTGGTTTCGCTGCTGCCCTCGGCGACCGAGATTGTGTACTCGCTCGGCTTGGGCGAGGACTTGGTCGGGGTCACGTTCGAGTGCGACGAGCCACCGGCTGCCCGGTCGGAGAAGGCAATCGTGGTGGGCGGCCGGGATACCCGCGGGATGACCCCGCGCGAGATCGACAGCTACGTCCGCGCGCAACTGGCCGCCGGCGCGGATCTGTACACTTTGCACACGCAGGCTCTCGCGGATCTGCGGCCTGACCTGATCTTGACCCAGGACCTGTGCCGGGTGTGCGCACTGCCATCCGGTCATATCGAAGACGCCCTGCGCTACCTGGGGTGCCAGGCTGACGTACTGTCACTCGACCCGCACTCGCTCGACGAGGTGCTGGACTCGATCCTGGCGGTTGGGCGGCGGGCCGACGTTTCAGACCGCGCCACGCGGTTGGTGGCTGACCTGCGAGCCCGGCTCGCCCGCACCGCGGCCACAGTCGCCGGGCGGCGCCGCCCGGCGGTCGCGGTGATCGAATGGGTTGATCCGCCGTTCACCGCCGGGCACTGGATACCCGACCTGGTCACCGCGGCGGGCGGGCGGCCAGTCGCGGCCCGGCCGGGTGAACCATCGGTCCCGGCGAGCTGGGACGTCATCGCCGCGGCGGCACCCGAGCTCATCGTCGTCGCGCCCTGCGGCTACCACCTGCCCGGCGCGATCGAGCAAGCGCAGTCCGCAGCCCAGGCACTGCCCGGCGTACCGGTCTGGGCGATCGACGCCGACGGCATCGTGGTCCGCCCAGGACCCCGCCTGATCGACGGCGTCGAGGCCATCGCCTCGATACTCCACCCCGATGCCGTGCCCCCCGCACGGCCTCGCACCGTGCACCGGGTCACAGCCCCCAGCTAACCTTTGGCTACCTCGGCCATGATCGGGGATATCGCTGACAGAACGTTCAAAGATGTCCAGAAATGGATGACCTGCGCCCGGCCCTCATATGGTCATGAGAGTTAGGTCAGCGAGCCTAATGCCCGCGGGAAGAAGCGTGCTGCGGACATGCGATGACCGTCTTCGGCGCCGTTCAATTCTTGTGCAGCAGCGTGTAACGGACCGTCTGTACCCGGATCAGGCCATCACGGAACACAAAGGTGTCGATGCCGTCCTCGACCCGCGTCGCGGCGGCGTCAGCGGCCCACTCCAGGAAGAGCACGTCGTCCTCATAGATCTGTGTTTTCAGATCCCAAGCCGCATCCGGCACATCGGCGAGCAACTGAGTGAACGCCGCCCGGATTCCTTCCGTGCCGCGCCTGACGCCTGCGGGCGTGATAAGGACGGCGTCGTCGGCGTAGTCGGCGATGATCTTATCCAGGTCGCCCGCGCCGAGCGCCTGTGCGTGGTGCTGGAAGACTTCCTCGGGCGTACGCGTCATCGTCCTTCTCCTTCTCGCCGGGGACCTCACCCCTACCGTATGGTCGCCGATGGGCCAGCGAACAGGGCCGGGAACCCCTCATGTCGGGCTCGGTGGCGCACCGTCTGCGGCAGATGCGCGCGTTCTCGGCGCAGGTAGCGATGCATAAGCCAGCCTGTCGCACAAACCCCGGTCAAAGCTCCAGCGCCGGAAGATCTGGGGCTCCTCGGGAGCAAGGGTGGCAAATATGGGGGTCGAGTAGGTCTTCTCGCCGTTTGTACGACAGGCTGAATCATGCAAGCTGGTCGACCGGGGATTGCCGGTTTGCGCAATGCGGAGACCCCTTGCTCCCGCGCGCGCCTGGCGCCGATCTGTACGCTGTGGAGCCACAGTCCGCAGCGAGGCGGCTGCGTAGATCAGACGTTCTGTGCTCCCGTCAGTGTGGTCTGCCAGGACTCTTGGACGGCCGCGCGGGCGGTCAGGGGCGACCAGCTACTGCGCGGCGGCCCGGGTCGGGGGGGTCCCGGGCCGCCGCATTCCATTGGTGGCTGCAGCATCGCCGAGGGTGAAGCTAGGGGGCGCCGGTCGGCTTGCCGGTGGGGTGGCTGGTCGGCTTGCCGGTGGGGTGGCTGGTCGGCTTGCCGGTAGGGTGGCTGGTCGGCTTGCCGGTAGGGTGGCTGGTCGGCTTGCCGGTAGGGTGGCTGGTCGGCTTGCCGGTAGGGTGCCTGGTCGGCTTGCCGGTAGGGTGCCTGGTCGGCTTGCCGGACGGGGTCGGCCGGGGGTGGGCCACCGCCGCGCAGTATGCCGTCACGTTGGCCGCCCCGCCCGCTGCGGTCTCCAGGTTGCGGAAGGCCACTGCCTTCTGCCTGGCGCTGCCATCAGCCCTCAGGTGCGCGTACGCGGTGCACAGGCCATGCGCTGCGCGGCTCGTCGCGTCTGGCCCCACCCGGGTCGCCGGCTGCGCCGGGGGTGCGCCGAGGATGTCATGAGCGAGTTTCTGTATCGAGGCTGGCAGGGCATCGGCGTATGCCGCGGCGGCAGCACCGCCGATGGTGATCACCGCGGCTGCGGCGGCCGCGGTGAGTTTGGCGCTGAGCAGCGAGGTGAGCAAGGGATGTCTCCTCCGGCGTGAGCGAGTCGGTTCAGCAGGCATGTCGGCCGCGCCGCGGAACACCGCCAGGGCACTCGCCTCGGCAGCCAGCTCGCTGGTCGCCGGCGCCGCGTTGAGCGCGGCGATAGCCTCCGCCACCGAGCGCAGCCCGTCGGCTGCGTCCTCGGGCAGCAGGTTCCCGGCGAGCAGCGCGTCGAGGGCGGAGTCCCCGGCGTGGGGGTCACCGCCTCGCGCTGGCCACGGGAAGATCGGCATGTCACCGTCCGAAACGCCACGGCCGGTCACAGCGTTACACCCGTCGGAGCCAGGGTCTGGGCAAGCCGCCGCAGGCCGCGGTGCGCAGCTATGCGGACCGCTCCAGGGCTCCGGCCTACGATCCGGGCCACCGCCTCGGTGTCCAGGCCGGCCAGGACCCGCAACAAGATCACCTCCGCCTGGATGGGCGGCAGTGCCGAGATCGCCGCGATTGCCGCCGCGGTGCCGAGGTTCTCCATTGCCAGACCGGCGGCATCCTCCGTCCTCGGCTCCCCCGGGCGCCTGGCAGCTCAGTGAGCGACGCCACCGGGTGCCGGGACGACGGCGGACCTCGTCGATCGCCTGCCGGCGCGCGGTCGTGAACAGCCACGACCGCCAACCCCGCTCGTCCCCGCGAAAACCGGACAGACCCCGGACCACCTGCACCCCACGCCTCCGCCGCGACGTCCTCGGCCACATCAGGCGCGACCACCCGCAGGTAGCGCAGCAGGGCCGGGTTAGCATCACGCCACAGCACCGAGAAGGCAGCCTCGCTGCCGTCCTGCGCAGCGGCCAGAACGGCCGCGAACTCCTTGCCGATCACACAGGCGAGTATCGGCATCGGCCGCGGTCATCCGCAGCAGATTGACGGAGTCCACTCGAGACGAGAAATCCGCCGACTCTAGCCTCCGCCTTTCATAGCGGTAGGGCGACACGGGCCTGAGATACGAAGAAGTGCCTTGCTGATCAGGGAAAATCAAACTGCCGAATGATCGATAACCCTTGGCAGGAAGGCACTTCTTAGGTGAAGCGTAGCGGTAGCGGTGGCAGGGTCAAGGTCGCGGACGGGCGGGCGTGGTGTCGCACGCCGGGGCTGCGCTGCTGCGGGAACTGGCCAGCGAGACCGGGCTGGCGGGGGCGGTGACCGGGGCGCTGCTGGACACCTACCGCGTTCCCGCTGCATCTCCCGGGGCAGGTGTTCGCGGACCTGGCGGTGGCGATCGCCGATGGGGCGGATGCGGTGACCGGGATCGAGCTGCTCCGCGACCGGGAGGCGCTGTTCGGGCCGGTCGCCTCGATGCCGACGGCGTGGCGGCTGCTGGACCGCATTGATGAGGTGCACCTGGAGCGGGTGCGGGCAGCGCGGGCCGCCGCGCGGGCACGTGCCTGGCAGGCGGGGGCGGCCCCGGAGCCAGGTCAGGAGCTGCGGATCGACTTCGACGCCATGATCACCCATTGCTTATAGCGAGAAACAGAACGCGGCGGCCACCTGGAAGAAGACCTTTGGCTTCTACCCGCTGCTGGCGTTCCTGGACCGTCCGGAGGTGGCCGGCGGTGAGGCGCTGGCCGGGCTGCTGCGAGCCGGGAACGCCGGGTCCAACACCGCCGCCGATCACGTGAAGGTGCTGGACATGGCGCTGGAATCGCTGCCGGAGCACGCCCGGCCCGGTGACCCGTCCAGCCCGCGGGCGCTGGCCCGCTCCGACTCCGCCGCGGCGACCCACCTGTTCGCCGCTGCCTGCCGCAAGCGCGGGATGGGGTCCTCCTTCGGCTTCCCCGTCGATGAGCGCATCCAGAAGATTGTGGACCTGATCCCCGATCAGTGCTGGCACCCGGCCATTGAAGACGAGGGACTGCGCGAGGGCGCCTGGGTGGCCGAGGCCACCGGCATGATTGACCTGTCCGCCTGGCCGGAAGGGTCGCGGCTGATCCTGCGCAAGGAACGCCCTCACCCCGGCGCCCAGCTCACCTTCACCGACGTCGACGGCCATCGCATCACCGCGTTCCTCACCGACACTCCGCGCGGGGTGATCCCGCACCAGATCGCCGGGCTAGAGCTGCGGCACTGCCAGCACGCCCGGGTCGAAGACCGCATACGCGAAGGCAAAGCCGCTGGCCTGCGCAGCCTGCCGTGCCGGGGTGGGAGGAAACTGTGCCTGGCTGGAGGCGGTGCTGGCCGCCGCCGACCTCGTCTGCTGGGCCAAGCTGATCTGCTTCACCGGCGTGCCATCGCCGCCGCGGCCCAGCTCACCCGCGCATCGACCGAACCTGGCGGTGGGCCGCCCAGATCGCCGAAGGCTTCCGCCGGCTGCGCGCCGCCTTCGCCTGACCAGCCCCCTCCGCGACTTCTCAACCATCACCGCCTGGCGTCAGCGTGCCCACTCGCAGCGATCCCGCCCGCTCAGAACGCCCTCCGCAGCCACACGCCCGCAAGAACAGGCCAACTCTCGCATTCAGAGGCATCGCCAGCAACAAGTCAAGATCGACAACCAGGTCTGGAGACGCTATTCGCGGAAAGAGGGAGGTTAGGCGCCGTGCCATCGCTCGGCTCAGCGACGGCGCTGACGTAGCCGAGGGAACGGCTGCCTCCGCCCCATCCTCCTCGACAGCGGTCGCGGGGAGGCAGGCGAAGCGGTCGGACCGGAGGCTGCCGCCGCAATTCGCAGACGTTTCTGGTGATGGCGCGCCCAGCGGCTCCGCGCCAGGCACATCCACCCAGGGGCCGCCGCAATCCCGCTGGGACGTTGGCTGCCTTTAATCTCATATAACGAGAACGGCTACAGCCCTGCTCCGGACGCGACGACGGGAACTGAGTAGCGGTCGCCACGACCTGGCGGATGTCCACGCACTCCGGCGACAACGGCGGCGAGTGCGTCGCCGTCGCGAACGCGAGCAACACGGTCCTCATCCGCGACACCAAGCGCCCGAACGGCTCCGTCCTCCGCACTCCCGCGGAAACCTGGCGCCCGTTCACCGCCGGGCTGCGCTTGCAGGCGCGCTTGCGATGCCGCCGCCTCCCTCACCCGACCACGCAGCGATCACGCAATCGCGGTCACGGGCACCGGCAGGCTGCCCTGGTGACGACATAAAGGCCATGACTTTCCGCGCGTTGTGGGAGATAATGAGCTCTCGGTGCGGGGAGGGGCCATGGCCGATTCTTGGCGATTGACGGAGCGGGAAAAGCGCGGGGCATGGACTACCGCCTTCACGGTCGCGTCGACATTCTTCGGAGGGTTCGCCCCTGCCGCAATGTGGGGCTTTGAGTACCTTTATGATCGGCGCGACCTGATCTTCGGGACAAGAGGCACGCCGACCCAGGCCGTTGCCTCCGACGGGTCCCTGGTGCGCCTGTCCGCACTAGGCTGGGCCGGCGGGCAGCAGAGCACCCCGTTGACGATCGTCATAAACCTCGATAACTCCGCACTCAACCTGGGGCTGAAGAAGGGCGACCCCGTGAGCGTGGTCGTTACCGGGCACTCCTATGTCCAGTCGAGAAGCGGGCTGGTCGTGCCGGCCCGGGTCGGCCAGCCGGTCACGGTCGCGGTTCCCCGCGGGAGCTATTCGGTCGGCGCCTTCGGCAGTAAGCAAGGGTCCCTATTCACCGCATCGGACCCGTACCGGGCGGTCGGCGGAAGCACCACCCCCATCCTCAGCGGAAGCCGTCAGCTCGCCGTGCCGCTGACCGCGCGCGAGCCCCTCATCCGGCCGCCGGTCAGGGCGCCGCTCACTCTCGGGAACATCAAAGCGCCGCTCGGCAATCGGCGCCTTCCGGCACCGTCGGCGACAACGTGCGCCAAGTGCGGCCAGCAGATCGATGCCAGCACCACGCTGCTGGCCCACATACTCACATGCCAGGGGCGGCCCGCCAGCCACTGGGCAAACCCCTGGGTTATCGGATCCGCCGTTACCAAACCCGTCGTTACCAGGTCGGCCGCTATCAGTCCTAACCTTCCGCAGACGCTACGCAGCATCCGCGAGAGGCAGCCGACCTATCGGTGCCCCGAGTGCAATGCGATTTTCTACTCGCAGAAGGCCCTCGATGATCACCGCGCGGCACCGTACAAGTGCGACCGGTGCGGCCAGCGCTTCGCTACCAGCGCGGCCCTCAATTTCCACTTCGCCAGCATGCACCCGCTCGTCAAATGGTGGCGGGATTTCTGGTGAAAGCCAAGCCAGTACACCTGCGCAGCGGATTTGACAACTCTCGGACACGTGGATCTGTGTCACCGAGTTGACCCAGTCATTCTGCACAACGAGCCTGATGTGGCACGGGCGGTTGGTTGAGAAGCTAGACGTCACCCCTTTGCTCCCACATCTCAGCGAGGTACTCTGCTCTGGCTTCGATGATCCCCATTCGTGCTGGCCACTCGACAGCGTCGGTATGGGGCGGTTGGTTAGTCACTTGACCGGGCCATTTGCGGTAGAACAAGCCAGTTTCAGCGATGGAGTACCCGTTGCTAACCGCGTCTGCGGCAAGGAGTAGTCCAGCATCGCCAGAAGCCGGGAGAGCCATTCCAACCACCCAACGCCAGAACAAGGTTTCGATGTATACATAGCGTCGCTGGATGGACCTGGGCACGGTACTGGTGAGCGTGCCAATGTCGGAAGACTGTGCCTCGTTTTAGAGGCCCATCGGGTGGATCTAGCCTGCGTGTTTACGCCGGTAGGCCGACACGGGCTTGAGATACGAAGAAGTGCCTTGCTTGTACGGGAAAATCGAACTGCTGAATGATCGACAGTCCCGGGCAGGAAGGCACTCCTGAGGTGAATCGTAGTGGCAGGCGGCACAGGGTCAAGGTCAGCGCGGACGGGCGTGGCGTGGTGTCGCACGCCGGGAGTGCGCTGCTGCGGGAGCTGGCCACTGGGACCGGGCTGGCTGATGCGGTGAGCGGGGCGCTAATCGACACCTACCGGGGGTTGCCGCTGCATATGCCGGGGCAGGGTGGGCGCTGGCCATGCTGATGGTCCTTGTCGGATTGGCCGGCCCCCTGGTAATGCCACCCGTGACCGCAGTCCTGCTGAACAACGTCCCGGGACACCGGGCAGGCAAGGCCAGCGGCGTGTTCAACACCAGCCGGCAGGTCGGCGGCGCCCTGGCCGTAGCGGTCTTCGGCGCAATGCTCGCCAACCGGGCGGCGGCCCCGCCCCGGTACGCCGCTTCCTGCCCGAACTCGTCAACCTGGTATGCAACCGCGAGATCGACCTGCGGCGCGAACTAGGAGCGTTGCATCGGTATCGAGGCGAGACGCGAGCTCCATGTCGCACCTCATCCAACACGTGTCGGCGCACAATGAGTAGTCGTTGCTCAGGCGCGGGCCGCCTGCGGGGGAGGATCGTCGCGGTAGTCGATCCAACGAGGAGACCTGCCATGACCATGACCATCCCTGCGAACGCGCCCGCCCCCGCCGAGGCGGAGACGATCAGCGTCTACGAGGCGATCGGCGGGCGGGCCGCTGTTACCGCCGCCGTCGACGGCTTGTACGGACGGCTGCTCGCTGACCCTGAGCTGAGCCCGTTCTTTCCAGGCGGCGTCGGTGCCCGGCACCGGGCGTACCTCGCCACGTTCCTCGGTGAGGCGCTGGGCGGTCCCAGGCGCTACCGGGGACCCGGCATCGCCAGCGCCCACCGTGGACTGCGCATCAGTGACATCCACTTTGACCTTGTCGCCGCCCACCTTGGCGCCACCCTGGACGAGCTGAGCGTTCCCCGCCACCTGACCGACCGCATCATCGGGATCGTGGCCGGGCTCCGGCAGGCCGTCGTCACCGCCTGACGTGTGACCGCGCGCCGGGTGACAACCGTTGGCGATTGTTTGCCCAGGCCCGGGCTGACATGCTGGCTGGTGTGGCGGTCACAGCGCGGCGGTGGCCGATCGTCGGCCGCCGCGTGGAGCTGGAGGTGTTCGAGCGGGCCCTGGGCTCGGGCGAGCAGGTGGGCCTGGTGATCTACGGCCGGGCTGGGGTTGGGAAGACCCGGCTGGCCGACGAGTGCGCCGGGCAGGCGGCGGCGAGCGGTCATCCGACCGAGCGGGTTGCCGGCAGCCGGACCACCGCGCTGCTGCCGCTGGGCGCAGTGGTGGCCCTGCTCGCCGATGGGCTCGGCCGGCCCGGCACCGACGGGCAGGTCGACGCGGTGGCGCTGTTCGAGCAGACCCGCCGGGCCTTGCATGAGCGCCACCACGGCCGCCGCGTGGTGACCGTCGCCGATGACGTATCACTGCTGGATGCCGCCTCACTTGCTCTGCTGGGGTATCTGGCCGCGCAACGGGCGATCTTCCTGGTCGCCACCGTGCGCACCGGCGAGCCGGTCCCGGACCTGGTGACCGGCCTGTGGCGTGATGGCCGGCTGGAGCGGGTCGACGTGCATGACCTCAGCCGCACTCATCTCGATACGCTGCTGCACTTGGCTTTGGGGGGCCCGATCGAGGCGGGCGCGGGGCGTGAGTTCTGGGAGGTCACCCAGGGCAACCCCCTGTATGTGCGGGAACTGGTCCTGGGCGCGCTGGAATCGGGGGCGCTGGTCGAGCGGTCGGGGGTGTGGCATCTGGAGGACCGGTTGCCGGCCACGAGCCGACTGGCCGATCTGGTCGGGCAGCGGATTGGGGGCCTGTCCGCCGAGGCCCGTGCCGTCGTCGAGCTGCTCGCGCTGTGCCAGCCGTTGGAGCTCGGTTACCTGGAGACTGCCGCCCCCGCCGGGGTGCTGGAGTCGCTGGAACGGGCCGGGCTGGTGACGATCGCGGTCGCCGACGGGGAGGTGCGCCTGGCCCACCCCCTGCACGGCAAGGTGGTCCGCGCTGCTATGCCGAGGTTGCGGGCGCGGGCGATCCTTTCGGCCCAGGCCGAGCGGCTGGAGGCAGCCCACCCTGTGCCCGGTCCGGCGGCGCTGCGGATCGCGGTGTGGCGACTGGACGCCGGGGGGCGGCCCGACCCGGCGGTGCTGGTCCACGGCGCCCATCTGGCCCGCTACGCGCACGACTTCCGGGTGGTGCGGCGCCTGGTCGAGGCGGTGCCCGGCGAGCGGCTGGATGCGGTTGGGGCGCTTTTGCTGGGTGAGGCCCTGTACGAGCTTGGCGTCTTCGACGCCGCCGAGCGGGTCCTCGCGCTCGGCCAGCAGCTGCCCAGCAGCGAGCCGCTCGCCCTGCGCCTGGCGGTCACTAGGGCCAAGAACGCCCAATGGGGCTTGTGCCAGCCCGAAGCGGCGCTGGCCATCAACGCCGCCGCCCGGGCCGTCGTCACCGCCGGGCCGCTGGTGGAGGAGCTCGTCGCCGACGAGGCTTCCGTCTTGACGTTCTCAGGGCGCCCCGGCCAGGCCTTGGCCGTGCTTGAGCGCATCGGCGGCAGCGACCGGCGGACCCGGGTCGCCCGGGCCATCGCCGGGGCCATCGCCCTGGCAACGGCCGGACGGACCGCCGAAGCGGTGGGTGTCGCCAAGACCGGCTACGCCGACCACGTCGCGCTCGGCGACGAGCTGGCCATCGCCCACCCGGCTATGCACCTGGTCAACCAGGTGTTCGCCCTGACCGAGGCGGGCAGGCTCACCGAGGCCGAACGGCTGGCCCGGGCTGGCGCCGAGATCGTCGCCTCCCAGCGGGTGCCCATCGCCCAGATCTTCTTCGCCGCCAACCTCGGGCGGGTGGCCACCCTGCAGGGCCGGGTGGCGACCGCTCGCCGCTATTACGCCGAGGCGGCCGGATTGGCACAGGCCAGCCACTTCGCCGGCCCGCAGCGCTTCGCCCTCTCGGGCCTGGCCCTGGCGCATGCCATGCTCGGCGAGCCCGACGCCGCCGCCCAGGCGCTGGCCGAGCGCGCCACCGTGCCGGCGTTCGGCTTCCTCGGACCCGAGCAGCAACTCGCCGACGCCTGGGCCGCCATCGCATCGCGGCGGCCAGCCGAGGCGGCAGGCCGATTCCGGGCCGCCGCCGCGCAGGCTGCCTCGACCGGGCACCGGACCGCCGAGTCGTGGCTGTGGCACGACCTGATGCGCACCAGAGGGGAAGACGCCTCCGCGTGGCTGCGCGACTTGGCCGGAGTGTGCGACTCGCCGCTGGTTTCCGCCCGCGCCCGACATGCTGTTGCCGCCCGGGCTCGCGACGCCCAGGAGCTGGCCGGCGCCGCCGACGACTTCGAGGCCCTGGGAGCAATGCTGCTCGCGGCCGAGGCGGCAGCGGGCGCGGCCGAGGCCTTCGCCCAGGCCGGTGACCGGCGCACGGCGACGGCGGCGCTGCGCCGCTCGATCGAGCTCGCCGCCGCCTGCGAGGGTGCCGTCACACCAGGACTGTTCCGGGCCGCCACGATCCACGCCGCCGCGGCAGCCCCCCTCTCGGGCCGCGAACGCGAGATCGCGATGCTCGCCGCCGCGGGCCTGGCCAGCAAGGACATCGCCGAACGCCTCTACCTGTCCGTGCGGACGGTGAACAATCACCTGCAGCATGCCTACACCAAGCTCGGTGTCAGCGGTCGCGCCGGCCTGGCCCAAGCCCTGGGGAGCATCTCATGACGCCAGAGCAGATCACCTTGGTGCAGTCGTCGTTCGAGCGCCTCAGCCCCCAGCTGCCCGCCATGGCGACCCGCTTCTACCAGGAACTGTTCGCGCGCGACCCTGCGCTGCGCCCCCTGTTCACCACCCCCCTGGCCGAGCAGGAAATCAAGTTCGCCGAGAAACTCACCGAGATCGTCCGGGCCATGCCGCGCCTCGACGAGCTTCTCACCCACACCCGCGCCCTCGGAGCCCGGCACGTCAGCTACGGCGTACGAGCCGCCGACTACCAGACCCTCGGCAACGCCCTCCTCGCCGCGCTCGCAGCCGTCCTCGGCGGCAGCTTCGACGCTCCCACACGCGAGGCATGGACCCTCGCCTACAACCTTGTCGCCGAGACCATGCTCGACGGCGCGGCCGCGGCCCGGCCCATCGGCAGCTGATCGCTGCGCCCGATTCAACCGGGTTGTCCGTGTCTGAGCATGCCGAGACACGAACAAGAACGACCCGAACGACGCCCTGCCCGTCATGACGCACAATCGCCGGGCAGTCGATCTCTACCAGCGCATGGGCTTCTCCATCGAAGGCCGGCGCTCGGAGTGCCTGCTTATCGATGGCTGACTGGTCGACGAGTTCTATATGGCTGTTCTTCTTCCCGGTGAGCACACCGCCGACTCGGCCTGATGTGCTCGCTGGCCACTCAGCGCGGATCTGCATCGTCCAGATCAGCCCGCTCATGAAGCAGCTTGATCCTGTCTGGGCCCAGGAGCACGGCAAAGCGCGCTGCCCGGTACCGTGCCTGCCTACCTCGCATAGCGTCGCCGGAAGCGGTCCGACCGGCAGTGAATTCCGGTCTATGCCTTGCCCCTGTCCCCTCCTCAGGCTGATACTTCCGATTACGAGCAGATGTGCACTTATTGAGCGAATGTTCCGCGACTCGCGGGCCGGGACCGTCTCGCAGGCTGGAGGGAACCGGTAACAGTGACAGTGCCCCCTCGGCGTCGGCGCAACATCGTCCCGAGCGACTACCCGGAAGCGATGATCCGCGCCATCGGGGCGGTCGTGCACGAGTCGTGAAGCCGCACGAGGCATTCGATGCCTTCGTGCGCCTGGCTGCAGAACCAGCCACTGACAGCGTGGAGGTAGCGTGAATATCCCATCAACCTATGGCGGCCTGAATTACCGCATTACCCAGGTATCGCTCGTTGTGCGAGATATCGATGCCACCATGGCGGCCTACCACGAAGCCTTCGGGTGGGGGCCCTGGAAGGTATACGATCACGTGTCTCCGATGCACCATGACACGCACGTAAACGGCAAGCCCGTTGAGTTCTCGCTACGTGGCGCGGAAGTCATGGTCGGCGATATGAATTTCGAGCTCCTGCAGCCTCTGTCCGGTCCCAGCAAGTGGCAGGAGTTCCTCGACACCCGCGGCGAAGGCATCATGTCGATCGCCGTGATGTTCGATACCGCCGAAGAGTCAGACAAATGCAAAGAGGCTTTCGCCCAGCACGGTATTGACGTGACCATGAGCGCCCGCATCGGCGATCACATTGAGTATTATTACCTGAATACCGAGGCTCGCTTCAAGTGCCCGATCGAGTCAGGCTCTGGTCATGCCCTGGATTACATGAAGCCCGCCTACACGTACCCGCCCGCCGCCGACGCGACTGCCGGGTAAGCACGCGTCGGCAGGACAACAGCCATGCCGGGCCTGCCGGAGGTTCCGTAACTGGTGAGGGCGATATATCGAGGCTGGCTAGTGGACGCCTGGGGACTGCGTGCCGAATTCCTCGCGGGCTTTGCGGGCGGCCTCGGCTTCGGCGGCGGTTACGGGAGCAGGCGGTTTGAGCAGCACCCCGGAAAGGAAGATCACGCCTATCGTCAGCATGGTGAGACCCACCCACAACCCGAGGTTTATTCCGGCTGCTTTGTCGATTGTGACCGCCCACTGCCCGTACCGGTGGTACGGGAACCCAGTCAATATCAGGCATGGCACACCGCGGCTCGCCTTCCGGCGGCTACCGGCTGTCATCGCCATCGCCATCGACGGCTACCAGGCGCATACACAGCTCGTTACATAGGGTGAGCACGGTGCTAACGCCCAGAGCCACACAGGAGACAGATCCCTGCCGATTCCGTACTACCTGTCGATGACGGGTTCCCTATGGCCGGGCGGCACAGAACGACTGGATCTGGGCACGGCAGTCAGCCACGTCAGACAGGCTGACCCGCAGTGCCACCGGGTGTGGAATGCCTTCTTGCTGACGGCACGGCGAGGTCCGGGTCTGGGCCACGGGCGCTTATGCCCTTCTGAGCAGGGGTGCATGCGACAATTCCGGGCATGCGATGTCCCGTCGTTGTCACGAACCGGATCTCGTTCGCAACGCCCGGCCCTGCCCGCCCGGCCAGCTGCTGCGGGTGCGCCCGGACGGCGCTTCGCGGCATGGACGGGCTGCGAGCCTGCGCGCCGGCAAGCGAGAATGGCGGCAGCTGGCCGGATGGAAGTAGAGCGCCGTGCGTGAAGTATGTCTGTGTTGCGGGGCCGCTGATCCGCGTCACCGATGTGATCTGCCGCGCCGCGCGGTGGCCGCGGCGGCGAGGAGCACAGCGATGTGCCCGAGCTCGTGGTGGCGCGCCGTGGTGTGTTCGTTGTTCATCGTGGCGGGCGGACAGTCGTGGCCGACCCTATGACACCTGTTGTGCTACGTGATGAGTACCGGGTCTCGCATCCTCGCGGTGGCGGTGACCGCTGCCCGGAGTCCGGCTCAGAACACTTCTCCCTGCGCCTGGTCTGGTCCTGGCCGGGAGACGGCTAGCACGCACATGTCGTCAAGCTGGGGTTCGGCGGCGAGGGACGCGATCAATTCGTCGCAAAGGCTGCCGAGCGGCGCGCTGAGCTGCCATGCCTGCAATCGTTCGGCGACACGGGCTATGCCTTCCGTGAGGTCCTCGCCGCGCCGCTCGATCAGCCCGTCGGTGTACATGAGCATGATGTCGCCGACGTCGAAACCCGTCTGACCCTGGGTGTACTGCGGACAGTCTTGGTCGTTCGGGAGGCACAGGGCTGGCCCCTCGGCGGGCGGGGGGATCTCCACCGTCCCGGTCTTGGCGCGGCGGATCAGGATCGGCGGGTGGCCCGCGGTGGCGTAGGTGACCAGGGACACGTCGGGCTCGATGATCGCAGCCGCCACGGTGGCGAACTTCCCGTTGGTCGCCCAGTCGGTGACGCGCGCCAGTTCTTCAAGGATGCTGGCCGGCTGGTGGCCGACGATGGCCAGGGTACGCCCGGCGTTGCGCAGCTGTGTCATGTCCTCGGCGGCGGTCAGGCCGTGTCCGACCACGTCGCCGACAGCCAGGTAGGCGCGCTTGCCGGGCAGGGCCATCGCGTCGTACCAGTCCCCGCCGATCTGCTTGGTCGTTCCGGCCTGCCGGTAGCTGGCTCCGATCTCCAGGCCGGGAATCACCGCGGCGGTCGTGGGCATGATCGCGCGCTGCAGGACCGCGGCGAGTGCGTGCTCATCGGCGTAGGTGCGGGCGCGGGCCTGAGCCTGGGCGACGAGGTCGGCGACGGCGGCGGCGAAGGCGAGCTGCCCCGGCTCGAACTGCTGAGGATGCCTCCACATCAGGCCGATCGCGCCGACGGGTGCCGTGCCCACCCACAGCGGCCATGTCAGCCAGCTCGATCCGTGCGCGACGACCGCCGGGGTATCCGGGCCCGGATAGCGCTGTTCATACTCGGCGGGCGTCCGGATGATCACCGGACGGCCTGTCCGGGCGGCATCGGTCGCGGCCGCGGGGACGTCCATCGGCAGGTCCGAGAACTGCTCGAGGATCTCCCCGGCGTAGCCGACCGTGGTGATCCATACCAGCCGTCGGCCGTCCTGACTGACGACGCCGAGGCATAGCGCATCGGCGCCGCCGACGGCCGCGCGTACGCGATCGGCCACCACCTCGCCGATCGCCTCGGGGGTCAGCGCCGCGGCGAGCAGCCTGGTGAGTTCGGCAAGTGCCTCGATCCGCGCGTGCTCACGCCGCTCGCCCTCCCGGAGCCGGGCCCGCTCCAGGACACGGCTCGTCGTGTCGGCCATGCTCAGCAGATACTCGCGTTCCACGGCGGTCGCCTCACGCTGCCCGGCCCACCATACGCCGAGATAGCCAAGGGCACCGGCCTCGGTGACCAACGGAAGCGCGGCCGCGGACCCGATCCCCGTGTCGGGTGCCTTCAGGTCGCATAGGTACACAGGAGTGCGGTCCCGGACCGCGCGCGGTCCCGGACCGTCGGAATCGATCGTCCACTCCGTTGACATGACCGCCGCCTGCGCGGCGGCGTCGCCGCCAGCGAGCGGCTCGAACCGACGTCCGTCGGCGGCCAGCACGCTGATCACCACATGCGCGGCGTCCAGCCGGGCGCGGACCGCGGCGGACACCTGGTCACCGACGGAGTTGACCGTGGCGGCATCAGCGAGCACCGCGCCCAGCTCGGCGGCCTCCCGCCGGGCCTCGGCCATCGCTCGCTCCAGCCGTGCGCTGTCCCGGTCCTGCACCGCCGACATCCGGCCCGCGACTTCCTGAGCTAGCACCCAGCCGACCAGGACGACCAGGGCGATATAGGCCTGCGTCACGGCCACCGAAGCTGGGGACGACAGCCCCAGATGAGCGAACTCGCCGTACCCGGCCGCCGTCATATAGTTGGCCACCGCCGCGAACGCCGCGCCAATAAGAACCACGCCCAGGTCACGCAGCCGGAACGCCGCCCACGCCAGGATCGGCAAGAACAGCAGGGTGGACGGTTCGCCGAAGCGGAACGCCACGACCGAAAGCCCGGCCGTGAGCAGGGCCACCAGCACCAGTTCGAGCCACCGCGAGGACACCAGTGCCCGCCGCTGCGCCCACAGCAGCAACGGGCCGCCGATCACCAGCACCGCGATTCCGTCCCCGGCCCACCACTGCAGCACCAGCCCCGGCCACCAGCCGCCCTTGCTCGCCCAGCTCACAGTGGCCCCGACCAGCCCGCCCGCCAGCGGCCCGAGCACCGCGGCGCCCAATACGAACCGGCCCAGACCCAGGCGGGTCGCGAGGTCCGGCCGCCGTCCTGCGCAGAACCAGCGGACAAACGAGGCGCCGGTCACCGGCTCCACCGCGTTGGCCAGCGCCGATGCCAGCGCCACCGCGAGCGTCAGGTGATGCTGCAGATCGACACCGACCTCGCTGACCACGATCGCGGCGATCACCACCGGCCAGCGCCGCCGCGCTATCAGCAGCAGGGCCGCAACATCGACACCAGACGGGGGGTAACCGAACGCCAGGCCCGAGCTGAAGTGGTGCCACGCCAGCTCCGCGCCCACCACGTACGCCCCGGCGATCACCGCGAACAGGCCCGCCGCGCGCCCAGCCGCTGATCGGGCCCAGCGTTCCAGGTTCGCCAGGAACGCCATTGCTCCATAGGGCAGCCGAGCCGCGGCCAGCAGGAGACGCTGACCGGCCGGTTCCAGCCCCAGCAGTCCGGGAGAGGCAGAGCGTGTCACCATGATCAGCCGCCGAAAAGAAAACCCGGCCGCCGGCCGGTCATTACCGCCGCGGGAGTGAACGGCTCACTTAGCAATCCCGCCTCCCCCCGACGCGCCGCCATCGGGAGCATACGCCCCAGGCCAGTCCCGCTTCCTGGCTTCCTCTAGAGCCGCTCAGTCTAGCCCCGCCACTCTAGCCCCGCCACTGTCTCACTTGCAGGCAGTATGCCTGATAGACCGGCCGGCATGCGATGTCGGACTGCTGTAATGCCGCGCCGGAATGAACTGCGCAATGCCGAGGCGGAGCCGAGGCGGAGCCGCCGACCACTTTGGGTATCGCCCGGTGACGGAAGAAACCGGCTCACGGCTGACGCGCCCGGTGAATATACTGCTCCTGTTCATGTCCGCGCTGGTACTCGTCGACACGCCGTCCAGGGCAAGACAGCGTTCTGGCTACAGGACCTCGGCCGGAGCGGCGAGGTACCCGTCCGGAGAAGATCATCGGTCCTTAAACGGCTACCACGTCGACCCTGCCTACGGATTCTTCTGGCTACGTTTTTGGTCCGTTCCGTGGAGTCTCCGCAGGTCATTGCCCCTTTTCAGCCGACACGCCGACGTAACTTGGGTCTAGTACTCGAGTGTGCGCCCAGTGATGCTCGACCGGTTTGGGTGAGGCCCGGTCAAGCCTTCGCGGCGGCCCGTCTGATGGCTTGGAGCGCGAGGTGGATGACTTGGGTGCCGTCCAGCTGTTCACCTTTGCCGATGCAGGAGCGGAACTCGGCGCCGGTCAGATGGTCGCGTAGCAGTGCCACTGACTGGCGCAGGCGGTCGGCGTCGGTGCCGTAGGGCGGGGCGCCGCTGCTGGCTGATGCGACCGCCCCGTACAGGGTGGCCGCGTCGTGGCAGGCGCCGACACGCGCCAGGAGGTCGACGAGGGTCCGTATGGTGACCCACAGCGGCGTCCAGGCGCCTGCTTGCTGCCAGTCAAGGATGACCCGCTCGTAGTGGCGGAGCGCGGTGGCGGGGTCGCCGTGCCGGGCGTGCAGCGTGGCCAGGGAGACGCGGGAAATCCCGTCGACAAAGCGGCTGCCCGCGGGCTTAGCCAGGGCGACCGCTCGCTGCAGGTGGTGCCGTGCCTGCCCGGGACCGGTGTCTGCGGCGATCTCGCCGGTGACCCAGGAGACGAATGCCAGCGCGGAGGGCGAGCGGCACGCGTCAGCCGCCTCGCGGGCCTGGTCCGCGAACCGGCTCGCCTCCCCGGGGTCATTGCCGTAAGCGAACGCCGCGGCGGCGCTCGCAGCGTCCCACGCCGCGTCCAGGAAGTCACCATTGCCTACCGACAGGTCGTACGCCTTCCGGTACAGGTCCGACGCTTGCCTGAGTCCGCCGCGGAAGATGGCGATCTCGCCGAGAGCCTCCAGCGGCCTGCGAGTACTGATCGGGGCCAGGCCCTTCGCGGCGTCGAGGGCCGCGTGCGCGGCGATGCTGGCTGCTTGCATGTCGCCCCGGTACACGGCTCCGAAAGCGGCGGAGGCGAGCGCATCGGGGTAGAACGGCGAGCGCGACCCGGCCGCGGCGGCCGCGGCGACATCGGCCCAGCGGAATACCTCGGACTGGCAGCGCCACAGCGCATACCAGTGCAGCTGGGCGACCATGCGCAAGCTGAGCTCGGTGTCCTGGCCGGCCAGCCAGCTATGGGCGGCACGCAGATCGCTGAAATGCCGCTCCAGCGTTCCCGCCCAGCTGGCTTCGCCGGCACCGCACAGCCCGCGGGCGGCCAGCGCGACCAGTTCTGCGGCCCACCGGGCGTGGCGGCCGCGTGCCGCATCCAGCTCTCCGTGCTCCTTGAGCCGTTCCAGGCCATAGCTGCGCAGTGTCTCCAGGAGCCAGTACCTGGTCACGCCGCCTTCTCGGTCGGCGGTGATCAGCGAATGGTCGACGAGGTGGAGCAGGATGCGGGTGACGTCACTGGCGCCGGGCTCGGCGGCGATGGCACGGGCGGCAGGGGCGTCGAAGCTACCGTGGAACACTGAAAGCTGGCCAAACAGGCCCTTTTCCGCGGGCGTGAGCTGCTCGTAGGACCAGTCCACCACGGCACGAAGGGAATGATGGCGGCGATCAGCCCGGCGGCCGGCCGTGAGCAGCCCGAACCGGTCCTGCAGGTTCCCGGACAGCTCGCTGACAGTGGTCCCTGGCAGGCGGGCGGCGGCAAGCTCGATGGCGAGCGGCAGGCCGTCCAGCCTGGCGCACAGAGCCGCGACCGCCGCGACGTCCGTGGCCTCCTGCGCAGCGCCCGGGTCCGCCGCCCGTGCCCGGTCCAGGAACAGCCGCACAGCGGGAGCACCGGGACCGCTCGCCGCGAGCGGCCTGACCTGCCACACGTGCTCACCGTCAACCTCAAGCCGTTCCCGGCTGGTCGCCAGCAGGATGACGTTGCGGGTCTCCCGCAGGAGCCGCTCGGCGAGGACGGCGACGGCATGCGCGACGTGCTCGCAGTTGTCGAGAACGAGCAGCATGTGCCGGCCTGCCAGCTGCTCGACGAGCTGATCGTCGAGCCGCAGGAACGCCCGTTCCCTGAGCCCTGCCGCTGTGGCGACGGCCCGGGACACTTCGGGAGGCTGGCTCACCGCGGCAAGGTCGCAGAAGCAGACCCATTCCGGTAGCTGCCGCCGGTCCAGGTGGCTACCTCTAGCGCTAGCCGGGTCTTCCCCACGCCTCCCGGGCCGTGCAGGGTGAGCAGCCGCGCCTCGCCGAGCAGCCCGGTGACGGCCGCGAGGTCCTCATCCCGCCCGACGAAGCTGGTCACCGGCACCGGCACCGGCAGCGCCGGTGCCTGGTTCACGGGCCGAGTGCGGGTATCCGGTGCCGCCACCGCGTGGCGCAGGATGTCCTGCTCGATGCGCTGCAGGGCAGGTGAGGGATCCAGCCCAAGTTCCCCGGCCAGGTGCCGGCGCCACGACCGGAACGTGGCGAGGGCGTCGGTGTGGCGCCCGCCACGGTAGAGGGCCTGCATGAACAGCCCTCTCGCATGCTCCCGCCCGGGGTGCTCGGCCACAATCGCCTGCAGGGCGGCGACAGCATCATCGACCAAGCCAACCGAAAGCAGCAGCCCGGCCCGGCGTTCTCTGGCCACTAGGCGCAGCTCGTCCAGCCGGGCAGCGGCGGCCAGCGCGAATGGCCGGTCAGCGAACTCGCCAATCACTGGGCCACGCCAGAGGGCCAGTGCCTCGTCGAGGAGCCCGAGGGCCTGGTCGCCGCTCGCCTGAGTCGCTTCGGCCAGGGCGTCTTCGAACCGGGCGGCGTCGAGCTAGCGTCGCTGGAGGGCGAGGCGGTAGCCCCCCTCCAATGTGACGAGGTCGCCGCCTGCTGGGCCGAGGGCACGGCGCAGGCGGGAGACCTGCGTCCGCAGCGCCGCGCGGGGGTCAGCGGGCAGGGCTTCCCCCCACAGCTCGTCGATAACCCGGCCAGCGGGGACCATCTGGTTGGCGTCCACGAGCAGCATTGACAGCGCCAGGCGCTGCTTGGCGCTGGTGAGCGGAACGGCGCGGCCGTCCACCCGCACCTCGACCGGGCCGAGCAGACGGCCATTGTGACCTCCCCGTGGCCTCTTATCAGGATCACACACGCCCAGCCGTCCCGTGACACACCGCTGACACGCCGCTGGCACGGCGGGCGGTCATGGTGGATCCGGGAGCGCGTACAGCAGCCAGAGGGGGAAATGAGATGGGCAGCACGATCGGGGTTCCCGGCGAGGTCGGGGCATCGTTCACCGGTGAGCTGATCGATCCTGCGGACCCGGCGTACGAACAGGCCCGCAGGGTGCACAACGGCCTGATCAACAAGCGTCCCGCGCTCATCGCCCGGTGCCGCACTGTCCCCGACATTGTGGACGCGGTGAACCTTGGCCGCGAGCACGCTACCGAG
>WNGE01002220.1_pt1 | contig 23969 bp, 17 predicted proteins | sample 5400651 | NCBI WGS metagenome assembly WNGE01 (sample SAMN13153370, study PRJNA577476) | soil metagenome | isolation source: 60 cm soil or saprolite under grassland replicate 2 | place: USA:California | collected 2016-06-15
TCGCCGGCGGCTCGAGGACGACATGACGGCGCGCGCGTTCGAAGCCATCGTGGTGGGCGGCGGGCCGGCGGGCTCCTGCGCGGCCCTGACGCTCGCCCGGGCCGGGGTGGACGTGGCGCTGGTCGAGCGGGGCGCCTATCCCGGCGAGAAGAACATGTTCGGCGGCATCCTCCATCGGATGCCGGCGCTCGAGAAGATCTTCCCCGACTTCTGGGACCGTGCGCCGCTGCAGCGCCACATCGTCAAGAAGGTCGTCACCTTCATGACGCCGGGGCGCAGCCTCAACGTCGAGTACGAGACCGAGAGCTTCGACAAGACCCCGTACAACGGGTACACGGTGTTCCGCCCGAAGTTCGACCGGTGGCTGGCCAGCGAGGCACAGGCCGCCGGCGCGACGCTCATCACGCGCACGACCGTCGACGGCGTGATCATGGAGAACGGCAAGGTGGCCGGGATCCGGGTCCTCCGCGGCGCGGGCGAGCTCCGGGCGCCCGTGATCGTCGCCTCGGACGGCGTCCTCTCCTTCACTGCCGCCAAGGCGGGCCTGAAGAAGCCGCGCTTCGACGTGAACCACCTCGCGCTCGGCGTGAAGGCGCTGCTGGAGCTGCCGAAGGAGGTCATCGACGATCGCTTCGGCCTGGTCTGCGATCAGGGCGCCTCGCGGGAGTTCCTGGGCTGCACCGGCGCCGTGCACGGCGGCGGCTTCATGTACACCAACTACGACTCGATCTCGGTCGGCCTGGTGCTCCACCTCGGCAGCCTGCGCGGGAGCGGCAAGACGCCGTACGACCTCCTGAACGGCTTCCTCGATCAGCCGCAGGTCGCGAAGCTGGTGCGGGGGGCGCGGCTCCTCGAGTACTCCGCCCACCTCATCCCCGAGGGCGGCTACGAGATGACCCCCCAGCTCGTCGGCGACGGCATCGTCGTCGCGGGCGACGCCGCCGGGTTCTGCTACGCCAAGGGCCCGAACCTCGAGGGCATCAACCTGGCGGCGCACTCCGGCACGCTCGCCGGCGAGGCCGTGGCCGAGGCGCGCGCGGCGAAGGACCACTCGGCGCGGTCGCTCGCGGGATACCAGCGCAAGCTGGAGCAGAGCTTCGTGCTCCAAGACCTGAAGAACTTCCGGCGCGCGCCGCGGCTGCTCGAGATCGATCGCCTCTACCAGCAGTACCCCGAGATGATCTGCGACTACATGGACCGCACCTACCGGATCGACGGGAACCCCAAGGAAGGCCTGCTCGACATGGCGCTCAGGATGGCGAGGAAGCAGGTGGGCATGAAGAACCTGCTCCGCGACGCCTGGACCGCCTGGAGGTCCATCTAGATGTTCAACGTCGACGATCTCTTCGACTACACGAGCTTCAACATCGATCGCGAGCCTCACATCGTGCTCGATCCGGAGCACTGCCTCGCGTGCGACCACCGGTACTGCACGACCACGTGCCCGGTGCGCTGCTACACCTGGTCCGAGAAGGACCGGAAGATGACCTTCGTCTTCGTCGGGTGCCTCGAGTGCGGCACCTGCTACGCCGTCTGCGACAGCCACGCCTTCACCCGCTGGAGGTATCCGCGGGGAGGCTTTGGCGTGTCGTACCGGATGACGTGAACCAGGCGGAGGTCGGACGCATGGCTTCGGAGCTGCACGACATCGTGGTCCTGCTGCGCGAGGTGCGGGATCCGCGCCCGCCGGTCCGCCTCGAAGGCGGCGGCGTGGAAGTCCGGGAGACCGGCCTCAGGAGGTTCGCGAACCCCGCCGACCTCTCCGCGCTCGAGGTGGCCGTGGCACTCGCCGGGACGACCGGCGCGGCCGTGACGGCGGTGGCCATGGGCGACGAGCGGCTCGACGACTCGCTGCGGCTCGCCCTCTCCATGGGCGCCGCCCGCGCCGTCCGCGTCTGGGACGACGCGATCAAGGACGGCGACGCGGTGGCGGAGGCGACCGTGCTCCGGCGCGTGCTGGAGGTCATCCGGCCCGGCGTCTTCTTCACGGGATACCGTCTCCTCGATCGCGGCGACGATCCCTCGGCGGCCCTGGCCGCGGCGAGCTGCGGGATGCCCTTCGCGCAAGCGGCGCTCTCCTTCGACCTCGCGCGCGACCGGGCCGAGGTCGTCCGCAGGGCCGAGAAGGGTGGGCGGCAGCGGGTCTCGCTGAGCCTCCCCTGCGCCGTCTTCTTCGACGCGACGGCGGCCGAGCCCCGCTACCCGGAGCTGCCCGCCGTCCTCGACTCGCTCGCGGCGCCGATCGAGCTGTGGGGGATCGAGGATCTCGGCCTCCCCGCCTGGGAGCTGGGCTTCGCCGGCGCGGTGCTCCGGCCGGCAGGCCTCGGCTTCCCCCGCAACGATCCCTTGCGCGTCGCCACCCCCGACCCGAGCCTGCCGGCCCACGAGCGCGTCAGGGCGCTCTTCACGGGCGGCATCCGGCAGCGCGGAGGGCGGATGCACTTCGGCGGCGCCGGCGAGGCGGTCGAGCGGATCCTGGGGATCTTCGTCGAAGAGGGGCTCCTGCCCAGAGGTCAGAGGTGATCTATCGCCTCGTCCCTGGCGTCACGCTGGTGCAGGTCCGGGGAGGACCGGCGCTGCTCTCCTCGACGCCGCTGCGCGTGGTGAGGCTCAACGCGGCGCTGGCGTCGATCGTCGGCGGAGGCGATCTCGTCCCGCGGTCTGCCGGCGAGGCGCGGGCGCTCGAGGCGCTCCACCAGAAGGGCCTCCTCTCGCGTGAGGAGGGCCCGGACCTCGCCGTGGATCGGCTGCCGACGGTGAGCGTGGTGGTGCCGGTGAAGGATCGGGCCGACGAGATCCGACGCTGCCTCGAGTCCCTGGGGCGGGTCAGGTATCCGCGCGAGAAGCTCGAGATCGTGGTGGTGGACGACGGCAGCTGCGACGGGTCGGCGAGCGTTGCGCGGTCCCTCGGCGCCTCCGTCGTCTCGTCGGGCGGCCGTGGCCGGGGACCCGCGGCGGCTCGCAACCGCGGCGCCGCCGTCGCGGAAGGAGAGATCCTCGCCTTCATCGACTCAGACTGCACTGCCTCCGAGGGCTGGCTCGCCGAGCTCGTGGCGGCGTTCGAGGACGAGGACGTCGTCGCGGTGGGCGGGCGCGTCGAGGGGATGCACGCGGCCTCGTCCCTCGACCGCTACGAGGCGGAGATGTCGAGCCTGTGCCTAGGGAAGCGCGACCGCTCCGGGCAGGCCGGGAACGACACGTTCTACCTGCCGAGCTGCAATCTCCTGGTGCTGCGCCGGCAATTCGGGATTGCCCGCGGGTTCCGGGAGGAGCTCCAGGTGGGCGAGGACGTCGACCTGACCTGGAGGCTCCGGGATCGGGGCGGCAAGATCGTCTATACGCCGCGGGGCCGCATCTTCCACGAGCACCGCAATCGACTGGGGGCATTCCTTCGGCGGCGATTCCAGTACGGGACCTCCGAGGGACTGCTTCACACCATTCACCCCGAGCGCCGCAAGAAGATCATCCTGCCGCGGACCCTGGCGATGGCCGCGCTCCTCGCGGCGGGCTCGTTCCTGGGGCGCCTCTGGTGGCCCGTGGCCATGGGCGCCGCGGTCCTCCTGTTCGACGCAGCCCGGCTCTGGCTCGCGCTCCGGCGGCAGGAGGTCCCGCTCGGTCCGGGAAAGGTGCTCCTTGCGCGCCTGCGGGCCTCGGCGAGCCTGGTCTACTACGTCTCCTTCCATCTGATCCGGTACTACGGTCCGGCACTCCTCCTCATCGGCGTGCTCTGGCCAAGATTCGGCGTGCTGGCCGCTTCACTCGCTGTCGTTGCGGGCGCGGTGGACCACCGCGTCAGGCGGCCGGCGCTCCGCTTCCCGGCGTTCTTCGGCTTGTACCTGGCCGAGCACCTGGCGTACGGCGGCGGCGTGTTCTGCGGATGCTGGCGGCAGGGGACGTTCGGCAGCTACCGGCCGGTCTTCTCCGCCAGGGAATGAGAAGAGCATGGGTTCGACCGCACTGCGTCCGCCGAGGGCGCTCACGCTGGCCGTGACGGGGCTCTGCAACCTGGAGTGCCTGCACTGCCTCGTCGAAGCCGGGCCGAAGGCCACGCAGCGGCACGTGCCGGTCGAGAGCGTGCGGCGCGTCGCGGCAGAGCACGCGGCCCTCGGCGGAGAGGAGATCTGGATCACGGGCGGAGAGGCGCTGCTCCACCCGCAGTGGCTGGAGATCCTCCAGTTCTGCCGCGCGCAGCCTTCGTTCAGGACGGTGGGCCTCCAGACGAACGGCGCGCTCCTCCGCGACGCGCACATCGACGCGCTGCGGGCGCTGCAGTTCGAGGGGCTCTCGATCCAGGTGAGCCTCGACGGCGGCTCTCCCGGCACGCACGATCACGTGCGCGGCCGCGGGACCTTCGTCAAGGCCGTGGACGGGATCCGGCGGATGGCGGCGGCCGGGCTCGGCGAGCACGTCTCGGTGGCATTCACGGAGATGCGCCACAACATGGAGGACGTGCCGGTGCTCCTCGCGCTCGTGGAGCGGCTGGGCGTGCGGCGCCTCGTGGCCGGCACGCTCGTCCACGACGGCCGTGCCGCTGGCTGCGACCTCGCGCCCCCCACGGCCGAGCAGTACACGAGGCTCCTCGCCCGCTACCAGGCCGACGCCCGGTTCCGCCGCCTCTACGAGGCGTACGGGAACATCGCGGCCATCGAGTGGTGGAAGGGACGCGCCCGTGAGGGCTCGGATTGCTGCGCCTTCGTGGAGCACCCCTACGTCACGGCGGAGGGCACCATCTACCCGTGCGCGCTGTGCCGCGCGGACGACTTCGCCGTCCACGGCGCGTTCGAGAAGCCCCTGGCGGCGGCGCTCGTCGAGGGCATTCCGATGTGGGCGCGGCTCCTGGAGCTGAAGCGCCGGCGGTACGGCAACCTCTCGCCGTGCCAGGGATGCGTGGGGAAGCTCCACTGCGGCGGGGGCTGCATGGGCCGCGCGCATGCCGCCACCGGGGAGCTCATGGCGGTCGAGGACCGCTGCGAGCTCCGGAAGGCCGTCTACTCCTGGCATTAGACCGTGAGGTGAATCGTGCCGCTCAGCACAGTGGATCAGGTGAGGAAGACGCTCGAGACCGGCGGCTACATCGCCGACGAGGTCATCGCCACGGCGGTCTTCCTGGCCGCCAGCATGGAGAAGCCGATCCTGATCGAGGGTCCGCCGGGTGTCGGCAAGACCTCCCTGGCTCAGGCGCTCTCGGGGATCCTGGAGCTGCCGCTCGTACGCCTGCAGTGCTACGAGGGCATCGACGAGGGGAAGGCACTCTACGACTGGGAGTATGGAAAGCAGCTCCTCTACACCCAGCTCCTCCGGACCCAGCTCGACAGCTACATGGATGGAGCGTCCACGCTCGGCGAGGCGGTGGGCCGGCTGGCCAAGGAGGAGAGCCTCTTCTTCTCGGAGCAGTTCCTCGTGCAGCGCCCGGTGCTCCGGAGCTTCCGGTCCGACAAGCGCTCGGTGCTCCTCATCGACGAGATCGACCGCTCGGACGACGAGTTCGAGGCGCTCCTGCTCGAGTGCCTGAGCGACTTCCAGATCTCGATCCCGGAGCTGGGGATGATCAAGGCGCGCCAGAAGCCGCTCGTCATCCTCACCAGCAACGCGACGCGGCTCATCTCGGATGCCCTCCGCCGGCGCTGCCTCTACCTCCACATCGGGTACCCGGAGGTCGAGCGGGAGGTCGCCATCGTGCGGCAGCGGGTCCCCGAGACGTGCGAGGCGCTCGCCGCACAGCTCGTCGGGTTCCTGCGCAAGGCGCGGGCGCTGGGCCTCCGGAAGCCGCCCAGCGTGTCCGAGAGCCTCGACTGGGCGCGCGTGCTCTCGATCCTGAAGGTCGAGGCGCTCTCAGCGAAGACCATCATCAACACCGCGGGCACGATCGCGAAGCACCAAGCCGACATCGGTCGAATCCATGAGCTGGCGATGGCGGAGTTCGGATAGGCGGCGTGCCGTAGGTCACGGGCCATGGAACACATCGTCAGCCGGTTCGTCGCGCGGCTCAGGGAGAAGGGGATCCGGGTCTCCCCGGGTGAGAGCGTCGACGCGGTTCACGCGCTCGGCTCGGCCGGGATGGAGGACCGCGCGCACGTGAAGGCCGTGCTCCAGCTCACGCTCGTGAAGAGCGTCAAGGATCTGAAGACGTTCGCCGAGACGTTCGACGAGTTCTTCAGCAATCGCGCGGCGGCTCGCCCGCGCCGCGACCTCCTCGACGTGGTGGACGAGGCCGTCATCGACCTCGAGGGCCGGCGGAGGACCGCGGACCACGCCGAGGAGGGCGACAAGTCGGGCGCGAAGCTCGTGGTGGACGACGAGACGATCGACCTCGACGATCTCGATCTCGACAGCCTGGAGGAGACGGGCGGCGATCTGGAGGGGGCCGGGCCCCGGCTCTCCGTCCAGACGCGGCGGTACCGGGGCGAGAAGCTGAAGGAGCCGAAGCGGGTGAACAACTACACCCAGGGCCCCATCTACATCAGCCTCGAGGAGGAGTTCCTCGGCAAGTGGAGGAACGACGGCGTGAAGCCGTTCACCACCGAGGAAGAGGTCGCCATGGAGGAGGTGGTGGCGCGGATGGTGCGGCGGCTGAAGAAGGACGTGCGGCAGCTGAAGTCACGGCAGACGCGGGGGCGGCTCTCCGTCATCAAGACGCTGCAGAAGAACTACCGGCACGGGATGGTGCCGTTCGTGAAGGTGCTGCGGCGCAAGCGCAAGGAGCGGCCGCGCCTGGTGGTGCTCTGCGACGTCAGCTACTCCGTGAGCCACGCGTCGAGGTTCATGCTGCTCCTCGTCCACACCCTGCAGAAGGGGTTGCTCGACGTGCGGAGCTTCGTCTTCAACAGGGAGATCGCGGAGGTGTCGTCCCTGCTGCGGACCATGCCGCTCAATCTCATGCTGGAGCTCATCGACGGCGGGGGCCTGGTGAGCCTGCAGGACAACAGCGACTTCGGCCACGTCTTCGCGGCGTTCAAGCAGAACCACCTGGAGAGCGTGCGCGGCCGCCCGGCGGTGATCATCCTGGGCGACGCCAGGAACAACTACAATGAGGCGAACGAGGAGATCCTGCGGGACATCCGCGAGCGGGCCGGGCACGTGCTGTGGCTCACGCCGGAGGACGAGACCTCCTGGAACCTGGGCGACTGCCTGATGAACACCTACCGCCCGTACTGCGACCAGGTGGAGGTGGTGAAGAACGTCGAGGAGCTGAGCCGCATCGTGGAGGAGCTCGTCCGCAGCTACTACAGCGGACGCCCGGACGCGGCCCGCGGCGCGCGCACCGCCGACGTGACTCCCTCCGCGACCGTGAAGCGCCTGCCGTGGAGGCACGGGGGCGTGACCGTCAAGCCGTGATCACCCGAGAGCGGAGGAGCAGGCCATGAAGGCACTGGTGGTGAAGCTGTACGTCAAGCCGGAGCACCGCGGCGCGTTCGTCGAGGAGATGCTGAAGGATGCGGCCGGATCGGAGGAGAACGAGCCAGGCTGCCTGATGTTCAACGTGGCCCTGGACGACGCCCACCCCGACGTGCTGCACCTCTTCGAGGTGTACCGCGACGGAGACGACATCGAGGAGCACACGAAGACGCCGCACTTCCTGCGCTGGGTCGAGGCGACCAAGGACTGGCAAACCAGGCCGCACGAGATCGCGGTGTGCACCACGCTGTATCCGCCCGATGGCGCATGGCGCAAGCGTCCGGCGCCATGACGATTGCGATGGCCCGACCCCGGGCGGCCGCGTATGGATTGGGCATGACCCCATTCGGAATGGTACGGACGCGGCTCGCCGCGTCGCTCATCCTCGCCGGCGTCCTCGCCGCGGCGCCCCGCGCCCAGGCGGCGAGCGCCGGGAAGACCGTTCTCCTGGCGACGACCACCAGCACTCAGGACTCCGGACTCCTCGACGTCCTGCTCCCGCTCTTCGAGAAGGAGACCGGCTACTTCGTGAAGACGATCGCGGTGGGTTCCGGTCAGGCGATGGCGATGGGCAGGAGAGGTGAGGCGGACGTCCTCCTGGTTCACGCTCCGGCCGACGAGCAGAAGTTCGTCGAAGACGGGTTCGGCGTCGACCGCAGGCTCGTCATGCACAACGACTTCGTCGTGGTGGGGCCGCCCGGCGATCCGGCGAAGATCAAGCAGGCCAGGTCGCCGCATGAGGCGCTGAAGCGGATCGCCGAGGCGGGAGCGCTCTTCGTCTCCAGAGGTGACAACTCCGGGACCCACTCGAAGGAGAAGGGCCTGTGGAAAGCCGCTGGGCTCACCCCCGACGGAAAGAAGTGGTACCAGCAGACCGGGCTCGGTATGGGCGAGACCCTGAACATCGCGTCCGAGAAGGGCGGCTACACGCTGGCGGATCGCGGGACGTACCTGGCGCGCAACAAGGCTCGGCCCCTCTCGCTCGAGATCCTGGTGGAGCGGGATCCCCTCCTGCTGAACGTCTACCACGTGATCCAGGTGAGCCCGGGCAAGTGGCCCGCCGTGAATGCGGCAGGGGCCCAGGCGTTCGCCGACTTCATGGTGTCGCCCCGGACGCAGGCGTTCATCGGACGGTTCGGCGTGGACCAGGTCGGTTCGCCCCTGTTCATCCCGGACGCAGGGAAGAGGCCGGAATCCCTGGGGCTCTGACTCGCGTTTCGCCGTTTCTCGTGCTCGGCAACCGCTTCAGACGCGAGTCAGAGGGATTTCCGGGCTTGCTACGCTTCGCTTCGCAAGCCCTCAACCTGGGGGGAGCGGGGCCGCTCCCCCCAGACCCCCCAGCCGCAATCGCGCGGAAGAGCGAAAGGCGAGTCTGATGGACCTCATCGCCGAGGGCATCAGGAAGGCCCTCCACCTCCTCGTGTCCCTCGATCCCGAGGTGCTCGGGATCACCTTGCTGTCGCTCGAGGTGTCGGGGGCGGCGACGATCGTGAGCGTCGTCCTCGGCCTCGCGATGGGGACGGCCGTCGCTCTGAACAGCTTCCCGGGCAAGCGGATCCTGGTGAGCCTGGTGAACACGGGGATGGGGCTGCCTCCGGTGGTGGTCGGGCTCTTCGTATCGATCCTGCTCTGGCGCAACGGCCCGCTGGGCTCCCTGGGCCTCCTCTACACGCCCAGCGCCATGGTCCTGGCGCAGGCCATCATCGCGACACCGATCGTGATGGGCATCACCATCGGCGCCATGCAGGCGCTCCCGCCGGCGCTCCGGCTCCAGGTCCTCGCCCTGGGCGCGACGCGCGCCCAGATGCTGTGGATCCTCATCAAGGAAGCGCGGCTGCCGCTCATGGCGGGGGTGATGGCAGGGTTCGGCGGCGTCATCTCGGAGATCGGCGCGTCGATCATGGTCGGCGGCAACATCAAGGGGTACACGAGGGTCCTGACGACGGCGACCGTCATGGAGACCGGGAGGGGGAACTTCGACGTCGCGATCGCGCTGTCGTTGATCCTCCTGCTCGTCACCGTGGCGATCAATTACGGCCTCACCGTCATCCAGCAGCGCGAGAGACCTCGATGACGGCGGCGCCCTGCGTGCTCGAGATCCGCGGCCTCAGGGTCGAGCGCGGCGGCGTCGAGGTGCTCGACGTCCCGTCCTTTCGCCTCCACCAGGGCGAGTTCGTCTCCCTGCTGGGACCGAACGGCTCCGGGAAGACGACGTTCCTGCTCTCCATGATGATGCTGCTCCCGCGCGTCGCCGGTCAGGTGATCTATCGAGGAGGGGAGATCGTCTCCAACGGTGGCGCCATCGAGTATCGGCGCAAGATCGCCATGGTCTTGCAGGAGCCGCTCCTCTTCGACACGAGCGTCTACGAGAACGTCGCATCCGGGCTGCGGATCAGGGGATTCGACCGCGGGGAGATCCGGCAGCGCGTCATGGCGTACCTCGAGCGCTTCAAGCTCGCCGACATGGCGCAGCGCTCGGCGCGCCGGATCTCGGGGGGCGAGGCGCGGCGGGTGAACCTGGCGCGCGCGCTCGTGGCTGGGCCCGAGGTGGTCCTCATGGACGAGCCCTTCGCGAACCTCGACCTCCCGACGAGACAGTCCATCACCGACGATCTGGAGACGACCATCCGCGGGGAGCGGATGGCCGCGATCCTGGTGACGCACGATCAGGCCGAGGCCCTCAGGTTCTCCGACCGGCTCGTGGTGATGAACGGCGGGAGGATCGTCCAGTCCGACGCTCCCTCGGTCGTCATGAACAACCCCATCAACCAGTTCGTCGCGAGCTGCGTCGGGATGGAGACCATCCTGGAGGGCACCATCCAGCGGAAGGACGGATGGGAGATCGTGGTCCGGGTGGGGGGGAGGGAGATCGAGGCCCTCGGGGAGGGCTCGCCCGGCGACCAGGTCTACTGCTGCATCCGGCCCGAGAACGTGATCGTCGACGTGGGAAGCCCGTCGCCGACGAGTAGTGCCAGGAACGTGTTCCCGGGGCGGATCGAGGGCCTGACCTCGGTGGGACCTTATCTCAAGGTGAAGCTCGACTGCGGCTTCCCCCTGGTGGCGCACGTGACGGGCGAGTCGTTCGCGACGCTGCGCCTCGACGTCGGAAAGGAGGTCTTCGCGTCATTCAAGGCGACGGCCATCCACGTCATCCGCAAGGGCGACTCGGGCTCGGGCCGGGCGCATGCGTGATGGCGCCGCGACCTCGGCGCGTGCGCCGCGCCATCTTCATTTTCCGCACGACTCGGGACGCGACCCCCACCGTTCGAGGGCGAGGTCCATGGTGGAGCTCACGATGTCGCGCCCGATGCTCGCGCTCCTCAAGCTCTCCGGCGCCATCGGCCGGCCGAGCGCGAAGCCCTGCGCCTGGTCGCAGCCCAGCAAGCGGAGCGCCTTCCTCTGCTCGTCGCTCTCGACTCCCTCGGCGATGACGCGGAGCCCAAGACCGTGGGCCAGCCGGATGATGGGCTCGACGAGCCCCGGTCCTTTCGCCACCTCTGCGACGAAGGAACGATCGATCTTGAGCGTGGTCACGGGAAGCCGCTGCAGCTGGCTGAGGCTGGAATAGCCGATCCCGAAGTCATCGACCGCGAGGCAGACGCCGATGTCGCGCAGGGCCCTCATCGTCTCGACCGCCTCGTCGCGCATGATCACGCTCTCGGTGAGCTCGAGCTCGAGCGAGTGCGGAGCGAGACCGCTCTCCCGCAACGCGTCGGCGACGACCTCGATGAAGTCGTCCCCGCGGAACTGGACGGCCGAGACGTTCACGGACACGCGCAGCGGCATTCCTTCGCGCTCCCACGCCTTCGCCTGGCGGCACGCCTCCTGGAGGGCCCATGCGCCGATCGGGATGACGAGCCCCGTCTCCTCCGCGACAGGGATGATCCGGTCGGGCATCACCTCGCCGAGAACCGGATCGTGCCACCGCAGCAACGCTTCGACCCCGATCACGCGCGCGGTGGAGAGATCCACGATCGGCTGGTAGTGGAGCGTGAGCTCGCGGCGCTCGACGGCGCGGTGGAGCCGGCTTTCGAAGTCGAGGCGCGAGTCGTCGTACTTGTCGCGGGCGAAGATCCTGACCTGGTTCTTCCCTCCCTCCTTCGCCTGGTACATCGCCGAATCGGCGCACCGGAGCAGCGTGTGCGGGTCTTCGCCGTCGTCGGGGTACATCGCCAGGCCGATGCTCGCGGAGGCGTACACGTCTCGGCCCTCGACCTCGAAGGCCGGGCACATGTCAGCGAGCATGCGTCGGGCCACGAGGACGGCTGCGGCCCGATCGGCGACCTCGGGCAAGATCGCGCAGAACTCGTCTCCTCCCATCCGGGCAATCGTGTCGCTGGTCCGCAGCGATCCGGCGAGCCGCCTCGCCACGTCCTGGAGCAGCCGATCGCCGCCGCGATGCCCGAGCGCGTCGTTCACGACCTTGAACCGATCGAGGTCGATCGACGCGACCGCGACGTGCTCGGAGCGGCGCTGCGCGCTCACGAGCGCGTGCTCGAGTCGATCCATGAGGAGGGCGCGGTTGGGGAGTCCGGTGAGCGCGTCGTGCAAGGTCTCGTGCTGAAGGCGCGCCTGGGCGTGGCGCCGGTCCGAGATGTCGGCCATCGACAGCACGACGGCGAAGGCGTGACCATCGACGAGCTGCCGCAACGGCCGGGCGCTCATCGAGACCCATGCGCGCGTGCCGTCGCGCCGGTCGATCCCCACCTCCGTCCCGTCGTGGGCGAGGCCGGTCGCCAGCGTTGCGCGGAGCGGCGTCTCCTCGGCGGGCATCGGCGTCCCGTCGTCGCGCACCATCGACCACTCCGCTCCGTCCAGGAGCTCCGCGGCGGACAGGCCGAGGATACGCTCGGAGCCGGGATTCGCCATCAGCACCCGGCCATCGGCTGCGACCAGCAAGACTCCCTCGGCCAGCGAGCCGACGATGGCGCGGTAGCGCTCCTCGCTCTGCCGAAGCGATTTCTCGGCCCGCTTGCGCTCCGTGACGTCCAGGATCGTGCCGACGAGCCCCCCGAGGCCGCCGTCGGGCCGCGGAAACGTCGCCTTGTTGAAGATGACGTCGTGGCGGCTCCCGTCTGCGTACCGCACCTGGGTCTCGTAGGCCTGGACCCCGCCGGCGACGAACAGCGAGCGATCCGCCTTGTCGTAGACCTCGGCCAGATCCCGAGGCGCGACGTCGTGGACCGTCTTCCCCAGGATTCGATCGCGCGGCAGGCCGATGTACGCCTCGAACGCGCGATTGCAGCCGAGATAGGCGCCGGCGGCGTCCTTGAAGAAGATGGGGACGGGGATCGCATTGAGCACGACCTGCAGGTCGGGCTCGGCGCGGGGCTCGTTCTCCATGCCTCTCCTCCTCGACGGGCCGACGCCGGCCCGTGGTCATGAGCGGTAGCCGCTCGCGCAGCTACGGAGTCTCAGCGCCGACCGCGCCGGGGCTCGCAATGAGTTGAATGTGTTTCGGGAAGGATGGGCAGGGATCAGTCCGCGCGACGAGAAGGGTGCTGCTCTGTCTGACGACCACCGCCGACCCTTCTCCCCCGGACTGACTTGAAGAAGATGTCACATCGGCGGTTCAGCCGCAATTAGTGCGCGCGAATTCTGCGCCGCTATCCGAGGCGCGACGTTGATTGACATAGGTCAATGGGCTGCAAGCCTCAGCAAGGAAATCCAAGACTTGGCCTTCCCGTTCGCAGCTCAAGGATCGGGCGTCAGGAGCGATGGCGCTTTCGGAATGCCTACGAAGGGCGCAGGCGCGGGCGTGCGCGGCACGGGCCCGCGCATCGAGCAGCCGCTGACCTTCACGCCCATGCGCGCACCGGCCTCGCCGAGAGCGGAGATCACCGCGAGCCGCTCTTCGGCTCGCGGCCGTAGAGCTTGCGGAGCTCGTCCTTTGCCTGCCGAAGGGCTCGTCTACGGGAGGCGGGCAGGTTACGCCCTGCCCGGTTCACGTAGAACGTGAGCATGGACATCGCGGACCGGAACGGCGACGACTTGCGGCGCGTGCTCCGCTCCGCCGAGCGCTTCAAGGAGCGCGCAATCGCCTTCGGACTCCGATTGAAGACCTGCTTGTCGAGGTCGAGCGCGTCGCTGCGCTCGGTGACGGTGCGCGACCACAGACGGCCGTGCGGAGAGGTCCGCTGGTGACCGCGCGCCGTCGTGGACGCCTTCCTTCGCATGCTGCCCGGCGCGCTCAACGGCATGTGCCCCGGTGTGTCGCGGGCGCGCCGCTCCGTGGCTGCAAGGTGTGCACCGACGAGCCCCGGTGCATGCGTCACGGCAGAAACGGGCTCCGGCCGGCGCCATGTCGAAGGTTTCGAGCGCCAGGTCGTGAGGACGGAGTACGGCGGGCTGACGCTCGATCACCAGGGTACGGGCGCGGACCCGCGACGAGCGCGCGTGCATGCTCACGGATTGAGCGAATTGCTCGCCGCCGGTTGCTCACACGCTGCCGATCGGCGGTCCGGGGCCGCGACAACGCCGCAATCTCTCGTGTCGCTGCAGCCGGATCGCGTGGCCCGCCGCCTGCAACACCCGAGTCCACGTCGGCCTCGCCGACTCTCGACGAAGCACACCACCGCGGCCTCGGCCCTCGCCGGGGCTCTTTCCATCGTCACGGTTGCCGCCGGAGGAGCGAGTCATGTCGTGGGTGAAGGTCCTGATCGCGGTCGGCGGCGCGGGGTTCGCGGCGCACGCGAGCGCGCTGCAGCCGCTCGACGAGTTCCTGCGTGGCGCCCGAGCGACCGGCGCGGACGACGCCGAGGCGCACGCCGTCCGGAGGCAGCTCGGGGCGGACGCGGATGCCGCCCTCGGCCGCGCGCTGCCGCGCTTGTCGCTGCGGGGAACCTATACGCGCAACCAGTACGAGTCCGCGATCGAGCTCCCGGCCGCGGGCGGAGGTCCGCCGGCGACGGTCACCATCACACCGCACGATCAGCTCGACGGCAGCGCCACCCTCGATGTCCCGCTCGTCGACCTCTCGAGCTTCGCCCGGATCGCCGCTGCCCGGACCAGCGCCAGGGCTGCCGCCACGGCAGCGGCCTCGACCGACCTGCGAGTCCAGGCGCAGGTCTCCCAGGACTTCTACCAGCTCGTGGCCAACGTGGCGCTCGTGGACTCCTCGCGGCGGGCGCTCGAGGTGGCCCAGGCCAGCTTCCGGATCGCCGAGCGGCAGCACGAGGCGGGGAGCGCCCCGTTGCTGGACGTGGATCGCGCCAGGGCCGAGGTGGAGCGCGACGTCCAGCAGCTCGCGGGCGCGGAGCTCCAGGTCTCCCTCGTCGCGCGCGCGCTCCAGTCGGCGACCGGGATCGTGCCCGAGCTCCAGGGCCAGGTGGCGCTCACCGACGATCTCCACGAGGAGCCTCCGCTCGAACGGTTCCAGGCGCCGGACGAGCGCATCCCTTCGCTCGCGGCGGCGATCGAGAGCCGCGTCGCCTCCGAGCAGCAGGCGTCGGCTCAGCGCCTCGCGCTCGCCCCCAGCCTGAGCGGGGCCATGACGGAGCGGACCAGCAACGCCACGGGCTTCGTCGGGCGGGAGGCCTCCTGGCAGGGCATCGTCGGCCTCACCTGGACGTTCGACCTCACGACGCTCGCGAACATCCGTTCACAAGACGCGGCGGCGGACGCCGCGCGAGCGCGCGAGCAGCGCGCGCGGCTCGCCGCCCGCGACGACATCCACCGCGCCTGGGCGACGGTCCGGACCGCCGTCGCGCGGAGCCGGTCGGCGCGGGTCGGGGCGGAGGTCAGCGCGCAGGCCTCCAGGCTCGCGCTCGAGCGATACCAGGCCGGCGCGGCGACGCAGCTCGACCTCCTCCAGGCCCAGCGCGACGCCTTTGCCGCCGACGCCGGGCGCATCCAGGCCGACGCCGACCTCGTCAACTCGCGGGCGCAGCTTCGCATCGCGGCCGGGGAGAGCCTCCTCGAGGGCCCCGGGAGGAGAGCGCCCTGACACGCGTCAGTCCTTCAGCAGGCTGCTCGAAGGTTGAGCGATCTGCTCAGTCGCGCCCCGGCGCGCGCCGTGGGAGCGGCGCCATCTCGCCGGCCAGCCTGCGAATCGCGGTCTGGCCCGTCCTCTGCAACCGGGTCCCTGGTTCCAATCGGGAGCGTCCATGAAGAGCAAGACCAAGCAGCGCATCGTCGTCGCCGTCGGATTGGTCCTCGTCGCCGGCATCCTCGTCGGGGTGAAGGCCGGCCAGATCGTCACCATGGTCAGGGCCGGCGAGTCCTTCGTGCCGCCCCCGGAGGCTGTCACCTCCACCAAGGTCGAGGCGGCTCGATGGGAGGGGACGCGGGCGGCGATCGGGTCGCTCGTCGCGGTTCGGGGCGTGACCCTCGGCGCCGAGGTCCCCGGACGCGTGCGCGAGATCACGTTCGAGTCCGGCGGCTCGGTGAAGCAGGGGGCGGTGCTCGTCAAGCTCGACACCTCCGCGGAGGAGACCCAGCTCGACTCGGCCGTCGCGGACGCGACGCTCGCGAAGCTCAACCTGGCGCGGACGCGGAGGCTGCGCCAGGGCGAAGCCAACGCCCAGGCGGACCTCGACGCCGCCGAGGCGCGCGCGAAGCAGGCCGACGCGGCGGTGGCCAATCTCAAGGCCGTCATCGCGAAGAAGACCGTGCGCGCGCCGTTCGACGGGCGAATTGCGATCCGCCAGGTGGAGCTCGGCCAGATCGTCTCGCCGGGAACCCCCATCGCCTCGCTCCAGGCGGTGAGCCCGATCCACGCGGACTTCTGGCTCCCCCAGCAGGCCCTCGCGGACCTCCGCTCCGGCCAGCGAGCTCGCATGCGCACCGACACGTTCCGCGACGCCGCGTGGGACGGCGTCATCACCACCATCAACCCCGAGGTGGACCCGGCCACGCGGAACGTCCGCGTCCGGGCGACGTTCCCGAACGACGACGGGCGCCTCCGGCCCGGGATGTTCGCCAACGTGGAGGTCCTCTCGTCCGACGCGCGGCCGGTGCTCACGATCCCGGCGACGGCGGTCATCTTCGCGCCCTACGGCGACTCGGTGTTCGCGATCGAGCAGGACAAGGACCGGGCCGGGAAGACCGTCGCCGTCGCCCGGCAGAAGTTCGTCCGCCTGGGAGAGCGCCGGGGCGACCTCATCGCGGTGGTCTCCGGACTGCGCGCGGGGGAGACGCTCGTCGGCAGCGGCGCCTTCAAGCTGAGGAACGGCACCGCGGTCGCCGTGAACGACGCCCTCGCGCCCAAGCCGCAGCTCGCCCCGAAGCCGACCGACGAGTGAGGGACCGGAGCCCATCATGAACTTCACCGACCTCTTCATCCGGCGCCCGGTCATCGCGATCGTCGTCAGCCTCGTCATCGTCATCGCCGGCGTCCAGGCGATCCGGACGCTCAACGCCCGGCAGTACCCGCGCAGCGAGAACGCCGAGATCACGGTCACCACCACGTACGTGGGCGCGAACGCGGAGCTCGTGCGCGGCTTCATCACGACGCCGCTCGAGCGCGCCATCGCCGCCGCCGACGGCATCGACTACATCGAGTCGGAGAGCAAGCAGAACGTTTCGATCATCCGCGCCCGGCTCCGGCTCAACCACGACGCCACGCGGGCCCTCTCCGAGATCGGCTCGAAGGTCGACCAGGTCCGCGGCGATCTCCCGCCCGACGCCGAGATCCCCGTCCTCAGCGTCGTGTCGGCCGACAGCCAGTTCGCCTCGGCCTACCTCTCCTTCTCCTCCGAGTTCCTGAAGCAGAACGAGATCACCGACTACCTGGTCCGAGTGGTCCAGCCGCGCCTCTCCGCGATCCAGGGGGTGCAGCGCGCCGACATCATCGGGGCGCGGACGTTCGCGATGCGCATCTGGCTCAAGCCCGACCGGATGGCGGCCCTCAACGTGAGCCCGGCCCAGGTGCGCCAGGCGCTCGCCGCCAACAACTACCTCGCCGCGATCGGCCAGACCAAGGGCTCGCTCGTCCAGGTGAACCTCACCGCCAACACCGACCTGCGCTCGGCGAAGGAGTTCAAGCAGCTCGTCGTCCGCGAGAAGGACGGGTCAGCGGTCCGGCTCGGCGACATCGCCGACGTGGTGCTCGGCGCCGAGGACTACGACACGGCGGTGGCGTTCAACGGGCAGACCGCGGTCTTCATCGGGATCTGGGCGCTCCCCAACGCAAACTCGCTCGACGTGATCCAGGGCGTCCGCACCGAGCTCGACGCGCTCCGGAAGGAGATCCCCGAGCAGATCAAGGCCGGCGTCGCCTACGACGCCACCGCCTACATCCGCGATGCGATCAAGGAGGTGCAGACGACGCTGGGGGAGACGCTCCTCATCGTCGTGATCGTCATCTTCCTCTTCCTCGGCTCGCTGCGCTCGGTGCTCGTGCCGGTGGTGGCGATCCCCGTCTCGCTCGTCGGGGCGGTGTTCCTGATGCAGGTCTTCGGGTTCACGGTGAACCTCCTGACGCTGCTCGCGATCGTGCTCTCGGTCGGGCTCGTGGTGGACGACGCGATCGTGGTGGTCGAGAACGTCGAGCGTCACCTCCGCGACGGCATGCGACCGGTCGACGCGGCGATCCACGGCGTCCGCGAGCTCGTCGGTCCCATCATCGCGATGACCATCACGCTCGCGGCGGTCTACACGCCCATCGCGTTCCAGGGCGGCCTGACCGGCTCGCTGTTCCGGGAGTTCGCGCTCACGCTGGCCGGCGCCGTCACCATCTCGGGCGTCGTGGCCTTGACGCTCTCCCCGATGATGTCGGGGTACCTCCTCCGCGCCGAGGAGCGGGGGCTCGCGCGGCGGATCAACGGAGGGTTCGAGCGCATCAAGGGCCTGTACGCCAGGCTCCTCCAGCGGTCGCTCGACGCGCGCGGCTCCATCTACGCCGCGTGGATCGTGGTGAGCCTCCTCGCGCTCGCGATGTTCACCCAGGCGCCGAGGGAGCTCGCCCCGACGGAGGACCAGGGCGTGATCCTCGGCGTGGTCAACACGCCCTCCAACTCGACGCTCGACCAGCTCACGCCGTTGACGCACGAGGTGTACCGGACGGTGAAGGGGATCCCGGAGTCGAACTTCACGTTCCAGATCACCTCTCCCAACACCGGCTTCTGGGGCTTCACGCTCAAGCCCTGGGAGGAACGGAAGCGGAGCGCGTTCGAGATCCTCCCGGAGGTGACCGCCCGCGTCGCGGCCATCCCTGGCATCCAGACCTTCCCGATCCTTCCCCCCGCGCTCCCCGGCGGCGGCCAGTTCCCGGTCGAGTTCGTCATCGCCTCGACCGCGGAGACCTCGGAGGTCCTCGACTTCGCGAAGAAGATCCAGGAGAAGGCGGTGGCGAGCAAGATGTTCGCGTTTCCGCCGCTCCTCGACGTGAAGCTCGACCAGCCTTCGTCGGAGGTCGAGATCGACCGGGAGAAGGTGGCGGAGCTGGGGCTGAACCTCCAGGGCGTGGGCCAGGACCTCGGCGCCGCGATGGGCGGCAACTTCGTGAACCGCTTCAGCATCGGCGGGCGCAGCTACAAGGTGATCCCCCAGGTCCTGCGCTCCGAGCGCCTGAACCCGGATCAGCTCAAGGACATCTACGTCACCGGCCCCAATGGACAGCTCATCGCGCTCGACTCCGTCGCCACGCTGAGCGACAGCGTCACCCCGCGCTCGCTCAATCGCTTCCAGCAGCTCAACTCCGTGAAGATCAGCGGCGTGGCGATGCGGCCGCTCGACCAGGCGCTCCGGTTCCTCGAGGACGAGTCCGCGAAGATCCTCCCGCAGGGCTACCGGCTCGACTACACCGGCGAGTCGCGCCAGCTGCGCACGGAGGGGAACAAGTTCCTGCCGGCGTTCCTGCTCGCGGTGGTGCTGATCTTCCTGGTGCTGGCCGCGCAGTTCAACAGCTTCCGGGATCCGTTCGTGATCCTGGCTGGCTCGGTGCCCCTCGGGATGTTCGGCGCGATGGTGATGATGTTCCTGAAGATGCCGAACCCGACGATCCGCTACTTCACCGACGGCTGGACGACGACGCTCAACGTCTACTCCCAGGTCGGCCTCGTGACGCTCGTCGGCCTGGTGGCGAAGAACGGCATCCTCATCGTCGAGTTCGCCAACAAGCTCCAGGAGCAGGGGCTCTCGAAGCTCGAGGCGGTGAAGAACGCCGCCGTGACGCGCCTCCGCCCGATCCTCATGACGAGCGTGGCGACGGTGTTCGGCCACTTCCCCCTCACGCTCGTGAGCGGTCCGGGCGCGAAGGCGCGCAACAGCATCGGCCTCGTGCTCGTCTCGGGCATGACCATCGGCACGCTCTTCACGCTCTTCTTCCTGCCCGCCATCTACCTCCTCATCGCCCGAGACCATCGAGCCAAGGAGCGGAGCGAGCCCAGCAGCGAACACGCCGCGCTCACCGGCCGTGGCTCGATCGACGGCCCGCTCCGCGCCGCGCGCGTGGCGATGATGCGGGCGCAGGGGAGCTCCGAGCAGCTCGAGCCGGAGGGCTGAATAGACCTCCACTCGCTCGACCGGTGACCGAGCCGCCCCTCGACCACGACGATGAGGGCACCCCTTCGAAGGCGGCCCGGCGGGTGGTCGCGGCCAAGGCTCATCGCTATCGGATCGCCTCGCGCGCTCGCCGGCCCATGCGCGCAGGAGGAGAGCCGAGGCGCATGCTGGTCGAGTCACTCGAGGCGATGAGGCAGGTCGTCGAGCGGCAGGTCGTGGCGCCGGCGCTCGCGCTCGCGGCGCGGCTCGGTGAGGATCGCAGGAGAGCGCAGGCCCGGCTCTCCCTCCTCTCGAAGCTCGGCGATCTCGCCGCCACCCTGGGTTACAAGGACGTCCTGGCTGAGGTCGCGCGGCTCTCCATCCCCGAGCTCGCGGACTGGTGCTTCGTCGACGTCCTGGAGGGCGGCGAGGTCCGGATCGCGGAGGTGGCCTGTGGCGACGCCGCCGGGGCGGCGCTCGCGAACGCGCTCCCTCGCCTCCCCATCCATCACCCGGCCCGGCGCAGGCTGCCGGCCGCGCAGGCGCTGCGCTCCGGCCGGCCGGTGCTCATCTCCGAGTACACGCTGGACCTGCTCCGCGAGCAGACCGACGGCGAGTACTTCGAGCTCCTTCGCGGGATCAAGGCGCGCTCGGCGATCGCCATCCCGCTGGATCTCGGGAGCTCGCTGGCGGTCATGACCTTCCTCGTGACCTTCCAGTCGGAGCGACGGTACGGACCCCAGGATCTCGCGCTCGCCGAGGAGCTGGCGCGGCGAGCGGGCCAGATCGTCGAGCAGAAGCGGACCCAGCACGAGCTGGCGCAGGCGCTCGCGTTTCGCGAGCAGGTGATGGGCATCCTCGGCCACGACCTCCGGAACCCGCTGGGCGCCGTGCGGGTGCTGGCCTCGCTCCTGCTGCGGCGGAACGAGCTCCCGGAGGACGTGCGCGAGAGCCTCGCCGCGATCGACCGCGCGGGGAAGCGCATGCTCGAGCTCATCGAGACCTTGCTCGACTTCAGCGAGAGCCGCTTCAAGGGGAGGCTGCCGATCGCGCCCGTGCCGACGGACATGCACGAGCTGTGTCGCGGGGTGGTCGAGGAGCTCCTGGCCGCAGAGCCCCACGTCGCCATCGAGATCGACGGGCAAGGGGATGCGCGCGGCTCGTGGGACCCGGCGCGGCTCGCCCAGGTCGTGTCGAACCTGGTCGGGAACGCCGTCAAGCACGGCGCGAGGGGCGCGCCCGTGCGGCTCTCGGTCCGCGGCGACGACGAGGAGGTCATCCTCGAGGTCCGGAACGAGGGGCCGGCGATCGCGCCCGAGCTCCTGCCGGTCTTGTTCGAGCCCTTCCGCCGCGGGCCGGCCGCGCGGGAGGCATCCTCGCATGCGAGGGGCCTCGGCCTCGGCCTCTACATCGTCCGGCAGATCGTGGACGCCCACGCGGGCACGATCGCCGTCGACTCGACGGCCGAACAGGGGACGACCTTCACGGTCCGGCTCCCGCGGGCGCGGGGCGTCCGGACGGCCGACGCGGAAGGTCGGCACGCGGCCTGGGAAGGCGGCGCTCCGGCGGGCGCGTGACCGGCGTCACCCCCCGCCCCATGGGTGGCGGCGCTCCGGTGAGCGTCCTGCGTCAGCTCCTGGCGCCGAAGTCGGCGGCGATCTCGTACCGCCGCAGCCGCTCGATCAGGGTGTTGCGGCTGATCCCGAGGCGGCGCGCCGCCTCCGACTGGTTCCCGCCGACCGCGGTCATGGTGCGGGTGATCACCGTCCGCTCCAGCGTGTCGATCTGCTCCCGCAAGGTGAGCGACCCGTTCTCGGCCGCCGCGGGCTCCGCCGAGCCTTCCGCGCTCGTCCGGGGCGCCGCCTCACCCGGCGCCGAACCGGAGAGCGCCCCTGTCCCGATCTCACCCCCGCCGCTCATGGCGACCATGCGCGCCACGGTGTTCTCGAGCTGCCGGACGTTCCCGGGCCACTCGAGCGCGCAGAGGCGCTCGACGAGCGCGGGCGCGAGCCGCGCGTCGTCGATGTCGAAGCGCTCCGCGTAACGGCGCGCGAACTCATGTGCCAGCGCCGGGATGTCCTCGCGGCGCTCGCGCAGCGGGGGCACCACCAGCTCGACGACCGCGAGGCGATAATAGAGATCCTCGCGGAACCGGCTCGCCGCGATCTCGGCCGTCAGATCGCGATTCGTGCTGGCCACGATTCGGACGTCCACCTTCTCGGTGCGCCCCGAGCCCACCGGCTGGATCTCGCCCTCCTGCAGCGCGCGGAGGAGCTTCGCCTGGACGCCGAGCGGCAGCTCCCCGACCTCGTCGAGGACGAGCGTGCCGCCGTTGGCCTCCGCGAAGAACCCCGGCCGCGCCTGGGTGGCGCCGGTGAACGCTCCCTTGACGTGCCCGAAGAGCTCCGCCTCGGCGAGCTCCGCCGGGATGGCGCTGCAGTTGAAGCGCACCAGCGGCCGGGCCGCGCGCCTGCTCTGGGCGTGGAGGAGCGACGCGATGAGCTCCTTCCCCGTTCCGGTCTCGCCGCGCACGAGGACGGTGATGTCCCTGGGCGCCACGCGCGCGGTCGCGCCGAGGAGGCTGCGCACGGCGGCCGACTCGCCGATGATGCGGCGGCCGATGGCCTGCTCCGCGACGAGCTGCCGGTTGCGCATGCGGAGGGCGCGCGCCTCGAGCGCGCGCTCGAGCGCGATCGTCGTCTCGTCCACGTCGAACGGCTTGGTCACGTACTCGTAGGCGCCCGCCTTGATCGCGCGGACGGCCAGCCGCTCCGAGCCGTGCGCGGTGAGCATGATGACCGGCAGGCTCTCGTCGCGCTCGTGGATCGCGCGCAGGAGCTCCATTCCGTCCATCTCGGGCATGGCGAAGTCGGTCACGACCGTGTCGGCGCGGTCCACGAGCGCGAGGGCCTCCGCGCCGGAGCGCGCGAGGAGCGGCTCCCATCCGCGAGCGCGGACGATCTCCTTCAGGGCGAACAGGACCGAGGGCTCGTCGTCAACGAGCAGCACGCGCTCCATCGCGATACCTCGACGATGCCTGGCGGGTGGGGAGCGTGATGATGGCCGTCGTCCCACGGCCGGGCTCGCTCTCGTAGCGGAGCGCCCCGCCGTGCTGCGCCACCACGGAGCGCGCCAGCACCACGCCGAGGCCCGTGCCTCCCTCACGTGTCGTGAAGAACGGCGTGCCGAGGCGCCCCAGGGTCTCGGGCGGCATCCCGGAGCCCGTGTCGCGGATCGCGATCTCGGCGGCGTCCTCCGTCCGCAGCACCTCGACGGCGACGTCTCCCCCCGGCTTCGTGGCCTCGATCGCGTTCGCGAGGAGGTTCAGGATGGCCTCCCTGAGGCGGCGCGGATCGGCCTCGATCGTCCCATCGCCCCGGGCGGAGAGGGTCACGCGACCGTCGTCGGCTCGCGCCGACAGCACCCCGAGCGCCTCGGAGACGAGCGCTCCCAGCTCGGTCCGCTCGGGCCTCACCTCCTGCAGCGGGCGCGTGAAGGAGAGATAGTCCGTGAGGATCTCCTGCATCCGCGAGATCTCCTTCTCCACGATCTGGAGCCGCTCCTGCGAGAGGACGTCCGGGGCCTCGCGCGCGCCCAGCTGGATGAGCGCCTTGATGGCGCTGAGCGGGTTCTTGAGCTCGTGGGCCACCTTCGCGCCGACCTGCTCCAGGTTGCGCGCGCGGCAGAGCGCCTCCGATGCCACCTCCTCCCGCGCGCGGGCGAGCGCGTCGCGGACGTCGCGCGTCGCGCGGTGGAACGGCGCGAGCACCGCCCCGATGCCGAGGACGCTCATCACCACGAGTGCCCCGTAGACGGGCCTCGTGAGCGCCGGACCGGTCCAGGCTGCGGGGAGCAGGGCGAGCACGCCGACGTCCACCGCCGTCACCGCCAGCAACAGGCGCGTCTCGCGCCGGTCGCCCGCGAACAGCACCGCCGCCAGGTAGGACGTGATCGCGATGACGAGCAGGGGGCTCGCCACGCCACCCGTCAACGCCACCGCGACGATGGACGTCGCGAGACAGCCGAGCTGGACGAAGGCCGCCCCCCAGGCGCACTGCGCCGCGGCCGCCCTCGCGCACGCCCTGGGATCGTACGAGCGCATCCGCCACATCCCGAGCTGCTGCGCCGCGGCTGGGAGCGCGACGCCGGCG
>WNGE01004139.1_pt1 | contig 23960 bp, 27 predicted proteins | sample 5400651 | NCBI WGS metagenome assembly WNGE01 (sample SAMN13153370, study PRJNA577476) | soil metagenome | isolation source: 60 cm soil or saprolite under grassland replicate 2 | place: USA:California | collected 2016-06-15
TGGTGCGCGCGAGCGCGATCAGCTCCTGAATGGATTTCGCCGGCACTGAAGGGTTGACAGCGAACGCCATCGACAGCGAGATCGTCTGGCCCACGGCCTTGAAGTCTTTCAAGGGATCGTACTTGAGTCCCTGCTTGACCGTCGGATTGATGACGAAGCTCGGAAACACCACCAGCAGCGTGTGGCCATCGCCGGGGGCGCGCGCGGCGAGCTCGTAGCCGATCACCGCCCCGGCGCCCGGCCGATTCTCCACGACCACCGGCTGCCCCAAACCTTTCGCGATGTGCTCCCCCAGGAGCCGGCTCGTAACGTCGGCCGCGCCGCCCGGCGGGAACGGCACGATGATGCGCAGGGACTTCGAGGGGAACGACTGCGCACGAGCGCCGCTGACGAGTCCCGCGAAAGAGATGAGCAATGCTGCGATGATGCGCGCGGTCATTGGATGGTCTTCCGGTTGGTCGCGGCGATATCGAATTCGTCAATTGCCTTCCAGTCATGTGCCTCGATGTCTTCGACGGTCCACAGCAACTGGCCGGAGTAATACAGCAGATAGACGAACAGATGATACTTTTCATAAAACTTGGCGAGAGACAAGTCCGCTCCCGGTACAGAACGCTTAGTGCTTGCGTGCGCCGTTCTGTTTCTGATCTTTCGGAACTGTGTCCCGAACTCAGTAGGGACTTCAACTTTATAGACGGAAATTTGATTCTCCCAAGGTGGAGCTTGGCCGCGCTCTATCGCATCAATTCTATTGGTTAGCAACTTCTTAACCTCGTTGTTGAATATTTTGTCTAGCGTCTCACTCTTTATATCTTTCGTACTTAATTGATCGCGTTTGAGGCAGCCGACATAGAACTCATAGAGATGATGAAGGAAGCTTGCGTAGGCATCGTGACACCTGATCTTTGTGCTCTTGTCACGACGTCCCATGATGTTCATGCGGGCGAAGTGCGAGAATCTTTCAAAACTCTCCTTGCAGAGAACCAGTTCGTGGACCAGCGTTGTCGTAAGCGCCCGGTCTATTTCATCGCCGATTTCGAACTTCATTGGGTCTAGCGGTTAAGAGTGGGCTAAACGTCACCGTTCAGCCGGCCGAACAGGCGGGCGAAGCTCGCTTGGAAGGATTGCCTGCGATGGTTTGTACGCTTTAGTTTTTGGCGTGTCGAATAAGAAAGTACCCATGGCCCACCATACCGAACCCACATACTCGTTCCTGTAGCCAACCATGCTGCAGATTATGCGCGCGTTCAATCTGGCGAGATGATAGGGAAGGTAGAACGCATCCTTATCATCAGAGTCGAACCCGATGGTTGACCTCGTCCACATGGCTTCGTGGAAGAGCTCATTCCTGGCTAGGTAGATTTTATCTATGAGACCAGGGTTGCTCCGAATTCCATATTCGCTGCAAATGACAGCGAACCGTTTTTTGTGCGAGATCTTTGATTTCGATGGTCTGATTTCTGTATGGAGGCGAAACAGCGCGTCAAAGGTCATGTATTGGTGGATAAACGCATCCCACTCCCACTCCAAGCTTCTGGCGCGCGTGTGAACGTACAGAATATTTACGAATCTGGTGCGTTGATCGGCCGTAAGGTCTCGCCACCAAGCGTATGTATGCTTCAGAAAATTCAGGCAGGTCTGTTCTGTGATGGAAATGTTGTGAACTGGCTTTATCGGGACGCGACCATCGAAACGCCACTCGGCAAATTGAAGCCGTGTGCCATACACGTACGCCAAGAGATGAATGATTAGTGCTTCGTCCTCGAACGAATTGCCGACCGGTGAGACAGGGGTATCAATTAATACTTGATGAGAGGCCGGCAGGTGATAGACCGACGCGGGCCTAGTAGTTCTTTTCACCTTCTTTCGCCTCTTGTGCGTGAACAGGTCGATCTCGTAGGTAGACACCTGTGGTGGATAGAAATAGCCGTCTTGGTTGGAGTGCTGGTTCAGCGAAGCAAGACGTTCTTTGTGGTCTGGCAGCGGGGTAATGTGAACGCCTGAGAAGCTTCCTTTCAGAGGGATTTGCAGAAATCCAAATTCCATTGGAAGCGCAGTGCAGTCGATGAAGGCTAACGTCTTGCTGTACAGCGGGCCCGCATGACGTGGCTGGGCATTTCCTATCTCGATGATAGGCGCTGAATCCCTTCAGGGCCCACAAAAGGTGGAAGTAGCGCTTTCGATTCTGCGAGCCCCGGGCTTCCTCGATTGGCGGCCGGCCCAATAACACTGCGCAATTTGTCATGAACGGCACTGACACCAGAAAGAATCCCCTTGTAATGATTGAATCGGTTTCCCCACATGGCTTGATGGGAATGAACTTCTTTATGAAAAAGTGATTCTAGGTCGCGAAAATGTTGTGCGACCTTTTTGATATGAGCGGTGTAGGTTCCGCCGGCTAAATATTCATAAACTGCGCGGACAGCTATTTGCTTTTGCTCCTTGGACACACTCAATGCATGAATGGCCAGAAGCCCTTCCCGAGCCGTGTAAATTAGAGGAAGGATGCCTTGTGGACTAATTACTAGGACTTCACGTTCAACGAAGTAGTATTGGCGCTTTGGGGGGAAGCGATTCGTTACGAGGACGGCAAGATTCGCTTCGCGCAAAATTCGCGCTTCCGCCGCCTGGAGTATGTATTTACGGTCAAACTTCGTGACTTTCTTGACTTCATAGACAATTCGACCAGCTTTCCTGCCCGAGGCTGTACAGACATCTTGAATGATGTCGCCGCCCTTTCCGACGTGTTCAAAGCGGTCATTCTTAAAGTGCTCGCGGAGGAAGGCGAGGAGCGAGCGCTCCTCCAACAATCCTTCGGTCTGGGCAGTTTCCCCGCGGCGAAGCCGCCCCTTAAGCTCTTCTACCTGCGCTTGAAGCTTGGTTCTGGCTTTTTCGTACTTCTGCAAGCGATCATTCGCGCGCCAGCGCTCTACTTCCAATGCTCTGGCTGTTCTGGCCTTTGCTCGGGTCTCGATATCACGCACCCGCTGTTTTGCCTTTCTCAGTTCCTGCGTGGCCCGATCCTCTGCTGCTCTCAATCTCCGGATTTGCTGTTCAAGGCCGCGGTGCTTTTTTATTACCTCCGCGAATCGTGCCGCAGACAAAGGACTTCCGCACAGTGGACAAGTGTTAATCATAAATGTGACTCCGTGCAATGGCCAACGTCGAGGTGCTTGGCGCGTCGCATGGCGGACCGCAAGATACGAGTTTTTCTATGCGACCAAACCGCAATCAACAAAGCCGGCTCGCGATGCGTTCGGCACGACCTACAGGGTAGAACTCATTTTTCGCTGCTCGAGAAAATGTCCTTGTGGATCCCTTGAATCGAAACTGCCAAGACAGCAAGGCCTCCAATGAAAATGTAGATGTCGATACCTTTCAAGAACTCCTTCGCAGGCGCGTAGACGCTTCCAGCCATTAAAAACAGACCGCAAACGATCATGCTAGATTGCAGAAAGGCATTGATCATCACTCCAACGTTTGTTTTCTCCTTTCGACGGAAACAACGATACAAGTAGGCGATGAGAAGTAAGAGGCCAAGCACAACGGAGGGGACAAGGACGACCGAATCCATATCATTTCCCCTTTGTGCGCTTTTCTTCATTTGCTTTTTCGCCGAGGATGAGGCCGACGAATCCGCCGATCAACGCACCCCACGGTCCACCAAGGGATGCGCCGAGAATGGCACCTCCCAGGCCCGCGCCGGCTGTGCGGTTCGTTTCTTCATCTGTGCGCTTAGGCTTCTTGTATTGTGGACGCTCGATGTATGCCATCTGCACCTCCTATCTAGCGAGTGCGTAACGTTTTGATGAACTGCGAGCCAGGACGATGCTCAATAACGGCACCGTGTCGATGGCCCGTCCGTTCGACCCGGACCTAGAACCCGGATCGCTGCAGAAACGTGGAGCCATAGACACTAATGAGGCTGATTGTGAGGCCCGCTATGCCAATAAGAAAGGCGCCCAGCAGAGACCAAAACAGTCGCCACGTGGCTTTGCCCAAACCTTTAGCTTCGTCGCCCACGATAGCAATTTCCTCAGATGTTGGGTCTATCTGACGAAGGCGTACCGTCCGTGTGGTGGCCCGAAAATCGAGAAGCCGTGTAATCGTTGCACCTATACCACAGAGAACTGAGACGCTTAGAAGAGCAACGGATGCCAAATAGAGAATGGCGTAGCAACGGCTCGGACTGAAGGACATTTCGCGAAGGAACGACACGCCAAACCCGAGGGCCGCGACGGAGAGGCCAGCGAATAGGTTTATCGCGAACGATAACTGCGCGATCGTCTGTGTTTGCCACCGGACGAATCTCTGGTTCAGCGACACCGCGTTCCTTCCGGATTCTAATGTCCCCAGTAGCTGCTGTTGACTAGGCGGTTAGTCGTTAAGCGTTTTTTCAAAAATAGACTGAATACGCTCAACGTTTTCTTCCATTGTCAAAAGTCGCGAATCGCCGAGGTCGACGGATGAATGAAGCGCTCGAATTTTTCGTACCAAACCCGAAAACTCATCGCGATCTAGCTTGGGCAGGTAAAGGCGCACGACACGTGTGTAGTCTTCGGGGACCGAGTAGATCTCGGTAAGCCGAATATCTCGTTGGAGCGGTTCAAGTGTTTGATCATGAAGGACATCGATTGCCGCATTCTGTGCCTTAGATAACGTAGCTAGAAATTCTGCGAAGGTTTCGGATCGATTTTGTCGCAGCCACTTAACATATTCGGTTCGTCGAGCCAGAAAAGCGCCCGCGAAGGCGCCAAGTAGAGAAAACGATCCTGCGACGAAGGCAATCACCACCTTTAGATTTGCGTCATCCAGATGCTCAACCATTTTGACGGCTAACACGCATAGTGAACTTAAGTAATCGCCGTAATTAGACACCCACACAGCAGTCGCTGTCATCCTTTCCCAGAGATCAACGACTTGATCGCCCATGCGCGTGCGACTTATCGGGATAGGTCGCGTGCCCTGCAGGCACCAGCTTCATGGTGTGCGTCCGCTGCAACAGCGGGTTGGCGAGCTTTCTTACCGTTGGCGAGGCCAGCGGCGCAGATTACGAGCCGAGTGAACTACCGAACGGTCTGAAACAGTTAGCGGGTACGCCATGTCCGCCGAAGGACCCGCGCCCGAACTTCTTCCCAGGGAGTTCCCGCTTCAGGATCGGCCTCAAACTCGGCGAGACGGTGATCGAGCTCGGCCCTTAACTCATCTGACATTGGGACCGCCTCCGGTACAGCGGCGATGCTGTCCCAGATCAGCTCGACCAGGCGGATACGCTCGGCAATGGGTAGTTCAAGAATCTCAGCGACTGAAATCTGCTTCATGCTTTGTAGCGTACCACTGTTGGTTCGAGCGCGCTAACGAAGTCCTTATACCTGCGGCTTCAGCTTTTCGCGGTAGAGCTTCGAGCGCCGGACGTAGATATCGGCGTTCTCCAGCAGTCCGGCCTTTTCCTCCGGCTTCAGCTCGCGCACGATCTTGCCGGGGGAGCCGAGCACGAGCACGCCGTCGGGGAAGGTCTTGCCCTCGGGGATGAGCGAGCCCGCGCCGACGAGGCAGCCGCTGCCGATGACGGCGTGGTTCAGGATGATCGCTCCGATCCCGATCAGCGAACCGTCGCCGATGGTGCAGCCGTGCAGCATCGCCTGGTGGCCGACGGAGACGTTCTTGCCGAGGGTGAGCGGGATGCCCGGGTCGGCGTGCAGGACCGCGGCGTCCTGGATGTTGGTGCGCTCGCCGATGGTGATGATGTCGTTGTCGCCGCGCACGACCGCGTTGAACCAGACGCTCGCCTGGTTGTGCAGGACCACGGTGCCGATCACGGTGGCGTTGTCCGCAATGAACCACTCCTCGCCGCGGAATGCGACTTTGCGCTCGCCCAGTGAATAGATCGCCATGATTGCGGCTCGATCATATCAGAGCGCCCCTGCTATCATCACCCGCTTCCATGAAGCCCAGTGAGTCCGTGTTCGTGCCGGTGCGCGGCCTGCGCTATCACTGCCGCTGCTGGGGCGACGCGCGCGCGCCCAAGCTCTTCATGCTGCACGGCTGGATGGACGTGTCGGCGTCGTTCCAGTTCGTGGTGGATGCATTGCGAGGCGAGTGGCGCGTGATCGCGCCCGACTGGCGCGGTTTCGGCCTCAGCGAGTGGGCGAAGAGCGACGGCTACTGGTTCCCGGATTATTTTGCCGATCTTGAGTATCTGATCGGGCATTTCCAGCCGGAGGCGCCGGCCTTACTCATCGGCCACAGCATGGGCGGCAACGTCGCCGCGATGTATGCCGGCATCCGCCCGGAGCGCGTCGCGAAGCTCATCGACCTCGAAGGCTTTGGCCTTCGGGGGGCGGGCGCCGGAGAGGCGCCCAGGCGCTACGCGCAATGGCTCGGCGAGCTTGCCGACAAGAAGCCGTCGTTTCGCGACTACGATTCCTTCGAAGCGCTCGCCGACCGGCTGTGCGGCAACAATCCGCGCCTCTCCCGGGAGAAGGCATTATTTCTCGCGCGGCACTGGGGCACGGAGAAGGAGGGCCGCGTGCAGCTCGCGAGCGATCCGGCGCACAAGCTCGTGAATCCCGTGCTCTATCGCCTCGAGGAAGCCGAAGCCTGCTGGCGCAACGTCGCCGCGCCCGTGCTCTGGGTTGCCGGCGCCGAGTCGAAGGCGGCGGAGTTTTTGAAGCTTTCGCCTCAGGATCTCGCCGCGCGCAAGGCGTGCTTCCGGCAGTTGACCGAACGCGTCATCGCCGAAGCGGGTCATATGCTCCATCACGACCAGCCCGAGCGTGTCGCCGAGGTGATCGAGGAGTTTCTCGGGTAAGATGCCGCGATGAATATCGATCTTCATTGTCACTCCACTGCTTCCGACGGCTTGCTCAGACCCGAGGAGCTTGTCGCGCGGGCCGCGGCGAACGGCGTGGAGGTGCTCGCGTTGACCGATAACGACGACCTGTCCGGGCTCGCCGAGGCGCGCGCGAAGGCCGAATCGGAAGGCGTTCGCTTCGTCGATGGCGTCGAGATCTCGGTGACCTGGGAAGGAAGCACGGTTCACATCGTCGGTCTGCAAATCGATCCCGAAGATCCGGTCCTGCGCTCCGGCCTCGAATCGGTCCGCGCAGGCCGCGCAAGACGGGCGGAGAAAATGGGCGAAGCGCTAGCCGCTGCCGGCATTCCCGGCAGCCTCGCGGGGGCGAGAATTTACGCCGGGAACCCAACCCTCATCAGCCGCTCGCACTTCGCGCGTCACCTGGTGAAGACGGGCCGGGCACCGAACGTAAAGAGCGTGTTTCAGCGCTACCTCGTGGAAGGCAAGCCGGGCTACGTCCCGCATCAGTGGGCCCCTCTCGCCGACGCCCGCCGTGAACTGGGTCCGCGCAAGCGGCGGGATCGCGGTGGTCGCACACCCGGGCCGCTATAAGTTTCCCAAGCCCGAGCTGCATGCGTTCCTCGCGGAGTTCAGGGACTGCGGCGGCGCCGGCATCGAGGTCGTGACCGGCAGCCACTCGCCCGAGCAATACCTGGAGTTCGCGCGCGTTGCGCGCGAATTGGGCTTGAGCGCGTCGCGCGGCTCCGATTACCACGGAAAGGGAGAGAGCAAGGCGGATCTCGGCGCGCTTCCGCAACTCCCCGACGATCTGAGTCCCGTCTGGCGCGATTGGTAGAACGGCGGGGCGGTCATTCCGCTCTGATAAAATAGAGCGTTCAAACGGGCCGGCCATGGAATTCAACCTCGTCCAGACCATCGCGATCTACGCCCTGCCGGTCATCTTCGCGATCACCCTGCACGAAGCCGCCCACGGCTACGTCGCGCGCCACTTCGGCGACAAGACCGCCTTCATGCTCGGGCGGATCAGCCTGAATCCGATGCGCCACATCGACATGGTCGGAACGATCGCCGTCCCGCTGCTGATCCTCGTCGCGAGCAAGTTCCTCGGCAGCGCGGGAATCCTGTTCGGCTGGGCGAAGCCGGTCCCCGTAAACTTTCACGCCTTGCGCCGCCCCAAGCGCGACATGCTGTGGGTCGCGGCGGCGGGTCCCGCAGCGAACCTCGTCATGGCGCTCGGCTGGGCGCTGCTGATGAAGCTCGCGCAGACGCTCCCGCCGGGCGCGTTCTCGTTGCCCATGCGCCTGATGGCGGAAGCCGGCATCACGGTCAACATCGTGCTCATGGTGCTGAACCTGCTGCCGATCCTGCCGCTCGACGGAGGGCGCATCGCCGTGAGCCTGCTGCCCGATCGCCTGGCGCTCGGATACGCGCGCCTGGAGCCCTTCGGCTTTCCGATCCTGCTCCTGCTGATCTTCCTGCCGCCCCACGTGCTGGGCGTGATCATGATGCCGATGGTGCGGGCCTCGATCGATCTGATCGGGGCGATCTTCCGGTTGTAGGCACGCGCGCATGGTCGAAGAACGCGTGGTTTCAGGCATGCGCCCCACCGGCGCGCTGCACCTGGGACATTTCCACGGCGCGATCAAGAACTGGATAAGGCTGCAGAGCGAGCATCCGTGCCTGTTCTTCGTCGCCGACTGGCACGCGCTCACGACGCACTACGAAACGCCGGAGGTCATCGAGGAGAACGTCTGGGACATGGTGATCGACTGGCTCGCCGCCGGCATCGACCCTGCGCAGGCGACGCTGTTCATCCAGTCGCGCATCCCGGAGCACGCCGAGCTGCAGCTGCTGCTCTCGATGATCACGCCGCTCGGGTGGCTCGAGCGCGTGCCGAGCTACAAGGACCAGCAGGAGAAGCTCGCCGACCGCGACCTCTCGACCTACGGTTTCCTGGGCTATCCGCTGCTGCAGGCGGCCGACGTGCTCGTCTATCGGGCGAAGTACGTGCCCGTGGGTGAAGACCAGGTGCCGCACATCGAGATGGTGAGAGAGGTGGCGCGGCGCTTCAACCACGTCTACGGCCGCGAGCCCGGGTTCGAGGACAAAGCCAAGGCCGCCGCGAAGAAGCTGGGCAGCCGCAAGGCCAAGGTATACATGGAGCTTCGCACCAAGTATCAGGAGAAGGGCGACGCCGAAGCGCTTGCCGAGGCGCGGGCATTGCTCGAGAAGCAGGGCAACCTTTCCGTCGCCGACCGCGAGCGCCTGTTCGGCTACCTCGAAGGCGGCGGGCGCATGATCCTGGTCGAGCCGGAAGTGCTGCTCACCGAGGCCTCGAAGCTGCCCGGCGTGGACGGACAGAAGATGTCCAAGTCCTACAACAACACTATATCGCTGCGCGAGGACGCGGAATCGGTGCGCAAGAAGATCCGCACCATGCCGACCGACCCGGCGCGCGTGAAGCGCAGCGACCCGGGCGACCCCGACAAGTGCCCGGTATGGCAATTGCACCTGGTCTACAGCGATGAGAAGACCCGACAGTGGGCGAACCAGGGTTGCCGCACCGCCGGGATCGGGTGCCTGGAGTGCAAGCAGCCGGTGATCGACGCGGTCCTTGCCGAGTTGGCGCCGATGCGCGAGCGCGCCCAGAAATACCTCGACGACCCGACACTGGTGCGCAACATCGTGGCCGACGGCTGCGAAAAGGCGCGCAAGCTCGCGCGGGAAACCATGCGCGAGGTGCGCGAGGCGATGGGGCTTGCTTACACATGAGCGAGCCGGCGCAACTTGCCATCCCGACGCCGGCGGCGCCTGCGTTCAACGCCAAGGTGCGCGGCGAGCCCTTCACCGATCTGCCGCTGGACCTGTACATCCCGCCCGACGCGCTGGAAGTCTTCTTCGAGACCTTCGAGGGACCGCTCGATCTGCTGCTCTACCTCATCCGCAAGGCGAACATCGACATTCTCGACATTCCCATGGCGCGGCTCACCGAGCAGTACATGGAGTACGTCGAGGTGATGCGCACGAAAAACCTGGAGCTCGCCGCGGAGTACCTGGTGATGGCGGCGATGCTGATGGAGATCAAGTCGCGCATGCTGCTGCCGCATCCGGCGATGCCGGGCGACGAGGAAGAGGACCCGAGAGCGGAGCTGGTGCGGCGCCTGCTCGAGTACGAGAAGATGAAGCTCGCCGCGCAGAAGCTCGACGCCCTGCCGCAGCTCGGGCGGGATCTTCTCCCGGTGGAGGTGTGGATCGAGCAGACGCTCGCGCAGCGCCTGCCCCGGGTCGAGGTCGCGGACCTGGAGGAGGCGTGGCGCGCGCTTCTCGTCCGGGCGAAGATGAGCCAGCACCACCGCGTCACGCGCGAGGAGCTGTCGGTGCGCGAGCACATGAGTCTGATCCTGCGCCGGCTGCGAGGAGGCGGCTTCGCGGAGTTCGGCGACCTGTTCGAGCCCACGCGCGGCGTGCCGGTGCTGATCGTCAATTTCCTCGCCGTGCTCGAGCTCGCGCGCGAGAGCCTTCTCGAGGTCACGCAATCCGAGCCTTACGCCCCCATCTACGTGAAACTCGCCCATGCTCAGCCCGAGTGAAGTGAAAACCGTGCTCGAAGCGGCGCTGCTCGCGGCGCAGCAGCCGCTCGCGATCTCGGAGCTCGGCAAGATGTTCGACGAGGAGGTCGGCGCCGACACCCTCCGCAGGCTGCTCGAGGAACTGCGCGAGGCGTGGAAGGAGCGCGGCGTCGAGCTCGCGGTCACGGCGAGCGGCTGGCGCTTCCAGACGCGCCCCTCGTTCCAGAAATACCTCGAGCGCATCAATCCCGAGCGACCGCCGCGCTACTCGCGCGCGGTGCTCGAGACGCTCGCGATCATCGCCTACCGGCAGCCCGTGACCCGCGGCGACATCGAGGACATCCGCGGGGTTACCGTCTCGACCGAGGTGATGAAGCGGCTCGAGGAGCGCGGCTGGATCGACGTCGTCGGCCACAAGGAGGTGCCGGGGCGCCCCGCGCTGTACGCGACCACCAAGACCTTCCTCGACGACCTCGGCCTGCGCTCGCTTCAGGAGCTGCCGCCCCTCGAAGAAATAGCCAAGACGCTTGATCTCACGCAGACCCCGCCGCCCGCTCCGCAGCCCGCGCCCGACGAGCCCGCAACGGCCCAGCCGAGCCCGGCGTAGCCTCCCGGCGCCGACCGAAAAGCTGCACAAGGTCCTGGCGCGCTCGGGGCTGGGCTCACGCCGCGACATGGAAGCCGCGATTGCCTCCGGCCGGCTCAGGGTCAACGGCGTGCGCGCCGCGCTGGGGCAGCGGGTCGGCCCGTCCGATCGAATCGTGCTTGACGGGCGAGCGGTCCCGCTGAGGTTCGGAGAACGCGCAGCCCGTATGCTCGTCTATCACAAGCCGGCCGGAGAGCTCGTCACGACGCGCGATCCTTCGGGCAGGCCGACCGTATTTCAGCATTTGCCGGGCCTGCCGGGCGGCCACTGGATCGCGATCGGGAGGCTGGACTTCAACACGGGCGGCCTGCTGCTTTTCACCGACTCGGGCGAACTCGCCAACCGCCTCATGCATCCGCGCAACGAAATCGAGCGCGAGTACGCCGTGCGAGTGCGCGGGGAGCTTTCACGCGAGCAGCTCCTGTCGCTCGCGCGCGGGGTCATGCTGGAGGACGGTCCGGCAAGGTTCGACAGCATCGAGCCGGGCGGCGGCACCGGATCGAACCGCTGGTATCGGGTGGTGCTGCGCGAGGGACGCAACCGCGAAGTGAGGCGAATGTTCGAGGCGCTGGGACTCCCCGTGAGCCGCCTGATGCGCGTGCGCTTCGGGCCGTTCCGCCTGCCGCCTTTCCTGCGCCGCGGGCAATGGCGCGAGCTCGATCCAGGGGAAGCCGTTGCTTTGCTTCGGATGCTCGGCTCGGAAAAAAAGGAGGGATAGGCATCTCTCAGCGCGTCTTTCCATTGTTCCGGCTGAAGTTTCTTGCTATACTTTCTGCGTTTCTGGATGGGCTTTCGAGCCCATTTTTTATTTATGCACGGGTGTTGCAATGATAATGAGCGCGCTTGAGCCCTTGCTCGAGCGCACGGTGGGCGGCTTGGGATTCCAGCTGGCCGATTTTGAATATATAAACAACAGCAGGACATTACGCGTGTTTATTGAGAAACGACATGAAGTAGCCGCCGGCGCCGTCCCGGGCGGCATCACCGTGGCCGATTGCGAGTCGGTAAGCCGGCAGCTGCAGCGGGTATTGGAGGTCGAGGGGGTCGATTACGGCCGCCTCGAAGTGTCCTCGCCGGGCCTGGACCGCAGGCTCAAGAGGGCGGCCGATTTCATCCGCTTTGCCGGCCGCGAAGCTCAGGTCCGGTTGCGCCATCCGGTCAACGGCCGCAGGAATTTTGTCGGCGTGCTAAGGGGCGTGAGCGGCGGGCGCGTCGAGCTCGACTTCGACGGCGGGCGCCTCGCTTTCGAGCTCGCCGATCTGGATCGCGCTCACCTGGTGCCCAAGCTGTGACGCCGGAGGGTTACATGAGCCGCGAATTGTTGCTCCAGGCCGACGCGCTCGCGAGGGAAAAGAACGTCCACAAGGAAGTCGTGTTCGGCGCCCTGGAAATGGCGATCGCCTCGGCGACGAAGAAGCGTTTTTCCGAGGACGTCGATGTCCGCGTCGCGATCGACCGCAATACGGGCGATTTCGAATCGTTTCGCCGCTGGAAGGTCGTCGCCGACGAGACCGTGGAAAACCCCGCGCAGCAGGTGGCGTTCTCCGAGGCGCAGAAGCAGTACCCGGACATCCAGCTCGAGGATTACATCGAGGAGCCCCTGGAGCCGATCGACTTCGGGCGCATCGGCGCGCAGGCGGCGAAGCAGGTCATCCTGCAGAGGATCCGCGACGCCGAGCGCGAGCAGCTGCTGAACGATTTCCTCGCCCGCGGGGAGAAGCTCATCAACGGCGCGATCAAGCGCATCGAGCGCGGCAACGCGATCCTCGAGGTCGGGCGGGTCGAGGCCGTGCTGCCGCGCGACCAGATGATCCCTAAGGAAAACCTCCGGGTGGGCGACCGCGTGCGCGCCTACGTGATGCGCATCGACCGCAACGTGCGCGGGCCGCAGCTGGTGCTGTCGCGCACCGCGCCCGAGTTCATCATCGAGCTGTTCCGCCTGGAAGTCCCGGAGATCGAGGAGGGGCTGCTCGAGATCAAGTCGGCCGCGCGCGACCCGGGCATTCGCGCGAAGATCGCCGTGCATTCCAGGGACAGGCGCATCGATCCCATCGGGACTTGCGTCGGCATGCGCGGCGCGCGGGTGCAGGCGGTGACGCAGGAGCTGGCCGGGGAGCGCGTCGATATCGTGCTCTGGTCGGAGGACACGGCGCAGTTCGTTATCGGGGCCCTGGCCCCCGCCGAAGTCTCGAGTATTCTGGTCGACGAGGACAAGCACAGCATGGACGTGGTCGTGGACGAGGAGAACCTCGCCATCGCCATCGGCCGGAGCGGCCAGAACGTGCGGCTCGCCTCGGAGCTGACCGGCTGGACCATCAACCTGATGACCGAGGAAGAGTCGCAAAAGAAGAACGAGGAGGAAGCCTCGTCGGTGCGCAAGATCTTCATGGAGCGGCTGGACGTCGACGAGGAAGTCGCCAATACCCTCATACAGGAAGGCTTCTCGACCTTGGAAGAGGTGGCTTACGTCCCGATCAACGAGATGATGGAGATCGAGGGATTCGACGAGACCACGGTGAACGAGCTGCGCAACCGGGCGCGCAACGCGCTCCTGGTGCAGGCCATTGCGAGCGAAGAGCAGGCCGAAAACCTCGACCCCGAGCTGCTCGCCCTCGAAGGCATGGACAACGATCTGGCGACAAAGCTCGCCAAGTCGGGCGTGAAGACCCGCGACGACCTGGGCGACCTTGCGCTGGACGAGTTCGTCGAGCTGACCGGAATCGAAGCCGAGCGCGCGAAGAGCCTGATCATGAAGGCACGCGAGCATTGGTTCGCCCAGGAGTAGAGCGCTTCCCCCATGGCCCAGATGAGCGTTGCGCAATTCGCCGGCGAGCTGAAAGTGCCGCCGTCGGTGCTGCTCGAGCAACTGCGCGCGGCGGGGGTGCACAAGCGCGTCGCCGAAGACGTGCTGTCGGACCAGGACAAGACCAAGCTCCTGGAGTACCTGCGCAAGGCCCACGGCTCCTCCGAGCCGAAGAACAAGATCACGCTGACCCGCAAGCAGACCTCCGAAATCATCAAGAAGTCGGATGCGAGCGGCAAGGCGCGCACCATCCAGGTCGAGGTCAAGAAAAAGCGCGTCTTCGTCAAGCGGGATGCTGAGCCCGGTGCCGCCGCCGAAGGCTCGCCATCGTCCGCGCCGGCGATCGATGAGCGCGAAGCGGAGCTGCGCGAGCAGGAACGCCGCCAGCAGGAGGAATTGGCGGCGAGGCAGGCCGCGGAACTGGCCGAAAAGCAGGAGCGCGAGCGCAAGCTCGCCCGTGAAGCCGAGCAAAAGCCGGGCGAGGGCAAGCCGCCCACGCCGGGGGCCGGCGACACCACCCTGCACAAGCCCAAGGTCGCGCCGGGGGCCGAAAAAAAGGGCGCCAAGAAAGCCAAAGAGGTCAAGGTCTGGAAGGACGAAGGCGTAAAGCGCCGCACGATCAAGACGCGCGGCGACGTCCAGGGGGCTTCGGGCTGGCATACGCCCAAGGGAGCGCGACACAAGACCGCCGCCGCCACGGCCGCCGACGCCGCCCCGCAGTTCAGCGCGCCGGCCGAGCCGGTCGTGCGCGAGGTGATGGTGCCCGAGACGATCACGGTGGGCGATCTCGCGCACAAGATGTCGGTCAAGGCCGCCGAGGTCATCAAGGTGCTGATGAAGCTCGGCAGCATGGCCACGATCAACCAGGCGCTCGACCAGGAAACCGCGATGATCGTCGTCACCGAGATGGGCCACGTGGCGAGGGCGGCGAAGCTGGACGATCCGGAATCCCTGCTTGCCGAGGCGCCCGACGAGCATCACGAGGCGGAGCTGAAGGCCCGCGCGCCGGTGGTCACAGTGATGGGGCACGTGGACCACGGGAAAACGTCGCTGCTGGACTACATCCGCCGCGCCAAGGTGGCCTCCGGCGAGGCGGGCGGCATCACCCAGCATATCGGCGCCTATCACGTGCAGACGCCGCGGGGCATGGTCACGTTCCTCGACACGCCCGGCCATGAGGCCTTCACGGCGATGCGCGCGCGTGGAGCCAAGGTGACCGACATCGTCGTGCTGGTGGTTGCCGCCGACGACGGGGTCATGCCGCAGACGATCGAGGCGATCCATCACGCCAAGGCGGCCGAGGTACCCATCGTCGTCGCGATCAACAAGATCGACAAGCACGAAGCCAACCCGGAGAAGGTCAAGCAGGAGCTCGTGGCGCAGGCGGTCGTCCCCGAGGAATACGGCGGCGACTCGCCGTTCGTTTCGGTGTCCGCGAAGACCGGCAAGGGCATAGACGAGCTGATCGAGCGGGTGTTGCTGCAGGCAGAGGTGCTGGAGCTGAAGGCTCCGGTGGACGCCGCCGCCAAGGGCATCGTGATCGAAGCGCGCCTTGACAAGGGTCGCGGGCCGGTCGCGACCGTGCTGGTGCAGTCCGGCACGCTCAAACGCGGTGACGTGGTGCTCGCGGGCACCTCGTTCGGCCGGGTACGCGCCATGCTGGACGAAAACGGCAATTCGGTTCCCGAGGCCGGGCCCTCGATCCCGGTAGAGATTCAAGGTCTTTCGGATGTGCCCGGGGCGGGCGAGGAAGTCATGGCGCTCGGCGATGAGCGCAAGGCGCGCGAGATCGCGCTGTTCCGCCAGGGCAAGTTCCGCGACGTGAAGCTCGCACGCAAGCAGGCGGCGAATCTGGAGAACATGTTCGAGCAGATGGGCGAGGGTGAAGCTAGGGTGCTCGCGTTGCTCATCAAGGCCGACGTGCAGGGCTCCCAGGAGGCGCTGGTGCATGCGCTTGGCCGGCTTGCCACCGACGAGGTCAAGGTCAACGTCGTGCACAGCGGGGTCGGCGCGATCACCGAGTCCGACGTCAATCTCGCGCTCGCCTCCAAGGCGGTGATCATCGGATTCAATACCCGCGCCGACACCACCGCACGAAAGGCGGCCGAAACCTCGGGCGTCGATGTGCGCTACTACAACATCATTTACGACGCGGTCGACGAGGTCAAGGCGGCGCTTTCGGGCATGCTCGCGCCGGAGAAAAAGGAAAATGTCCTCGGCCTGGTGGACGTGCGCCAGGTGTTCAAGATCTCCAAGGTCGGCGCCGTGGCCGGGTGCATGGTGCTCGAAGGGCTGGTGCGCCGCAATGCGCTGGTTCGGGTGCTGCGCGACAACGTCGTCGTCCACTCCGGGGAGATCGATTCGCTGAAGCGCTTCAAGGACGACGTGCGCGAGGTGAAGGCCGGATTCGAATGCGGCATGTCGGTGAAGGGCTACAACGATCTCCGGGTCGGCGACCAGTTCGAGATTTACGAGGTCCAGGAAGTGGCGCGGACCCTGTAGTGTCCGCGCCAACCTCCAGGAGCGCCTAGCGCGACGAAGGACCCGCCGCCGATCGCTTCGCTCCGCATTCGATGACCTCATGGCAAACCCGCAGAGGCTGCGGCGCGTCGCCGACCAGATCCAGCGCGAACTGTCCGGGCTGCTGCGCGCCGAGCTCAAAGATCCGCGCGTCGGCATGATCACGCTCACCGGGGTCGAGATGTCCCCGGATCTGGCCTCGGCGAAGGTGTTTTTCACTACGCTCGGCGACGCCGAATCCCTCATCCGGACCGAGGAGGGGCTCACGCGCGCGGCGGGATTCCTGCGTGCGCAGCTCGCCGGGCGCCTGAAGCTGCGCATCGCCCCTGAGTTGCGGTTCCATCACGACGCTTCGGTCGAGCGCGGCGTGCGCCTGTCCCAGCTGATAGACGCCGCGGTCACCGGCAAGAAAACCGATTAGGGCCGGGCCCATGGGGGGCGCGTTGCGCGAGTCCGTCAGCGGGGTGCTGCTGATCGACAAGCCGGTCGGACCGAGCTCGAACGCCGTGTTGCAAAGGGCGAAGCGCCTTCTCGGGGCGAGCCGCGCGGGCCACACGGGAACGCTCGACCCTCTGGCGGGCGGCCTGCTTGTGATCGGTCTGGGCGAAGCGACCAAGTTTGCCGGCGCTCTGCTCGATGCCGACAAGGCCTATCGCGCGCGGGTGAAGCTCGGCGAGCGCACCGCCACGGGGGACGCGGAGGGAGCGGTGCTGGCGCGCTCGGAAGTGATGATCACGCGCGACGAGGTGCTTGCCGTGCTCGATCGCTTTCGCGGAGAGACCGAGCAGCTTCCGCCCATGCATGCGGCGATCAAGCATCGGGGCAGGCCCCTTTATGCGTACGCCCACAGCGGCGAGCATGTTCCGCGAGCCCCGAGGCGAATCGCGATCCGAGTGCTCGAGCTCGAGGAGTTCGAGGGAGATTCGATCGTATTGTTCGTCGAGTGCAGCAAGGGCACGTACATCCGGGCGCTCGCCGAGGACATCGGTGCGGCGCTCGGTTGCGGCGCGCATCTCGCGGCGCTGGAGCGCACCGCGGTCGGCGCGTTCCGGCTGGGCCAGGCGATCACCCTGGATGCGCTCGAGGCGCTTTCGCTCGCCGAGCGGCGCGAACGGCTCTTGGCGACGGAAGCGCTGCTCGGATCGCGCCCGCGGCTGACGCTGGAGACGAAAGTCGCGGCGAAGTTCCGGCACGGCCAGGCGGTCTCGGTCGGTTCCGCGAGCGGCAGCGTAGCAGTCTTCAGCGAGGACGGAATGTTCCTCGGCACCGGGGAAGTCGATGCGAGCGGGACGCTGCAGCCGAAGCGGCTGCTCGCGCCGCGCTGAAGGCCGCCCAAAAGCGCTTGTGGAAGGCGCTGATTTCAAGGTAAAATACCCGCCTTTCGCGAAGAGATGAAAGAGCATGCCGGCAAGCGTTGCGCAAAAAGCGCAGATCGTCCAGCAGCACCAGCGCGCCGCCGGCGATACGGGTTCCCCGGAAGTGCAGATCGCCCTGCTTACGGCCCGCATCAACGGGCTGACCGACCACTTCAAGGCGCACGTCAAGGATCACCATTCCCGGCGCGGCCTGCTGAAAATGGTCAATCAGCGTCGCAAGCTGCTCGACTATCTCAAGCGCAGGAACACCGGGAAATATCACGAGCTGATCGAGCAACTTGGCCTGCGCAAGTAACTCCCGCGACGCCCATCGGACTCCGGTGGGCGTTTCGATTTCCAAACGGCCCGGCACGTTTCCGTCGAAGCCGGCTCATCAAAATGACGGGGCAGTGCGCCCGGGCTAACCGATCGAGAAAACCATGTCGCTAACCCCCATCAGGAAGACATTTACGTACGGCGCGCACGAGGTGACGCTGGAAACCGGCGAAATGGCCCGCCAGGCGCACGGCGCGGTCGTGGTCAACATGGACGGCACCGTGGTGCTGTGCACCGTGGTCGGAGCCACGCAGTCAAAGTCCGGGCAGGATTTTCTTCCGCTGACCTGCGATTACGTCGAGAAAACCTACGCCGCCGGCAAGATCCCGGGCGGTTTTTTCAAGCGCGAGGGGCGGCCCTCGGAAAAGGAGACGCTGACCTCGCGGCTGATCGACCGGCCTATCCGGCCGCTGTTTCCCGAAAGCTTTTACAACGAAGTGCAGGTCGTCGCACAGGTGATGTCCTGCAACCCCGAAGTGGACCCCGATATTGCGGCGATGATCGGCGTGTCCGCGGCCCTTACGCTTTCGGGCATTCCTTTCAAGGGGCCGATCGGAGCGGCGCGTGTCGGCTACGTCAATGGGCAGTACGTGCTCAACCCGACCGCGACGCAACTCAAAGAGAGCCAGCTCAATCTCGTGGTCGCGGGCACCGAGCACGCCGTGCTGATGGTGGAGTCCGAAGCGAACGAGCTTCCCGAGGACGTCATGCTCGGGTCGGTGGTGTTCGGCCACGAGCAGATGCGCGCTGCGATCCAGGCGATCCACGAGCTCGCCGACCAGGCCGCGAAACCGGCATGGGACTGGAAGCCCAAGGAAAAAGACCAGACGCTCGTGAGCCGGATCAAAGAGCTCGCCGAAGCCGATCTGCGCAAGGCGTTCGCGCTGCGGCAGAAGCAGGCGCGTTCCCAGGCGATCGACGGCATCTGGAAGCGCGTGTTCGAAGAGCTCGGCGCGGGCAAGGAAGGCGGGCCGGACGCGAACGCGGTGAAGGAAATCTGCTTCGATCTGGAGTCCAAGATCGTCCGCAACCAGATCCTCGACGGAGAGCCCCGCATCGACGGGCGCGACACGCGCACCGTCCGGCCGATCAGCGTGCGGGTGGGCGTTCTGCCCCGCACGCACGGCTCGGCGCTCTTCACCCGCGGCGAGACGCAGGCGCTCGTGGTCGCGACGCTCGGCACGGGGCGCGACGAGCAGATCATCGACGCGCTGATGGGCGAATACAAGGAGCGCTTCATGCTCCATTACAACATGCCGCCCTACGCGACGGGCGAGACCGGCCGCATGGGCTCGCCCAAGCGACGCGAGATCGGCCACGGGCGCCTCGCGAAGCGCGCGCTCGTCGCGGTGCTGCCGGCGGCCGAGGAATTCGCCTATTCGATGCGGGTCGTGTCGGAAATCACCGAGTCGAACGGGTCTTCCTCCATGGCCTCCGTCTGCGGCGGCAGCCTCGCGCTTATGGACGCTGGGGTCCCGATGAAAGCTCATGTCGCGGGGATCGCCATGGGACTGATCAAGGAGGGCAAGCGCTTCTCCGTGCTCACCGACATCCTGGGCGACGAGGATCACCTCGGCGACATGGACTTCAAGGTGGCGGGCACCGAGCGCGGCGTCACCGCGCTGCAGATGGACATCAAGATCGAGGGCATCACCAAGGAGATCATGCAGGTGGCCCTTGCGCAGGCGCGCGAAGGACGCCTGCACATTCTCGAAATCATGAGGCAGGCGCTGGAAGGCTCGCGCGCCGAGATCTCGAGCTACGCCCCGCGCATCATCAAGATCAAGATCAACCCGGAGAAGATCCGCGACGTGATCGGCAAGGGCGGGGTGGTGATCCGCGGCCTCCAGGAGGAGACCGGGACGACGATCGAGATCTCCGACGACGGAACCGTGTCGATCGCCTGCGTTTCGGCAGAGGGCGGCCAGGCGGCAAAGAAGCGCATCGAGGACATTACCGCGGACGTCGAGGTCGGCAAGGTCTACGACGGCACGGTGCTGAAGCTCCTCGATTTCGGCGCCATCGTGCAACTGCTGCCGGGCAAGGACGGGCTGCTGCATATCTCACAGATCGCCAACGAGCGCGTCAACAACGTCTCCGATCACCTGAAGGAAGGCCAGCACGTGAAGGTCAAGGTGCTGGAGGCCGACGAGAAGGGCCGCGTGCGCCTCAGCATGAAAGCGGTCAAGGAAGTCGCCGCTGCAACCCAGTCCTGACGGTCGGTCACCAAAGGAAAAAGGGCGCCAGCGCGGCGCCCCTTTTTTTTCGGGTCACTCCCGCAGACGCGGGAGTCCAGAGTCGTCACAAGTCACTGGATCTCCGCTTGCGCGGGGATGACCGGCGTCGCAAGAGGTGCTCCGCCGGTCATTTCGCGACTTGTTTTTCCCGCAGCTCGTCGAGGGTCTTGCAGTCGATGCACAAGGTCGCGGTAGGCCGGGCCTCCAGCCGCTTGAGCCCGATCTCGACGCCGCAGTTCTCGCAGTAACCGTAGTCGTCCTTGTCGATGCGCGCGATGGTCTCGTCGATCTTCTTGATGAGCTTGCGCTCGCGGTCGCGGTTGCGCAATTCCAGGGCGATATCGGATTCCTGGCTGGCGCGATCATTGGGATCGGCGAACACGGTCGCGTCGTCCTGCATCGCGTGGACCGTCCGGTCGATGTCCTGCGACAGCTCCACCTTCAGCGCCTCGAGAACCTTCTTGAAATGCGCGCGCTGCTTGGGACTCATGTACTCCTCGCCTTTTTTCGGCAGGTAGGGCGGGAAGGATTTGTGCAGCAGCTCCAAGTCGCGATCTCCGCGTTGCAAAATCAAAGGCGAGTTGATACCAGAAATCCACAGGGCGGGCAAGTGAATTCTCGCGGGAAATCGCCAATCTCTCCGCGTTGACCGTGCCGGGGACGAAGGCGTAAGATGCCACACCCGCGGGGTGTGGCGCAGCCTGGTAGCGCGCTTGCTTTGGGAGCAAGATGTCGGGAGTTCGAATCTCTCCACCCCGACCCGATTTTGCAGCGCGCTTTCGCGCTGGAGCCGCCGGGCGGGCCGCAGCGCGCCGTAACCGTGCCCGTAGCTCAAACTGGATAGAGCACCAGCCTTCTAAGCTGGGGGTTGTGGGTTCGACTCCCGCCGGGCGCGCCATGGTTTCTTCCACGCTGCCGGCTTTCGCCGGCAGGCCCGAGCCCTTCAAACGAAAGGAATTTTCCGATGATTGACCTCTACACGTGGCCGACGCCCAACGGGCACAAGATCCACATCATGCTCGAGGAAACCGGGCTCAGGTACGAGATTCATGCGGTGAACATCCGCACCGGCGAGCAGTTCGACCCGGAGTTTCTGAGAATCAGCCCGAACAACAAGATCCCGGCGATCGTCGATCGCGAGGGACCCGACGGGAAGCCGATCCCGGTGTTCGAGTCGGGCGCGATTCTCGTCTATCTCGCGGGGAAAACGGGAAAGCTGCTGCCTCGCGACGATCGCGGCAGGTACGTCGCGCTCCAGTGGCTGATGTTCCAGATGGGATCGGTCGGCCCGATGATGGGTCAGGCCGGGCATTTCCGCAGCAACGCCGTGCCCGAGCGCATCGACTACGCCATCAACCGCTATACGAACGAAGTCAGGCGGCTGCACGGCGTGATGGAGAAACGGCTCGCGGAGGTGCCGTACTTCGCCGGTGCGGAATATTCGATCGCGGACATCGCGATTTTTCCGTGGCTGCGGGCGAGCGAGCGAAACGGCATCAACTGGGCCGAGTTTCCCAAGCTCAAGAAATGGTTCGATCGAATTGACGCGCGCCCCGCCGTGCAGCGCGCGCTGAAGGTGCTCGCAGAAGTACAGACTACGCCTCCGGGTCAGTACGACCCCAAGGCGCGCGAGATCCTGTTCGGTGCAACGCAGTACCAGCGGCACTGAAGAGGGCGCACTTCGGCTGGCTCACCGCCGCTCCGGGGCGGCCTCCTGCATCAGGTTCCGATCGATGAGGGTGATCTCGATACGGCGGTTTTTCTTCCGCCCTTCGGCGGTGTCGTTCAGGGCGATGGGCTGGTATTCGGCGCGGCCCGACGCGACCATCCGCTCGGGCGGAATGCCCACTTCCTGCAGATAGCGCACGACGGTCGTCGCGCGCGCGACCGACAGTTCCCAGTTGGATGGAAAGATCTTCTGCAGCGATTTGGTGATCGGCACGTTGTCGGTATGGCCGACGATCCGGATGACCTTGTCGTCGTACCCCTTCAGCGCCTCGCCGACCTTTTTCAGGACCGCTTTGCCGGTGTCCTTGAGGTTCGCCCGGCCGGAATCGAAGAACAGCTGCTCGGCCACGTCGACCGTCAGCATGTCCTTGTACTGCCGTACCTGGAGCTCGCCTTTCTTGACCTCCTCGGTGAGGTTGCGCACCAGCGCGTCGTATTGCGATAGGGTTTGCTTGCTGGCGGTCAGCAATTGCGTTTTTTGCTGCTCCAGGGCGTCGATCTGCTTGCGCAAGTCCGCCTGCTGCTGTTCCAGCGACGTCTTCTGCGACTGCAGGCTCTGCACCTGCTCCTGGAGCCCGCCGCGCTGCTTTTGCAGCGCGGCGTTTTCCGCCTCGAGCTTCTCGTAATCGCCCTTGCTGACGCAGCCGCCCGCCATGACGGCGGCAGCGAGCACGACGCTTGCAGCGTGCAATCCTGTTCGGTTCATTTTCATCTCCGTTGCGAGGGATATTACCAGCGGCCTCCGAAAAGGCCGCGTAAGGGCTTGAGTGGGGTGGCCGATGGGATTCGAACCCACGACAACCGGAATCACAATCCGGGACTCTACCAGCTGAGCTACGGCCACCGTCGATCGGCAGGCGGAATTATACCGTAGAGATCGGTTCTCGAGATTGCGTACCTAGAGTTTTGACAGGATGTCGCGGAATTTCGCTTCCACCGTACGGCGAAGCTCGGGACTGGCACGCGCGACCGGCGGAAAGTCCTTCAGCATCTCGAAGGGGCGGCACGCGTCGATCAAGGCGCGCGAGTTCCAGGTCGTCCCGCGCGGAATGCGCGGATCGAGAGGGCCGCTCCACATCTTGCGGATGATGTCGATGTCCTCCGCCGGATCGCAGCGCGTGCACATCGCCCAGAGCACATCGAAGAGATTCGTGGGATCGATGTCGTCGTCGACCGCGACGACGAACCGGCCGAGATAGGATCCGGATTGGCAGCTCGCCGCGGCCATCGCCGCCTGCTTCGCGTGCCCCGCGTAGGCCTGCTTGATGGCGATGACGTTGAACATGCGCGCGCCCCCCGCTTCGTGGCACCAGACGCCCTTCACGCCGCTCAACCCCGCGCGCTCGACTTCGTCCCAGATCATCCCGGCCTTCATCACGCATTTGCTGTAGGAGAAGTCCGAAGGCGGCCGCATCGGCGTGGCCATGGTCAGGATCGGATCGTTGCGGTGATAGATGCGCTGCACGCGGATCACCGGCTGCTCGCTTTTGCCGCCGGCGTAATAGCCGGTGAACTCGCCGAACGGACCCTCGGGCGCGACGTCGCCCGGGGCCATCTCGCCCTCCAGGACGATTTCCGCGTGGGCGGGCATGGGCAGGCCGTAGAGCTCGCTTTCCACCACCTCGAACGGTTCTCCGCGGTGCCCGCCCGCGTAATCGTATTCGGAAAGCCCGAAGCGCAGCTCGTTGCCGCCTGCGAGAAAGAGCAGAGGATCGTGGCCGCAGGACACGAGCACGGGGCAGGGCTTGCCCTGGCTGAAGTACTTTTCGCGGATCTGACGGCCGTGCTTGCCCGGGGACATCCACACGCCGACGCGCTTCGCGTCGTGAACCATTACCCTGTAGGTGCCGCAGTTCACCCAGTTGTCCTCGGGGTCGCGCGTGATCACGAGGTCATCGGTGCCGATGTAGCGGCCGCCGTCCAGCTCGTGCAGGAACGGCACCGGAAAC
>WNGE01002223.1_pt1 | contig 23950 bp, 20 predicted proteins | sample 5400651 | NCBI WGS metagenome assembly WNGE01 (sample SAMN13153370, study PRJNA577476) | soil metagenome | isolation source: 60 cm soil or saprolite under grassland replicate 2 | place: USA:California | collected 2016-06-15
CCGGAAGCCCCATCGCGCCCTACACCTTGCTGAGGCTCCTGGCGCTGCAAGGCAGGGAAGCCGAGGCCTCCGCGCCGATAGCGAACACAATCGAGCTCGCCGCAGCCGGAGGGCAAGGGATGGCGTCCGCCTGGGCGCACTGGGCGGCTGCGGTCTTGTACAACGGCCTCGCCCGCTACGAGGAGGCGGCGTCGGCCGCGCGGCAGGCCACCTCGTTCAGCATGAACCCGTGGATGTCCATGTGGGCAATGCCCGAGCTCGTCGAGGCGGCCGCCCGCGCAGGTGATTTCGAGCTCGCACGCGATGCGCTTGAGCGGCTCGCGGCGACGACGCAGCCCTGCGGCCTCGATGTCGCGCTCGGCATCGAGGCGCGCTGCCGTGCGCTGCTCAGCGACGGGGCGGCCGCCGAGAACCTGTACCGTGAGGCGATCGATCGGCTGAGCCGAACCCGGCTCCGTCCAGAGCTCGCCCGCGCGCATCTCCTCTTCGGCGAGTGGCTGCGCCGGGAGGATCGACGTCTTGATGCGCGCGAGCAGTTGCGCCGGGCCCACGAGATGTTCGTCGCGATCGGCATGGAGGCATTCGCCGAGCGCGCACGGCGCGAGCTGATCGCTACGGGCGAGACCGTGCGCAAGCACACGGTCGAGGGTCTCACTACGCTGACCCCGCAGGAGGCCACCATCGCCCGGCTGGCTCGCGACGGCCGCACCAATCCGGAGATCGGCGCCCAGCTGTTCCTCAGCGCGCGTACGGTCGAATGGCACCTACGCAAGATTTTCACCAAGCTCGGCATCGGCTCTCGCCGCGAGCTGCACGCCGCGCTGGCACGGCTTGGGCAAGAGGGTCAGCCGACCTAGTTGTGGCTTCGGTGGCCGGTGACCTGGCCGCCGTCGATGTGCAGGATCTCGCCGGTGATCTCGGGCGATGACTCCAGGAACATGACGCCGTCTACAACGTCCCTGACATGCCCGGGCCGCCCGCCGATGCCCTCGCCGTTTTCCGCCGCGTGCACTAGAGGCTGGATGGAGCAAGGCGACACGGCGTTGACCCGGATGCCATAGGGGGCGTACTCGCTGGCCAGCGACTTGGTGACCGCAACCAGGCCGCCCTTGGTCAGCGCGGCCAACGCAGCGGGCGTGCCGGAGTCCGCGACCCTGGCCGGGATGGCCAAGACGTTAACCACGTGGCCGCCGTACCGCCTGGCCATCTCGGCGATGGCGCACTGGGTCAGCCAGAAGAACCCAGTGAGGTTGACGCCGACGGCCCTCGCGTAATCGGCGGCGGTGTACTCGGTGAATGGCCTGGAGATGAACACGCCCGCGCTGTTGACCAGCGTGTCGATACGACCGAACCGTTCTAGCGCAGCGCTGAGGATCCGGTCGGCAGTCGCGGGCTCAGCGATATCCCCGGCCACGGTGAGTACATCTGGGTCCTCGGACGGCTTGATCGTGCGGGCGCTGGCCACCACAGCCCAGCCTCGCCCCAGGTACCCGGCGACAAGCCCGGCGCCGATACCCTGCGAGCCATCCGTGATGATGGCGACCTTGCCCGTCATAATGTCGCCGGACCGGGTCGCTCGGGTCCGGAGTAGGCATGCTTCGTCATCGGAAGCGCTCCATGCTCGGCCGAAAAGGATTGCGTGCCACTACGGTCGCGCCTCGGACTGCCCATGGCGCCAGTGAACTCCCTGGCTGTGCACCCTGGTCGACAACCCGCGCTGGCATCATGGTCGGACCGACCGCCCGAGTAAGGACCACCAGCGAGCCTTACGCGATGCAGCGTCCCCGCGGGCCCTATTGCAGGCCAGGGTGGCCGCCAGGGTCACGGCCAGGGAGGGCGGCCAGGGACTATCACCGGCGCGGCGTGCCCGCCCGGTGCGTGATCGTGAGGCTGTACCGCTTGCGAAGAGGAGCCTCATGAGCTCATCTTCCACCCGCCTGCCCACCTCGGAAGGCTCCCGCTCTGCCTAAGCGGCCAAGTTCCGCATCGGTCGCGAAATCAACCCAAGGAGACCCACATGTCTGTCACGACCGAAACCCCCGCCGACACCACATTGATCCGGCCGTTCACGGTCCCGGTCACCCCCGAGACCGAACTCGAGGCGCTGCGCGCCCGCATCACCGCCACCCGCTGGCCCGACCCAGAACTCGTCACCGACTTCTCGCAGGGCGTGCAGCAGGCGGTGACCCAGGAACTCGCCCGCTACTGGGCCACCGAGTACGACATGCACCGCTGCGAGGCCCGGCTGGGCGCCCTGCCGCACTTCGTCACCGAGATCGACGGGCTGGACGTTCACTTCATCCACGTCCGCTCGCCGCACGAGAACGCGCTGCCGGTCATCATCACCCACGGGTGGCCCGGCTCGGTCATCGAACTGCTGAACGTCATCGACCCGCTCGTTAACCCCACCGCGCACGGCGCGAGCGCGGCCGACGCCTTCGACGTGGTCATCCCCTCGATGCCGGGCTACGGGTACTCCGGCAAGCCGCGGGACCTCGGCTGGGGCCCCGTCCGGATAGCACAGGCCTGGGACACGCTGATGAAGCGCCTCGGCTACCAGAGCTACGTGGCGCAAGGCGGCGACTGGGGCGCGATTATCACCGACATGATGGGCGTGCAGGCACCTCCGGGGCTGCTCGGCATCCACAGCAACATGGCCGGCGCCGTCCCGGCGGATGCCTGGCTGACGCTGGTGCGCAACGTGTTCGGGGCGGGCGGCCCGCCGCCATCGGGCCTGTCGGAGGAGGAAAGCCGCTCGTTCGAGCAGCTGAACTTCTTCTTCACCACGGGTGTCGGGTACGGGGTGCAGATGGGGACGAAGCCGCAGACCATGTACGGCCTGGCGGACTCGCCCGTCACCCTGGCGGCCTGGATGATCAACCACGACGCATCCAGCTACTCCGACATCGCCGGTGCCTTCGCCGGGCACCCCGTCGGCAACCTGACCCGGGACGAGGTCCTGGACAACGTCACGTTCTACTGGCTGACGAACACCGGGGTTTCCTCCACCCGGCTGTACTGGGAGAACACGGTCGGCTTCTTCGACGTCAAGGGCGTCTCGATCCCGGCCGCGGTGAGCACCTTCGCGCACGAGATCTACAAGGTCCCCCGCACCTGGGCTGAGCGGGCCTACCCCAACCTCATCTATTTCAACGAGCTTGACCGGGGCAACCACTTCGCCGCCTGGCAGGAGCCGGGGCTGTTCTCGGCCGAACTCCGCGCCGCCTTCCGGTCCCTGCGCTAGCCGACTGTCATCCGGTCGTCGGCGCATCCCTCTCCCGGCGGGATCCGGGTGGCCTCATTCCGGCCTCCCGACCCGCCGGGGCACCAGTCCGACTGCTCCGCCGCGCTATCCAGATGTGCCCTTTCGGCCGACGTCGGGAAGCCGCCGCAACTCTCGCCGGGTGCTGATCCCGAGCTTGGTGAAGATCTTGCGGAGGTGCCACTCGACGGTTCGCGGGCTAAGGTACAGCTCGGCGGCAATCTCAGTATTGATGAGCCCTTCCGCAGCGAGGCGGGCGATGTGGGCCTCTTGCGCGGTCAGTTCTCGGTGCGTCCCCACTGTGCGCTTGCGGATCGTCTCGCCGGTCGCGGCGAGCTCGTGTCGCGTGCGGTCGGCGAACGCCTCGATTCCCATCGCGGTCAGATCCTCGTAGGCAGTCCGCAGCTGAGCCCGGGCATCGACGCGGCGGCCTTGTCGGCGCAGCCATTCACCGTAGAGAAGCCGCGCACGAGCGAGCTCGACGCGGATCCTGGTATGACCGAGTCTTTCGAGCGCCTCCCGGTAGAGCTCTTCCGCCGTGTCATCGTCACGCAGCAGGGCTCCCTTAGCCGCCGCGATGCCGAGAGCCAGCTCGGTGCCGCTGGCGCGGGTCATCGCGGATAGCTGCTCGAAGGCGCTGGCCGCCACGTCAATGTGACCGCTGCGCACGCCTGCCTCGACGAGCTCAGCGAGCGCCCATTTCGTGGGGCCGAGCTCCAGCGGGTCGGTGGCGGCCTCCTGAGCCGCAGCCAGGGCGTCTTCGTACCGGCCCAGGCCATTGCACAGGACGGCACGAGCTGACTGCATCATGTTCAGGCCGACACCCTGGCCGCGGGCGGTCGCGTCGTTGATAGTGTCCTGGATCAGCTGCTCGGCCTGCTTTTCGTGACCGCGCATGGCCGAAAGCCACGCCTCAGGGATGGGCGTCAGCGTGTTTTCGCCGCCGGTCACCTCGGCTATCCAGTGACTCTCGGCGACCAGGGATGCGGCGGCGGCTAGGTTGCCGCTGTGGATGTCGAAGATGGCGCGGCTGGCGAGCGCGAGCGGAAGCAGGCTCAGGGCTCCGGCCTTGCGGACGGTATCCAGGTGCCGCTGGCTCAGCACGTCCCAGTGCACGTCGTCCCACAAGTCGACGGCCGCGACGGCCGCGACCCACGCGCTGCGGAAGGCCTCGTCCAGGGTGAGGTCTTCGCGGCCGAATGCCTGGATCGCGCGGTGCAGCAGAGGTGCCGACGCCGCGTACCCGTCGGTGTACAGCACGGCCATTCCTTCGAGCAGCAGGTCCGCTTTGCCCGGCGCCTGCGCGAGGGGCGCCGCCCGCGCTGCCTCCGCCACGTGCCGCATGCCCAGGCCGGGGCCGGATGCCAGCCGTCCGGCGAACAGTGCTGCAGACAGCGCGTCCAGGTAGGTGCCGCGGGCCAGGTTTCCGTCCAGCGGTTCAAGGCGGCCAGCGGCGGCAAGGAGCAGCGGCAGCGCCTCATTGCCGTGGATTGAGTTGTAGGAGATCTGGGCGCGGAGAAGATCGATCAGGGTCCGCCCGGCTTCATCGAGCGGTCCCACCTCGGCTTCCGTCAGGAGGGACAACGCGTCCCCGAACGCGCCGGCCGTCGCCTTGGCCTGTGCGGCAGCGAGCGAACGCTGGGCCCGCCGAGCCGGGTCAGGCGTCAGCGCCGCGGCTGTTTCGAGGAAGGCGGCGGCCGCCGCGAGCCCGCCGACGGAGACCGCGCGGTCAGCCGAACGTTCGAGTTCTGCCGCGACGCCTTCATCCGGGCCCACTGCCGCGCAAGCGCGGTGCCAGGCGCGGCGATCTGGATCGAGGCCAGGATCCATAGCGTCGGCCAGCGCCTGGTGGACCTCCCGCCGTTCCGCCGGGGTGGCCGAGCCGTAGACCGCCGAACGAACGAGAGGATGCCGGAACCGGACCCGGTCATGTAGCTCGATCATGCCTGCGGACTCGGCTGTTGCGACCGCGTCGACACCGATACCTAGTCGCGCGGCGGCGCGCCACACAAGCGGAACGTCCCCGAGAGGTTCCGCGGCCGCCACCAGCAGCAATCGCCGGGCTGGTGGGGACAGGGCATTCATTTGGCGGATGAAGCCACGCTCGAGGCGGTTGACCAGGGACGCGGTGCCGCGCACCACGGGAGCGGTCCCGAAGGCCAGCTCGGTCGCTGTCAGCGCTCGCGGCAACTCCAAAAGAGCAAGGGGATTTCCATGGGACTCGGCCAGGATGCGGGCACGCACCCGAGGATCGAGCGTGCCGGGCACCGCCGACTCCAGCAGCGTGGCCGCATCGTCGATGCCCAGTCCGCGCACCTGGAGCTCGGGAAGCCCGGCCAGCTTGGGCTCCTCATCGGTCTCGCGGACCGCGAAGACCAAGCCCACCGGCTCGGCGGCCAGCCGGCGAGCCACGAACTCCAGCGTCTGCGCTGAGGCCTGGTCCAGCCACTGCGCGTCGTCCACTATGCAGACCAAGGGCTGCTCTTCGGCCACTTCGCAGAGCAGGGTCAGTACCGCCAAGCCCAGGAGAAAACGGTCTGGCGGGCTGCCAGACTGCAGCCCGAACGCTGTGCCGAGCGCCGCACGCTGCGGGGCAGGCAGATCGCCTATCCGGTCCAGGTAGGGACTGCACAGCTGATGCAGGCCGGCGTATGCCAACTCCAGCTCCGACTCGACACCCGCCGCCCGGCCAACCCGGCATCCCCGGGCGCAGTCGGCCAGGAACTCAAGCAAAGCGGTCTTGCCGATCCCAGCCTCGCCGCGCAGAACCAGGACCTGGCTACGGCCCGACTGCGCGGCCGCCACAAGCCGGCTCAGTGTGTCGCATTCGTCTCGCCGCCCCCGCAGCTCCGGCCAGAACCCTGTATCGGACATGCCCCACCGCCTGACGAGGCTGGCACGGCGCGAACGCACCTCGTACGGGCGCCGAGGTCAACGTTCTGTCAGTTTCCCATGGGATCTGCACCCAGCAAGTGAACATCTGTGGGGTGTTCGGGTGGGCTCTAGCGGAGCGAGGTGTCCAGTGAGGAGGCGAATTCGCCTACGGCGCGTCCCAGGTCCAGCTCTACGCCAACCGAGGTCTGCAGGCCGTTGCTGAACAAGTACCTGACCCTGGCCGCGTTCTCAGGACGGCCCGAGGTGCGGAAGAAGGCGGCAAGCCCCGGGCCGAACTCCTCATCCGGCGGCAGAGAGGCCCAATCAAGCAGCGCCTTCGTGCCCTCGACCGCCACCTTGTCGAATCCGGCGATCCGGCGCGCGAACACGTCGACGAATCCGGCCAGTCCGGCGTCGGGGAGCACGCGATTGACGTACCCGTAGCGTTCGGCGAGGTCGGCGGGGAGATCGTCGGCACCGAGGAGAATCTCGGCCGCACGCCCGCGTCCGACCAGCCGGGCGAGCCGCGCCATTGGCCCGCCGCCGGGCACCGACCCGAACCCCACCTCGGGATGACCCAGGATCGCCTTGTCACCAGCGAACCGGATGTCGGTGGCCAGCACGAATTCACTGCCGGCTCCTCGAACCCGTCCGCGGATGGCGGAGATCGTGACCGCGGGCACTTTGCTCAGCCTGACCAGATTGTCCAGATACGGATGCAGTCCTGTCGGACCAGAGGCCATAGCTGCGACTCGCGTCCGGTCGGCCTTCAGGTCCCAGTGCGCCATGAAGTACTCGGGGTTGGCGCTGTCGAAAACGACAACGGTGACGGCGGGCGACTCCTCGATCCGGGTGACCAGGTAAGCAAGCTGCTCGATGGAGTCGGCATCGAGCAGGTTTACCGGCCCGTTCTCGAAGGTCACCTTCCAGTACGACGGCGAGACTTCGTCGACGATGAACTGTTCGGGGGCTTTTGCAGGTGATGTCATGTCTTAAACTTCTCACTCGCTGGTCGCGACCGCGCCGGTGAAAATCACTGGCCTATGCCCTCGGACGGGCCTCACGGTCAGGTCGGTCGCCGCGTTGCGGCAACAGCAGCATCCGCCAGCTCTGGGGAGCCAAGCGGGGAGCGAGTTCGACGCCGTGCAGGGACTATCACCTGCGGAACGGCACTGGGGCCGGTCAACTTTGGTGTAACGCGCTCACTGTCCTGTGCGTTTCTTCCCGTACAGGTAGTGCGCTACCCGGTGGGATGTCGGCCGGCGTGAGCGGCGTACCGGCCTGGATGATGCCCGAAGGAGACTGTCCATGCGTAATCGTCTTGTGGTCGGCGCCATTGCCACGCTGGGCCTGGTCATCGCGTTGGCCGCGGCCGGCTCGGGCCGCGCTGTGCAGGCGGCCGCTGGCCCGGTGCTGGTCCCGCAGGCGTTCCAGGCACCTGACGTGCCGGGGAAGGCCGGCGCGGAGGGGGATGCCTGCACCGCTCCGACGGCGGACCCGTCAGGGGTGGTGAAGACCTACGCCTGGATCCACTGCTACACCCCCGCGAAGATCGCGGCCGCCTACGGGGTGGACGCCCTGCATGAGGCCGGACATCTCGGGGCCGGGCAGACGATCGTGCTGCTGGACGCCTACGGGAGCCCGACCGCCCGGCAGGACCTGCAGAAGTTCCACGACACCTTCTTCCCCACCCTGCCCAGTCCGGACTTCGACGTGGTCTACCCTCAGGGCAAGCCGGACTTCCGGAACGGCTGCCAGGGCAACGGCACGGGCCTGTCCGGCCCGTGCGCGGCGGCCGGCTGGTCGGGTGAAGCCACCCTGGACATCGAGTGGGCCTATGCGATCGCGCCCAGGGCGCACATCGTGCTGATCGGCGTGCCGCCGGCCGAGACCGAGGGCGTGCAGGGCTTCCCCAACCTGTTCAACGCGCTGCAGCAGGCCATCGACACCTACCCGGCCGGGACGGTCATCTCGCAGAGCTTCGGGGTCACCGAGCAGACCTTCGGCGGGGCCGCCCAGGCGCAGACCGCCCGGTTCGACGCCATCTACCGCGCGGCCGCCGCCAAGGGCGACACGGTGCTGGCTTCCTCTGGCGATGACGGCTCGACTGGGGTGGCCAAGCAACACGGCGAGACGGCAACCTACCCGTTCCCCACGGTCGGCTGGCCCGCCTCCAGCCCGTATGCCACCGCGGTCGGCGGCACGCAGCTGCAGTACGGCTGGACCTGGCAGCCGGCCAGCGACGTGCCGTTCCTGCCCAGCGGTGATTACAACCCGGCCTACTTCGCGTTCACCAGCGGCGGCAACTCCGAGCCGGTGTGGAACGAGACCTGGCTGCCGGCCGCGACCGGCGGCGGCCCCAGCGTCATCTACCCCAGGCCGGCCTGGCAGGCCCAGCAGGCCGCGATCATCGGCCGCGACGCCCGCGGCGTGCCGGATCTGTCGTGGAACGCCGCGGTCAACGGCGGGGTGCTGGTGTGGATCACTGCCTTCCCCGGCTACCAGCGGTCCGGCTGGCATGTCTACGGTGGCACCAGCGCGGCGTCCCCGCAGGTGGCGGGGCTGATCGCGCTGGCCAACGAGCAGCAGGCCGCGGCGGCCCAGCCGCCGCTCGGGTTCCTGAACCCGCTGCTGTACAGGGTCGGTGACCAGCCCGGCGCGGCGACCGCCGCGTTCAGCGGCGGCGGGAGCTTCCGCGACATCGTCCCGCACACCTACGGGACAGCGGCCAGCGGGGTGCTGACCGACAACCGGCTATGGCAGTACAACGCCGACGGCAGCGTGTCGCCGGGGCCGGTGCCCGGCTGGCCGACCCTGCCCGGCTGGGACATGACTACCGGGTTCGGCTCCCCGCGGGCAGTGGCGTTCGTCGCTGCCATCCGGGCGGCCAGGAACAGCCCATGACCTCCCTGACCATCCCCCGGCTATGCAGCCGAACGGCGCCATCGGGCGGCGGTATCAGATCGGTTTTCAGCCAGTCGCACGGCGGGCGATCGCGCAGTAGCTCATAGCCCGGATTTCCAGCGCAGCCGCCTTCACCCGAACTTTTGGACCTTCCGGCTGACAGTGTCCTTGACGCGTCCTATGGGTTTCGTTCTGCCCAATGGACGTGGAGGTTGCAGATGCCCTACAGTGCCCTAACACTCGTCTTGTGGGGGTGACATGAGCGCAATTTCGCCTGGCAGCAACGGGGCCTACGATGTAGAGCTGCGTGCCGTGACGAAACGCTTCGGCGCTCTCACGGCGGTCGACGCTGTCAACCTGAAGGTCCGCAAAGGCGAATTCCTGTCGCTCCTCGGGCCGTCCGGCTGCGGCAAGACCACGTCGTTGCGGCTGATCGCCGGTTTCGAGCAACCGGACGAGGGCGAGATCCTGATCGGCGGAACGGACGCGGTGGGCACGCCCCCGTACCGGCGTGACGTCAACACCGTCTTCCAGCAGTACGCGCTGTTTCCGCACATGTCCGTGCTGGACAACGTTGCCTACGGGCTCAAGCAGCGCAAGGTGGGCAAGTCCGAGCGTCATGCCCGGGCCCGTGAGGCGCTCGAACTGGTGCGGATGACCGGCCGGGAGACGCACCGGCCCACGGTGCTCTCCGGCGGCCAGCAGCAGCGGGTCGCGCTCGCCCGGGCGCTGGTGATGAGGCCGCGTGTCCTGCTCCTGGACGAGCCCCTGGGTGCACTCGACCTGAAGCTCCGCAAGGAGATGCAGATAGAGCTCAAGCGCATCCAGGAACAGGTCGGGATCACTTTCATCTACGTCACCCACGACCAGGGCGAGGCGTTGTCCATGTCGGACCGGGTGGCCGTCATGTCCAATGGCGTGATCGAGCAGATCGACGAGCCGCGCGCGATCTACGACCGGCCGCTGACACCGTTCGTGGCTGACTTCATCGGGGACATGAACTTCCTCGCCGGGGAGGTAGTCGAGGCCGCAGACGGCGGTTTCGCCATCGACGCCGGCGCGGGGATTGTCGTGCGCGGCCGGGGCCAGGCGGCCAAGGGCACGCGGGTGCGTGTGGGCATCAGGCCCGAACGCATGGTGGCCGTCGCCGGCGCTCCCGAGGGGACCGCGAACTCGGCTGCCGCCGAGGTCGTCACCAAGATGTACCTGGGCGACCAGATGCAGATCGTAGCCAGGCTGCCCGGCATCGGCAACGTCGTGGTGCGCGAGCAGCGGGCCAGCGCCGACCCGGCGCTCGACAGCATTCACCCGGGCGACCGGATCGCTCTCAGCTGGGACGAAACTTCCCCGCTGCTTCTGGGTGCGGTAGCGCCACCCCCCACGGATGGCGAGCAGGAGGAATCATGAACACAGATCACGATCAGCTCAATATTCTCGCGCCGCGCACGATAAAGCCGAAGTTCGACTATCTGTACCGCGAAGTACAGCGTACGGCCGGCCGACCGCTCACCCGGCGGCAAGCCCTCGGCCTGGGCGGGATGGCTTTGTTCGCGGCGGCGTGCGGCAGCACGGCCACGACGCAATCCGGCTCCTCGTCGAGCAGCTCGAGCAGCTCGGCGAACGCCCTGGCCGGCAAGCCCCTCGGGAATCACCTGGAGATCTACAACTGGTCGGAGTACGACGACCCCTCGACGTTCACGAAGTTCAGGAAGCTACCGGCCGAGGCTAAGGCCGGGATGACCGTCCACGAGACCTTTTACTCCAGCAACGACGAGCTGCTAGCCAAGCTGCACGCGGGCGGTACCTCCTACGACATCATCGTCCCCAGCCAGAACGCCGTCGCGGAGCTGATCGAAGAGAACGGCCTGATGGCCCTCGACAAGGCTCTGCTGCCCAACCTCAAGAACCTCGATCCGTCGTTCCTCAAGCCCTCGTATGACACGACCGGCAACTTCCACGTCATCAAGGACTTCGGCATCACGATGTTCTTCTTCAACAACAAGATCGTGACCGAAGAACTCAAGACCATGCACGACTTCTACATGGCGCTGCCCAAGCACGTGAGCAAGGGCCGGACCAACCTGCTGGACGGCGCCGAAGAGGTGGTGCCGCTGGCGCTGTTGGCGCTGGGCATGGATCCGAACACCACCAGCCAGAACGACTTCAACCAGGTTAAGTCGTTCCTGCTCTCCGTCCGCAAGGGCGTGACTACCATCGACTCCTCGGCCTACATCGACGACGCCATCGCCGGCAAGATCATCCTCAGCCAGGGGTGGAACGGCGACGTGCGCCGGATCGTACAGGGGCGCGCCAAGCAGGGCGACATTACAGCGGTGATCCCGACCGAGGCCTCGGAGATCTGGGCGGACAACTGGTGCATCCCGAAGACCGCACCGCACCCGGTCGCCGCGCACGCCTGGATTAACTGGCTGCTCACCCCGAGCACCGCCGTAACCGAGATGAACTACCACAACTACAAGATCCCGATGCAGAGCGCGCTGGACCAGCTGCCCGGCGCGCTGCGCAACGACCCCATGTTCAACGTGCCCAAGAGCTACACGGACAACTACCACTACATCCTCAACGTCAGCCCGCAGGTGGTGCAGGCCCGCACCCAGATCTACTCGGAGTTCAAGGCGGCTTGATGACGGTCGCCGAGAAGACGCCGGACGTGGCGGCCGCCCCGGCCGCCACTCGGCGGAAGCGCTCGTTCCGGCCGCACTACCCGGCGTGGCTGACCGCGCCGTCCCTGCTGTACTACACGGTCTTCTTCCTCGGGCCGATGGCCATCCTGGTGGCGTTCTCGCTGGCGACCCAGCAGGGCTTCGGCAGTCTCAAGTACGGGTTCGACACCTCCCAGTACCGCCAGATCACCAGCTCCCTGTACCTCACCATCTTCGAGCGCACGCTGGCGATGGCCGGGCTCGGCACGCTGCTGACCATAGCGGTCGGCTATCCGGTGGCCTACTGGATGGCCCGTTACCTGAGCACGTACAAGATGCTGGCCCTGCTCATCATCGTGGTGCCGTTCTGGACGTCGTTCCTCATCCGCACGTACGCGCTGAAAATCATCCTGGACCCGCACGGGTACCTGGCCACGGACCTGGGCATCAACATCCTCTACACCAGGTACGCCGTGGCCGTAGGCCTGGTGTACAACTACCTGCCGTTGTTCATCCTTCCGGTGTTCGCCTCCCTGGAGCGGATGGACTGGACGCTGATCGAAGCCGCCACCGACCTGGGAGCACGCCCGTTCACCGCGTTCCGCGAGATTACGCTCCGGCTCACCCTGCCCGGCGTGGTCACCGGGGCGCTGCTGGTGTTCATCCCGATGACCGGCGAGTACATCATCCCCAACATCCTCGGCGGCGGGAACTACGAGTTCGTGGGGAACCTCATCGGCGACCAGTTCAACCAGGCCCAGAACCAGCCGTTCGGTTCGGCCCTGTCGATCGGGCTGATGGCGGCGCTGTCGGTGTTCGTCATCGTGTACATCCTGGTCGCCACCAAGGAAGAGCAGTTCGGTGCGTAAGCGGCGGCTGACGGCCAAGCACGCGTTCACCGCGTGGGCAGTGGCGGTGTACGCGTTCTTGTTCCTGCCGATCCTGGTGATGGCGGTCTTCGCCTTCAACAAACCATCGCCCGCCGCGCTAGCAGGATTCCACGGGCCGAACAGCTGCGGTATCCCGCCCGCCCAGATCGGGAACATTACCGTCTGGAACGGCTTCACCGCCTGCTGGTTCAGCGCGGGCCTGCATGATCCCACCTACATTCCGGCGATCGTCACCAGCCTGCAGATCGCCGCGGAGGCGGCGCTGATCTCCACCGTGCTCGGGCTGTGCGCAGCCCTGGCCCTGGCCCGGATGAAGCCACGGCTCCGCGCGCCGTTCGACTCGCTGGTCTACCTGACCCTCGTGGTGCCGGAGATCGTCATCGCGGTGGCCTCGCTCATCTTCTTCGTGCAGGCCCGCAACTACTTCCACGCGTTCCCGTCCCTCGGGAAAGTGACCATCCTGATCGGGCAGGTGGTGTTCAACGCGTCCGTGTCGATGCTGATCATCCGGGCCAGGTTCGTGGGGATGGGCGACGTCCTCGAGGAAGCCGCCTACGATCTCGGTTCCGGGCCGCTGGCCACCTTCCGCCAGGTCACCCTGCCCCGGCTCATGCCCGCGATCGTGGCCGCAGCTCTGCTGTCGTTCACCTTCTCCTTCGACGACTACGTCGTGCCGGCGTTCACGAACGGCACCACTAATACCTGGCCGATCGTGCTGTACTCGGCCGTCCGCTTCGGCCTCACCCCCGCGGTCAACGCCCTGGCCACGATCATGCTCGGCATCACCCTGGCGGCGGTGATAGGCACCGCGGTGGTGCTGCGCCGTAGCCGGGTACGGGTCGGTCCCCAGGAGGCGACCGTCCTGCCGGTCTAACTGGATAATGGCGCTGCTCCCGTCACAGCTGGATCGCGGCGGTGCGCAGGTCCGACATGCCCAGCAGGGTGTGCTTGCCGCCGATCCGGCCCCAGCCAGTGCCACGCCCGCCGGCGCCGCCGAACGGCATGTTGATGTCCCACCAGCAGGTGCTGGCGTTGACGACCACCTGGCCCACCGCGAGTTCCTCGACGAACCGGTAGGCCTTGCTGATGTCCCGGGTGAACACCGCTGCCTGCAAGCCGAGCGGGTCGCTGTTAGCGATAGCCAGCAACTCTTCCTCGGTGTCAGCAATGATGATCGGCACGACTGGGCCAAACGACTCTTCGGTCGCAAACAGGCTGTCGAGCGGGACCTGGTCGGCGACGGTGAACTCGTAGTACAGGTCCGTCGGCTGCCCGGACCGGCGCTGGCCGCCTCGAAGAAGGTCAGCCCCGCGGCGGTGACCATCCGCCACGTGCCGGTCCATCTTCGCGGCGACCGCCTCGTTGTTCAGCGGACCGAGCGTGGTCCGCGCGTCAAACGGGTCGCCGAGACACACAGCGTCGGTTGCAGTGAGCACAGCATCCACGAATGCATCGTGTGCGCCATGCTCAACCAGCACTCGTTCGGTAGCGCAGCAGACCTGACCAGAGCACAGTGCTGCCCCGTATACGGCGGCCTCGGCCGCGGCCTGGAGGTCGGCATCGGGCAGTACGATCAGCGGTCCGTTGCCCGAGCATTCCATGATCGAGCGCTTGAGACCGGCCCTGGCCTGGATCTTCGCGCCTGTGGCCGAGGAGCCGATGAAACCGATCGCGTCAATGCCCGGGTGCGTGATCAGGGCTTCGCCGGTGGCACCCTCGCCGGGCAGGATATTCACCAGGCCCTCGGGCAACCCGGCTTCTCGTATCACCTCCATCGCCGCCAGCACAGTGAACGCCGTGTGCGCCGGTGGCTTGACGACATGGGCATTGCCCGTGGCCAGCCCGGGAGCGACGAACTCAGCGAACATCAACAGCGGGTAGTTCCATGGAGTGATGATCGCCCAGGTGCCGACCGGTCGGTAGAACGTCCACATTCGCTTGTTAGCATCGGTTGAGGGAATCGTCTCGCCGGTCAGGCGCACCGCGTCCTCGGCATGCAGGTGGAACAGCGTCGCCGCCTCAGCGATGTCGTCACGCGACTCCTGCAGCGGCTTGCCCTGCTCCAGGGTCTGTAGACGGGCAAGCTGCTCGCACCGCGCCATGAGCGCGTCGCCGATCGCATGGCAGACCTTCGCCCGTTCCCACACTCCGACCCGGCCCCAGCGCCTTTGCGCCGCGGTGGCCGCCGCGACAGCGGCGTCGATGTCAGCTCGGCTCGGAACCGGCACCGATCCGATCACGTCGCCGATGGCCGGACTGCGCACATTCTGGCGCTCTTCGCTCGCGCCGTCGACGTACGACCCGTTGATGAACAGCTGAACGTCGCCCGGATACTCGTCCATCGCGTCTCCATTCGATCCGCAGGAACAGCAAGACCTTGCTGACTCGCCAACAGCCCGCGTAAGAGACCGGCTTGAGGACGGTCGGCGATCCTTGGCCGACATGGCCACGCGCTGGTCGCTGGGCCGCTCCCATGCCGACGGCGCGGGTTATCAGAGCTCATCACCATACGGCCGTCTTTCATGATCAGCATCGTATTGTCTCGACGGATCGCCATGATGTCAGTGCGCACCGGCATGCCAACCGTCTTTCAGGCTCGGTCAGGACCAGCAGGCTGTCGTGCCGTTCCGCCCAATCCGCAACCCCGCACCCCGGGCAGGGCGCCATGGCGGGCAGCGCCGCCTGCGCTGTGCCCTTGCGCAGGCCGGGGTGTTGCGGCTGCCGCAGGAACTGTACGCTCACGCCAGACGGCAACGGTCATCCCGAGGTTGGCGCGCTGCTCGCGCCGCAGCCCTACTCCGACGGCACCTGGGCGACCTGCTCGGGGACGCTGATCTCGCCGACCGTCTTCCTGACGGCCGCGCACTGCGATCAGGGGGTCAGCCGGGTCGCGGTTACGTTCGACTCCTCCTACAACGCCGCGACCGGGACCGCTTACTGGGGGACCTGGCATGCCGACACCGGCTACAACCAGGCCCAGAGCGACCCGCAGGACGTCGCGGTCGTCGTCCTGGACAAGCCGGTCACGGGCATCACTCCGGCGCGGCTGCCGAAGGCAGGCTCGCTGGGCAGCCTCGGCGCCGGGACGCGGTTCACCTCGGTCGGCTACGGCGCCCAGTCGGTGACCATTGACCAGGGCCCCACCTTCCACTACGCGGATGTCAGGTATGTGGCCACCGGCGGGCTGAACGCGGTGAACCCGGCCTGGCTGCGTATCTCGATGAACCCTGCGCGAGGCGATGGTGGCACGTGCTACGGGGATTCGGGCGGGCCGAACTTCCTGGGCGCCGGGGCTGGCGAGACCAACATCGTGGCCGGCACGACCATCACGGGCGATTCCATGTGCCGGGCCACCAACGTGGACTACCGCATGGACACCTCGTCGGCGCGGGCATTCCTCGGCCAGTACGTCACGCTGCCCTAACCAGGGCAACGCAGTCCTGCCCGGCATGCCGTGCCGTCCCCGTGGGTGTCCGGGCCCAGGCGGCTGCCGCGGGGCTCCCAGCGGCCGTACCGGTCACGCGCTGGCCCCGGCGGTGACGGGCAGGCCGGCCAGCTGCCAGTCGGGCAGTCCTCCGTCCAGCGGCCGGGCGGAGAACCCGCTCGCCCGCAGGAGCCGGACCGCGTCGGGGGCGAACACGCAGTAGCGGCCGCGGCAGTAGGCGACGATGTCGGCGCCGGCGGGGAGCTCGGCGAGCCGGGCGGCGAGCTGGTCGTGCGGCACGTTGACCGCGCCGGGAATGTGCCCCGCGGCGTATTCGGCCTCGGGTCGCACGTCCAGGACCAGGACCTGCCCGTCGCGCAGCCGGCGGGACAGCTCGGCCCGCGCGACCGGTTCCAGCGCGGCGACGTCCCCCAGGTAGCTGCGGGCGGCGTGCTCCACCTCGGCGAGACGGGACGCCGCGAACTCCTGCACCTGGCCGATGAACGCGGTGACTTCGGGATCCGCGAGCCGGTAGTAGATCCTGACCCCGTCGCGGCGGGAGGCGACCAGCCCGGCGCCGGCCAGCGTGCGCAGCTGGGCGGAGGTGTTGGAGACCTTCATCTGCGCGGCCTGGGCCAGCTCCTCCACGCTGCGCTCCCCCTGGGCGAGCAGGTCCAGAAGCTCGAGGCGGGCCGGGTTGGCCAGCGCCTTGCCCACCCGGGCGAACTGCTCGTACAGGGCCATCTTCCGCGCGTGCTCATCCACTGGGCCACTCTCATTCCAAAAGATTTTGGAATATCGTATCATGATGAGCGAGCTGATCCGCCCGTTCCTGGAGGACCCGTGAGCTACGCCGATGACCACCTGATCCCGCTGGTCGACGAGGGCCTGGGGAACTCGGCCTACCTGGCCGACCTGGGCGGCGGGCGGGCGCTGGCCGTCGACGCCTCCCGGGACCTCCGCGCCCTGCGCCGGTCTGCGGCCCGGCGGGGCCTCACGGTCGCGTTCGCCGCCGACACGCACCTGCACGCCGACTTCCTGTCCGGGGCCGTGCAGCTGGCCGCCGACGAGGGCGCCGCCGTGCTGGCCTCCGCGGCCGCGCGGCGCGCGTTCCCGCACACCGCGCTGGCCGACGGGGACGAGGTGGACCTGGGCGGGCTGACGGTGCGGGCCCTGGCGACTCCCGGGCACACCGATGAGCACCTGTCCTACCTGCTGCTGGACGGGGACCGGGAGCTGGGGGCGTTCACCGGCGGGTCGCTGATCGTCGGCTCGGCTGCCCGCACCGACCTGCTCGGCGCCGACCGCGCCGGGCAGCTGGCCCGCGCCCAGTACCGCTCGCTGCGCCGGCTGGCGGCGCTGCCCGACGCGACGGCGGTGTGGCCGACGCACGGGGCCGGGTCGTTCTGCTCGGCGCCGCCCGGCGCCGCCCGGGTCACCACCATCGGCGCGGAGAAGGCGGCCAACCCGCTGCTGGCCGCGCCGGACGAGGACGCGTTCGCCCGCGCGCTGCTGGCCAGCCTGGGCTCCTACCCGGCCTACTTCGCCCGGCTCGCCGAGGTCAACCGCCGCGGCCCCGCGCTGATCGCCGCCGCCCCGGGCCTGGCCCTGCTGACCCCGGCCGTCGTCCGCTCCCTGGCCGATCGGGGCGGCTGGGTGGTCGACGTCCGGCCGGTCGCGGACTTCGCCGCCGGGCACATTCCCGGCGCGGTGTCCATCCCGCTGCGCGACCAGTTCGCCACCTGGCTGGGCTGGCTGGTCCCGGACGGCGTGCCGCTGGGGTTCGTGCTCGCGCCCGGCCAGGACCCGGCCGAGGTCGCCTGGCAGGCCCTCAAGATCGGGTATGAGGATCTGGCCGGCCAGCTGGCCGGCGGCATGGCCGCCTGGCTCGCTAGCGGCGGCCCGGCCGAGCGGACCGAGCTGGTCACCGCGGCACTCATGGACGGCCGCGCGGTGCTGGACGTCCGGCAGGACGGCGAGTACGCCGCCGGGCACGTGCCCGGTGCGGTCCATGTCGAGCTCGGCGACCTGCCCGCCCGGATCGAGGCCGTGCCCGCCGGGGCGGTGGTGATGTGCGGCCACGGTGAGCGGGCCATGACCGCCGCCAGCGTGCTGCAGCGGGCCGGCCACCGCGGCCTGGCGGTGCTGGCCGGCGGCGCCGGCGACTGGGCCGCCGCCACCGGGCACCCCCTGCAGGAAGGACCGTGACCCGGCCGGGCCGCACCCACCCGCCTGCCGGCCCCAGCGATGGCCGCGAAGACGTGCGGCTGGGACTGCGGGTCAACCTGGCCCAGTTCGTCCTGCTCGCGGTGGTGAACTTCTTCGTCGGCGGCATGGTCGGCCTGGAACGCACCGTCACCCCGCTGGTCGGGTCCGAGCAGTACCACCTGGGCGCGATCGCCATCTCGGCGTTCGTGGTGGTCTTCGGGTTCACCAAGGCCATCACCAACGCCGTAGGCGGCGCGCTCACCGCGCGCTACACGCGCAAGTCCATCCTGGTCGCCGGCTGGCTCGTCGGCCTGCCGGTGCCGTTCATGCTCGCCTGGGGCCCCGGCTGGGCCTGGGTGATCGCCGCCAACGTCCTGCTCGGCGTGAACCAGGGCCTGACCTGGTCGATGACGGTCAACATGAAGATCGACCTGATCGGCCCCGGCCGCCGCGGCGTGGCGCTGGGCATCAACGAGACGGCCGGCTACCTCGGCGTCGCCGTCACCGCGCTGGCCACGGGCTACCTGGCCGCCGGGTTCGGGCTGCGCCCGGCTCCCGAGCTGCTCGGCGTGGGCTACGCCGTCGCCGGGCTGGCCCTGTCGGTGCTCGCGGTCTGCGATACTGCCGCCTGGGCCCGTGCCGAGGCCCGCCAGCACCCCCGCCAGGCCGGCCCGCATCCGCCGTTCCGCGAGATCGCCCGGCGGGTCTCCTGGACCGACCGCACCCTGGCCGCGGCCAGCCAGGCCGGGCTGGTCAATAACCTCAACGACGGCCTGGTCTGGGTCGTGCTGCCCGTCCTGCTGGTCGCCCACGGCGTCTCGGTAACCGGCGTCGGCTACATCAAGGCCCTGTACCCGTTCATGTGGGCCGCCGGGATGATCGCCACCGGCCACCTCGCCGACCGAATCGGCCGCAAGCCCCCCATCGTGGCCGGCATGCTCATCCAGGCCGCCGGCCTGGCCGTCATCACCGCGGGTATCTCCCACGCCCTGGCCGCCGGGCTGGCCGGCGCCTTCCTCCTGGGCACCGGCACCGCCCTGGTCTACCCCAGCCTGCTGGCCGCGGTCAGCGACGCCACCCACCCCGCCTGGCGGTCCGCCGCCCTGGGCGTCTACCGGTTCTGGCGCGACGCCGGGTACGCCCTCGGTGCCCTGATCGGCGGCATCACGGCTGTGCTCGCCAGCCTCGACACCGCTATCTTGGTCGCCACCATCCTCACCGCCGCCTCCGGCCTGCTCGCCTGGGCGGTCATGGACGAAACCCATCCCGCGCCGCACGCTAGGCATGGACCGCCCTCGTAAACGCCGGGAGACCGCGGGGAGCGTACCTGCCAGCTGCGCAGGCGACATGGGCACCGGGCGGGCGCGGCCCGGCGGCCGTGGTCACCAGGTCACGGGGAGCCGGGCCAGGCCGCCGGTCAGGGTGTCGCGGTTGAAGGTGAGCCGGTCGGCGGGCTCGGCCAGGCGCAGGGCCGGGAAGCGCGGGACCAGCCGGGAGAAGACGGCCTGCAGCTCGAGCCGGGCCAGCGGCGCGCCGAGGCAGTAGCGCCCGCCGTGGCCGAAGCTGAGATGGGCTACGGCGGGGCGGGTGACCTCGAACCGTTCGGGATCGGTGAACGCGGTCCGGTCGTGATTGGCCGCCCCGTTGTCCAGCAGCACCAGGTCCCCGGCCTGGACCGGGACGCCGGCGATCCGCAGGCCGGTGCGGGCGTACCGGGGGATGCCGCCGCCGCCGCGGCCGCCGGCCCGCAGCATCTCCTCCACCGCGGCGGGGACCAGGCCGGGATCCTCGCCGAGCGCCCGCCACTGGGCCGGATGGGTGAGAAGCAGCAGCGTTCCGGTGCCGAGGGCCACGACCGTGGTCTCGTGCCCGGCGAACAGCAGGAACATCGACAGCATGGCGATCTCGTCGTCGGCGGTCCCGTGGGTGGCGCACAGCCGGGAGACGACGTCGTCGCCGGGCTCGGCGCGCTTGCGGGCCACCAGTTGCTGGCCGTAGCCGAAGAGCTCGGCCAGCCCTCGCTCGGATCGGGTCCGGTCGCGTATGTCGGCCGCGTCCCTGGTCCAGGTGCGGAACCGGTCCCGGTCCGCGTAGGGCACGCCGAGCAGCTCGCAGATGACCAGCACCGGCAGCGGGACGGCGAGCGCCTCGATCAGGTCGGCGGGAGGGCCGTGCCGGGCCAGCTCGTCGAGCAGCGCGGTGGTCAGCGCCTCGACCCGGGGCCGCAGCGCGCGGAGCCGCCTGGGCGTGAAGTGCGGCCGGAGCAGCGAGCGCATCCGGGCGTGGTCGGCGGCCTCGGTGTCGAACTCGCCCAGCGGCCCGCCGAACAGCGCCGATTCCCCGGTGCGGGCGGCGCGCTCCGGGTCGCGGTGGGAGCGGCCGAGCCGCGGGTCGTCGAGTAGCTGCCGGACCTCCTGGTACCCGGTGACCAGCCAGGCCGGGTCGCCGGTTTCGGTGCGTACCGGGTGCACCGGTCCCCGGGCCTGCAGCGCCCGCAGTTTCGGCGGGGCCTGCAGCGGGCTGGTCTGTTCGAAGGGCAGCTGAGCGGGGGTGGTCACGCCATCCTCCATGTATACGAGTGGTTGTACATTTCTGTGTAAACTACGCTATATGTATACTCCTGCGTAAACAAGAGAGGAGCTCGACGCCAGTGGGTGCAGCCGGTACAGCCCAGCCGGCGCGCCGGCTACGCCGGGCCGAGCGGCGCGAGCAGATCCTCGCCGCCGCCACCCGCGCCTTCGCCCGCGCCGGGTTCGCCGCGACCAGCCTGGACGACGTGGCGGCCGAAGCCGGGATCACCCGGGTGATCCTCTACCGGCACTTCGAGTCCAAGGCTGACCTGTACCGGGCGGTCCTGGACCGCGCCTGCACCACGCTGGCCGAGGCGGTCGGCACCGGCGACTACGGCGACGAGGCCATCCCGACGCTGGTGCGCGCGGCCGCCGCCGACCCCGGTGGGTTCCGGCTGCTGTTCCGCCACGCCGCCAGGGAACCGGAATTCCGCGACCTGGCCGACAGCCTCACCGCCGCCTCCGCCGAGGTGGCCAGGCACGACCTGGCCAAGCAGATACCGCCCGGCCCCTGGCTGGACTGGGCCGCCCGGCTGATCCCCGTCCTCACCACCGAGGCCGTCATCGCCTGGCTGGACGCCGGCCAGCCCGACCCGGGCCAGGCCGCGGAGCGGATCGGCCGGGCCGTGCACGGCGCCATCCAGGCCGCCAGCCGCGCTGACGGGCGATGTATTTAATCGCCGAGCCGGCCGCGTGCTTACCTGTGCCGGAGCGCTCCGCGCTACATGCCCGCGCGAGCAGCCCGCTGGCTGTCGTGGCCGCTCAGGTGGCGTCCGGCAGGGTCGGCCAGCCGGATCGCGGCCGCGGCGAGCTGGCCGGCCGCGTCATCGATCTCGGTTTCGGCGGTCCAGCGGCCCGCGGACAGCCGTATCGCGGCCAGGGCGCGGTTCTCGTCCAGGCCCATCGCGGTCAGGACGGGCGAGGGCGTGTGCTGACCGCTGTGACAGGCGGACCCGGTGGAAGCGGCGACGCCGGGCGTGGCAGCGAGCAGGTCGTGACCACGCAGTCCGATGATGCTGACGTTCAGCGTGCCCGGCAGCCGCCGGTCCGGCGGGCCGTTCAGCTCGATCCGCCCGGGCAGCGCCGCGGCCAGCGCGCGGTGCAGCCGGTCCCGCAAGCCGGCTAGGCGGGCCGCCGAGCCCTCGGCTAGATCGTGAATAGCCAGCTCGGCCGCTGCGCCGAGCGCGGCGATCAGGGCGACGTTCTCGGTGCCCGCGCGCAGCCCGCGTTCCTGCCCGCCGCCGTAGATGACGGGCTCCAGCTCGACCCCGGCCCGCACATACAAGGCGGCGACGCCCTTCGGCGCGTACACCTTGTGGCCGACCACGGTCAGCAGGTCGGCCCCCAGGCCGGTCACATCGATGCCGATCTTCCCAGCGGCCTGGGCGGCATCGACGTGCAGCAGGGCACCATGCGCGTGCGTGGCCGCCGCGATCTCCCGGACCGGCTGGATCGCGCCGGTCTCGTTGTTGGCCAGCATCACCGACACCAGCGCCTGCCCGGCCGGGCCGGGCCGCAGCGCATCAGCCACCGCCTCCGGGTCAACCAGGCCGGACTGGTCCACGGGGAGGCGAGTCACCTGCGCGCCGTGCCACCGTTCCAGGGCATCACAGCTGGCCAGCACGGCCGGATGCTCGGTGACCTGGGTAATCACGCGCGGCCTGCTGCCCGGCACGCGGCGCAGGGCCGCGAGGACCGCACCGCGGATCGCCAGCTGGTCGGCCTCCGACCCGGACCCGGTGAACACGATCTCGTCCGGGGAGGCGCCGATCAGCGCCGCGACCTGCTCACGCGCTCGCGCGACCGCCTGCCGCGGCCGGTCGGCGCAGGCGTGACCGCTAGACGGGTTGCCGAACCACTGATCCAGGTACGGCCGCGCTGCCTCCGCTACCCGCGCGTCGACCGGCGTTGTCGCGTTGTAATCCAGGTAGATCGGCCCGCCCGGCCACCCGGGCGGCCGTCCGTCGCCGACCGCGCCGGGACGAATCTCACGCCCCATGCCGACATCCTCCATTATTATTTGAAATATTGTAACAAGGCCGATGCGTCACATCGCATGGAGGTTACCTGCGCCGGGGTCAGGTGCTTGCCCTCGCGGTAGGCGGCGGCGAAGGCCGCGGTGCCCAGAACCCGTGCCAGCGACCGTTGCAGGTCCTCGTCGGGTGGCTCTGAGCGGAAAGCACTCCGGCCAGGGCCTCCAGCGCGCTCACGAGGATGACTGACTGGCCCGCGGTCGCGATCGCCTCCACGCTCCGGCCCAGCAGTTCCTCGGCCCGGGCCATCTGCCCTGCTCACGCGCCCGCTCCCCGAGCAGGTGCAGGGCCCGGCCGGTACACCGCTGGTCGCCGAGCCTGCGCAGGGCGGGCAGGCACTCCTGGAGCAGCTCGACCGCACGCTCGTGGTCGCCGCGCAGCCAGGCCAGCTGCGCGAAGCCGACGGTGGCGTGTATCCGGTCGCCCTCAGGGCCCCCGGCAGTAGGCGACCACCTCCGCGCCGGGCTACATCCTCATAACCGGCCGCAAGCCGTGGTAGACCTCGCTCTAGTAGCTGAAGGTGGTGGCGGCCTCGTCGCCGATCCACTCCCACAGCGGGACGGTGCCCTGGATTTCGGCGGCGCCGACCAGCGCTGCGTGGCTGAGGTGCTTGGCGTGAAAGCAGATCGGGCACACGTAGTACCGGCCGCCGGCCGCCTCGTAGCGCTTCACCAGGTCAGCGAGCGGCGGACAGCCCTCGCAAGCGACGCCCGCGCCTCAGCTCCCCAGGTCCAGCCGCTCCCCCAGCCGCCCGGCGATCAGCCAGGACCGCAGTACGTGCTCCATCGGCTGGCCCATGCCCAAGTCAGTCGCCAGCGAGAAGGCGGCCAGCAGTTCCGCCAGCCGAAGCCCCGAGTCCTGATCGCCCGGTCCCACACCGATCATGCTACGAGCAGGCACGCACCTCGGCCGCCTCGTCGGCCGGCGCCGTCTCGGGTCACCGTGCTATCCCTGTTCCCGTTGCGGGGCGTAGGCGCGGACGTGGTCCGCGTACTGGTGGCTGGCCTGCCGCGGGTCATACAGCGTTCGTAGCCGGGCTCCGCCTTGACGTCCGCCACTCCGTTAGGCAATACTAACCGTTAGTGGATACTAACCGAGTAGATGACGGCTGGAGCGTGCTGG